>FWPU01006479.1_pt1 | contig 23284 bp, 14 predicted proteins | sample 2228361 | NCBI WGS metagenome assembly FWPU01 (sample SAMEA103939777, study PRJEB20133) | metagenome
ACTGCGAGTGCTGGTGAAACGGATTCTTCGGAAGTACGGCTATCCGCCGGACAAGCAGGAGAAGGCGACGCAGACCGTGCTGGAGCAGGCTGAGGTCCTGTCTGCGGAATGGGCGAGCGCGTGATCCAGACACGTCACAAACCGGATGCCCCGGCCGGTCCGGCGGGGCACGGGTATTCAGGTTGATTGGTTTTTTCCGAGCGGCTCCCCAGCGGTCGGCGTTCGTCGCGCCCGCCGCCTTCGGGTATACTGGCGCAGCACTGCACCCCGGCTGGTCCCGCTTCCAGTGGCCCTGGCTTGTCCGGAATCCGCGCGGGTTCTAGCGTGCCGAGGTGTTTGGCACGCTGCTCAACGTGGGTGCGATCGTGGTGGCCGGGGGTCTGGCCCGCACGCGACTGCCGGAGCTGTCCCCGGTCGCCCAGAAACGATTACAGCTCGGGCTTGGAGCGGTCGCGCTGGCTCTGGGATTCCACATCCTCTGGCGCGCGATTCTTTCCGAGCCGGGCCACGGACTGCGCACGGCCGGGTTGGCGCTGCTGGCGTTTGCGCTGGGACGCTGGACCGGCGGCGGGCTGGGGCTCCAGCGCGTTGTCAGCCGATGGAGCCAGCCGGCCGGCCGGCGGCTGGCCATTCCGCCCGAGCCCGCGCAACGTCGGGATGCAGGCAGCGCCTTCACCGCTGCTGCCGCGTTGTTCTGCCTGAACCCGCTGGCGTTGCTCGGCCCCACCCTCGAGGCGCTGGCCGGGGACAGCCGGGTGCTCGGCCTCAAGGCACTGTTGGACGCGCTGGCGGCGTTCAGTTGGACGCGCGCGCACGGCGCGGGCGTTCTGCTGGGCGCGTTGCCGGTGCTGGCCTTCCAAGGCTCGTTGACCCTGGTGCTGACGGGGGCGCGACCGCACCTGGCGGCGGTCGGCGCCGAGGCGACGGTCTGCGCCGTGGGGGGGCTCACCCTGCTCCCGGTGGCGCTGGTCATGCTGTCGGCCCTGCGCGTCCGGCTGGCGGATTACCTGCCGGCGCTGCTGTGGGCCGCTCTGCTGGCCCTGTGGGTTCGCTAGTGTGGAAGTCCGGGTTGCAGTCCGCCTCGGGCTCGACCAGTATCTCCGCTATGCGAAGAGCCCTGCTGGGTCTGCTGGTGCTGGTTCTGGCGGTCCGGGTTGCGGGTGGCGAAGCCGCCGCGGCCAAGCCGTTAACGGTGGTGACCTACAACCTCCGCTACGCCAGCGACAGGCCGCCGAACGACTGGCCCACGCGGCGGCCGATCATGAAAGCCTGTCTGGAGACCATCCAACCCGATCTCATCGGCACCCAGGAGGGATTGTACCGGCAACTGCGGGAACTGGCTGCTGATCTGCCGGAGTTTGACTGGATTGGCACCGGGCGGGACGGTGGCAGCCGCGGGGAATTCATGGCTGTCTTTTACCGTCGGGACCGGCTGGAGCCGCTGGAGTACGATCACTTCTGGCTGTCCGACACGCCCAACGTCATCGCCTCGGTCACGTGGGGGCACACCAACCGCCGCATGGTCACCTGGGTGCGGTTTCGGGACCGGGCTACCGGACAGGAGTTTTACTGCTGGAACACGCACCTGGATCACGCGGTCCAGACCGCGCGCGAAAAAGCGGCCCGGCTCATTCGCGAGCGGGTCAACGCCCTTCAAACAACCCTGCCGGTGCTGTTGGTGGGGGATTTTAACGCGGTGGCCGGCGCCAATCCGGTGCACGACATCCTCGTCCGCGACGGGGGCTTTCAAGACACCTGGTTTCTGGCGCGCGAGCGCCGCAATCCCGATTACAACACCTTCAACGGCTTCCAACCCGCGCGCCGCGAAGGCCAGCGCATTGACTGGATTCTGCTCCGCGGTCGGGCGGAGGTGGAGTGGACCGAAATCGTCACCTTCGCCCGCGACGGCCAGTATCCCAGCGATCATTTCCCCGTCGTGGCCCGGTTGACCCTGCTGCCTCCCGCGCCATGAGCGCCGGGTCGGTTGCTCCGTCGCCGGCCCGATCGCCCGGCGTTCAGCGGGAATGCCTCGTTTTGGCGCTGGTCGGGCCGTGGGCTCAGGGCCGGCAACGGTTGGCCCACGTCCTGATGGAGGGCTTGGCGGCGGCTTCCGTTGCCGGTAGGTCCGCCGACCCTGCGGCGCGAGCCGAGCCGGTCACTCCGTGCGGGGGACATTTCCTGCTGGTTGCCCCGCGCGGCCCCGCCCGATGGCCCGTCAATTTGCGGGTGGAAATCCTGGACGTGCCGTTGGGCCATCCGCCCGGAAGACTTTATCCTCCGGGCTGGCCGGACGCCGCGCTGTTGCCCGTGCCCGCGGTGAACGACCCGCTGCCGCTTTTGGACGAGTCGTTGCGTGTCCTGTACGGGTTCGGCCTCCGGGCGGTGATGTTGGTGGTGTTGGGAGAAACGCCCCTGACAAGTGAGGCGCTGGAAACCGCCGCCGCGCGGCTGCGTGAGCTGCTCCGGGACGGCCCATTTGCCCGCGCCGCGGTGGAAACGTTGCTCACCGGTCATCCGCGCGGTCTCACCCGGTTTCAAGCCGGCCTCGCGGACTGGTTGGTCGCCCTGCCCCGCGCGCATCCGCCGGACAAGCCGCGGTTGTGGATCGAGTCCGCCGAGGGCGCTGGCGGGGGGCGCTGGAGAATGGCGGGGCTGCTCGCTGGCGGCGAGTTGCAGCGCGGTCTGGAAGTCACGCTGCATCCCGGGGACATCACCGGCGTGATCGAGCGGCTGGAAATCCGGGGCGTGGAATGCGCCAGCGCCGCGCCGGGCCAACGGATCGCCGTGACGCTGGAATGTCCGGACCACGCTTCTGGTGGGGCTTTCCGGGCGTTGCCCCACAGCATTTCCGGCAGCGTGCTCTTCCCCACCGAGTTGGGACCGGCCACGGACACGGTGGATGTGCTGCTGGAGCGGGCGCCCTCGCCCTTTGCCGGCGCCGCGCCGTCGTCCTGGTTGCCGGGCGACCGCGCGTCGGTGGAGGTGGGGTGCGCCACAGGGATTGAGTCCGCGCGGGTGTTTCTGCATCGCGCGGACGCCGCGCCGGACGGGGGCGCGCTGGCCCAACTGCGCTTGGAATCGCCGCGGCTGGTGTGGGGCGGCGATCGGCTGGTGATCCGAGCGGGCGAGCGACCCGACGAACCGGTTGCCGCACGGGTCCTGGACCCGGAGGGCGACCGCAAGCGCTGGCAACGCCGGGATCAGGTGAGCCTCCTCGCGGCCCGGGCCGCGGCGCCCGACGATGTTCGCGTCTGGCTCGGCTCCCAGTTGCGCCGCGATGGGTTCCTGCCCCGCGCGGGTCTGCTGAAGCGCACGCTGTTCGCCGCGCGCGCGGTCGAAGCGGCGCTGCGAAGCCTGGTGGCGGAGCATGCGGCGGTTCTGGCGGGCGACTGGGTGGCCGACACCAACCGCTGGGAAGAACTCCGTGAACGGGTCGCCGCCCTGGTGGATCAGGCTCACGCCGCGCACCCCGAGCGGCCGGGCGCGCCGTTTGCCACACTCCGCGCCGCGTTGGCCGAGACCCTGCCCGATCCGGACCTGGCGGACCGGGTGATCCAGGGGCTGGCGGGACATGGTTTTGTGCGGGCGGGCGACGCCCTGGCGCGCGCGGCGCATCGTCCCGCGCTCCCGCTCCGCCTGCAGCCGGCGGCCGAGTGGATTCGCCAGGTGCTGCGCGAGACCCCCTTGGCGCCGCTTTCCCGCGGGGAACTGACGCGCGAGCCACCCGCGGCGGAAGCCCTGCAATTTCTCATTCACACCGGGGAAGTGGTGGATGTCGGTCCCACGCTGGTGCTCAGCCGGCCCGCCTATCAGGAGCTGGTGACGCGCATCCGGACCGAACTGCGCCGCCGCGGCCGGGCCACGGTGAGCGAATTGCGGCAGGCGGTGGGCTGTTCGCGCCGCATCTTGATCCCGGTCTGCGAAAAACTCGAGCGGGAGGGCGTCACGCGCCGCGCGGGCGATTATCACGAACTGCGCCGCGCGCCCGCCGCTGGGAAACAACGAGGCGATCGGCCCCGGCGACGGCGGTTGGGGCCGCCCGGCCGGGGTCATTCGCCCGGCGTGTAGGCCAGGTTGGGGCCCAGCCAGCGCTCGGCCTCGGCGATCGGGATGCCCTTGCGCCGGGCGTAATCCTCCACCTGGTCGCGGCCGATTTTGCCGACTGCGAAATACCGCGCCTCGGGATGGCTGAAGTACAGGCCGCTGACACTGCTACCCGGCCACATGGCGCAGTTCTCGGTGAGGTGAATGCCCGCCAGGCGTTCGACCTCGAGCAATCGCCACACGATGCGTTTTTCGGTGTGATCCGGGCAGGCCGGGTAGCCGGCGGCCGGGCGGATGCCGCGGTAGCGCTCCTCGATCAGGTCTGCCGGTGATAGCGCCTCCTCGCGTCCGAACCCCCAGTCCTCGCGGGCGCGCTTGTGGAGGTATTCGGCAAAGGCCTCGGCCAGGCGGTCGGCCAGCGCTTCGGCCAGGATGGCACGGTAATCGTCGTGTTCCGCCTTGAAGCCCTCGACCAGCTCGCGCAGGCCGTGACCGCTGGTGACCGCGAAGGCGCCGAGGTAATCCGGCACGGTCGCGCCGGGGCCGGGCGCCACGAAATCCGCCAGGCACCAGTGCGGGGAGTCGTCGCCCTTGTCCATCTGCTGGCGCAGGAAATGCAGGCGCGCCACCACCCGGGACCGCGATTCATCGGCGTAGAGTTCGACGTCGTCCCCCGCCGCCTGCGCCGGGAAAAAGCCGTACACGCCGCGGGCAGTGAGCCGGCGCTGGCTCACCAGTTCCTCCAGCAACCGGCAGGCGTCCTCGTAGAGCGTGCGCGCCTGCTCGCCGTACTTGGGGTGATCGAGGATTTTCGGGAAGACCCCGCGCAGCTCCCAGGCGTGGAAAAACGGCGTCCAGTCTATGAACGGGGTCAGTTCGGCCAGGTCGAAACGCGCGGTCGGAAACGACGGGGCCGGCGCGGGCGCGGCGTCGAGGGGCGCGGTGCTCAACACGCGCAGCCCGAGAAAATCCGGACGCGGAGGCCGGTATTGGGTCCAGTCAAAACGCGGGGCCCGGGCGCGGGCGGCCGCCAGGCTCAGCAAGCGGGTTTGCGGTCCGCCGTGCTGGCGGCGCAGGCGCTCGTATTCCTCGCGAATCTGCGCCACAAAGGGCGCCTTTTGCCCGGGATCAAGCAGGCTGGCGACCACCGGCACTGCGCGGCTGGCGTCCGGCACGTGGATCACCGGCTGGCGGGTGGCGGGGGCGATTTTGACCGCGGTGTGCGCCTTGCTGGTGGTGGCGCCGCCGATGAGCAGCGGTTGGTGAAAGCCCGCCCGGTCCAGCTCCCGGGCCACGTGCGTCATCTCCTCCAGCGAGGGCGTGATCAGGCCGCTCAGGCCGATGAGGTCCACCTGGCGCTCGCGGGCGGTGGCCAGGATTGTCTCGCAGGGCACCATCACACCCAGGTCCACGACCTCGTACCCGTTGCAGGCGAGCACCACGCTGACGATATTTTTGCCGATGTCGTGCACGTCGCCCTTGACGGTGGCCAGCAAAATGCGGCCCGCGCCGCGGCGGTCGGTTTGCTTTTCCGCTTCCAGGAACGGTTGCAAGCAGGCCACGGCTTTTTTCATGACCCGGGCCGACTTGACCACCTGCGGCAGGAACATCTTCCCGGCGGCAAACAGATCGCCCACAACGTTCATGCCGGCCATGAGCGGGCCTTCGATCACCGCCAGAGGCCGGCCGTACTTGAGGCGGGCCTCCTCGACGTCCGGCTCGATGTAGTCGGCGATGCCTTGCACCAGCGCGTGTTCGAGGCGCTGCTCGACACTGCCCCGGCGCCAGGCCAGTTCCCCGGCGGCCGTTTCGGTCGCCGCGCCGGACGCATCCGCGGCGTCCCGCGCCTTGAGCCGGGCGCCGTAGGCCACCAGGCGCTCGGTAGCGTCGGGACGGCGGTTGAGCAGGACATCCTCGACCAGGTCTCGCAACTCACGGGGGATCTCGTCGTACACCGCCAGCAGGCCGGCGTTGACGATGCCCATGTCCAGGCCGGCCCGGATGGCGTGGTAGAGGAAGGCGCTGTGCATGGCTTCGCGCACGGGTTGGTTGCCGCGGAAGCTGAAACTCACATTGCTGATGCCGCCGCTGACCTTGGCCCCGGGCAGGTGCTCCTTGATCCAGCGCGTGGCGCGGAGGAAATCCACCGCGTAGTGGGCGTGGTCCTCGATGCCGGTGCCCACCGTCAGCACGTTGGGATCGAAGATGATGTCCTCAGCCGGAAAGCCGATCCGCTCGGTTAGCAGCCGGTACGCGCGGGCGCAGACCTCGATCCGGCGCTCGAAGGTGTCCGCCTGCCCGCGCTCGTCAAAAGCCATGACCACGACCGCCGCGCCGTAACGGCGAATGGCGCGCGCCTGCTGGAGAAAGCGTTCCTCGCCCTCCTTGAGCGAGATCGAGTTCACCACGCCCTTGCCCTGCAAACACTGCAGGCCCGCCGCGATGACCCCCCAGTTGGACGAGTCTATCATCACCGGCACCCGCGCGATGTCCGGCTCGGCGGCCATCAGATTCAGGAACCGGGTCATCGCGGCCACCCCGTCCAGAAGCGCCTCGTCCATGTTCACGTCAATCAGGTTCGCCCCGTTTTCCACCTGCTGACGGGCAACGGCCACCGCCTCCTCGAACCGGCCGGCGAGGATCAACTTCGCAAAGCGCGGCGAGCCGGTGACGTTGGTGCGCTCGCCCACGACGACGAAATTCTGCGCGGCAGACGCGGGAGCGCCAGCGGCTTCGTCCACCGGGCGGGCGGTGTGCACGGTCAGGGGCTCCAGCCCGCTCAGGCGCAGAGCGGGCGTCGGCGTCGGAGGCTGGCGCGGGGGCAGGTCGCGCACGGCTTCTGCCAGGCGACGGATGTGTTCGGGCGTGGTCCCGCAACAACCGCCGACGATGTTGAGCCAGCCGGCACGGCCCCACTCCGCCAGTTGAGGCGCCAGCGACTCGGGCGTTTCCGGAAAGCCGGTCGGCGAAAGCGGATCGGGCAGGCCGGCGTTGGGATAAAAGCAGGTGAAGGCGGGCGCGAGGCCGGAGAGTTCTTCCGCAAACGGACGCATCTCTCGCGGTCCCAGCGCGCAATTCAGCCCGATGGTTACCGGGCGGGCATGCGCCACCGAGTTCCAAAACGCCTCCACGGTCTGGCCGCTGAGGGTGCGTCCGGAACGGTCGGTGATGGTGCCGGAAATCAGGATGGGCAGAACGTCCGGGCCCCTCTCGCGCGAGACGGGCTTCGACGCCGTGCCGGGTACAGGGGGCGACTCCGACTGGGGATCGGCCGGTCGCCAGCCCAGCCCTTCCAGCACCTCTTGAATGGCGTACAACGCCGCCTTGGCGTTGAGGGTGTCGAAGACCGTTTCCACCAGGAGCAGGTCCACGCCGCCCTCGATGAGCGCCCGCACCTGCTCAGCGTAAGCCTGGCGAAGTTGGCGGAAGGTCACAGATCGAAACCCGGGGTCGTTTACATCCGGCGAAATCGAGGCCGTCACGGGCATCGGGCCAATGGCGCCCGCGACAAAGCGGGGCTGGCCGGTCTCGTTCGCCACCTCGTCCGCCATGCGGCGGGCCAGGCGGGCCGCGGCCAGGTTCAGCTCCACGACCACTTCCCGGAGGTCGGGATCATGGATCACGGCCTCGAAGAATTCAGGGTCTTTGCGTCCCGCCGGATGCCCGGCATACAGGAAATCGTGCTGCCCGATGGTGGTGGCGGAGAAGGTGTTGGTCTCGATGATGTCCGCCCCGGCGAGGAGGTAGGCGCGGTGGATTTCGGCAATGACCTCCGGCCGGGTGAGAACCAGCAGTTCGTTGTTGCCCTTGAGGGGTTTGCCCCGCCACGCGGCAAAGCGTCCCCGGCGGTAATCCGCTTCGTCCAGCGAATACTGCTGGATCATGGTGCCCATGGCGCCGTCCAGCAGAGCGATGCGTTGCCGGAGCAGGCGGGTTAACCGATCGGCTGCGTCCGATAGAAGGTTCACGGCATTCTACGGCGGGGGCGAGCCAGCCCGACCGCCGGGGCTGATCCTGCGCGGCGCGCCGCCCGGGGGCAAGTTAAAAAATCAACGCATCTTGATGGATTGATATCAACCCATCCACCTGCCACCGCCTTTTCACCCCCCGGCCACGGTTTCGTAACACGCCCGGACCACCTTGGCCCTGTCAACTGAACCGCCAGTTGTCTGGCCCAAAAAACATGAATGCGACCCCGGACCGATATCCGTCCCTCGCGGCAGTTCCCGAGGACCTCCGCTTGTGGCTGGGCGAAGATCGGCTCCTCCAACTGGTCCTGACCGCGGCCAGCGAGGTTGCCTCCGCGGCCGACCGGCGGCATTTCCAACATGCCGGGGAAGCGTTCGATCTCGGCCAGTTGCTGGCAATTCTGGCCTACGCCTATCTGACCGGACGATACAGTTCCGAAGAAATCGCCGAACAGTTGGAAGCCGATCCCGTCTTCGCCTACCTCTGCGCGAGCCGTTATCCCGACGCGGCGGCCCTGCGGGTGTTTCGGCGATTACACCGGCAACGGCTCGAAGCGGTGCTGCGTCGGGTGTTGGAGCAATGCCTGACCGCGCGGCGTCAGCAGGGGTGGTTGCGGCTTCGCTGCCGCCCGGCTGTCCCCACCGCCTCCGGCGCGGCTGCGGCGCCAGACGCCGATGCTTCCTGTCACGCGGAGGCGAATTATCGGCTGGATCGGGCGGTGTTCTGCGATACCATGGCTCTGGACCTTTGAGCGCGGGTCCGCGCGGCCCGGAGATGCAGACCGGGCGAGGGCGCCGGTTGCCGCGGTGAGATTTCCCAGGGCGCCAAGCAGGCACACCATTCCATCCCAACCGGGAAGCGGCGCATGCTTCCCTGATCCCTGGGGGACTTTCTTCCATTCCTGCACGCCCCGCAGCGTCGGACGTGTTGCCCGCCATGACGTCGGGTTTAATTGTGTGGACTACCCCTGCTCGTCCTGGCGCGCGCGTCGGTGGCAGGAAGAGGGGGCAGCCCTGCAACGTTGGCCGGGGAAAACTCGCGCTTGCCAGTCCCCACGGGGGTCGGCAAGTTGCCGGGCTCGATATGGCACACGTCAAGTTGCACATTCCCGGTCCGGTCGAGGTCAGCGAGAAAACCTTCCGCGCGTTTTGCCAACCGATGATCGGGCATCGGGGGCAGGGCTTCAAAGACCTGTACGCCCGCATTCAACCGCGGCTCCAGGCCCTGTTGTCCACGCGGCAGTTGGTGTTTCTGTCCACCTCCTCCGCCTGGGGGGTGATGGAAGGGGCGATCCGCAATCTGGTGACGCGTCGGGTGCTCAACTGCATGTGCGGGGCCTTCTCGGATAAGTGGCACGACGTGGCCAAACGCTGCGGCAAGGAAGCCGAGCCGCTCCAAGTGCCCTGGGGTTCGCCCATCCGCGCCGAGGCCGTGGACGCGCGGCTGGCCACCGGCCGGTTTGACACCCTGACCTTCATTCACAACGAGACCTCCACGGGGGTGATGTCCCCGCTGGCCGAGCTGGCCGAGCTCAAGCGCAAATACCCGGACGTGATGTTCATCGTGGACTGCGTGAGCTCGCTCACGGCGGTGCCGGTCGAGTTTGACAAGCTGGGCGTGGACGTGGTGCTGGCCGGCACGCAAAAGGCCCTGGCCCTGCCGCCGGGGCTGACCCTGTTTGTCTGCTCGCCCGCCGCCCTGGCCCGCGCCGCCACGGTGAAGGACCGCGGGTACTACTTCGACTTTGTCGAGTTCCAAAAGAACGCCGAGCAGCACATGACCCCCAGCACCCCGAGCATCGCCCATGTGTACGCGCTGGAATCCAAGCTGGAGGACATCTTCGCCGAGGGGCTGGAAGCCCGCTACGCGCGGCATGCGCGGCTGGCGCAAATGACCCGCGACTGGGCGGCCCGACACGGCTTCACCCTGTTCCCGGAGTCGGGCTTCGAGTCGCACACCCTCACCTGCGTGAACAACGGCGCCCGGCCCGGCGGGCGGGTGATCAACGTGCCCGAGTTTCAGAAACGCGTAAAAGACCGCGGCTTCCTCATTGACGGGGGCTACGGCAAGATCAAGGGCATCACCTTCCGCATCTCGAACATGGGCGACGAGACCGAGGACACCATGAACGCCCTGTTTGCGGCGATGGACGAGGCCCTGCAGGGCCTGTGAACATGACGGGCGGCGGGCGGCTCAGCCGGGCGGTCCTCTGCCTTGCGGCGGGGCTCGGGCCGATGATGGAAACGGCCCGGCCGATGATCTTCCTGGCCACCGACGACCCCGCCCACAACACGACCGAACCCGCGGGCGAGCTGGCTGGCAGCGGCTGGCAGTGGCAGGGCAACTGGCGCGGTTCTGTGGGCACCCCCGTGGCTCCCCGGTGGTTCCTCACCGCCCGCCATCTGGGCGGCAGCGTCGGCGAACCGTTCCACTTCGCCGGCCAAACTTACCGCACCATCGGCGTGGTGCGCGATCCGAACAGCGACCTAGCCCTGTGGCAGGTGTGCGGCGAGTTCCCCACCTTCGCCCCGCTGTACGGGGGAGAGGACGAAGTCGGGCGTGTCTGCGTGCTGTTCGGGCGCGGACTGGGGCGCGGCGAGCCGCTGCTGGCGACCAATGACGCCGGCGAAGCCGTGCTCCGGGGTTGGCGATGGGGCCACGGCGCCGGTCCGTTGCGCTGGGGCTTGAATCAGGTGGCCGCCCTGCACCCGTACGCCGGCCGGCCGGACACGGTGCTGAGCGGGACTTTTGACGCCGACGGCGGGCCCGAGGAGGCCATGCTCACCGGCGGCGACTCCGGCGGCGGGCTCTTCATCCACCGCGACGGGCGGTGGGAACTGGCCGGCGTGGCGCTGGCGGTGGACAGCCCGTTCCGGTTGACCCCCGAAGGCGAGGACATTCACGCCGCCGTGTTCGATGCCGGCGGGCTCTACGTGGAGCAGGACGGAACCTGGGAGATCGTGCCGTGGGAATCCGGGCCGCAGCCGGCCTCGTTTTACGTCACCCGGATCGCCGCCCGGCGGGCATGGATCGAGGCCACCCTCGCCGCCCACGCCGCGGCCGAGGAAGCGCCGGTCCTGGAAACGGCCTCCGCAGTGAATGGCCCGTTTGCGCCGGTCCCGGCCGTGGTGGACGCGGAAACTCGGAGCTTTCGGCTTGTCTTGCCGGATCGTCCCGCGTTTTACCGGCTGACCGGCTGCCACGCCACGCGCCTGCTGAGCATCGAAATCCGCGAGGGCGAATTGATCCTGCGCTACGGGGCGGCGGCACGGGCCGACTCGTCCGCGCTGGAAACCGACCCGCCATTCCGCACCCACGACCTGGGTTACTCCCCCTGACAACCCGAGCGCGGGCTGGAAACCGATCTGCAACCCGCGGAGCTGATCCCAATTTTCGCCGGGGCAACGGCCTGCGACCGGCCACCCGATCCGCTAGCGACCGGGCGTCGAGCCGTCGTCATGGCGCGCTTGGTGTCAGGGGAGAATGCTTGCGGTCCCGGCGCGGTCCCGGCGTCGCCCTCCGGCCAGCGCCAGCGCCGCGCCGCCCAGCGCCAGCAGCGCCCCCGCCCCCGGCTCCGGCACCACTACCATCGTGAAGCCCTGCAAGCCGACCAAGCTCATCGGAAAGCCGACGTGCAGGCCCACTTGGACATCGTTGGATTCTCCCCGGATCAGCGCAGCCTCAAACGAGCCCGCCGCCGTTTCCCACGCCCGCATCCGCACCGTCACCACTTCGCCGCCCCATGTCTCGGGGAAAAAAATGAACTCCTCTCGCACATACGGCGTCCACCGGGGAGGCGAAATGTTGAAGGTTGTCGTGGGAAACAACGGCTCCAAGCTGCCGTCCGCGCGCACCAAGAACAGTCCCGCCGTGAACCCGGCGCCCGCTCCCGTGCCGTCTGGCCGAAAGACCGGCGCATCAACCTCACCACCACCCGCGACCCGGTTGTCGAATAAAATCACCGCCTGGCCGCACGCCTTGCCGACTCCGGCGAAGGCCAGACAGCAAAGCAGCACCTTCTTCATGGTCGGACGATTCGGATTAACGAATTTGGTTCTCATGGCTTGCGTGGTCTGTGTTAGGGGTGGACGGAAGTAATCCAAGTCCCCCAGGCGTTCGCCCGGGCTTTTCCCGGCTGGACCGGCCACCGAGGGTCCACCTCGGCATATTCTTGAACCGTCCAGAACTTGGATCCATCGGGATCCACGCAGGTGAAGGAATAGTCTCCCCAGCGCACTGTCTCCGGCGGCTCGCTGGGGAACTGGGCATGGTAAGCCCGGCCGGCCTGGATCAAGGTGGGGCGGGTGGTCTGGCCGTTGGCTTTGCGGCCCACCCAGAAGGCCCCGATGTATTCGGTCCCTTTGGAGCCCGAAAAGCCGAGTAACAGGTCGCCAGCCGTGTTCACGGCCACCGAGGGCATGTAGTACCAGTATGGATTGCTGCCGGCCGGGTCGTAGATGCGACCGTAATCCGCGTAAGACAAGCTGTGCGCACCGGCGGAGACCTGCAGCTTCAGCCACTGGATAGCCGAGCGATCCACCGTACCCCCGTCATATTGATTGTTGCCACCTCCATCCAGCCCGATGTGATGACAGGTCCACAAATAGGTGGCCCCTCCAACGGTCCGCACCACCGCGTTCATCAGGCGGCTGCCAACATCGGCCAGTTGGACCTTCAAATTGTGTTCCGCATCCGCGGGCCGCTGCAGGGCTTTCAAGCTCTGGTTGTAAACGATGTCAAAGTACGGGGGCGGCGCGCTTCCCTCCACATCGGTCCACGGCGAACCCGGGGATTGGAGTTCGAAGAGGGAGGTGGTGCTGTTCCACTTCAAGCGCGCAAAACGGATCGGGCCGGGCTGGTAGGGTGGACCGACCTGCGGCGAAGCTTTGAGGACGAGCCATACAATGTCATTGACCGGATTGGCGTCCAGGTTGACTGCAGGTTGAATAACCGACTGTCGGTCTCCCAGATCAAAACGGAAAATATTGTTTGAGTCTGTCGGCTGCTTGGGACCGGCCTGCTGATTGACCAAGGGCGCCTTGGGGATGGCCGCCAGCGTCGCCTGCCAATTCCCAGTGGGGCGGTGGAGGACGGCAATGAAAATTCCATTCTTGTCCGAGCCCATCGTAAGAAAATCGGTGTCGCCGATGTTTGGGTGATCAATCTGAACCAGATACTTGGTCCAGTAGGCGTTTACCCAAGTTGTATCCGCCAAGTCAGGCTGGGTGTTCAGCGGCACCGGCTCCGCGGACTTGCTTACGGCAAGAAGGGCCTTCCGCGATTGCGGATCAATTTGGGCGGCGAACCAACGCTGGCTGTGCGGATCGTAAACGATTCGCGGATCGGCCATGCTGCCCTTGGGGTAGGTTTCACCGTCCACCAACAAGCGGAAGAAAGTCATGGTTGACGCCTGCCTCAATCTTTGGCCGGTGGTCTTATCGAATACGGCGATCTTGCCATTTAGAATCTCCACATAGTGGTTGTTTCCTACAGCACCCATCGTGTCGGCAACAGGCCCGGCGTCGTCACCATTTGCCTCCTCACTGATCCCATCCATCCCACGGAAGCTCTTGTCCGTGTAAAACGGCGCGGGGGTGATCGAGCCGGAGATGTTCCCGCAGGGGTAGTACGGGTAACCGGGGCAGGAAATGGCGTTGGTCACGGCGTGTTGTTCGACCTCGGTCAAAATCAAGGTGGCGTCCTGGAGGTTGGCGTACACCCCGATGTCGCAATGCTCCAGCAGGGTTCTTTGCAGCCGGTGGGTAATGTACACACCGGGGTTGACATCGTACTGGACACCCCGTTGCGCCCAGCGGATGCGCGCGTTGCGCACCGTGGTGTCGAAGTTCACGTAGTAAATCCACAGGGCTTGGGCCGCCTGCTGGTCGCGGGGATCACCGTCGCTGTCCGGCTCATTATTGGGGAGTCCTTCAATGCGTTCCCCGAAACTGTCGTCGTCTTTCGAGGTGAACACCGGGGTTTGCAGCGTGTCCGGAAAGCTCACCGGTCCGTAGGCCAGCAGCCAGGCGTTGTGCTTGAACTTGATCGTGCAGCCGGCCTGAAAGACCAGCGGGCCGGGACCCACGTAAAAGTTGCTCCGCACGTAATAGGTCTGGCCCATCTGAAAGGTGTAGCCGCTGGCGCTGCCGGGCACGATCTCAAAATCCACCACCAGCCCGGCCGGCCGGTAGGGCGCCTGGGCCACCTCGACCGGCCGCCGCTCCCTCACCCGCTCCGCCCGCGCGGTGCGCCAGGACCGCTCAGTCGGGAGCGGTACCCGCGCCTGCCGCGGCAGCGTCGTCCCCAGCGCGGCCAGCGCCTCCCAGCCCACCGATTCCTCCAACACCGCCCCGCCGCCGGGCAGGGGTGTCCAGGTTTTGCGCACGGGCACGGCCTCCCCGTTCGCCCCTCCCGCCCCCAGATGTACGGCCGCCTCCGCCCCGTCCGCCTCCGCCAGGAAGGCGTGGCCCATCAGGATCGAGGCCCCGTCAAAGTGAATGCTCACGTGATCCGCCGCCGCCGCCGGGCCTTCGCCCAGCACCGCCACCCGCTGGAGCTCCGGAACGGGCGCCTCGACGAACTCCGTCACCACCACCAGCCGCGTGGCCGCCGGCGCGAAGTCCGCCGGGGGCCACGGCAACTCGCGCAGCACCACGCTCTGACTGACGCGGTTGTGCCGCCACTCCAGCACCACGTCCGCCGCCACGCCCGCCAAGGCGTCGCGGGCCACCAGTCGGTTGGGCGGCGCCAGTTCCAGCGGCGCGGATGCCTTCACCACTGCCAACGGCTGCCGCTCGCCGGTCACCTCGTCGAGCCATTCCAACGCCCGCAGCCCGCCCCGCAGCCGCGCCCCCGCCGGCGTTTCCAAGTCAAAGACACTCTCGGCGTTCAAGTCATGACTGAAAATCGCGCGCATCGGGCCGAACCGCGCAATGGCCCCGTCCGGAAAGCTCTCGATCACGTCCCGGCTGGGCAGCCAGGCGCCGGTGTCCGGGTCCCGGTAATGCAGGCCGTTTTCCAGGAGCGTGAACCGGCCCAGCACGCGCCGCTGGACCGAGCCGTCGGCCTGCGGCCGGAGGAGCACCCGCTCGTGGACGGCGAAATCCTGCCCCCGCTCGGCCATACCTCAAAGGGGAGACGTTGACGCGGCGGGTTCAGAGGCGCCGGCTCTTGCCGCGCCGGCCACCAGCGCGCCGGCCAGGCAGGGGGCGAGGAAGGGAAGCGTTTTCATGGGGACCTCCAAGCGTTTGTTGCGCACCGTCACCATAGGCTCAAAGGAATGGCTTTTGCCAACGATCAACCTATAGCGCTGCCCCCCCCCCCCGCTGTCAAGGGGGCAAGAAAATTTCGGCGCCGTTCTGTGGCGGGCCCGAGACCTGCACCCTTGGGCCGCGGGCGGCGGATTGGGGTCGGGATTCGGGCGTGGGGGAATGGGTGAAAACGGGGAATGGTGAGTGGTGAGTGGTGAATGGCGGGTGCGGGCCGGGGCGGGCGGTTCGCAGCCACGACGAACTACGAACCATGAACCACCAACCACGAACTGCGAACCGCCCACCGATTGTAGCGCGGATTTTCCCGACTCTGTGGGGCGTCTTAAACGGGTCGGGCGCCCTTCGTGGGCCGGGCTGTAATCGGGAGGGGCGCGGTCCGCAAGGCGATGTCTTCCGCGGGGAGTGAAGCCCGCCGGAGTCCTGTTCCGAACCGCCGGTTGGGCTCCGAGCGCCTTTCGCAGCTTTGCGTTTTGGCGCGAGGGCCCTCCTGTTTATTGCCCCGGACTGTTTGCCGCGCTTAACTCCCGGCATGGAAATCGCGCACCTACCGGAGGCGCCGGTCCGCCGGGGTCTTCGCCTGTGGCCGGCCGGGCTGTTGCTGGTCACGCTGGCGGTGGCCGTGTTGGTCATCCGCCGGCTGGATCACCTGCCGTATCAGACCCGGAATCTGGCCACGATGGTGACCCTGCTGGCGGGCGCGGCGCCGCTCTGGCTGTGGTGGTTGTTGCTTTCGCGCGCGCCGTGGCGGTGGCGGTTATGGGGGTGCGGGGTGTCCCTCCTGGTTGTCGGGCTGGGCGTCGGATTGTTTCGCATCCGGGGGGTGAGCGGCGACCTCTTGCCCATTCTCGAGCCGCGTTGGGCGCGCCGGGCCGGTCCCGTTCCGGCTCAACCGGCGCCGGACCTTCCCACGCCGGCGGCAGTCCCGGAGGCCGCGGCGTATCCGGACTTTCCCCAGTTCCTTGGCCCGCAACGCAACGGCGTCATTGCCGGCGTGGCGCTCGAGCCCGACTGGGGCGCGCGTCCGCCGCGGATTTTGTGGCGGCAACCGGTGGGCGCGGCCTGGTCCGGCTTTGCCATAGTCGGCGGGCGCGCGTTGACCCAGGAGCAGGAGGGCGAGGAGGAAACGGTCACCTGCTACGAGCTGTCCACGGGACGCCGGCTGTGGCGTCATGCCGATCCGGCGCGGTATTTCACGGTGCTGGCGGGGGAGGGGCCGCGCTGCACGCCCACCGTGGCCGGGGCGCGGGTGTACACGCTGGGGGCGACCGGTCTGCTCAACTGCCTGGACCTCGCCGACGGGCGGCGCGTGTGGAGCCGGCGCATCACCGAGGACGCCGGCAGTTCCGTGCCGGAGTGGGGATTTGCCGGCTCGCCGCTGGTGTACGAGGGGCGGGTGATCGTCAGCGCCGGGGGGCGCGACGGGCGTTCGCTGCTGGCCTATCACGCGGAGACGGGCGAGCTGCTCTGGGCGGCCGGCTCGCAAGCGGCGAGTTACAGCTCCCCGGTGGTGCATACGCTGGCCGGTCGGCCGCAGGCGCTCATGTTCAACAGCCGCTTCATCACCGCCCACGATCCCGAGACGGGACACGTTCTCTGGGAATACCCGTGGGGCGCGGGCCATCCCAACGTGGCCGTGCCGGTGGCGGTGGGACCGAACCGCGTGGTGTTCTCCAGCGGATACGGCGTGGGGGCGGAATTGTTGGAAGTTGCCCCGGACCCGGAGGGGCGCTGGGCCGCCCGGCGGGTGTGGAAGTCCATCCGCTTGAAGGCCAAGTTTGCCAACTTCGTGGAGCGGGAGGGCCATCTGTACGGCCTGGACGACGGCGTGCTGGCGTGCGTGGCGGTGGAGGACGGCACGCTGCGCTGGAAGGAAGGCCGGTACGGCCACGGCCAGATGCTGCTGGTGGGCGACCTGCTGCTGGTGACGGCGGAAACCGGCGAGTTGGCGCTCCTGCGCCCCACGCCCGAAGCGCCAAACGAGCTGCACCGCTTCCGCGTCTTCTCCGGCAAAACCTGGAATCCTCCGGCGCTGGCCGGGGACGTTTTGCTGGTCCGCAACGACCGCGAGGCGGCTTGCCTGCGGCTGGCGCTCGTCAGGGCGCCCTGATCCGACGACCGCCAATCTCGCGGCTTTGCGCGCGGCTCAGGCAGACATAGGCTTGACCTGTTCGCAGCGCGTTCACTTCCCGGGTCGGACGTCCTCGACCGCGCTGGTCACGTTAGCCACACGTTGAGTCCGAAGTTGCACCTCATGGCACGCAAGTTGGTCAGCGTCAGACCCGCGTGGACGGGATTCCCACCCGCCAGCAGTGTTGTGGCGTGCCCCCGCAGCGGCCGGGCGGATATAAGGCGCACGAGCGCGCCCGGTCCCTAACCTGCCTCGCTGAGATACCAGCAACGCGCCGTGCCTGGCAAAGTGTCGGGGAAACACCGGCTTGCGGTCCCGCCGCCTGCGGGCCTTGACTCCCTAAAACCGGGCTTGATCGAAATCCGCGAAGAGCTCACTGCGTCCAACCCAGCAGCTAGATATGACCCGTTAAAGCTCAGCAGCCAACCAACCGGTGGTTGCAAGGCCCTAACGCATGGACTGCAAAAGTCTGTCATGTTTTATAGCTCACAAAGTATGCTTCACGAGGGACCACAGAGCCTTTAATCCGTGCCTCCAGCGTATCTTTTTGCCCTCGCCCCGCGACCGGGCACGATACCCAATCGGCACTTCCAGAATTCTGAAGCCGCGGCGTGCCGGCTTGACGGTGACCTCAGGACAGAATTCGAAGCCTTCTTCCTGCAAGTCTAATCCCAGCAGCAGGTCCCGCCGGAACAGTTTGTAACAAGTCGCCTCATCGCTCAGCCGCAGACCGGTGATCCAGTTGGCGGCCCAAGTCAACAGACGATTGGCCCACCGGTGCCGGCGGCTGGTCTGCGCCCGAGCTCCCCTCCCGAACCGCGTGCCATAGACGACCTCAACTTCACCTCTAAGAACCGGTTCCAGCAACCGGGCATAATCGGACGGATCATACTCCAAGTCGGCATCTTGGATCACGATCAGCGGAGCGGTGGCTTCGCCCAAGGCGGTCCGGATCGCCGCGCCCTCACCTCGATTGCGATCATGTCGCAGCGCCCGCACCCGCCGCTCCCGCTTGGCCCACTGCTGCAACCTCGCCCATGTGCCATCGCGGGAGCCGTCGTCCACAGCAATCACCTCTTGGACGCAGGGCTGAGCCAGCACCTTTTCCAGGATCAGGTCCAGCGTGAGGACCTCGTTATAGACCGGCATCAATACGGCCGAGCATGGCGACGTCTGTACGGACGACGTCCCACGCACCACCCCCGCTGCCGTGCCGGCTTCCTGGGCTCCAGATCGAGGCTGACCTGGAGCGCTGTGACTGATCGTTCGATTCATGGAGGCTGCTCGACCGTTCTCCAACTCACCCGCATCAGACGCCAGGGCGCGCTTGGCTGAGCAAGCCACTCTTTGTGTACGGTTGCGATGAATACCGGTTGGATGCCTTGTTGATGGTTTTTATGCCGTGTTCCAGCAAAACGCGCCCGCCAACCGCCGGCGATGGGGGTGATTGATTCCTGCCGCAGCAACTCTAGTCCCACCTTGGCCCGCATGTCCCCCGGGGGGATTTCGGTAGTGGTGCCGGTTACAGGCGCCAGGTCCAACTCCAAAAAGGCCGGATCGTCCACGAACAGGATTACGCACGGCATCAGCAGTCCCAAGCCCATTTGCCAGCCGGCTCCGTTGTAAGGGATTTGGGTGGCCTGCGCGTCGCTCGGACTGTTATATACACCGGTCCGTGGCAGCCGTGCCTGCGGCGGCGGACCGGCGATGCGGACCAGCGCCACCGGCTCGCGCACGCTGGCCGCGTTGACGAACGCGCGCGCCTCGCCGCCCGGGAACCTCGCCCGGCCTTCCGCGGTGGCGAGGTTCAGCTCGAACGCCTCGACCGTCTGCGCCGGGTCCAGCGTGATCTCGACCCGGCCGGCCGGGAGCTTCGTGGGCGGGCCGTGGTAGTCGTAGTTCGAGTCAAAAATGTCGTTGAACTCGGCCATCCGGTTGCTGGCCACCAGGCCCTGCATGACCCGCCAGTTGAAGAGCGTGCGCACTTCGGTGAAGCGCTTCGACGGCCGCTCGTCCCAGAGGTCGCCGCGGTCGAGCGAGAGCCGCAGGAGATTGGTCTCGCCCCAGAGCAGGACGCCCATCGCGCCGTTGCCCAGCGGGACGGCCTCGTCCCAGGTCTTGATGGGCGCGGCGAGCCGGAGGTTCAACTCCGCCGGCGGCAGCCGGGAAGGGCTGGGCGCAGCGAATGCCGCCACGGAACCGCACACGGCCAAAGCCAGGCTTGGAAACAGGAGGAGGCGTGTCACGCGGATCAGTTAAACCGGCACGGCGCGGAATCACAAGCCGGGCTCAACAACGGTGGGGCGGGGTCCGCTCGCGCCCCGCTTCACTGGCAGTGAAAACCGCAACCGGGCTCGGCGTAAACCTCGCGCCACCCTGATCGTAATCCGGTTTGACCCCCGTCAATCCCGCGCGCCAGCGAATACCCTTGGCTCGGGGCCATGCAAACTTGGTTGCCGACTGGCTTTGCCGTCTGGTTCGTCATCGCCGCCCTGTTCGCGGCCGACGGGTCCGGCGAAGACCTCCCCCCGCCGCGCACCACCGGTGGCAAGCCGCTGATGCGGGCGCTCGCGGAACGCCAGACCCGCCGCGAGTTCAAGCCCGACCCCCTGGCGCCGCAACACATGTCGGACCTGCTCTGGGCCGCGTTCGGCATCAACCGCCCCACGAACGACCACCGCACCGCGCCTTCGGCCAGGAACGCGCAGGAGATTGACCTCTACGTGGCCCGTGCCGACGGCCTGTACCTGTACGCCGCGAAGCCGCATCAGCTCCGCAAGGTCGGCAACGAGGACCTGCGCCGGCTCACCAGCGGGCAGGATTTCGCCGGGGTCGCGCCGGTCGCGCTGATCTACGTCGCCGACCTCGCGCGCTTCAAGGACACCGCGCCGGAGCAGGCGCGGCTGTACGCGGCGTTCGACGCCGGGTGCGTCTGTCAGAACGTGTATTTGTTCGCCGCCTCGGAAGGCCTGGCCACGGTGGTGCATGACTTGAACCGCGAGCCGCTCGCGCGGGCCATGAACCTACGCGACGGCCAGCACATCATCATGGCCCAGGCGGTGGGCTGGCCGCGGTAGCTGGCCGCCCGGCTTGTCAGCGCCGCGACTCCGCGGCTACCGTGCCGCGCATGGCCGACCTGCCCGCCCGAGTGCTTGCCGCCATCCGCGAACACCACCTGCTCGCCCCCGGCGACGCCGCGCTGGTGGCGGTGTCGGGCGGGTGCGATTCAATGGTCTTGCTCGAACTGTTGCACCACCTGTCGGCCCAGGCCGGCTGGCGGCTGGCGGTGGCGCATTTCAACCACCAGTTGCGTGGCCGGGCCAGCGAGGCGGACGAGGCGCTGGTGGCGCGCGCCGCGCGGCGGCTGGGTCTGCCGTTCCACGCGGGCCGCGGCCAGGTGCGGATTCATGCCCGCCGGCGTGGCCTCTCCCTCGAACTGGCGGCGCGCGAACTGCGGCATGAATTCCTGGCCGCCACGGCCCGCAAGATCGGCGTGACGAAGATCGCGCTCGCGCATCACGCGGACGATCAGGTGGAAACCTTCTTTCTGCGGGTCCTCCGGGGCAGCGGCGGTGGAGGCCTGGCCGGCATGAAATGGCGCAGCCCCTCGCCGGCGGACCCCGGCCGGCAGTTGATCCGGCCGCTGCTGGCCGAAACACGCGCCAGTCTGACGGCCTACGCCGCGGCGGGCGGCGTTGAATTCCGCGAAGACGCCAGCAACCGCCGGCTGGACACGCCGCGAAACATCCTGCGCCGGCGCGTGCTGCCCATGCTCCGCCGCCTGGTGCAACCCGCCTTGGAAATCACCGTGCCGCGGCTGATGACGTTGATCGGCGACGAGGCTGACTTCGCCGCCGCCGCCGCGCGGGTGTGGCTCGCCAGCCGCCGGCAGGGCGCGTTCGCCCGCCTGCATCCGGCGGTGCAACGGCACGTGATTCAGCAGCAACTGCGCACACTCGGCGTCGCGCCCGGCTTTGATCTGGTCGAGCGGCTGCGGCGTGCGCCGGACTGCCCCACCATGACGCCCGGCGGCTTGCGGGTCTGGCGCGACCACGCCGGACGCGTGCTGGCCGGCCGGGCGCCGCGACTCGAATTCGCGGCGGAGCAGCTTGCGGTGGAACTGGCTTCTTCGCGCGGCGAATGTGAATTCGCCGGCCTGCGCCTCGCGTGGCGGGTTCGCCGGCGGCGCGCGGGTGCGCCCGTGCGGATTGCCGCCAAAGCCGGCGCGGAAAGCCTGGACGCCGACCGGGTAGGCGGGCGGATTCTGCTGCGACACTGGCAGGCAGGAGACCGTTTTCAGCCGTTGGGTCTGGCGCGCGCGGCGAAGCTCCAAGACCTGTTCACCAACGCCAAGGTTCAGCGCGCCGAGCGGCACCAGCGCGTGGTGGCGGTCACCGAAGGCGGCGCGATCTTCTGGGTCGAGGGCCTGCGGCCGGGGGAACCGGTCCGGCTCACGCCCGCCAGCCGGCGCGTGCTGGAATGGCGTTGGGAGCGTCTGGGCGTGCCGCCAGGCATCGTGTGCCCTGACGTTTAAGGCGGCATCGCCGTCCGGAGGCAAGTTGGCCGGCCTTTGGCACGGAGGCCGGCAGGCGCCAGCGCCATCAAGCAGATGGCAGCTTGGTGGGGCGAGCCTCCGTCGAGCCCTGCTATTTGGGTTCTTGGTTCTTGGTCCCAGGTTCTTGGTCCCTGGTTCGTTGTTCTGGCCTTCGACCTTCGCCTTTCGACCTTCGACCCACTGATGGGGCGAGACCCATCGAGCCCTGGCCTGCCCGGGCTGCGGCCATCAGACTGCGGTCCCCGCAGCGGGTCGCCTGCGGCACCGCCCGGGCGAGGTCGGCGGGGCCACTACGGCCCGCCCGGAGCTGGCACGAAATCGAGCCGCACCCGCGCGCATCCCGGCCCCGGCACGATGGTTGCACCGGCAAAACGCGCGTGGTAGCTTCGCCGGGCATTGACTCTGCATGTCTGAAGAACGCAACAACGAGAATCGCCGCGGCGACCGCAAGGGAGGCGAGGGCCGCGTCCCCCCCCCGCGCCTGGCTGCTGTGGCTGGCCATTTTGAGCGTCATCCCCCTGCTGGTCTTCTTCAAGGACCGCACGGAGGCGCGTTACCGCCCGCTCACGCACACGGAGTTCCTCGACCTGTTCAGAAAGGACCAGATCGCCGAGGGCGTGATTCACTACAACGTTCAGTCGCCGTTGCGCGAGATCACCGGGAAGATCGTGGACCCGGAGGGTCACGCGAAGGGCGGCATCCCGTTCCGGCTGGAGACGCGGGTGAGCGAGGCGCTGGAGGAACAGTTGCTCAACTCGGGCAAGTTCAAGGTGGCCGAGCCCAGCACGTTGTTGATGAGCTTCCTGTACAGCATGCTGCCGTTCCTGCTGCTGGCGGTGCTGGTCTATTTCTTCATCTTCCGGCAGATCAAGATGGCCGGCAAAGGCGCCCTGAGCTTCGGCAAGAGCCGCGCCCGCATGCTCAGCAAGGAGCGCAACCGCACCACGTTCAAGGACGTGGCCGGCGTGGACGAGGCCCGCGAGGAAGTGCAGGAACTGGTCGAGTTCCTCAAGGACCCGAAGAAGTTTCAGCGGCTGGGCGGGCGCATCCCCAAGGGCATCCTGCTGGTCGGCCCGCCCGGCACGGGCAAGACGCTGCTCGCCAAGGCCATCGCCGGCGAGGCCGAGGCCGCGTTTTACAGCATCAGCGGCTCGGACTTCGTGGAGATGTTCGTGGGCGTGGGCGCCAGCCGCGTGCGCGACATGTTCGAGCAGGCGCGCAAGAACACGCCCTGTCTGGTGTTCATTGACGAGATTGACGCCGTGGGCCGCAGCCGCGGGCACGGCCTGGGCGGAGGCAACGACGAGCGCGAACAAA
>FWPU01006482.1_pt1 | contig 23275 bp, 21 predicted proteins | sample 2228361 | NCBI WGS metagenome assembly FWPU01 (sample SAMEA103939777, study PRJEB20133) | metagenome
AGGGTGACCCGGACGAGATCGAGGATGCTCGGCTCGTCCTCCACGACCAGGATGGTGAGCACGCGCCCGGTCTGGTGCGAGCCGCGTGCCGGCCGCGGGGGCTCGACGCCGCGCGCGGTTAGCCGGCTCGGTCCGGGACGAGTGCCGGGCGCGCGGGGCACCCTGCCCGGCGCGCCGGGCAGGGGCCGGAGCCGGGCGGCTGTCTAGCGGCGGCGGCCGGCCACCTGGAGGCGGATGAGCGCCCGCTGCAGCGCGAGCATCGCCCGGTTGTAGTCCGTCTCCTCCCGGCTTCGGCCGGCCAGCCGCTCCTCGGCCCGCTGGCGGGCCCGCTCGGCCCGCTCCCGGTCGATCTCGTCCGGGCGCTCGGCGGTGTCGGCCAGGACGATCACCTTGTCGTTCCTGACCTCGGCGAAGCCGCCCGCCACGGCCAGGTGGTACTCCTCGCGGCCCTTGCGGTAGGTCAGCTCGCCGATGCCCAGCGTGGTGAGGAAGGGGGCGTGTCCGGGCAGGACCCCGAAGTACCCCAGGCTGCCCGGCGCCACGACCTCGTCCACCTGGTCGGCCACGACCAGGCGCATCGGGGTGGCCACCTCGAGCGCCAGCGCGTCGGCCACCCTAGTCCCCGCGCAGCTTGCGGGCCTTCTCGATGGCCTCGCCGATGTCGCCGACCATGTAGAAGGCCTGCTCGGGCAGGTCGTCGTGCTTGCCCTCCACGATCTCCTTGAAGGACTTCACGGTGTCGGCGACCTTCACGTAGCGCCCCGGCGTGCCGGTGAACTGCTCGGCCACGAAGAACGGCTGCGACAGGAAGCGCTGGATCTTGCGCGCCCGGGCCACGATCAGCTTGTCCTCGTCGGACAGCTCTTCCATGCCCAGGATGGCGATGATGTCCTGCAGGTCGCGGTAGCGCTGCAGGATGGACTGCACCGCGCGCGCCGTCTGGTAGTGCTCCTCGCCCAGGATGTTGGGGTCGAGGATGCGGGAGGTCGAGGCCAGCGGGTCCACGGCCGGGTAGATGCCCAGCTCGGCGATCTGCCGGCTGAGCACGGTGGTGGCGTCCAGGTGGGCGAAGGCCGTGGCCGGGGCCGGGTCGGTGATGTCGTCGGCCGGCACGTAGATGGCCTGCACGGAGGTGATGGACCCCTTCTTGGTCGAGGTGATGCGCTCCTGCAGGGCGCCCATCTCCGTCGCCAGCGTCGGCTGGTAGCCCACGGCCGAGGGCATGCGGCCCAGCAGGGCCGAGACCTCGGAGCCGGCCTGGGTGAAGCGGAAGATGTTGTCGATGAAGAGCAGCACGTCCTGCCCTTCCTCGTCCCGGAAGTACTCGGCCGCCGTCAGGCCGGTGAGGCCCACGCGCAGGCGCGCTCCCGGCGGCTCGGTCATCTGGCCGAAGATGAGCGCGGTCTTCTCGAGCACGCCGGACTCCTTCATCTCGTGGTAGAGGTCGTTGCCCTCCCGGGTGCGCTCCCCCACCCCGGCGAAGACCGAGATGCCGCCGTGCTGCTTGGCGATGTTGTTGATCAGCTCCTGGATGAGCACCGTCTTGCCGACCCCGGCGCCGCCGAAGAGCCCGGTCTTGCCGCCCTTGGTGTAGGGCTCCAGGAGGTCCACCACCTTGATGCCGGTCTCGAACATCTCGACCTGGGTGGACTGCTCCTCGAACGCGGGCGCCGGCCGGTGGATCGGGTACGTCTTCTTGGCCTGGATGGCGGGGCCCTTGTCCACCGGCTCGCCGATGATGTTGAGGATGCGCCCCAGGGTCTCCTTGCCGACCGGGATGGCGATGGGGCCGCCGGTGTCGCGCACGGCCATGCCGCGGCGCAGGCCGTCGGTGGCCGCCATGGCCACCGCCCGCACGGTGCTCTCGCCCAGGTGCTGGGCCACCTCCAGCACCAGGCGGTTCGAGTAGGAGAAGATGTCCTTGATCTCGACCCCCTCCACCTCCAGGGCGTTGTAGATCGCGGGCAGCCGGCCCGGCTCGAACTCGACGTCGACGACGGGCCCGATGACCTGAACGATCTTCCCCTTGCTCATGCTCCGGCTCCTTGCTTGAGCGCCTCGGCGCCGCCCACGATGTCGAGCAGCTCCTTGGTGATCCGTTCCTGGCGCGCCTTGTTGTACTGGATCGTGAGCAGATCGATCATCTCCTTGGCGTTCTTGGTGGCCGCCTCCATGGCCGTCATGCGCGCGCCGTACTCGCCGGCCAGCGACTCCATCAGGGCGCGATAGACCTGGATGCGGACGTGCCGGGGCAGCAGGTCGTTCAGGATGGCCTGCGGGGTCGGCTCGTAGAGGTAGTCCGCCGCGCCCGCGGGCTCGCCCTCGCCGGCCTCCGCGCGCGGGATGGGCAGCAGCTGCTGGCGCACCGGCCGCTGCAGGGCCACCGAGCGGAACTCGTTGTAGACGAGGTGGACCTCGTCCACCTCGCCGTCGAGGTAGCGCTGCATGAACCAGTCGGCCAGCTCCTGGGCGTGGCTGAACTGCAGGCGGTCCCAGAACCCGACCATCTCGCGCCCGATCGTCCACTGCCGGCGGCGCCGGTAGAAGTCGCGGCCCTTGCGCCCGACCAGGACCAGCGTCACGTCGGGCGCGCTCGACTCCCGGATGAAGCCGAGCGCGTGCCGGATGACGTTGGCGTTGAAGGCGCCGGCCAGGCCCCGGTCGGCGGTGATGATCACGATCTGGCGCCGCGGGCCCTCGCGCTGCGCCAGCAGCGGATGGGGCGCCTCGTCGGCCCCCGGGACCAGGTTGCCCAGCAGCTCGGCCATCTTGCCGGCGTACGGGCGCGCGGCCAGGATCCGCTCCTGGGCCCGCCGCAGCTTGGCCGCCGCCACCAGCTTCATGGCGCGGGTGATCTTCTGCGTCGACTGGACCGAGCGGATGCGCCGCCGGATGTCGCGGAGCGTCGCCATGCTAGGCCGCCTTGATCCCCCGGGCCGCCGCGAACTCCGTCTTGGCCTCGCCCACGGCCCTGGTCAGCGCGTCCTGCAGGCTCGCGGAGATCTCCTTCCTGTCCCGGATCTCGGCCAGGATCTGCGGCTGGCGGCGCTCCAGCCACCCGTAGAAGAACTCCTCGAAGGCCCGGATGGCCTCCACCGGCAGGTCGTCCAGCAGGCCCTGGGTGCCGGCGAAGATGATGGCCACCTGCTTCTCGACCGGCAGCGGCTGGTACTGGCCCTGCTTGAGGATCTCGACCATGCGCTGCCCCCGCGCCAGCTGCAGCTGGGTGGCCCGGTCGAGGTCGGAGCCGAACTGCGCGAACGCGGCCAGCTCGCGATACTGCGCCAGGTCCAGCCGCAGCTTGCCGGCCACCTGCCGCATGGCCTTGATCTGGGCGGAGCCCCCGACCCGCGAGACGGACAGGCCCACGTTCACGGCCGGCCGGATGCCGGCGTAGAACAGGTCGGTCTCCAGGTAGATCTGGCCGTCGGTGATCGAGATGACGTTGGTCGGGATGTAGGCGGACACGTCGCCCAGCTGGGTCTCGATGATGGGCAGGGCCGTGAGCGAGCCGCCGCCCAGCTCGTCGTTGAGCTTGGCCGCCCGCTCCAGCAGCCGCGAGTGCAGGTAGAAGACGTCGCCCGGGTACGCCTCGCGCCCGGGCGGGCGGCGCAGGAGCAGCGACAGCTGGCGGTAGGCCGCGGCGTGCTTGGAGAGGTCGTCGTAGATGCAGAGGGCGTGGCGCTTGCTGTCGCGGAAGTACTCGCCCATGGTCACGCCGGCGTACGGCGCCAGGTACTGCAGCGGGGCCGGCTCCGAGGCCGAGGCCACCACGACCGTGGTGTAGGCCATGGCGCCGGCGTCCTCCAGGACCTTCACCACCTGGGCCACCGTGGAGCGCTTCTGCCCGACGGCCACGTAGAAGCAGTACACGCCCTGGCCCTTCTGGTTGATGATCGTGTCCACGGCCAGGGCCGTCTTGCCGGTGCCGCGGTCGCCGATGATCAGCTCCCGCTGGCCGCGGCCGATGGGGATCATGGAGTCGATGGCCTTCAGCCCGGTCTGCAGCGGCTCCTTGACCGAGCGGCGGTCCACGACGCCGGGGGCGTAGCGCTCGATGGGGCGGAACTCCCGGGCCTCGATGGGGCCCTTGCCGTCCACCGGCTGGCCCAGCGCGTTCACCACCCGGCCGATGACGGCCTCGCCGACCGGCACCTGCGCGATACGGTTCGTGCGCCGGACCACGTCGCCTTCCTTGATCACCTTGTCGTCGCCCAGGAGCACCGCGCCGACCTGGTCCTGCTCCAGGTTGAGCACCATGCCGACGACGTCGTGCGGGAAGTCCAGCAGCTCGCCGGCCATGGCGTTCTCGAGGCCGTAGATGCGGGCGATGCCGTCGCCCACCTCGACGACCCGCCCGACCTCCTGCAGGTCCACCTCGGCCTCGTAGCCGGCCAGCTGCCGCTTGATGATCTCGCTGATCTCGCCTGCCTTGATCATTGAGGCTCCTTGATATGGGCCCGGGCCCCCGGGCTGTCGCCCGCCCGTGCCCCGCCGCGATCCCCCGCGGCGGTCGCTCGCCCGCCCGATCAGCGTCCCGACCCTGCGCGACGCTGTCCGGCCTGCTACCCGCGGGCCATGCGCTCGCGCAGGCGCGCCAGCTGCCCGTTCAGGCTGCCGTCCACGATGTACGTGCCGACCTCGGCGACGAACCCGCCCAGCAGCGCGGGGTCCACGACCTCCTCCAGCACCACCTGCCTGCCGCCCAGCACGCGCGCCAGCCGCTGCCGGAGCGCCCGCCGGTCATCGTCCGTCAGCGGCACCGCCGTCCGCACCTTCGCCCGCAGCCGCCCGCGGTCCTCGTCCACCAGCGCCTCGTACGCCTCGGCGATCCCGGCCAGCTGCCCCACCCGGCCCTGCCGCGCCACCAGGCCGACGAAGTCGCGGGTCAGGCGCGACACGCCGAGCCGCTCGCCGATCGCGACGGCGGCCGCGGCCTTGACGCCGGCGGCGATCCACGGCCGGGCGAAGAAGTCCCGTGCCGTCCGGTCTTCCTCGATGGCGCCGACGACGCTCCGCAGCTCGCCGCCGACGGCGTCCACCACGTCGCGCTCCCGGGCCAGGGCGTGCAGCGCCCGCGCGTAGGGGCGGGCGGCGGCGGCAGCGAGGGCCACGCGTCAGCCGATCCGGCCGATCGCCTCGGCCACGATGCGCTGGTGATCGGGCTCGCGGAGGCTGCGCCGGACGAGCTTCTCGGCCACCGCGGTGGCCAGGTCGGCGACCTCCCGCCGCAGCTCCTCGCGGGCCCGCCGGATGTCGGCCTCCGTCTGCGCCCGCGCCGCCTCGACCAGGCGCTGGGCCTCGACGCGCGCCGCCTCCACCAGCCGTCGCTGCTCCTCGGCGGCCTCCTTGAGCGCCTGCTCCCGAATGCTCGCCGCCTCCGCGTGCGCCTGCCGCAGCCGGGCCGCGTTCTCCTCGGCCTGCCGCGCTGCCTCCGCGCGCGCCGCCTGCGCCTCCTCCAGCGAGCGCCGGATCGCCGTGCGGCGCTCCTCCATCTTGGCCAGGAACGGCCTGTAGAGGAGCCGCTGCAGGATCAGGAGGAGGATGATGAAGTTGACGGCCTGAACGATCAGCGACTTGTCGAGATTGATGAGGCCCCCGCCGTGCTCGCCCTCGGCCTCGGCGGCCGCCGCGGCCACGGGCCCCGCCAGGGCGGCCAGCGCGAGCAGCGCGCACAGGAATCCCACCAGCCAGACCCGTCCGCGATGACGCATGAGGAGATCTCCAGTTGCGATGCAAGCGTCCGTGTCAGTTGCGCTGCACGGCGGTTGTGAAAACTATCACGCGTGCCCCGGCCGCGTCAACCGCCACCTGCTCGGCCCGCGATGACGCCTCCGCCGATCACCAGGTCGTCCTGGTACCACACCACCGACTGCCCCGGGCTGATGGCTCGCTGCGGCACGTCGAACACGACCTCCGCCCGATCCCCGCCCACGGCCCGGAGCGTCGCCGGCGCCGGCTCGTGGCGGTGGCGGATCTTCGCCTGGACCCGCAGGGGCCCGGCCGGTGGCTCCCCCGCGATGAAGTTGACCTGCTCGGCCCGGAGCACCCGCTGCTCCAGGTCCTCGGCGCCGCCGACCGTGACGGTGTTCGTGGCCGCGTCCAGGTCCACGACGTAGAGAGGCCGGCCGAGCGCCAGGCCCAGGCCCTTCTTCTGGCCCACGGTGTAGCGGGCCAGGCCCCGGTGCTCCCCCAGCCGCCGCCCCTGGCGATCCACGATCGGGCCGGGGCGGAAGATCGCGGGATCGCGGTCCTGGAGGAACGCCCGGTAGTCCCCGGAGACGAAGCACAGCTCCTGGCTCTCGGGCTTGTCCGCCGTCGCCAGCCCCAGGCGGCGGGCGTGCGCCCGCACCTCCTCCTTGGTCAGGTCCCCCACCGGAAACCGCGCGCCGGCCAGCTGGGCCTGCGTGAGGGGCCAGAGGAAGTCGCTCTGGTCCTTGCGCCGGTCGCGGCCCCGCCACAGGCGGTAGCGGCCGGTGGCCGGATCCCGGGTGACCCGCGCGTAGTGCCCGGTGGCGACGCCGGCCGCGTCCCAGGCCCGCGCCCGGCGCAGCAGCGAGCCGAACTTCAGCTCGGTGTTGCACGTCAGGCACGGCACGGGCGTGCGGCCGGCCCGGTAGGCGGCGACGAAGCGATCGATGACCGCGCGCGCGAACTCGTCCTCGCTGTCGAGCACGTAGTGCGGGATGCCGAGCGTGCGGGCCACCCGGCGCGCGTCGTCGGTGGCCTCGGTGCCGCAGCAGCTGCCGAAGCGCCGCGCCGGCTCCTGCGGCTCGCGCCACGGCCACACGCGGAGCGTGACGCCGACCACGTCGTAGCCGCGCTCGACCAGCAGCGCGGCCGCCACGGACGAGTCCACGCCGCCGCTCATCGCCACCACGACCCGCTCGCTCGCGCTCAGCTCACCACCCCCAGCAGCGTCGCCAGCCGGTTCAGCTCGTCGGTCGACGCGTACGCGATCTCGATGCGCCCGCGGCGCTCGCCGCCGACGACCCGCACCCGCGTCAGCAGCGCCCGCTGCAGCGCCTCCTCGAGGGCCACCAGCTCCGGCGAGCGCCGCGGCGGCGGCGTCGGGCGCCGGCGCTGGACGCCTTCCTCCGTGGCCCGCACGGACCAGGCCCGGGCGAGGATCTCATCCCTCAGCTTCAGCTGTTCGGCGGTCGTCGTCAACGCCAGCAGGGCGCGGGCGTGGCCCATGGTGAGCCGGCCGGCCCGCAGATCGTCCTGGATCGCGGACGGCAGCCGCAGCAGCCGCAGGCTGTTGGCGATGGTGCTGCGGTCGCGGCCGATGCGCTGGGCCAGCTGCTCCTGCGTCCAGCCGAACTCGCTCAGGACCTGCTGGTAGGCCTCGGCCTCCTCCATGGGGTTGAGGTCCTCGCGGAGCAGGTTCTCCACCAGCGCGAGCTCGAGGCTCTCGGCGTCGCTGGCCTCCCGGATCACGGCCGGGATGCGCTCGAGCCCGGCCTGGCGCGCCGCCCGCCAGCGCCGCTCGCCCGCGATCAGCTGCCAGCGCCCCTCGCCCGAGCGGCGCACCACGATGGGCTGGATCACGCCCGCGCTCTTGATGGAGCGGGCCAGCTCGTCCAGCGCCTCGGCGTCGAAGTGCTTGCGCGGCTGCCGCGGATTGACCTCGATGTCGTCGATCGGAATCTCGGTGAGGCTCTCCGCCGGCGCCGGCTCGTCACCGAGCAGGGCGTCCAGGCCGCGCCCCAGTCCTCGCCTAGTCATGCCGCAGGACCTCCTTCGTCAGCTCCAGGTACGCGATGGCCCCGCTCGAGCGCAGGTCGTGGAGCATCACGGGCCGACCGTGGCTCGGCGCCTCGCTCAGGCGGACGTTACGGGGGATGACCGTCTGGAAGGTCTCCCCCGGGAAGAACCGGTGGACCTCCTCCCGGATCTGCTGGGCCAAACTGGTCCGACCATCATACATCGTCAGCACGATCCCCAGGACGGCGAGGCCGGGATTCAGCCGCTCCCGCACCAGCTTGATGGTTTTTCTGAGGTGGGCAAGCCCTTCCAGGGCGTAGAACTCGCACTGCAGGGGCACGAGGACGCGGTCGGCGGCCACGAGGGCGTTGATGGTGAGAAGGCCGAGCGACGGCGGGCAGTCGATCACCACGTACTCGTAGACGCCGGCGGCGGGCCGCAGAACCTCGCGCAGCCTGGACTCTCGATGCTCGACTCCCACGAGCTCGATCTCGGCTCCGACCAGGTCGATGTCCGAGGGCAGGAGCCTGAGCCAGTGCAGAGCCGTGCCGGTCACCGCCTTGTCGAGCGGCTCGCTGCCGAGCAGGACGTGGTAGATGGTGGGATACCGCCCCTGCTTCTGGATGCCGAGCCCTGTCGTGGCATTGCCCTGGGGGTCGAGGTCCACGAGGAGGGCCCGGCGCTCAGCAAGCGCCAGCCCGGCTGCCAGGTTGACGGCCGTCGTCGTCTTCCCGACGCCGCCCTTCTGGTTGACGACCGCGATTGTCCTAGTGATGGCCGGGCCCGCCCTGTGGCATCGCGCCCACATCAAACTCCCGGTAGGGCACAGGGACCAAGATTTGTTTCACGGGAAACACCCAGCCCGGCTACCGGCTCCCGGAGTGTTTCACGCGGAACGCTCCTGACCGGGTCGTTCGAGGACGGCGAACCGGCGCCGGGTCCCCGGCCTGACCCCTGGCACTTCAACCCACCGGGCGCCAGGGGGAAGGGTGGCGGCGCGGGGCGGGCCCGCGACAACCAGCCACCCCCCTGGGCGCAGCAACCCCAGGCCGGTCTCGACGACACCAGGGAGGCCCCCAGCACACCTCGCGACCACGGCGCCGAAGGCGCCTGCCAGGCCGGCGTGCCCTGGAGCCACCCTCCCGGCCACGACCTCGATCCGCTCCATCTCGAGCTCGCGAATCACCGTCCTGAGGAAGGAGACGCGCCGGGCCCGGGACTCGATGAGCGTCATGACCAGGTCCGGCCTGACGATCTTGAGCGGGATCCCGGGGATCCCGGCCCCGGAGCCGAGATCGGCAACCCGGCCGATGTCCCCTGGGAGCACGCGAAGGAACAGCAGACTGTCGAGGAACAGGCGCTCGACGATCCACAGGGGATCGGTGGAGCCGATGAGCCGGTGGATCCGGCTCCACTGAATGAGCAGCTCCAGATACTTCTTGAACCGAGCGACCTCGGGGTCCAGCAGCGCCCGGCCCAGGATGCCGGAAGCGCCCTGCCTGAGACGGGCCAGGGCGGGCGCATCCCGGCCGGAGGCCTCAGGCCCGGGCGGCGTTCTTCGCTCCTCGGGGGGCGGGACCCTTCGCCGGCCGGTCCATGTACCACTGCTGGAGGATCTGGAGGAGGTTCGAGACCGTCCAGTAGAGGACCAGGCCCGATGGCAGGTTCAGGAACATGAAGGTGAACACGAAGGGCATGAACAGCATCATCTTGGCCTGCCGGGGGTCGCCCATGGTCGGCGTCATCTTCTGCTGCACGAACATCGAGACGCCCATCAAGACCGGCAGGATGTACGTGGGGTCGTGGCTGGCCAGATCGCAGATCCAGACGTCCATCCCGAAGATGCGCCCAAAGCAGAGGAAGGCGGCATTCTGCAGCTCGACCGAGACGGACAGGGCCAGGTACAGGGCGTAGAAGATCGGAACCTGGGCCAGCATCGGCAGGCAGCCCCCCATCGGGTTGACGCGGTGCTTCCGGTAGAGCGCCAGCGTCTCCTCCTGGAGCTTGCGCGGGTCGCTGCGGTACTTGCTCCGGAGGGCGTTGACCTGGGGCTGGAGGGCCTGCATCGCCCTCATGGACCGGATGCTCTTCACGGTCAGCGGGTAGAACAGGACCTTGGAGAGGATCGTCAGCAGGATGATCGCAATGCCGTAGTTGCCGACGTACCGATAAACCCAGTTCATCAGCTTCAGGATCGGCACGCCCAGCCACTCCATCGGCAGGCCGCCGTACTTGCGCGGGATCGGGAAGCCGCCGAAGTTGAGCGTCCCCTCCAGGCCGTATGCGGCCAGGCGGTCGTACTCTTTCGGGCCGATGTAGAGGACGACGCGACCCTCCCACGCCTGGCCCGGCGCGATGGTCGGGGTGGCCTGCACCGTGATCGTGGCCATGCCAGGACTGCCGCCGTCGCCGCTCTCCGTCACGGCCACCAGGCCGAACCCGCCGGCCCTGGGGAGCAGGGCGGCCAGGTACCAGGTGCTGTCCAGCCCGATCCATTCGCCATCGAGGGCCTGGGCGCTCGATGATGCCAGGTCATTGATCCTGAAGACGTTGCCGTTCTTGGCCCAGACGATCTCGGTTGGCCTCTGGCCGGGGAACTGCTCCTCGGGCGGCGGCTCGCGGCGCATGAGCGACCAGGGCAGGGAAACCGTGACGGTGCGGGCTTCCGCGGCCGTGTTCTCCACGCGAATGGCCGCCTCGACTGCGTAGCTATCTGATTGAAAATTCAGGCTTTTCGTCACAAGGAGCCCGTCCGTCTCTCCGCGGAGTCCGAGCGTGTCTGCCGGCTGCTGCGGGCCGAGCGTGAGCGCCTCGCGATCGAGGTGCATCGGCACCGGCTCCGGGCGGCCGCCTGCCGGAGCGATGGCGAGCCCTCGCGGCCCGAACTCCCCCACGACGACCATCGGCTTCTCGCCGCGGTAGTGGAGGGTCCACTCGAGCAGCTTGCCGCCCTCGCTGCTGACCCGAGCGTCGAAGAGGGGCGTCTCGATCGTCGCCGTCCGCTGAGGCGGCGGCGGGACGCGGCGCGCGGCCGCCGGCGGTCGCGCCGGCGCGACCGGGGCCGGCTTCTCCACGGCGGGCGCCGGCGGCGCCTGCTCGGCGGGCCGCTCGGGCTCGGCGACTTGCTGCTCGGGCGCCGGCGGCGGCTGCGTGAGCGGGAACAGGTAGGCCTGGTAGATGATCAGGAGCGCCGCCATCAGGATGGCGGCCAGGATCGCGCGCTTCTCCATCGTCATGGGCTTCGTCGGCTCATCGCGGTCCGCCGCACCGGCGGCGGGTCATATCCTCCCGGGTGAAGGGGGTGGCAGCGCAGCAGGCGGGCCAGGGCCAGCGCCGTGCCCCGCAGCGCGCCGTGCTCGATGATCGCCAGGCGCGCATACTCCGAGCACGACGGCGCGAAGCGGCAGTGCCCGCCGAGCAGGGGCGCCAGCAGCCACTGGTAGGCGACGACGAGGGCCACGGCCGCGCGGGTGGGCCAGGTCATGGGGCCGGCCGGGGGATCGCGGCCAGCGCCGCTCGCAGCTCACCGGCCAGCGCCGGGAAGGGCTCGTCCAGGGCCCGACGCTTGGCGATGACCATGAGGACGACCCCCTGCGGCGCCGCATCGCGCACGCCGCGAAAGGCCTCCCGCAGCCGCCGCCGGGCGCGGTTCCGGCACACGGCGCCCCGCACCTGGCGGGACACCGCGAACCCCGCTCGCCGCGTTCCCGGACCCGGTCCCCAGAGCACGACGAGCGACGGCCGTTCGATCCGCTTGCCCTGCTGAAAGAGCGCCTGAATCTCGGCGCGGGTGGTCAACCGCTCGCGGCGCGGGAAGCGACCGCTCCCTACACGCTCAGCCGTTTCCGTCCCTTGGCGCGCCGCCGCTTGAGGACCTTCCGCCCGCCCTGCGTCCGCATCCGCTGCCGGAAGCCATGCGTCTTGGCTCGACGGCGGCGGTTCGGCTGGAACGTGCGCTTCATCTGCGCGCCTCTCCTCTCGATGCTGAAACCGTCGTAGTGTAGGCAGGCTCCGGGGGCAAGTCAACTTCGCCAACGCCCTTGCGGCCCCGATTTCGCGTGTGCTACCTTGCCGCATCCTGCTCGGCCCTGGTGAACCGTTGGGCTTGCTCCGCTCCGCGGCTGCGCAACGTTATCGAGACGAGACGACTGGCCCGGCTATCCACATCTGTGGATAACCGTGTGCGTAACCTGGGGTTCAGCCGTGTTAGATAGCCTTTGGGCGCGCCTGCTCGACGCCTCCGCCCGCCGCCTGCCCCCGGCGATCGTGGACACCTGGATCCGTCCCTGCCGCCTCCTCGCGGCCGAGGGCGACCACCTGCGCATCGCCGCCCCCAACCGCTTCTCGCGGGACTGGCTGGTGCAGCACCACCTGGAGACGCTGCACGCCGCCGCGCAGGAGTGCCTGGGCGGCCATCCCCGCATCTCGGTCGTCGTCGACGACGCCCCGGCGCCGGCGGCGCCGGCCCCCGCGGCCCCGCCCCCGCCCCCCACCGGGCGGTCCGAGGGCCTCAACCCTCGCTACACGTTCGACGCCTTCGTCGTCGGCTCCTCCAACCAGTTCGCCCAGGCCGCCTGCCAGGCGGTCGCCGAGCTGCCGTCGCGAGCCTACAACCCGCTCTTCATCTACGGCGGCGTCGGGCTGGGCAAGACCCACCTCCTGCACGCCGTCGGGCACCAGGCCCTGCGGCTCTTCCCGGCGATGACGGTCGTCTACCTGTCCTCCGAGCGCTTCACCAACGAGCTCATCAACGCCATCCGCTACGACCGCACGGCCGAGTTCCGCGCCCGCTATCGCAACATCGACCTGCTCCTCATCGACGATATCCAGTTCATCTCCGGCAAGGAGCGGACGCAGGAGGAGTTCTTCCACACCTTCAACGACCTCTACGAGTCCCGCAAGCAGATCGTCGTCTCCAGCGACTGCTCGCCCAAGGACATCCCGGAGATCGAGGAGCGCCTCCGCTCGCGCTTCGAGTGGGGCCTCATCGCCGACATCCAGCCGCCCGACTTCGAGACGCGCGTGGCGATCCTCAAGAAGAAGGCTGCCGTCGAGCGCGTGCGCCTGGACGACGACGTCGCCTTCCTGATCGCCAGCCGGATCAAGTCCAACATCCGGGAGCTGGAGGGGTCGCTGACCCGCATGATCGCCTTCTGCGCCCTGACCGGCCGCGAGATGAGCGTCGAGCTGGCCCAGGAAGTCCTGGCCGACCTCTGGGGGGACGAGGAGAAGGTCATCACCATCGAGCAGGTCCAGCGCAAGGTGTGCGAGTTCTTCGGCGTCCGGCTCTCGGACCTCAAGGCCAAGAACCGGACGAAGGCGGTGGCCTTCCCGCGCCAGGTGGCCATGTACCTGGCCCGGCAGCTCACGCACGCCTCGCTGGCCGAGATCGGTCGGTCCTTCGGCGGCAAGGACCACACGACGGTCCTGCACGCCGTGGACAAGATCCAGGGCTTGATGCAGGAAGATCCCAAGCTCCGGCGGACGATCGAGGGGCTTATCCAGGGCGTGCAGCTGTGATCCACACCGCCCGGCCGGCCATCCACAGGGCTATCCCGCGCCCATCCCCCGTCCAACCCCCCGTCCCGCCTGACGCCTTCCCGTCTCCACGTTGTCCACACCGCTCGGCGGCTTGTACGGCTACGCATTCTTCTTTCTTCTCTTCCTGACAACGGAGAACCTCATGGAAGTGGTGCTCGACCGCGAAGCATTCCTCAGGGGCCTGCAGATGGTCCAGAACATCGTGGAGCCCCGGCAAACGCTGCCGATCCTGGCCAACGTGCTCCTGCAGGCCGAGGGCGAGGCGCTCCGGCTGAGCGCGACCGACCTGGAGGTGGCCGCCCGCGTGTCGGTGCCGGCCAAGGTCGCCGCCGGCGGCGCCATCACGCTGGCCGCCCGCAAGCTGACCGAGATCGTGAAGGAGCTGCCCGTCTCGACCCTGACGCTGCGGGTGGCGGAGGGCACCGGCGTGACGATCCGCTGTGCCGGGGTGAACTACCGGATGATGGGGCTCGCCGCCGACGAGTTCCCGGCCGTCACTCCCGCGGCCCCGCCGGGCTGGCTCACGCTCGAGAGCAAGACACTCCGCGAGATGCTGGCCCAGACGAGCTTCGCGGTCTCGCACGACGAGAGCCGCTTCGCCCTCAACGGAGTCCTGTTCGTGCTGCAGCCCAAGGAGCTGCGGCTGGTGGCGACCGACGGGCACCGGCTGGCCGTCTCCACCCGGGGCGTGGGCCACGGGCTGAGCGGGGTGTCCGGCATCGTGCCCCGCAAGGCGGTGACGGAGATCATGCGGGTGCTGGGGGCCGGCGAGGACGTCCAGATCGCGCTCACCGACAACCAGTTCCTGCTCCAGATGCCGAACTTCGTGATGACCGCCCGCCTGATCGAGGGCCAGTTCCCCAACTACGAGGCGGTCATGCCCCGGCAGCATCCGGGGCGCCTGGCGGTGCGCCGGACCGCCCTCATGGGCGCGCTGCGCCGGGTGTCGGTGATGGCGGAGGAGCGCAACAAGCCGGTCCGGTTCCTCCTGGGGCCCGGCACCCTCACCCTGGCGGCGGCCAGCCACGACCTCGGGGAGGCCGAGGAGACGCTCGAGGTGGAGTACACGGGGCCGGAGATCGTCATCGGCTTCAACTCCCGCTACGTCCTGGACGCGCTCGGCCCCATGGAGCAGGAGGACGTCGTGGTCGAGCTCAAGGACAGCTTGAGCCCCGGCGTGATCAAAAGCGGGCAGGACGACGGGTACTGCTGTGTTATAATGCCCATGCGTATTTAGCGAGGATTTCGCTCTTGGATACAGGAGCCCAACCGGGTGCTGATTGGATGCCTCCAGGTCGTCGAATTCCGTAATTATCGTGACCTCTCCTGGAGCCCCTCGCCGAAGCTGAACGTCCTCGTCGGAGCCAACGCTCAGGGCAAGAGCAACCTGCTGGAAGCCCTGGGATTCCTGCTGACCGGTCGATCCTTCCGCACGAGTCGACTGGCCGAGGTGCCGGCCTGGGGGGCGGAGGCCGCCTCGGTGGCCGGCGAGCTGCGCCGGACCGAGGGCGGGCGCACGGTGCGGCGGGTCATCCAGAGGCGGCCGGACGGCGGCTGGCAGGTGAGCGGCGAGGGGTGCGCGTGGGCCCGGGCGGTGGCCTTCGGGTGGCGGGACCTGGAGATCCTCAACGGCCCCCCGGCAGTGCGGCGTGACTTCCTGGACGGGTTCGCGGCCCGGCTGTACCCGAGCCACCGGGCGGCGCTGCTCCGGTACCGGCAGGTCCTGGCCCGGCGCAACCTGCTCCTCCAGCAGCGCCCGGTCGGGGACGACCTGGCCGGCCGCCTGGCGCCGTGGGATGTCCAGCTGGCGGAGGTGGGGATGGAGCTGGTCGACCGCCGGCGGCGGGCCGTGGCGGCCCTGCAGACGGAGGTGGCGCGCATCTACCCCTGTCTGGCCGGCCAGCCTCAGAAGGTCGAGCTGCGCTACCGGTCGTCGGTCGGCGAGGCCGAGGAGCCGGGGAGGCTCCGGGAGGCCCTGAACCGGCTGCGGCACGCCGAGGCCCGGCGCGGGCAGACACTGGTCGGCCCCCACCGGGACGACCTGGTGATCGAGCTGGACGGCATCGATGCCCGCGTCTACGGCTCCCGCGGCCAGCAGCGGCTGCTGGCGGTGGCGCTGCGGCTGGCCGAGGTGCTGCCGATCACGGAAGCCACCGGGACGGCGCCCGTCCTGCTGCTCGACGACGCGCTCTCCGAGCTGGACGCGCGCGGGCGGCAGAACGTGCTGCGGGAGGTCGAGACGGCCGAGCAGGTGTTCCTGACCACGCCCGAGCCGATCGCCGCCGCCGGCACGCACTGGAGCGTCCAGGGAGGAGGGCTGGCCGCCGCATGACCGCCGAGACCTACACCGCCAGCGACATCAAGATCCTGGAGGGGCTGGAGGCCGTCCGGAAGCGGCCGGCCATGTACATCGGCGACACCGGCGCCTACGGCCTGCACCACCTCGTCTACGAGGTGGTCGACAACTCCGTGGACGAGGCGCTGGCCGGCTACTGCGATTCGATCAAGGTCATCCTGCACTCCGACGGCTCGTGCTCGGTGGGCGACAACGGCCGGGGCATCCCGGTGGACATCCACAAGGAGACCGGCAAGCCGGCCGCCGAGGTCGTGCTGACCACGCTCCACGCCGGCGGCAAGTTCGAGCACTCGGCCTACAAGGTGTCGGGCGGCCTGCACGGCGTGGGCGTGTCGGTGGTCAACGCGCTGAGCGAGTGGCTGGAGGTCGAGATCCGGCGCGGCGGGCAGGTGTGGACCCAGCGCTACGAGAAGGGCGGCATCCCGGTCACCGAGCTGACGCCGGGCGAGAAGACGACCAAGCACGGCACCATCGTGCGCTTCAAGCCCGATCCGGCCATCTTCGAGGAGACCGCCTTCTCGTTCGAGACGCTGTCGAACCGGCTGCGGGAGATGGCCTTCCTGACCAAGGGTCTCAAGATCGTCATCGAGGACGAGCGGGACGGCCGCAGCCACACCTTCCTCTACCGGGGCGGCATCGTCGAGTTCGTCAAGCACCTGAACCAGAACAAGACGCCCATCCACCCCCGGGTCCTCTACTTCGAGGGCCGCAAGGGGGACATCGAGGTCGAGGTGGCCCTGCAGTACAACGACGGCTACCAGGAGAGCGTCTTCTCCTTCGCCAACAACATCAACACGCGCGAGGGCGGCACCCACATGACCGGGTTCCGGGCCGCCCTGACCAGCCGCATCGCGGCCTACGCCGAGGCCAACGGCTACCTCCGGGGCTTCAAGGGGGGGCTCACGGGCGAGGACGTCCGGGAGGGGCTGACGGCCGTGGTGTCGGTCCGGCTGCCCGACCCGCAGTTCGAGGGCCAGACCAAGGCCAAGCTCGGCAACACCGATGTCAAGGGCCTGGTCCAGCAGATCGTCAACGACAAGCTGAGCGAGGCCTTCGAGGAGGACCCGACCACCGCCCGCAAGATCGCCGAGAAGTGCGTGCGGGCCGCGCAGGCCCGGGAGGCGGCCCGGAAGGCGCGGGAGCTCACCCGGCGCAAGGGTGTGGACGACGAGGGGCTGTCGGCCAAGCTGGCCGACTGCTCGGAGCGGGAGCCCCAGCACCGGGAGCTGTTCATCGTCGAGGGCGACTCGGCCGGCGGCTCGGCCAAGCAGGGCCGCGACCGGCGCACGCAGGCGGTCCTGCCGCTCCGCGGCAAGATCATCAACGCCGAGAAGGCCCGCTACGACAAGGTGCTGTCGCACAACGAGATCCGGCTGCTCATCTCGGCCATGGGCACGGGCATCGGGCCGGACGAGTTCGACGTGGCCAAGCTCCGGTACCACAAGATCATCCTGATGACGGACGCCGACGTGGACGGCGCCCACATCCGCACCCTGCTGCTGACGTTCTTCTTCCGGCACATGGTGCCGGTCATCGAGGCCGGGCACCTCTACATCGCCCAGCCGCCCCTCTTCAAGGTCAAGAAGGGCAAGGTCGAGAAGTACCTGATGTCGGAGCGGGAGTTCGAGGAGTTCTTCCTGGCCGCCTGGGTGGAGACGGCGGCGGTGAAGGTCGCGGGCGGCCGCCAGCCGCTGACGGGGCCGCCGCTGCTCGATCTGCTGCGCGCGGCCTCCGAGTTCCAGCAGGTCTTCGGCAAGTTCGTGAAGCGCGGCGTGCCGGCCGCCGTCCTGCAGGAGCTGCTGCACCGGAAGTTCCGCGGGACCCGGCGGGGCCTGACGCACGCCGAGATCGGCGAGGCCATCGTGGAGGCGGCCTCGGCGGTGGACGGGTATACCATCTCGGTGCAGCCGGGCGACAACCCGGCCGACGGCAACACGGTGACGATCGCCGGGCCGCCGACCGTCGCGTTCAGCACGGAGCTGTTCAAGTCGCCGGACTACGCGACCCTGCTGGAGCTGTGGGAGAAGGTGGCGGCGGCGGCGAAGGGGCCGACGGCCGTCGTGGAGGGCGAGGGCCGGGAGCGCCCGGTCAGGAGCCTGGCCGAGCTGCTGGAGGTGGCGCTGGAGCTGGCCCGACAGGGCGCCAGCGTGCAGCGGTACAAGGGGCTGGGCGAGATGAATCCCGAGCAGCTGTGGGAGACGACCATGAACCCCGACTCCCGCACGCTGCTCAAGGTGACGATGGAGGATGCCGTGGCGGCGGACCAGATGTTCACGGTCCTCATGGGCGATGCCGTGGAACCGCGGCGGGAGTTCATCGAGCGGCACGCTCTCGACGTCGCCAACCTCGACGTCTGAGTCCCGTGCCAGGCCATCGCGCGCGGGCCGCCCTGACCGCGGCCGGCCGGCCCCGGCGCCACCCCAGCCGCCCCCACTAGGAGATCGCATGCCCAACGAGCGTCAGGTCCCGGTGCCGATCGAGGAGGAGATGCGCAAGTCCTACCTGGACTATGCGATGTCCGTCATCGTCGGCCGGGCGCTGCCCGACATCCGCGACGGCCTCAAGCCCGTGCACCGGCGCGTGCTGTACGCGATGCAGGAGCTGGGGCTCAGCTGGAACCGCCCCTACAAGAAGGCCGCCCGCGTGGTGGGCGAGGTCCTGGGCAAGTACCACCCCCACGGCGACGCGCCGGTGTACGACGCGCTCGTCCGCATGGTCCAGGACTTCTCGCTGCGCTACCCGCTGGTGGACGGGCAGGGCAACTTCGGCTCGGTGGACGGCGACCCGCCGGCGGCCATGCGCTACACGGAGGCTCGGCTGGCCAAGATCGCCCACGAGATGCTCCTGGACATCGACAAGGACACCGTCGACTTCACGCCGAACTTCGACGAGTCCCTGCAGGAGCCCGTGGTCCTGCCCACCCGCCTGCCGAACCTGCTGGTCAACGGCTCGGCCGGCATCGCGGTCGGGATGGCCACCAACATCCCGCCCCACAACCTGCGCGAGGTGGTGGACGGGCTGGTGCTCCTGATCGACCAGCCGGCGGCGCCCGTGGAGGCCCTGCTGGAGGTCATCAAGGGCCCCGACTTTCCGACCGCCGGGTACATCTACGGGACGGGCGGCATCCGGGAGGCCTACACCACGGGCCGGGGCACGATCACGCTCCGGGCCAAGGCCCACGCCGAGAAGCTGCGGGGCGGGCGGGAGGCCATCATCGTCACCGAGCTGCCCTATCAGGTGAACAAGTCGAGCCTCATCGAGAAGATCTCGGAGCTGGCCGGCGAGAAGAAGATCGAGGGCATCGCGGAGATCCGCGACGAGTCCAACCGCGAGGGCATCCGGGTGGTGCTGGAGCTGGGCCGGGGCGCGATCCCCCAGATCGTGCTGAACCAGCTCTACAAGCACACCCAGATGCAGACGACGTTCGGCATCATCATGCTGGCCCTCGTCGACCGCCGCCCGCAGGTCGTCAACCTCAAGGAGATGCTGGAGGCCTTCATCCGGTTCCGCCGCGAGGTCGTCACCCGGCGCACCCGCTTCGACCTGGCGCGGGCCGAGGAGAAGGCCCACGTCCTGGCCGGCCTCCGCAAGGCGGTGGAGCACCTGGACCTGGTCATCCGGCTGATCCGGGAGGCCGAGAGCCCCGACGCCGCCCGCGGGGCGCTCGTGGCGCGGCTGGAGCTGACCGAGACCCAGGCCCGGGCCATCCTGGACATGCGGCTGCAGCGGCTGACCCAGCTGGAGCGGGGCAGGATCGTGGCGGAGCACGAGGAGACGCTCCGCCTGATCGAGGAGCTGCAGGGGATCCTGGCCTCCGACGCCAAGCTGAAGGGCATCATCAAGCAGGAGCTGCTGGCGCTGAAGGAGGAGTACGGCGACGAGCGGCGGACCGAGATCCTGACCGAGACGGCCGAGCTGACCATCGAGGACCTGCTGGCCGACGAGGAGATGGTGGTCACCGTCACCCGCTCCGGCTACATCAAGCGGACGCCCATCGAGGCCTACCGCAGCCAGCGCCGGGGCGGCAAGGGCGTCACCGGCATGGAGACGAAGGAGGAGGACATCGTCGAGGACCTCTTCGTCGCCTCCACCCACGCCTACCTGCTGTTCTTCACCAACCTGGGCAAGGTGCACTGGCTGAAGGTCCACGAGATCCCCGAGGGGGGGCGGCAGGCCAAGGGCAAGGCCATGGTCAATCTGCTCTCGCTGGGCGAGGGCGAGCGGGTGGCCACCTGCGTGCCGGTGCGGGACTTCGCCGCCGGGGGCTTCATCCTCTTCGTGACCCGGCAGGGGAAGGTCAAGAAGACGGAGCTGGAGGCCTACTCCCATCCCCGGGCCGGCGGCATCCAGGCCATCGGCCTGGAGGCCGGCGACGAGGTGGTGACCGCCCGCCGCACGGACGGCCGGCGGGAGGTCGTCATCGCCACCCAGAGCGGCATGTCCATCCGCTTCGCGGAGGACGAGGTGCGGCCCATGGGCCGGGGCGCCGGCGGGGTGCGCGGCATCGAGCTGGAGGAGGGCGACGCCGTGATCGCGGCCGACGTGGTCCAGGAGGGCGTCACGATCCTGACCGTGACCGAGCGCGGCTACGGCAAGCGGACCCCCCTCGAGGAGTACCGGCTGCAGGGCCGGGCCGGCAAGGGCATCATCGACATCAAGACCGGGGGCCGCAACGGCCACGTGGTCGGCATGCTGCAGGTGCGGGAGGGCGACGACCTGCTGGTCTGCACCACCAAGGGCAAGCTGATCCGCATCCACGCCGCCGACGTCTCCTCCCAGGGCCGCAACACGTGGGGCGTCAGGATCATCGACCTGGAGCCCGACGACCGGGTCGGCTCCGTGGCCCGGGTGGACGCCGAGCAGGCGGCGCCGGACGCGCAGTAGCCCCGGCCGTGCTGGACCTGCGCCTGATCCGCGAGCAGCCGGAGGCCGTGGCCGAGCGCCTGAGCACCCGCGGGCTGGCGGCGGCGGCCCAGATCAAGGAGCTCCTGGCGGCGGATGCCCGCCGGCGCGCGGTGCTCCGGGAGGCCGAGGAGCTGAAGGCGCTGCGGAACCGGGCCTCGGAGGCCATCGGCCAGGCCCGCCGGCGCGGCGAGGACGCGGCGGCCGAGGTGGCGCGCATGCGCGAGGTCGGCGACCGCATCAAGGCGCTGGATGCCGAGGTGAAGGCGGCCGACGAGGAGATCGAGCGGCTGCTGCTCGCCATCCCGAACCTGCCGCATCCCTCCGTGCCCGTCGGGGCGTCGGCCGAGGCCAACGTCGAGGTGCGCCGCTGGGGTCAGCCGCGGGCGTTCACCTTCGAGCCGCGCGGCCACGACGAGCTGGGCGAGGCGCTGGGCATCCTCGACTTCGTCCGGGCGGCGAAGATCGCCAAGTCCCGCTTCACGGTGCTGTGGGGCTCGGCGGCCCGGCTGGAGCGGGCGCTGGCGCAGTTCATGCTCGACCTGCACACCCGCGAGCACGGCTACACCGAGGTCTGGGTGCCGCACCTGGTGAGCGCCCGGACGATGCTCGGGGTGGGGCAGCTGCCGAAGTTCGAGGAGCAGCTGTTCAAGACGGTGGAGCCCGACGAGGGCCGCGCCCTGTACCTGATCCCCACCGCCGAGGTGCCGGTGACCGCGCTGCACGCCGACGAGTTCCTGGCCGAGGCCTCGCTGCCCCGGCGCTACGTCTGCTTCACCCCGTGCTACCGGCGGGAGGCGGGCACCTACGGGCAGGACACCAAGGGCATGCTGCGGCAGCACCAGTTCGACAAGGTGGAGCTGGTGAAGCTCGCCACGCCGGCCCAGTCGTACGACGAGCTGGAGTCGATGACCCGCAACGCCGAGGAGGTGCTGCGGCGGCTCGAGCTGCCCTACCGGGTCGTGGCGCTGTCCACCGGGGACATGGGCCAGAGCGCCGCCAAGACGTACGACCTGGAGGTCTGGCTGCCGGCCCAGGGCCGGTACCGCGAGATCTCGTCGTGCTCGAACTGCGAGGCGTACCAGGCTCGCCGGCTGGGCCTGCGGTACCGGCCGGCCGACGGCGGGCGGGCCGAGTACTGCCACACGCTCAACGGCTCCGGCCTGGCCGTGGGCCGCACCCTGATCGCGGTGCTGGAGAACTACCAGAACGCCGACGGCTCCGTCACCATCCCGGCCGCGCTGCGGCCCTACATGGACGGTCTCGACCGCCTCGCCCCGCTCGCCTAGCTCGCCGGCCGGCGGCGCCGGCGCCTGCCGGACTTGGCATCGCGGATGAAATGACTCGGCACGGTGTCGCGCACACGGCCGCCAGGGCCGCGGAGGGGCCCCGGCGAGGGTGAAACGATGTTCACGGCCCTGCAAGGGAGCGGGAGCGGATGGGTCGGCGCCTGACCGGTCCGGTCGTCCACAAGCTCCGGCAGTTCCGCCTCAGCGTGCGGCACAACGGGCTCCGGTCGACGCTCTACTGGGCGGTGTTCGGCTATCTCCGGGCGAACCGGTTCCTCGTGCTGGCCCGGCCGCTGGACGGCCCCCCGGCGCCGGGGCCCGAGCCGGTCGCCGGGGCGACCTTCGAGATCTGGGACGGTGATCGCCTGCGCCTGCTCCGGGCGGGCCGGGCCGGGCTGTCGTGGCAGTTCTACCAGGACGAGATCGACGGCGCCGACACGTGCGCGGTCGCGCTGCTGGGCGGCGAGGTCGTCGGCCTCGCCTGGATCTACGGAGGCCGCCGGGCGCGGAGGCTCTTCGAGCTCCAGGACGACGAGGCGGAGCTGAATCACGTCTACGTCCCGCCCGCGTATCGCGGGCGCGGCCTCATGAAGCCGCTGGTCGCCTGCGCCTGCTCCTGGCTGGCCAGCCAGGGCTACCGGGCCGCCTACGCGGCGGTGCACTCGACGAACATCCCCTCGCAGCGGGGGTTCCTCGGGGCCGGCTTCGTCGTCGCGGGCAGCATCCGGCGCATCGGCGCCTGGCGGCCGAAGTTCTCGCTCGCCCGCGGCGGCGAGCCCGGCCGCCATCCCGCGCGGCGCGAGGTGGCGTGAGCGAGCGGGCGCCCGGCTACCGGGGCCCCGGCGCCCGGACCGGCGGGTCGTCGGACGCCGCCAGCAGGGCCTCGACGCGCAGGCGCAGCTCGGGCATCAGGAACGGCTTGATGACGGCGGGGACGCGGGTGCGGGTGACGAAGTCGTGCACTTCCCGGCTCAGGTCCCCGGTGATCAGGATGAGCCGGCGCAGCATCGCCGGCCGCGATGCGGCCAGCGCCTCGTGGAAGCCCCGTCCGTCCAGGCCGGGCATGCGGATGTCGCTGATGATGCCGTCGTAGGAGCGCCGGCCGAGCATCTCCAGCGCCTCCTCGGCGCTGACCGCGGTGTCCACCTCGTAGGCGTCGACGAAGAGATCGCGCAGCATGCCGAGCAGCGGCAGGTCGTCGTCGACGATCAGGAGCCGGGGCACCACGGGAGCCGGTAGCAAGAAGCACACCACGGCCCCGCCCGCGGAGAGCTCGCCGTCTTCCCGTCGCCGCCGGCGGCGCGGTCGCGGCGCCGACCTGTCAAGATGACCGCCCTGCCGCCACCGCGACACGCCGGCGTGGCGGGCCCGGCCGCCCGCGCAGTCCGGGACCGCTAATGACTCTTGCGAAATAAGTTAACGGGACTCATAGGGTACTCTGCGATGCTGTCGCATGCCAACTGCTCGTCGGGATTTTGCT
>FWPU01006483.1_pt1 | contig 23274 bp, 16 predicted proteins | sample 2228361 | NCBI WGS metagenome assembly FWPU01 (sample SAMEA103939777, study PRJEB20133) | metagenome
GCAATGGGGCCACGCACCTGGTGGGCGACATCCGGCCTCAGGAGTTTCGCCACCGGTTGGACACCCCGTCGCTGCGCGGGGTGAATGTCCAGCGGCTGTTCGGATCACAAAGGGCCCTCAAGACCGTCGAGGATTTCACGGAATTCGAGCAGCGGGCCGCCTACTTCGACGGCGATCCGGTCATCGCCACGAAAAAAGGCGTCAACGTGTTGGAACGGGGCAGCCAGGTCCACTTCATGTCGGAATTCCTGGCGATACTGGACTTTCCGCCCGCTCCCAAGCTGAACGTCTTCGGGACTTTGGACCCCGCCAGGGCAACGCCGCAAGAGTTGCGCGGCCAGGAGGTGTTCTTCGGCCGTGGCCGTTGTGCCGTGTGCCATCTGCCGCCGTACTACACCGACAACCTGATGCACAATTTCCGCACCGAACGCTTCTTCGAGCCGCATATGGTGAACGGCCGCATGATGACCGGCGACGGCCCGATCAAGACCTTCCCACTTCGCGGCATCAAGGACTCCCCGCCGTACCTGCACGACGGACGACTATTGACGCTGGAAGATACCATCGAGTTCCATAACCTCGTCTTGGAAACGAAGTTGACGGAGGAGGAAAAGAAGGATTTGGCGGCGTTCCTTCGCTGCCTGTGAAAACGGATTCGCGGTCAGGCTGGTGCGTGGGACCGGCGGAGCACATCCCTCGGTCCCCGCACAACATGACCCGCATGAGTGCGGTCCGCGCCGCTTCCGTCCCGGATTGGGGCGTTGCGTGAAAATTCCGCTTTCACTTCGCTTCCGCCTTGACGTAAATCTCCTTCGGAGCCGCGCGAAAGTACTTGAACAGAGCGGGGCAGAGCCGGCCCTCCTTCTGCAACTGCTCCGAGTAGTACCAATTCCCGGTCCCCTCGCCGCGGCGCCAAACCAGCTTGTGCGTGTAGCCGGGAAAAGGTTGGGCGGAGAACAACAGACGAAATCCATTTTCGGCGTCGGGAATACCCGCGACCATTTCGTCGATCATCTCCGGAATGCCTGCCACGAACGGTTCCTGCCGCAACCTTGCCGCAGAATCGTCGAAGACCCACGTTCCGGCGTGGCGATAGGGCATGAGAACCATGATGGAATTGGACGGAGGCGACGTTCCGGGTAATGGAACCCAGTTTTGGTACCATGCGACGCCCGCGATGCCGGCGGAAAGCAAGACCGCCGCCGTAAGAACTCGATCAACACGAATTCGGCTCGCCATGGCGCACTCTCCCTCCGTCGCTGCACAGTTCGACCGCCGGGAACCTCGCGCCCGCGACGCAGGCTACAGTGCGATGCGCATGACACGCGGCTGATCGGTGATTTGCGATTGCCCGAACGTCACGAGAAACCGTTCGTCTTCCGTCAGGCCGATGGTCTCGCCGTCGTGGATGACCGGTCCGTTCTCGATGAGATAATAGGCGACGTTGTAGACGTATTCGAGCAGGGTCTGCGGTTCGCGGCGGCTGGAAAAAACTTCGATTTCGTTGAGCCCGAACTCCTCCAAACCGTCCGTGATGCAGGAAATGCTGCCGTCCTCTTCGGGCGAAAAACGAATGGTCACCCACAGTTCCAGGGGGAGCACTTCGGCATTCATTTGATGGGCGGATTCGAGGAAGGCTCGGCTTTCGTGCACATTCCCGCCGGATCCCCAAAAGATGCCCACCGCGTCGGTCAGTGCGGCGGCGGAGGCGACGAGTTGCGTCAGATGGCGATGCCGCTCGATCGGATCGTCCGGCCCGTCGACCAGCGCCACCAAGAGGTGCGAGGTGTGTGCGCGCATTTCCTGCTCGGCGGTCGGCCAGTACCACGCCGCAGCGCAGGGAAACTCCAGCTCTTCGAAGGGAATCGGGGCATTCATCAACGAGACGGCGGCCAAGCCCTCTCCGAAGCGAAAGACCTCGATGCCTTCGGCCTGTTCGCCGTCCGGTGTGGGAACCTCCTCGGCGGGGCTGATTTCCGGCGCGTCCGGCCAGTGCTCGCTCAAATAATCCTCGATTTGATCCGCGGTTGGAAGTTCAGGATCGCGCAGGGCGACCAAGGCCAAGGCTACGCGGGACTTCATGACGCACGCTCCTTTGTGTCGGGTTCCGTTGACGACGCACTCCCTGCCCTGCGGTCCCCGATTCCTTCGCGGGGTGAAGAGCGTCACTCCACGGAGACCAAGTGAAGCGTTCCGCCGGCAGCCAAGACGCCCTGGGATGCCGATCCATGCACTGTCGTCCTCCACCCGCCGCATTGTATGATTTTCCGGAGAGTCGTTCAATTGTTACGCTTCGCCGACGCATCGGGGCGAATGATGGTAACGAACGATCCGCGGGGCGGTCACGTAGTCCCAAGGAGGGACCGGCTGACGGTTCGGTCGTGTTCCGCAGTCATCTCCGGGCACCTCCACGGTGTCGCCGAGAACGCCCCCATCGTCGGGCGATTCGGTTTGTTCCTCCAGCCGCCATAAAGGAAGCATCGTGAAAATCCAATTCCTTGGAGCCAATCGGCAGGTTACCGGGTCGCAATACTTCGTTCAGAGCGGGCGCACGCGGGTATTGGTGGATTGCGGAATGTTCCAGGAACGGCCGTACCTCGACCGCAACTGGGGACCTCTGCCCGTCCCGGCCCGGGAGTTGGACGCCGTCATCCTGACGCATGCCCATCTCGATCACTGCGGCTTGCTCCCGAAATTGGCCCAAGACGGCTTTCACGGCCGAATCTTCGCCACCTCGGCGACCGCCGATCTGGCCGAGATCATCTTGCGGGATTCGGCCCACATTCAAATGGAAGACGCGGCCTACAAGCGCCGGCGCCACAAAAAGGAAGGACGCGTCGGCAAGTATCCCGAAATCCCGCTATACGATATCAATGACGTCGAAGCGGTATTGCCCTACATTCGGCCCGTGGAGTATCACCGGCCCATCGAACTGGCCGACCTCACGTTCCGCTTTTTGGATGCCGGCCACATCCTCGGTTCGGCGATCTTGTTGATGGAGTTGCGCGAAAACGGGAAGCGCCGAAGTCTGATGTTCTCGGGCGACCTGGGGCAGCGCAATCGGCCGATCCTCCGCGACCCCGAGGGCATCAACGAAGCCGTCGACTACTTGGTGATCGAGTCCACCTACGGTGACCGCGACCACTCGCAAAACGGCGACCTGGAAGAAACTCTCGCCAACGTCGTGAAGTCGACCTCGGCGCGGGGCGGGAACGTGGTCATCCCCGTCTTCGCCGTGGAGCGGGCACAGGATCTCTTGTATCATTTCAGCCGCCTTTACCGGAGCGGGAGACTCAGTCCCTTTCCCATCTTCCTCGACAGCCCCATGGCCGTCCGCGTGACGGAGGTCTTTCGCCGACACCACGAATGCTACGATGAAGAGACCAAGCAGATGGTGGAAGCGGATTCCTCACCCTTCGACTTCCCCAACCTCCGCCTGGTCGGGACGGTGGAAGAATCCAAACAGATCAACACCTTCCACGTGCCCAGCGTGATCATGGCCACCTCGGGGATGTGTACCGCCGGGCGAATCAAATTTCACCTCCGCAACAACATCGTCCGGCCGGAATCGACGATTCTTTTCGTCGGCTATCAGGCCCGCGGGACGTTGGGACGCCAAATCCTGGAAAAGAACCCCTATGTCCGCATCCACGGCAAGGAGTGGCCTACCCGCGCCAAGATCGAGCAGCTCCATGGATTGTCGGGGCATGCGGACCGCGGCGGACTCTTGGAATGGCTCGGGACGGCCGCCTCGCCCCCGCGTTCCGTGTTCGTGACGCACGGCGAAGAAAGCTCTTCGCTCGCTTTCGCGGAATTGCTGCGTGCTCGCTTGGGTTGGCGCGTCAGCGTGCCGAACTATACGGATACCCTGGAGCTGGAGTGAACGAGGGCCTGCCTCCCGGCGGGCGTCACGGCCCCAAGGCTTCGCGAATGAAAGCCGGGCGATTCGTGGTGATGGACTCGACTCCCAAATCGCGAAACCGCCGAGCCAAGGCCGGGTCGTCGATGGTCCAAGCGTGAAACTCGTACCCCGCCGCGCGCAACCGCCGCACGAACGCCTCATCCACGACTTCAGCGTTCGCCTGCGTGCTCAAGCCGTGGGCACGAACTCGGCCGAGTGTAGCCAAAATCTCATCCAAACCCGGCTTCCACTCACCGGTCGTTTCGTCCTGCTTGTAACCCACCAGCCAATAGGTCTTGATGTCGGGCAGGCGGTCTCTCACCCGAGCAACGGTCTCCGCGTTGAAGGCGATGATGACGATTTGTTCGGGTTTCAAAGGGCTTGCGGACACAACCTGGGCGATCGGTTCCACCCACTCCGGCCCGCCCTTGATTTCGAGGTAGAACCTCTTGCCGGGAGGGACGACCTGCAAGACTTCGGCCAACGAGGGGATCCTTTCACCGGCGAACGCTTCCCCTTTCCAACGTCCCACATCGAGGGTGCGGAGCTGCTCCCAGGTCGTCTTGGTCACCTTCCAATCGACGGCGTCTCCCGTCACACGTTTGGTATCGGGATCATGAATACAGGCGATATGCCCGTCTTGCGTCAAATAGAAATCTCCCTCGATAGCGTCGGCCCCCTGCTCCCACGCCGCGCGAAAGGCCGCCAGGGTGTTTTCGGGGGCGTCGTGCGAAGCCCCGCGATGGGCCACGATGGACTGCGATCGAGCGATTCCCGGGTGGCACATGGCGGCCGTCAGGAACGCTAACAACAAGCCCCAAGCCCGGCGATGATTACGGTCCCTGCTCATGGAATTCCCGCGAAAATCCGGTGGCCCGCGAAACTCGCCGCCGATCGTTCGCGAATCCGGAACCCTTCGCGAACACGACAGCCGACCCGGAATCTTGATCTATCCTATGCGCGCGGTCAATCGGCTCCCGGACTTTGCGGAGTCACCGCCGCCTGCTTGCGAAAAACCCGCACGCCGGCATAGGCTGCGCGCATGTCCCGCGCGCACGCGAACCCCAGGCATCCAACGGCAGCGGCAGGGCGGCCGAGACTCCACCCATCAACGCCCCCGGCGACAGACATGCGGGCCGGGAACCCGGCGCCGCGATCAGTCGATGTTCTGGCGGAGACGCTGCACCAGGTTCCCTTGGGGATCGCGGATACGGACCTCCAAAGGCATTTGACCGGGCAGGCTGTGGGTGGCGCATCCGAAGCACGGATCGTATGCCCGAAACGCCATTTCCACCTTGTTCAACAGCCCTTCCCGCAGCTCGCCGTTGCGGATGAGCTTCTGCGCCGCCCGTTGGACCGACATGCAGATGGGGGCGTTGTTGTTCGTGGTGCCCACGATCAGGTTGGCCTTCACCACCAAGCCCCGCTCGTCGGTCGCGTAATGGTGCGTCAACGTGCCGCGCGGAGCCTCCACGCAGCCCACGCCCTCCGTCGGCTTTTCCTTCGGCAAGACGCGGAAATCGCGGCCCGTGATTTTCGGATCGGATGCCAGTTCCACCCAGCGTTCGGCGGCGTAGAGCAGCTCGATCAATCGTGCCCAATGGGTGGCCAACGTGTGGTGAACCGGTTTGCCGCCGAGTACTTCGTAGAAACGCTGATACTCCTTCTGAGCCAAGGGCGTCGCCATGCCGTCGGCGGCGTTCAGTCGCGAGAGCGGCGTAGCGCGGTAGATGCCGGACTCCGGACCGTCCACGAAACCCTTCCAGCCGACCTTCTTGAGATACGGGAACTTGAGGTACGACCACGGCTCGACCCGTTCGGCGATATACTCGCGATAGTCCGCGGCCGCGTACTTGGCGTGCTGGGCGCCGTCCGGCCCGACCACCCGGATCAGACCGTCGTAGAAGTTGACGTGATTATTGGCGTCCACCATGCCCATGTAATAGGTCTTGTGTACGTAAATATCCCCGGTGACCAGGGCCACGTACTCGCTGTTTTGCAGCACCAGCTTATCGAAGAGTTGCAGGCTGAACTTGGCGAATTCGATCGCCTCCCGTCCGGCGGCCTCGATTTCTTTGCGCTGTTCCTCGGTGATGCCGCGACTGACGCCGCCGGGCAAGCCCCAGTTGGGATGCACCCGCCGCCCGCCCATCATCTGGATGAGATGATGGCCGACATGCCGCATCTTGATCACCTTGCCCCCGATCTCCAGCCCGACTTTCTGCACCACGCCCAGGATGTTGCGTTCCGCTTTCGGCGCCTCCGGGCCGACGACGAAGTCCGGGCCGCCCAGAGCGTAGAAGTGCGTCGTATGGTCCGTGGCGAAAAAGATCGAGTAAAACAACTCGCGCAGCTTCTTGGCAGTCTCCGGCGGATCGACGTGGAACACGGCATCCAGGGCCTTGGTGGCGGCCATGTGGTGGGCTTCCGGGCAGACGCCGCAGATGCGGGCGGTGAGGTTCGGCATCTCCTCCACCGGCCGGCCCACGCAGAACTGCTCAAACCCCCGCAGCTCGGGGATCTGCAAGTAGGCGTTGGCGACGTTCCCCTGGTCATCCAGGAAGATGTCGATCTTGCCGTGACCTTCCAATCGCGTGATGGGATCGATGGATACGCGTTTCATGATCGTGCCTTCAATCGTCGTTGGATTTCGGTGATAGGGCTGCCGTGATGCGTCGGGGACCGGGGCCGGGCGACGGTCATTGCAAAGCACACGGAGGTTCGCCCCGCGGCTCACGCGCCGGCCGCCGCCTTCTTCTTTCGTCGCAATAGGCTGTGAGCAAGATTGAATCGATAAAACGTTCCCACCGGGTCGGGAATGCCCTCGCGGATGATGCGATCGATCTCCTCGGGATCATCGGAGTCGATGACGGAAGCCAACGCGGACATCAAGCGGGCGCCGAAATCCACCGCGCCGTCGTTGACGCCGTAGCATCCGATGCACGGGGAGTTGACCTGGGGACACTTGGCGCCGCAGCCCGCCCGGGTGGCCACGCCCGCGCAAACAAGCCCCTGCTCCAGCAGGCAGGTCTCTTCGTCGGGGATGATCTCCCAGGTGCGGTAGAACTTGCGAATCTTCTTTTCGCTCCTCTTGCGCGGGCACTCGTCGCAAACCGTGGTATTGACCCCGATGACCGATCCCTTGGGCGGAAGTTTGTTCTCCAGGATCGCGGTAATGGCGTCCCAAATGCGTTCCGCCTCGGGCGGGCAACCCGGCAGGTAATAATCCACGTCCACGATCTGGTCCAGCGTGAACAGCGTGTCGTAGAAGATCGGCAGGTAGAGCTTGCCTTCCGGCATCTCGGTCACGTGCTGCGGCTCGACTCCCCGGGGGTTCTCCGTGGAGGGCGTCTCGTGATACACGGTGCGGAAAATCTCCTTGCGATCGGAGGTATTGGCCAAGCCGGGGATGCAGCCCTCCGAAGCGCAGGAGCCGAAAGCGACGAGAACCTTGGCCTTGCGTCGCAACAGCCGCGCCATGTACTCCTGCTCGCTGGTGCGGATGCCGCCGTTGAAGAGGCAGACGTCGATGGAACCGTCCGCCATCTTTTCCACGTCGCGAACCTTGCCGTCCGTCGCGCAGGGCCAGAAGACGATATCGAAGTGTTTGGCGACGTCGAGGATCTTCTCATCGATGGCCAAGACGGCGATTTCGCAGCCGCCGCAGGACGCCGCCCAATAGATGGCCAGCTTGCCTTTGTTCTCCGCGATCATCATAGCACCTCCAGCGACTCAGCGTGTTCTTGAGCCAAGGCCTCAACGGCGTGCAGCCGTTCGCCGTTCTCCTGGAAATTGGCGGGCCAGTGGAGCGGACCCAATTTGCGGACGTCCTCCACGAATTTTTCGATGTGCTCCGCCAATTGCTGGCCCTCGGCCGCGGAGGCCCAAACCAGGCGGACGCGATCCTCCTCCAAGCCCAACGCCTGGAGCGTATGCTTGAGCATGTAATACCGCCGCATGGCTTTGTAGTTCTGCTCGATGTAGTGGCACTCGCCGGGATGGCAGCCGGCGATCATCACACCGTCGGCGCCCAAGGATAAGGCTTTGAGCACAAAGGCCGGATCCACCCGACCGCTGCACATGACGCGGATGATGCGGACGTTGGGCGGGTACTTGATGCGGGCGGTGCCCGCCAGATCCGCCGCCCGATACGAACACCAATTGCACAAGAAACCGACGATTTTCGGTTCGAACGTCTCATCAGCCATGGGGGAATTACCTCCGATTCGGTCGCGTATCGCCGCACGAGCAAGAGCGGAGCGCGACGTCCCGACGCAGGATTGCCGCACGTTCGTCGGGAGGCGTCGCCGCGTCCGTCAGCCGGCGACGGTTTGGGATTCCACCTTCTTTTCCTCGTGCAAGGCATCCCAAAGAATGCCTTCGATTTCGGCGAACACCTGATCGTTGCTGAAATGCGAGCCTCGGATGACGCCGGCCGGGCAGGCCGCCACGCACGTTCCGCACCCTTTGCACATCGCCGTGATGACCCGACTGACGCCCTTGGCCTCGTCGAACTCGATCGCGTTGTAGGGGCAGAGGTTATTGCAGATGCGGCAGCCGGAGCAGCGGTCTTCGTCGATGGAGGCCACCACCGGCTCGATCCACACCTTGCCCTTGGTGATCATGCCCATCACGCGGGCGGCGGCGGCCGCGCCCTGCGCCACGGAGGCCGGGATGTCCTTGGGACCTTGGCAAGCTCCCGCGACGAAGATGCCGTCGGTCATCGTGGCGACGGGGTCCAATTTGGGATGGCGCTCGGTGTACCATCCCGCCATGCTGCACGAAATGCCGAGCTTCAGGCCCAGATCCTTGGCGTCGGTCTGCGGTTCCAACGCGCCCATCAGAATCACCATATCGACCGGAATCCGCCGCTGCTTGCCCAGCAAAGTGTCTTCGACCTGAACGATCAGCTTGCCGGCTTCGTCGGGGCGTCGTGCGGCGTCGGTGACCTCGGCCACCTTGCCGCGAACGAAGTGCATCCCCTCCTCGAGCAGGCGGTGATAGAACTCCTCATAGCCCTTCTGGTTCGTCCGCATGTCGATGTAGAACGAGTAGACCTCGGCCTTGGTCTTTTCCAGCACCAGGTGGCCGAACTTCAGGGCCGCCATGCAGCAGATGCCCGAGCAGTACTCGTTGTGGTTCGAGTCGCGGCTGCCCACGCAATGGACGATCGCCACGGTCTGCGGTTCGGTCTTGCCGTCGCGGAGGAGGATTTTGCCGTTGGTCGGCCCGGCGGCATTGCACATCCGCTCGAACTCCAGGGCCGTGAAGACGTTGGCCAGCCGGCCGTAGCCGTACTGCGGGATCCGCTTGCAATCGAACATATTCCAGCCGGTGGCGACGATGATGTTGCCGACCTCCAGCTCGATGATTTCATCCTTTTGCTCGAAGTCGATGGCGCCGGTGGGGCAGAGCTTTTCGCACGCCCGGCACTTCTGCCGCTCGAACCAGATACAGGAATCGACGTCGATGACGGGGATGCGGGGAACGGCTTGGGGAAAGGGCGTGTAAATGGCCTTGCGATACCCCAGCCCCGCTTCGAACTCTTCGTCCACCACCTTGCGCGGACACTTTTCCACGCAGATGCCGCAGCCGGTGCACTTGTCTTCGACGACCATCCGGGCCTTGCGGCGAATCTTGACGCGGAAATGACCGACCGAACCGCTGACCTCTTCGACTTCGGAGTAGGTGTAGAGCGTGACGTTGGGGTGCTGGCCCGCCTCGGACATCTTGGGCGTCAGGATGCAGGCCGAGCAGTCCAGCGTGGGGAAGGTCTTGTCGAATTGAGCCATGTGGCCGCCGATGCTGGGGCTGCGTTCCACCACGTAGACCGGATACCCCGCATCCGCCAACTCGAGCGTCGCTTGCAGCCCGGCGATGCCGCCGCCGATGACCAAGGTGGCGGGCAAGACGTCCACACTGAGCGGTTGCAACGGCTCCTGCCGTTTCACACGCTCGACGGAGGCGGCCACCAAGGCGCGGGCCTTCTCGGTGGCCTTCTCGCGATCCCGCGATACCCAAGACACGTGCTCCCGGAGGTTGGTCATCTGGCACAAATAGGGGTTCATGCCCGCATTTTCGCAAGCCTTGCGGAACGTCTTCTCATGCAGGTGAGGCGAGCACGCGCCGACGACCACCCGGGTCAGATTGTGCTTCTCGATATCCTCCTCGATCATGGCTTGACCGAGGGAGGAGCACATGAACTTATAGTCGCGGGAAACGACGACGTCTTCGAGGTTTTCCCCGGCCCACTTCGCGACCTGCTCCACATCGACCATGCCCGCGATGTTGCTGCCGCAATGACAGACGTAAACGCCGACGCGCTCGGCCATGACGAAGATCTCCTCCAGCGAGAAACACCGAATAATGGATTCGCGGATCGGATGACGCTTGAAGTGCGGGAAGCGGACTTCCCGCCGTCTTGGTCCCCGGTGGGAAGCTCCCCGCCGCCGATCGCGAAATCCCTTCCGTAACTCGGCGGCGGAGGCTTCCGGGCCGACCGTTCCCGGACGATCGGCCGTCCCTCCCTCAAGCGGCCGCAACGGCCGTCAATTTCTTCTTCAATCCCGGCTCGGCCGGCACGATCTCCTTGCCGAACCCCAACTTCTTCCAATCCAGACCGAAGGCGACCCCCAAGAGCTGCGTGAAAAAGATGATGGGAATCTTGTAGTCGGTATGGAAGAACCCGTTCACGCGAGCTTGGTAGGCGTCCAGGTTGAGCTGGCACATGGGGCACATCGTGACGATCACGTCGGCCTTGTAGTCGTCGGCGTTGGCCAGCAAACGCCGGATCAACTCGAAGGCCTGCGGCTCGCTGATTTGCGTCATGTGGCCGCCGCAGCAATGCGCCTTGACGGGAAAGTCCACCACCTCCGCACCCAGCCAGCCGAACATCTCATCGAGCTTGGAGGGTTGCTCGGGATTATCACAATCGCCGAAAGGCCGCACGATCTGGCAGCCGTAGTAGCACGCAACGCGAAGGCCGGTCAGCGGTCGCACGACTTTGTCGCGCAAGGCGGCCTCGCCGAAGTCGGAATAGATCAGGTCCAAGAGATGCCGGACGCGAACGCGGCCCGCATCGTAGTGCAAGCTGCCCGCCGCCAAGCATTGGTTGACCTTGTGATTCAGCTCGGCGTTCTCTTGCATCAAGTGATCCACCTTGCGCAGGTTCAGGTAGCACGCGGCGCACGGAGCCACGACTTGATCGAGCTGCGGATCCACCAAGGCCAAATTGCGGGCGATGACCGCGCAGGCCGTCAGCTCGTCTTGCGTGAAGTACTCGGTAGCGCCGCAGCAGTTCCAGTCGTCGATTTCGCGCAGCTCGATCCCCAAGAGATCGGCCACGGCTCGAACCGAATGGTCGTAGGCCGCGCTGTTGCATTCCAGCGAGCAGCCGGGGTAATAGGCGTATTTCACGAGGCACCTCCCAACTCACGGGCTTTGCGGATGACGGCCTGCAATTGATCGACGTTACGAATCTTGGTGGGTGTCAGGGACATGCGCCCACGGGTAAACATCGACAACCCCATCGGCCCCATCTTCAACATGGCGAGCGGCCGATTGAACAGGTAGTAGCGGCTGGCCAACCCCAGCTCGAAGCTGCGACCATACTTGTCGAGCAGGTCCGTGAACGTCTTCGCCAAGGCCGGGGCGTCGGTTCCCTGGTAGGCCTTTTCACGGATCGAAATCCGCTTCAGGCCGTACATGATGTCCGTGATGGGAATTTTCTGGGGGCAGCGGCTGACGCAGGAATAGCACGAGACGCAAAACCACATCGTGTTGGCTTTGAGTACCTTGTCCCGCTGATTGGCCGTAATCATGGCGAAAATCGTCCGCGGCGTGTACTCCATGTCCGCCCCGTTGGGGCAACTCCCGCCGCAGGTCCCGCATTGAAGGCAGTGTACGATGCGTTCTCCGCCGGGCACCTCCCGGATGATTTCCTGAAGAAAAGGAGACCCGCGAAGCTCGAGGGTATGTCCGACCATGTACCCCCCCTTTGCTGATTGTGGAGATATACAACAGGCACATCTGGCGGTTATGCCAATTTCTGAACCTGCCTTACTAGCAAAACAAATGCCGATATTCAGTGCTGAAATTCCTGTTTGTCATAAGTCCTTACAAAACGCGCAGTTCCGATTAGTGCGTTCCAGGTACCACGCGACGCGATCCGTCCCGGAACCGGTTACAATCCACGGATTTTCGCCGACAGTCGCGAATTTCCGCGAGCCTTTGCCCGGCTCCAGGAGGCGGCATAGAACGCTCAGAATGATGCTGCCTCCACCCACGGGAGGGTGCCTCGGCTTTTTTGTCTGCACCACTTGGCACAAACTGGCAAGCGCTCGGCTGTGTCAGCGCGGGCCGGCGACCTGCCCTAGAGGCTGGAATAACCTTCGGCCACAGGACATATTGAAAGCCGCCCGTGCGCGTCCGACGATGCGGGGAGCCTCCGGCCGGCGCCGATCGGAGCGCGGGGGCGCGGCGTTGAATCTGCTTCTCTGGGGGCACCTGTTTATTTCGCTCAGCAGGAGACGCGACCGTGAAAACTGTTTGGCAACGACTGAAGCCGCCGACGCTGGGATTGATCGTCCTGTGGGGCCTACTTGGAACCGTACCGCCCGGCGCGATTGCGCAAGAGAGAACACGTGTGGTCCGTGCCGTCGGGAATCAGGCTTTGCGGCAGGCCCTGCGCGACGCACGCCCCGGAACGGTCATCCGCATCGCCCCGGGCAACTACCAGGCGGAGATTTGGGTGGAGAATCTCCACGGTACGGAAGAGGCACCGATCGTAATCGAGGCCGAAAACCCGTCCCAACCTCCCGTCTTCACCGGAGGAAGCGAGGCCTGGCACTTTTCCGACGTCTCGCACCTCGTCATCCGAGGGCTCCACTGCCGGGGGCAGACCGGCAACGGCATCAACATCGACGACGCCGGTTCCTTCGACACGCCCAGTCATCACGTCCTTATCGACAGGTTGCTCATCGAAGAAGTCGGCCCGCAAGGCAACCGCGACGGCATCAAGCTGTCGGGCCTGACCGACTTTACGGTGCGGAATTGCCGCATCCTCGGCTGGGGCGGGCAAGCCGTCGATATGGTGGGCTGCCACCGCGGACGTATCGAAGACTGTGAGTTCCGCGGAAAGCCCGGCTTCTCGCAGAACACCGGTCCCCAGGCCAAAGGCGGCTCCGGCGAGATCGTGATTCGCCGCTGCGTCTTCATCGACGCGGGCATGCGGGCGGCGCAACTCGGCGGCTCCACCGGCTTGGCCTTCTTCCGCCCGCAAGGCGCCCTCTTCGAGGCCAAGGACATCACCGTCGAGGATTGCCTGTTCGTGGGAGGAGACGCCGCGGTAAGCTTCGTCGGTCTGGACGGCGGGGCCTTCCGGCACAACACCATCTATCGACCCCGACGTTGGGTGGCGAGAATTTTGCAGGAGACTCGAGAGCCGGGCTTCGTGCCTTCGCGAAACGGTCTGTTCGAAAACAATTTGATCGTCTTTCGACGTGAGGAGTTGGCCGACTTCGTGAACGTCGGCCCCTACACGGCGCCGGAGACGTTCCGCTTCGCCCGCAATTGGTGGTACTGCGAAGATCTTCCGATCGCCTCGCGGCCCGTATTGCCCACGGCGGAAAGCGACGGCGTGTACGGCGAAGACCCGCAGCTATCCAACCCCGGCGTCCGTGTCCCCGAGGAAGGGCTCGCCGCTTTTTCACGATTCGCGCCGCGGAACGAAAAGGCGCGGGAATACGGCGCACGGCCGGCCGCGGTGGCCCGTAGCAGCAGGTGATGCCGGCGAAAACGGGCGATGGTACCGCCGGCGGGCGCAACCAAGCACGTTCACGGCGGGCCGGCTCCGGCGGTTTTCTCCCGGTTCACACGTTGACGAACGTTTTCTTCTTCGCGGCGGTGTAAGCGGCTTCGATGAGTTTCATCATCCGCAGAGCGTTGGCCGGTCCGTTGATGTCGGGCGGCCGGCCCGTCAGAATACACTCCGCGAACGCCTCGAACTCGGCCCGGTAAGGATTGATCTTGGGAAAGCGAATGGGCCGGAATCGGCGTGCCACGTCCTTGTCTTGCGCCGCGTCGTATCCGGCGTCGCCCAAGGCGAAGACGCCTTCCATCTTCCCGCCCGTGCTCTGGCCGATCGTTCCCTCCGTGAAGACCGCCCCCTGCGATCCGTAGACTTCCAGCCGGGTGCGGCTCGCTTCATCGGGGATACACCAGAAGCAATCGATGGTGGCATGCGTCCCGCAGCGAAATTCGAGAAGGATCGTGGAAGCATCCTCCGAACGGTAGCCGTGGACGAGATGCCCGGTCAAGACCGCCAACCGTTTGGCCGGTCCGATGAAGAACTCCAAGAGATCCAACAGATGCGAGGCCATATCGATCAGGGCCCCCCCGCCGCCGGTCCGCGGGTCTTGCCGCCACGCGCCGGGAAGGGGCGGATACCAACAAGAAAGCTGTGCCCGCAGGTAAGTCGGCTTGCCCAATCGCCCTTCGTCCAGGAATTGCTTGAGCAGGCGATGCGCACCGTGAAACTTCATCATGTAGCCTTCCTGAAGGAAGACCTTCCTTTTGCGGCAGGCGTTCACCGCACGTTGCGCCTGCTCCAAGTTCAGCGTGAGGGGCTTCTCGCACAGGATATGCTTGCCGGCCTCGGCCGCCGCTTCGATTTGCCGCAAGTGGCAGGTCACGGGCGAGGCGATGTAGACCGCTTCGATTTCCGGATCGGCCAGTAGATCGGCTTCCGTTTCGTAGGCCTTGGCAATGCCGAGGGTCTCCGCGATCCGCCCCGCGTCCACCGGATCCATGACGGCGACGACGCGGCAGTTCTTGGCCCCGGCCAGTGCGGGGATGGTCTTGCGGAAGGCGATGCCACCGGCCCCCAACACGCCGAGTGAGATTTTTCGCGCCATGTTCTTAAACCCCGCTGCAAGGGAGATGCGTGGATTGCAACGCGCATATCGTGCGCTGCACGCTCCGCCGGCTCAACTATAGGCCTTGATCACCTTGACCAAGGCGGCGGCGATCTGCTCCATGTCGTCTTCCGAGTAGGTGGGATAGGCGAAGCAAGTGAACGTGTGCGATTCGTGCCACAAGGCGTTGGGGACCTCCACCTTGGAGTAGTCCACGGCGGCAGGATCCGTGTACTCCTTCGATTTGAAGGGGAAACCGCTGTTGCCGAACCCCCGATGCTCTTGGTACGCGCGCTCCATGTGGCACTGCGGCCAAAAGACCTTCCAGCAGGGGGCGCCTTCCGCGCCGGCGGCGGCCACGAACTTCGCGATGTCGCAGTTCATGTTTTCGATATCCAGGGAAAAGGCGCAAACATACCAGCCGTTTCGCCGTTCTTCGGTATCGATCGGCAGGTACTTGACCTGCGGCAGCCCGGCCAAGGCGTCCATCAAGATGCGGGCATTGCGACGCCGCCGGGGCAGGTTCCAATCGTCGATACGTTTCAACTCCGCCAGGCCGATCGCGGATTGCATCTCCGTCATGCGGTAGTTCCAGCCCAGGCGATTGTGGATGTACGGCAGGCGTTGCTCCAGCTCCAGCAGATTGAGCCGCTTCTTGACGTCGTATCCGTGATCGCGAAAGCTGCGGGCCTGCCAGGCCCATTCCTCGTTGTCGGTGGTGACCATGCCGCCTTCACCCCCGGTGGTAAAGGTCTTGTTCTGGCAAAAGCTGCACGCCGCGATGTCGCTCAGAGTGCCGGTCTTCCTGCCCTTGTATTCTCCGCCGTAGGCTTCGGCGTTGTCCTCGATGACGAACAAGTTGTGCCTCTTGGCAAAGGCATGCACGGCGTCCATGTCGCAAACGTTGCCGTAGAGATGGACCACGATGACGGCCTTGGTGCGGGGCGTGACGAGTTTTTCGGCCGACTTCACGCTCAGGCAATGATCGTCGAGATTGACGTCGGCAAAACGAGGGACGGCCCCGGCTTGCAGCACGGCGAAGCTGGTGGCGATGAAGGTATAGCTGGGCACGATGACTTCGTCGCCCGGGCCGATGCCCAGGGCCGCCAAGGCCACGTGCAACGCGGCCGTACCCGAGGAAACGGCGACGGCGTAGCGGCTCCCTTGCCATGCGGCGTAGCGCCGTTCGAACTCCATGCCGCAAGGGCCGGTCCAGTAGTTGACCTTGCCCGATCGCAACACCTCCTCGACCGAACGGATGGCCTCCTCCGAGAACTGCGGCCAGTGCGGAAGTTGATTGGTCACGGCCTTGGGGCCGCCGGCGACGGCCAACTTTTGGTGGACGGCGGACGCGTACTTCATGCCCGATTCTCCCAACACACGAAACCCACGCTCCCCGCCCTCATCCCGGCGAACACGGCAACCTCGGTGCCGAGGGGGCAACTCCTCGGATGTGCCGATGTTCTACCGCGCACGATTGCTTTCGGCAAGCATCTCGCCCAGAATGGAATCCCGACATGGGGTGTCGAGCCGTAGAGGATCGCAAGGACCTTTCCTGAAAGGGGGATAACACCATGACGCCGCCGTTGCCGTTCATGAGATGGAAGCTGGTTCTGTGCTGGGTCCCGGCCCTGGTATGTTGCTTGGCGGCGGGTCGCGCGACTTCGTCGCAAGCGGAGGAGACGGAGCTGTGGAAGGTCGGGCTAGCGCGGGCCGATATCACACCGGAAGGGCCGATTTGGATGGCCGGCTACGCCTCCCGAAACAAACCCTCCGAGGGAGTGCTGATGCCGCTCTACGCCCTGGCCTTGGCGTTGGAAGACGGACAGGGTAATCGGGCGGTGATCGTCACGGCCGATGTCATCGACTTCGATGCCGCGGTGGCCGAGGCCGCCTGCAACGCCATCACCGCCAAGACCGGCCTGCCGCGAGCGCGGATTCTGCTCAACTGGTCGCATACCCACACCGGGCCCGTCGTGGACTTCGCGGAACGGAACGGCTACTCGATGCCCGACGAGCAAAAGCAGATCGTCGATGCCTATACTCGGCAATTGGTGGAAAAGTACGGCGCGCTGGCCGCGGAGGCGATGGACGACTTGCGTCCGGCCAAGTTGAGCTGGGGCGTGGGGGTGGCCGCCTTTCCCATGAACCGTCGCGAATTCACGGATCAAGGCGTCCGCATCGGTTTCAATCCGCGAGGCTACGTCGATCGCAGCGTCCCCGTGTTGCGGATCGACCAACCCGACGGCAGCCTTCGCGCCGTGGTGTTCGGGACGGCCTGCCACAATACCACGCTGACGGGGCAGCATTACCAGATCTCGGGCGATTATGCGGGCTTCGCCCGAGCCAAGATCGAGCAGCAGCTTCCCGGCACGCACGCGTTATTCATGACCGGTTGCGGCGCCGATGTGAATCCTCATCCGCGGGGCGAGCTTGAGCACGTTACCCAACACGCCGAGACCCTGGCTGCGGAAGTCCTGCGGGTATTGAACGGCTCGCTGCGACCGGTGCGCGGTCCGCTGAAGACGGCCTTCGAGACGGTCGATCTGCCCTTCGCGCCCGTCCCCGGCCGAACCGAACTGGAAGCCATGACGCGCGGCCCGGAGTACATCGCCTCGAACGCCAAGCCGATGTTGCAACGGATGGATCGGAACGAGCCTAACGCCGAGAAGTACCCGGCTCCCATCGCGGTTTGGCAATTCGGCGAGGACTTGACGTTGGTGGCGCTGCCCGGCGAAGTCGTATCGGACTACGTCCCGTTGATCGAGAACGCGGTCGGACACGGGCGGCTTTGGATCGCGGGCTACAGCAACGAGGTTTTCGGGTACCTGCCGTCCGCCAAGGTGCTGCGTGAGGGCGGCTACGAGACCCGCGGCGTCTACGGCGTCGGCTTCTTCGCTCCCGAGACGGAAATCGTGGTCGTGGACGCGGTGCGCCGTTTGGCGGAGCAAGTCGGCCGGCCGAAGCTGCCTTGAGATCGGCCGAGCCGCGATCTTCCGGTGCGTCGCAACCGGGCCTCCGGACAGGACCTTTTCCTTGACATGGGCGGCGAACGCCGGCCGCCTGTGCGTGCTTGTGTTTTTTGCCGGTTGGTTCGGCTTCGACGATGTTTCATAATGAACTCATCGGACGACGCGGACGCCATCCGTAAAGCCGGGTCTTCTCTGCCCAAGCTATGCTTTGGCTGTGGCTTCGAAATAGCGGGGATGTTCGATGGCTTCAGACGCTCGAAACCGCCGGGGATTCTCTTTGCTACCGCGGGTTGCGGCGACGGCTGCGGCGTTGTGCTGTCTTTCGGCGACGGCCTCTCGCTTATGCGGAGAGGAAGTCGTCATGCGGGACGGCCGCGTGCTGACGGGAAAATTGGGCATCGTAACGGGCTTGGCGGACCTGCCCAAGGCCGTGGATCCGGAGGGCGGCGGCCCGATCCCCTTGATCGTCTTCGTGGACGACGAGTTGCGGCGGACCTTCGTGCCCAAACGGTTGATTCGAGAAATTCGCCCCGGCTCGGGCGCGGAAGTCCTGGAACGCTACCACATCCCGCAACGCGTGGCGACGGCGGGAATGACCGTCAGCAGCGTGGGCTTTCCGTTGCGAGTCACGCCCTTTGATGAATTCGGGCGGAGGATCTTCACGTTGGCGACGGCCTCCGGCCGCGTGGACGTGATCCAAGGAATCACGGAGCTTACCCCGCGCTGGGTGCGCGTGCAGGGGATTACACACGTCTGGGACATGCGGATGGCCACCACCAGCCTTCCGCGCGACGTGTTGGAGCGACTCCTTTTGGGACGCACGGATCAGCCCGACGTGGAGACGCGGAAAAAGGCCGCCCGATTCTACATCCAAATGGAACGTTATGAAGACGCCTTGGGTCAGTTGCAGGCGATTCTGGAGGATGCCGCCGTCTCCGCCGAGACCAAGGCCGACCTGCAAAGCTCCTTCCAGGTTTTGAAGCAACTTTCAGCCCGGCGCATCTTGGAAGAACTGAAGTTTCGCCGCGCGGCGGGGCAGCACCGAACCGTCCTGACATTGCTGCAGAAGTTCCCGACCGACGGCGTGGCGGGCGACATTCTGCAAGAGGTCCGGGAGATTCTGGAGGAATATCAGAAGCAGGGGGAGCAGGCGGAGGGGTTGGTGGCCAGGCTCCGCGAACTGGTGCGGCAAATCGACGAGACCGCCCTGCGGAAGGAGGCCGGCGAAGCCGTCGAGGAGATCGCGGCGCGGCTGTCACCGGACACGCTCCCTCGGTTGGCAACGTTTTCGCAATTCGCGGAGGACGCGACCGTCCCCGCCGAGGAGCGCGTCGCCCTGGCGATCACGGGTTGGTATCTGGGGGCGGATCGTGCCGCGCGGCGCTTGCTCGTGGGACTTTCGCTGCGACGGGTACGCAATCTGATCTTGGAGTATTTCGCCGCACAAGACGCACTCTCCCGTAACGACGTCTTGCAACGCATCCTGGCGGAGGAAGGCGGCTCGCCGAACTATCTGGCCTACGTCTTGCAGGGAATGGAGCCGCCGTTGTCTCCGCCGCCTCCCATCTCCGACAAAATCGACTTCTTCGAGATCAACCTCCCGCTGCCGGGCGAATTGCCGCCGACCAAGTACTACGTGCAGCTCCCGCCGGAATACCATCCGCTGCGGAAATATCCGGCGATCGTGGTGTTGCACGGGGCCGAGGCCGATCCCGCCACCGAGATCGACTGGTGGGCCGGCGAGGCGAAGGACCAAGGAACTCGCCTTGGACAGGCCGGCCGTCGCGGATACATCGTGATCGCGCCGCAGTGGACCGCCGAACGGCAGCAGACCTATCAGTACTCGCTTCGCGAACATCTGGCCGTCTTGGAATCGTTGCGGGATGCCATGAAGCGGTTTTCGATCGACAGCGACCGCGTGTATTTGGCGGGCCACTTCTTGGGCGCGGACGCCGCCTGGGACATCGGCCTGGCGCACCCGAGCCTTTGGGCGGGGGTGATTCCCATCAGCGGGCGAGCCGACCGCTTCTGCGCCTTATATTGGCAAAACGCCGCGCTGTTGCCCTTCTACGTGGTCATGGGAGAGTTCGACGGGACCATCGTGGCGGATAATGCGCGGGACTTGGACCGCTATTTGAACCGCGCTTACGACGCGACGGCCGTAGAGTACCGAGGACGAGGGCGGGACGGCTTTTCGGATGAGATCCTCCGCATTTTCGACTGGATGGAACGTTTCCGCCGCCAACCCGCGCCCACCGAGTTCCTGGTGCGCAGCGCACGGATCTGGGACAACTTCTTCTGGTACGTACAAGTCGAGGACTTTCCCCCGGCCGTGATCATCGACCCTGCGTCGTGGCCGCCCGCCAACCCCGTACCCATGCAGATTCGCGGCCGATTGACCCAAGCAAATACACTCTTTGTGCAAGCGGGCGGGGGGCGGACGACGGTGCGATTGAACCCCGATCTCGTCGACTTCGATCGCCGCATTTCGCTTTCCGTGAACGGGCGGCAAGTCGATCCCCGAGAAATTCGGCCGAGTACGGAAACATTGCTGGAGGACGTACGGCAATACGGGGATCGGCAACACCCGGCCTGGGTCAACATCGTGGTGGGCGGCAAGCGGTCCGCCCCCACGATCCGCGGCAATCGCTGATTTGGAACGAGGCGACGCATCCGTCCGATCCCCGCGAGACTTCCCGCGGCTCATGCCGACGGGCAGGCCAAGACCGCCTTTCCACCGAAGGCCGCCTTTACACCATGGGGAACACCGCAGCGGCGCACAACGCGGCGAGGAAGGCCGCGATTCCCACCACGGCGGCTTGCACCGTCCACAGGCGCAAGGCCTCCATCTCGGTCAGTCCGCTCATCCGCGCTACGACCCAGAAGCCGCTGTCGTTCATCCAGCAGAAGACCAGCGAACCGGCCCCGATCGACAAGGCCAAGTACACGGGATCGCAGTGGATATGGCTTGCCAATTCGCCCGCCGGGAAGAGGGACGCGATCATGGCCGAGGTGGTGATCATCGCCACGGTGCTGGATCCCTGAGCGGTCTTCATGACGGCCGCGATGAGAAAGGCCGCGATCAGCCAAAACCGCCCGATCTCTTGCGATTCCAGCGCGAGCAAGGCGGGCAGTCGCTCGCTGATGCCGGTCTGCTGAAGCATGGCTCCGAAAGCTCCGCCGGCCGCCGTGATGAGGATGATCACGCCGCCGCTCATCAGCGCCTCCTCGCACCGCTTACCCAGTTCCGCCAAACTGAGTCCGCGTTTCCATTTCAACGTCGCCATCGCCACCAGAGCGGACAGCAGCAAGGCCGCGTTCGGGTCGCCCAGCATCGCCAGGATGCGAAGCGGTGCTTGCGGGAACGATGCGGATTTGGCTAACACTTGCACCACCGTGTTCGAGGAGATGAGGATCACCGGCAGGATCACCGGCAGGATGGCGATCCCGAAAGGCGGCAGGTCGGAATCGCGCGGAATGGGCAATTGCTCTTCGCCGGGATAGGGTCGCATGGGAATGGGGTTCAAACGATCCAATAGATTCGCCGCGAACAGCCCCACCACGGCCGCCGGAATGCCCACCAGGATGCCCGCCGCGATCAGCTTGCCGATGTCCACGCCCAAAGTCTCGGCGATCACCAGGGGACCGGGGGTGGGCGGAACGAGCGTGTGCGTGATGGCCGCCCCGCCCGCGATGACCAAGATCGACTGTACGTACCGCTTCCGCGTCTGGCGGTAGAGCGATCTGGCCAGCGGTACCAATAAATAGAAGACCGTGTCGAAGAAGACGGGAATGGAGAGGACGAAGCCGCTGGTCATCAAGGCGACGGGCGCGCGGTTCTCGCCGATCAACCGCAGGCACGTCCGTACGATGCGATCGGCGGCGCCGCTGTCCATCAGGCACTTTCCGATCACGGCCGCCAAGGCGATCACGATGCCGATTTTGCCCGCCGTGGTCCCGAAGGCTTGCCCGACGCGGGCGATCTTCATCTCCCATGCGCCGGGCGCCGCAAGGCTCACGACCGCGGCGCTGATCAAGAGTGCCAAGAATGCGTTGAGCCGGGCAAAACCGATCAGAACGATGACCAGGACGATGCCCAGAGCGACGACGAAGATCGGGTCGAGCATGGCGTGATCCTTTGTCGAACTCACGGTCGGAATGCCCGCAAGTCCCCCCATCATACCAAGCCGGCGCGACCGTCGCCCACCGCCGGTATACCTCGGGATCATCGTCGGCGGAAGGTGATGGCGCCGAACGCCGCTGGCAGCGACTCAGGGGCTGCCGCACGATCGCGGCGGCCATTAAACTTGGAGAGAGTCTCCGTGGAACCGGGACTGTGATTCGGTCCGCCGTCGACCGAGGGACTCGCTCGGCCCTCCCCTCGCGTCGTCGGTCGGCTTTCGCCCCAAGAAGGAGTTCGCCATGCCCGAACCGCTTACTTGCGTGAAACGTAGTACCGTGATTACCGGTTGGGACTTCAGCACGGGAGGGGTGAAATGCTTGGCCTTCGACGTGGAAGGCCGGGTCTTGGCGGAAGTCCGTTTGCCCACGGACATCTGGTTCGGCGAATCCCCCGCCGACGGCATCCGCGAGTTGAACGTGATGCAACTGGAGGGGCAGGCCTACGCATCCGTTCGTGCGATCGCCGCGGCGCTGGATCGCTTGGGCCGACTCAAGGATTGGGCGGCGGGCGGGATTTCGGCCACCCACCACACGGCCGGACGCATCGACGCACAAGCCGTGCCGATCCGCCGCGCCATCTGCTGGAATGACGCCACGCTCGCGGAGTATCACGCCCGAGGGCTGGCGCGATTGGGCGGCCAAGACCGAGTCCAGGATTTGATCGGCGGTCCCTGGGCCATTCGCTACAGCCTCAGCCATCTCGTCAAGGACGAAGCGCATCTGCCGGCCGAGCTTTGGAAACGCACGTATCGCATCCTGCCCCACGGCGCCCTGGCGGCGGGGTACCTGACCGGCAATTTCGACGTGTGCAGCATCTCCGTGGCAGCCTCCACCGGAATCATGGACCTCCGCTCCAAGCGCTGGCGCCGCGAAATGTTGGATGCCCTGGAAAGCGAGGAGTTCCGCCGCTTGGCGTGGAAGCAATTGCCTCGCATCATCGATCAATACCACCCGGTCGGCATGTTGCGGGAGAGTGCGGCCCTCCAAGCCGGACTGACGGGCAAGAAACGGCCCTGGATTTTCCCCACCTCGGACGATCAGCAGGCGGGTTTAGTGGGCGGCGGCGCCGTCGATGCCGGCCAAGTCGCCGTCCTCCTCGGCAATTCCGCGGTCGTCAACAGCTCATCCAAGGACCGCCCCCAGCGCGGGCAACTCGATGTCATGCGACTCAACTGGGGGCCGTACCTCTGGATGCGCTGTTACAACAACGGCGCCCAGTTTTTGGATCAAGTCGTGGGGGCCGCTCCGGATTGGGCGGCATTGGAGCGCCAAGCCCGGCAGGTTCCGCCCGGCTGCAACGGCACGG
>FWPU01006486.1_pt1 | contig 23266 bp, 23 predicted proteins | sample 2228361 | NCBI WGS metagenome assembly FWPU01 (sample SAMEA103939777, study PRJEB20133) | metagenome
CACCGGCAATGCGCGCACGCTGCACCGCAGCGGCAATGGCTGGCGCGTGCAGGCCGGACAGGACGAGGTCGAGGCGCCGGTGGCGGTGATTGCGCTCGGGCCGTGGGCGCCGGATGTGCTGGATCCCATGGGCATCCGACTGCCGTTGGCGGTGAAGCGCGGCTATCACTGGCATTTTCAGCCGCGCGGCAACGCCGGCCTGAACCGCCCCGTAGTCGACGTCGAGAACGGCTATTGCGTCGCGCCCATGGACAAGGGTTTGCGCATCACCACCGGCGCCGAGTTCGCCCGCCGCGACGCGCCGGCCACGCCCGTGCAGTTCAACCGACTGCTGCCCAGCGCCAAAGAGATGTTTCCGCTCGGCGAGCCGCTGGAGCTGTCGCCGTGGGTCGGTTCGCGGCCCTGCTTTGCGGACTCGCGGCCGGTGATCGGTCCGGCCCCCAAGCATCCCGGGCTCTGGCTCGCCTACGGCCACGCCCATTGGGGCCTCACCCTCGGTCCGGCGACCGGCCGTCTCATCGCCGAGATGATCACCGGCGCGCAGCCGTTCTGCGATCCGAGGCCGTATTCGGCGGAACGCTTCGCCGCGTGAGTTTCCGAACCCCAACGGTGCGAGACGTATCGGAGCTTTGGTGCCGTCGGCTTGTTCACAGGCAAATTTGCGCAAGCCGGCCGGTTGGTGGACCATGCGTGCAGTATTGGGCAGGGCTTTCGGAGCCCGCGCGGTTCCGTCGGCTAAAGTAGAAGCATCATGACAATTGCAACGCTGATTGTTTGGCTCGTCATTGGAGGAATTGCCGGCTGGCTTGCGGGCCTGATCGTGAAGGGCTACGGGTTCGGTCTCGTTGGCAACATCGTGGTCGGCATCCTCGGTGCGTTCATTGCCGGCTGGCTCTTGCCCCGGATCGGATTTGTTCTGGTTGGCGGTGTGATCGCAGAAATCATCAACGCCGTCATCGGGGCAATAATTCTCTTGGTGGTGATCGGGCTGATTCGAAAAGCAGGCTGAGCACAGCCCTGGCACGGGCCCCATTGCCATGTGCGTCGGGCGGTGCAGAGGGCGGGGGCGTTCGAGCGAGGAACGCTACTTGACGCCGAGCCCGGCCAGCGCCTGCACGATGTCCGGCCGGATTTGCCGCGCCTCGGCGATGTCGGCCTCGCCGGCGAGCACCAGGCCCTTCTTCTTTTTTGCCACGCCGCGGCCGTAGAGCGCCGTCGCATTGGCCCCCTGCACCTTCAGCACCGCGTTGAAATCCGCGATCGCCTTGTCGAAATAACCGAGCCGCAAGTTGACGAGCCCGCGCCGCTCGAGCGTCATGACGTCGCTCTTGAGCAGGCGCAGCGCCTGCTCGCAGTCGTCGAGTCCTTGCGGCAGCTCGCGGCCGCTGATCGCGCGCACATAACAACGGTCGCGCAGCGCCAGCGCCGGCTTGGGCGTGAGTTTGATCACCTCGCCGAGATCCGCGATGGCGCGGGAATAGTCGGCCTTGGCGAGATGGGCGCCGGCCCGGTCCTGGTAGAGCGTCGCATTGCGTGGCGCAAGCCAGATCGCGTCGCTGTAGTCCTTGATCGCGGCGTCGAACTCACCCTTGCCGGCGTGCGCCACGCCGCGGCTGTGCAGCGACAGCACGTTGCCCGGCTCGTGTTTCAGGGCCTCGGAAAAATCGGCGACGGCGCGGTCATATTCCCGTTTGGAGAGATAAGCGCGGCCGCGCGCGTTGTAGGCGGCGGCCAGCGCGCGTCCGGTCTCGTGTCCCTTTTCGATCAGCTCCGTACAACTGCTGATCATGCCGTCCGGGGCGCCGGTGACCTTGACGTTGCACTGCACGCGCGGCGGCGGTTTTGCCGGCCGCGGCAATCCCTCGGGTTTCTTGACCTCCGGCACCACCGGCTTTGCCGGCCGCGGCACGAACACCTCGGGCTTCTCGGGTCGCGGCGCGAGCGCATCCTGGGCGAGCGAAAATGTCGCCGGCGAAATGGCGAGCGCGCACGCACATCCGGCGAGGCCGATGCCGCGCGCGACCACACGGCGGAATCGTCCGGCCAACGTCACGATGCGCGCGGCTCCGGCCAGTTGAGCACCTGCGCGAGCGTCTTGCCCAAAATCCATTCCTTGTCCGTCTCCGACAGAAAATCGAGACCGCGCGAAACATGCTCGAGACACTCGCGGTAGGTCGAGGTCAGCCGGCTGAGGTCCGCCCCCCAAAGCATGCGCCGCGGCCCAAAGACGTCGTAAATGCGGCGCAGATAGGGTTCGATGTCGCGAAACGGGAATTTTTCCCGGGAAAAGCACGGCGCGGAGGAAACATTGACGAACACCTTTGGGTGCCGCGCGAGCTTGAGAAGGTCGTCGAGATCGGCGAACGCCTCCGCGCCGTGGCTGTCGAGGCGGCAGCCCATGTGCGGGATGAGGATGGTGAGTTCCGGGTGCCGCTCCGCCACGGGTTTCAACTTCCGCGCCATGCCCGGCACGAGCGCCATCACCGGAATCTTGCGCTGCTCGCATTTGGCCCAGAACCAGTCGAGCGAGCCATCGTCGAGCCAGTCGGAGTAGGGCTTGACATGGAACGACATGCGCACGCCGAGCATGTAGGGCTGCTGCATCCAGGCGTCGAGCTGTGCCGATGCGTCCGGCGCCTTGGGATTGAACCGGCCGACCACCGCAAAGCGGTCTGGATATCTCTTTGCGATGCTGATCGCATAACTGTTGTCGTCCCCGGTCCAGGTGGGCGGCACGATCACCGCGCGATCCACTCCCGCCGCCCTCATCTCCGCCAACATTTCGTCCGGTCCGAATCCGTTCGGCCGGTGCGGCTTGCGCGGAAATCCTTTCGGCCAGGGCTTTTCCGGCGTCTCCCGTTCCCACAGATGGACTTGGACGTCGGTGATCATCAGGCACTCCCTTCGCATGCTCTGCTTTTGCGTCCGGCGGCGTGCGGCGCGGCGTCGCGCTGGTTGAAGGCCGCCGTTGCCGCCGATAGACTGACCGCACTGACGCGGCCCTGTAGGGCCGAAAAGCCCGGTATATAAGACCGGCCAAAGCTTCGGGGACAAGGGAGACGGCCATGGGTGAACTTCGCAAGGTGAAGGCGTCGATGATGAACGCCATTCACGATTTGCCGCTGCTGGTGGCGCGCGATGAAGGCTTTTTCCGCGACGAGGGGCTCGACGTGGAGATTCTGAAGACGCCCGGCACCGGCCAGCACGGCTCCGACCATCAGGCGCTGCGCGACAACGTGTTCAAACGCACCATGGAGTCGCTCTACGAGCAGGGCCAATGCGACCAGTTCCGCATGTGCGAATGGGGCATCATGAAGCGCGCGGTGGAGTCCAACGTCGAGGACGGTCATCGGCCGGCCAAGATCGTGGCGCTCGGCTCCGCCATGTCGTCTTTCGCCATCGTCACCGATCCGCGCTTGAACATCTATGAGCCGGAGCAGCTCAAGGACGAGCCGATCGCGGTGAGTCCCTACAATGGCTCGCATTTCACCATGCTCAAGATGATGGAGGGATTTGTCGGCCGCGCGCACATCAAATGGACCAATGTCGGCACCCACAAGGAGCGACTCGACGCCTTGCGCGCCGGCAAGGTGAAGGCCGTGAGCCTGATGGAGCCGTGGATCAGCGTCGCCGAGAAGGAAGGCTGCCGCGTGCTGATCGAGTCGCATTCCACGCGCAGCGAAGCCGCGGGCGACGAGCTGGACGGCCCCACCCTGGCCAAGATGTTCCGCGCCGAGGCGCGCGCTGCCGAGGCGATTCAAAAGAATCCGGCGAAATACGCCCATTATCTGCTCGAGGAGGCCGGCGGCCGCATCGAACTCAAGGACCTGAAACTTTCGCGCATCCTCAACGCGCCGCCCGCGCCCTACACCCGCGAGCGCTTCAACGACAACTACAATTGGACCGTGAGCTGGGGCCTGGTGCCGCCCGGCGCCACGTACGAGAAGACGGTGGACAATCGCGCCTGGCAGTAGGCGCCTGCCATCGCGGCCGCACACGTCTCGCGGGCGATGGCGCGTCGAGCAACCTTTGATCGCCCGAGCGCGGCGCAGCACATGGCGGAGCGGAGTGCTGCGCTGCTGGCCCGGGACCGCCAAGGGCGCACCGCTCCGCGCCTCCGGCGCTGCGCGCTGCACCGCATCCGCGCCCTGCCAAGCTCATCGCATCGCGCGTTATCGGCTGAACCTGTCCTTCCACGCCGGCAGCGCGGCGTCGAACGGCAGCGCGCGCGCCTCGTAAACGCCGCGCGCGATGGCACGCGCGACCACGTCGGCGGCGAGCGCGCCGAGCTCCGCCAGCGCGCCCACAGCATCGGCGAGCGGCCGCGCGCCGGTGGCTGCCGCAAACACGATGTCGCCGTCGAGCGGGGTGTGAATCGGCCTTATCGCGCGCGCGAGGCCGTCCTGTGCCATCATCGCGAGTCGCCGCACCTGCGGCTTGGTGAGCACGGCATCGGTAGCCACCACCACGAGTGTCGTGCCCTCGCCGAGCCGCCCCTTGGTGCGGAAGGTGAGAGCCTCCTTCGGCATCGGCGAAGGCAGGCCGCAGCCGCCGAATTCGGCGTTGCGCTCGAACGGCGCCGCCCAGAAATGCGGACCGCCGGCAATCACCGCGCTGCCCGCGGCGTTGACGGCGGCGAGCGCTCCGATCGTCACCCCGTCCGGCGACTGCGCCGAGGCGGATCCGAGGCCGCCTTTCAGATCGACCGTCGTTGCGCCAAGCCCGGCGCCCACGCTGCCCAGCGCGAATTCGGCCGCGGCCGCCGCCGCCGCCGCGTAGCCGAATTCGCGATAGGGCGGATAGCGACCCCAGGCCTTGTCGCCCCCGTTGAGCAGATCGAACAGCACCGCGCCGGGCACGATCGGCACCACCGCTTCGCGGATCGCAAAACCCCGGCCGCGCTCGGCGAGCCACGCCTGCACGCCGGATGCCGCATCGAGGCCGAACGCCGAGCCGCCCGAGAGCGCGAGCGCATCGATGCGCTCCACCGTCATGGCTGGATCGAGCAGCGCGCTTTCCCGCGTCCCGGGCCCGCCGCCGCGCACATCGGCCGCCGCGACCGCGGGTTGGTCGAAGATCACCACCGTCGTCCCCGACGCAAGCCGCGCGTCGTCGGCATGGCCGACGCGAACCCCCGCCACATCGGTGATGAGGTTGCGGCCGCTCATGGCTGATGCTCCAGGACGTGCCGGCGTTTGGCGAGCACCCGCCTGATGTACTGCTCTGCCTCCCCGAGGTCGCGCGCATGCCGAAAAAGCTCACGGTGCCTGGCCGAGAACTGGTCGGCTGGTCCGATCAGAACGGTTCGCCGTTCCTCCGGCTGGCGGTCGGATTCGCCGTAGTACTCGGCCAGCATGTCGAGCTCATTGTGCGTGCCTCTGTTGCCCGGCAACACGATCGCCGCGTCGGCGCTGAGCACATTGACATGATTGCGCGCCGGCAGATTTCGCCAATCATCCACGAGCGACGGCAGCGGCGTCATGATAACGATTTCGACGAACGGGTTCGGATAGCGCCGTCCCGCCATCGCGTGCGGCCGATCGAACGGGCCGTCTGGCTCCCGCGGCACGATGCCGATGCAGAAGCCCGGGCGCTCGGTCACGGCAACGAAGCCTTCGGAGGCTGCTTCCATGACGCCGTATCCGCCGCCGGTGAGAAGATGTGCGCCCATGCGCGCCACCAGCGCACCCGCCTCGCGCGCAAGCCGCGCCAGATTGTCGTCGATCGGCGTTCCTTGGCCGAACACGGCGACGATGGGCAGCCTGCGCAGCATAGGTTCCATCCCTGGCGAGTTAACGTCGTCGATCACATCCCGGCGATGGTCGTCAGCCCCCGCTTGCGTTGCCGGCGACGCTGTCGCATTTAGGCGCTATGGCGCAAAATGTCACCATCGTTGCGGCGATGCTCGCGGGCCTCGTCAGCTTTTTGTCGCCCTGCGTATTGCCGCTGGTGCCGCCGTATCTGGTGTATCTGACCGGCACTTCGTTTGAGCGCCTGGCCGATGCCGAGCCGGAGCCAGCGGTACGTCGCGAGACCGTGCTGGCCGCGCTGTTGTTCGTGGCCGGGTTCTCCACGGTGTTCGTCGCGCTCGGCGCAAGCGCGAGCCTGATCGGCGCGCTGGTGCGGGCCTATTCGCATATTCTGGCGATCATTGCCGGCATCGCCATCATGATCATGGGGTTGCATTTTCTCGGGCTCGCGCGCATCGGCTTCTTGCACCGCGAGAAGCGGCTTCAGATTCCAAAGCCGGTCGGTCTCTGGGGCGCCTACGTGATGGGTCTTGCGTTTGCGTTTGGGTGGACGCCGTGCATCGGGCCGATTCTTGCGGCCATCCTTGCGGTCGCGGCTTCCGAGGCCACGGTTGCAAAAGGCGCCGGATTGTTGGCGGTGTATTCCCTTGGTCTCGGCATTCCCTTCGTCCTTGCCGCCTTTGCGATCGAGCCATTTGCCGCGTTTCTTGCCCGCTTTCGCCGCCATGTCGTTCATATGGAGCGCGTCATGGGCGGCCTCCTGGTGCTGACCGGCATTGCCTTTCTCACCGGCTGGATCACGCAGGCGAGCTTTTGGATCTTGGAAGCATTTCCGGTGCTCGGCACCATTGGCTAGTCCCGCTTCAGCAACGAAAAGGCCCGCTCCGCAATTCCGGAGCGGGCCGCTTGCCGCGCTTGGTGTGTTACGAACGGGCGCCGGAGCCGAGTTCGGAGTAATTGCCGTCCTTGTTCCAGCGGAACAGCGCCCAGTCGATGGCCGTGATATCGCCCTTCTTGTTGAAGGAGAGCGTGCCGAGCACGGTGTTCCACTTGCCGCCGCGGATGACCTCCGCGACCTTCTTCGGTTCGAGGGTTCCGGCCTTGGCCACCGCCTGCGCCCAGACCTGGAATGCGGCGTAGGTGTAGAGCGTATAGCCCTCCGGATCGATGCCCTTTTCCTTGAATCGCTTCACGATGGCGGCGGCGGTCGGCTTCTTGCGCGGATCGGGGCCGAAGGTGAACAGCGTGCCTGCGCCCGCGGGGCCGGTGATCGAGGCGTATTCTTTGTCGGCGAGCGAGTCGCCGGCAATCAACACGGTCTTCAGCCCCTGGTTCCGCATGGCGCGCAAGATCTGACCCGCTTCCTTGTGGTAGCCGCCGACCATGATGATGTCGATCTTGTCGCGCTTGAGCTTGGAGGCGAGCGCGGTGAAATCGCTGTCGCCCTTGGTGTAGGAGTCGTTCAGCTTCTCCTTGATGCCCGCCTTGTTGATCGTCTTCTTCACCTCGGCGGCGAGCCCCTGGCCGTAGGTGCTCTTGTCGTGGACAATCGCGATGTTCTTGCCCTTGTAGTTCTTGATCAGATAGTTGCCGATGAACGCGCCTTGCTGGTCGTCACGCCCGCACACCCGGAAGGTGTTCCAAAGGCCTCGCTCGGTGAACACCGGATTGGTCGATGCCGGCGAGATTTGCAGGACGTTGCCCTCGGCATAAGCCTCGGAGGCCGGGATCGACGATGAGGAGCAGAAATGGCCGGCGACGAACGGAACCTTCATCGCGGCGAATTTTTCGGCGACCGAGCGGGCTTGCTTGGGCTCGCAGGCGTCGTCGCCGATTTCCAATTTGAGTTTCCTGCCCAGCACGCCGCCTGCGGCGTTGATGTCAGCCACGGCGAGTTCAGCGCCGTTTCGCATCTGCCGGCCGAAGCTGCCCTCATTGCCGGTCATCGGCCCGGCGACGCCGACGACAATCTCCTGGGCGGAAGCCGCGCCGATGAGCGTTGCACTCGTCACCAGCGCAAGTCCTAGATGCCAAAGCCTGGTCATGCAGTTCTCCCTGATAGCGCACCCCAAACGTCTGCCCTATAGTCGCAGCGGGCGCGCAAAGCGTCTAGGCGGCATTTTCGCCGATTTCGCGCGTCAATTACACGGGGGGCGCCCTGCTTTCGCCGCCGTCGGCGGGGCTCGCCTTCCGCGCTCGCCACGCCCACAGCCCGGCGCGTTCGTAGAGCCAAGGATATTGGCTAACCATTTGATTAACCCTGGTGATTCTCCAGGAAGCCGAGCCGACAAGGATCAGGTAGACCGTATCGACGACGTAGGACGGCACCGACAGCAGGGTCGCTTCGAACAGCGCAAAGTGCGCGAATCGGACCGCGCCCCCGAGCAGAATCATGTAACCGATCACATGCCCGTACGGCCGCCACGTAATGGCGATGGCGCGGCCCGCAAGCCACGCGGCTCCGCCGCCGATCACCCCGGTGACCAGCAGGATCTGCAGGCACGATTCTTCGGTATAGAGGCCGCCCATCCTCGCCGTGCCCGCTAATGCCGTCCGGCTTCCAGGTAGGCCGCGCGCACTTCCGGCCGCTGCAGCAACTCCACGCCTGTGCCGGTGAGCGTGATCCTGCCGTTCGCGATCACATAGCCGCGGTGCGCGAGCTTGAGCGCGCGGTAGGCGTTCTGCTCGACCAGGAACACCGTCATCTTGTCGCGCTCGTTGAGCGTGCGGATCGCGGCGAAAATCTGCTTGGCGAGCAGGGGCGCAAGACCGAGCGACGGCTCGTCGAGCAGCAACAGCCGCGGTCGGGCCATCAACGCGCGGCCGATGGCGAGCATTTGTTGCTCGCCGCCCGACAGGGTTCCGCCGCGCTGATGCATGCGCTCCTTCAACCGCGGAAACAGCGCGCACACCCGTTCAAGGTCCTCCTCGAAGTATTTCGGATCGGCGATCGAAGCGCCCATTTGCAGGTTTTCCAGCACCGTCATGCGGCTGAAGATGCGGCGGCCCTCCGGCGCCTGCGCGATGCGCAGCCGCGCGATCTCGTGCGGCGCAAGCTGCGTGATGTCGCGCCCGTCGAACACGATCGATCCTTCGCGCGCCCGCGGGTTGCCGAAGGTGGTCATCATCAGCGTGGATTTTCCCGCGCCGTTGGCCCCGATCAGGGTCACGATTTCCCCTTCATTGACGTGCAAGTCGACGCCCTTCAGCGCCATGATGCTGCCGTAGAACGTCTTCACCCCGCGGATGTCGAGCAGCGGCTTCGTCATGCACCGGCCTCCACGATCCGCTCGGCCTCCTCGTCCTCCGCGCCGAGATAGGCGCCGATGACCCGCGGATCGTTGCGCACGTCGGCCGGTTTCCCGTCGGCGATCTTGACGCCGTAGTCGAGCACGATCAGGTGGTCGGATATTTCCATCACCACCGACATGTCGTGCTCGATCAAAAGGATCGACGTGCCGTGCTTCTCGCGGATGAACAGAAGAAATTCGTTGAGTTCGGCGCTCTCGCGCGCGTTGAGGCCGGCAGCCGGCTCGTCGAGGCAGAGCAACACCGGATCCGTGCACATCGCCCGGGCAATTTCCAGCCGCCGCTGTTCGCCGTACGGGAGCTGCCCGGCCATGTCGTCGGCGCGGCCGAGCAGCCGCGTGCGGTCGAGCCAATAGCGCGCCTTGTCGACCGCTGCGCGTTCGGCGGCGACATACGACCTGAGGCCGAGCAGGCCGCCGAACGTGTACCCGGACGCCGCCATCAGCCGGTTGTGTTGCGCCACCACGAGGTTCTCAAGCGCGGTCATGCCGGGAAATAGCCGAATGTTCTGGAATGTGCGGGCCACGCGGGCGAGCTTGGCGATGCGGAAATCCAAAAGCCGTTCCAGCAGGAACGTGGTTCCGTCGGGATGCACCAGTCGGATCATGCCGACGGTCGGCTTGTAGAACCCGGTGATGCAATTGAACACCGTGGTCTTGCCGGCGCCGTTCGGTCCGATGAGCGCGGTGATTTCGCCGCGTCGGGCAACGAAGCTCAGGTTGTCGACCGCCACCAGCCCGCCGAAGCGCATGGTGAGATGCTGTATCGTCAGGATGTCGGCGGAGCTCATGGCGCGGCCCGTTTCAACGCGCCTCGCGCGCTCGCTCGCTGTGCCAGCAGCAGGGAGGGCGTCCGCGTCGCCACGAGTCCGCGCGGCCGCCAGACCATGATCATCACCATGGCCGCGCCGAACAGCAGCATGCGGTACTGCTCGAACTCGCGGAAGAATTCGGAAGCGCCGAGCATGACCAGCGCCGCGACCGCGATCCCGAGCTGCGACCCCATGCCGCCCAGCACCACAATGGCCAGCACCAGCGCGGATTCGCTGAAGTTGAACGATTCGGGGCTGATGAAGCCCTGCCGGGTGGCGAAGAACGCGCCGGCGAGGCCGCCGAACATCGCGCCCATGGCGAACGCGGTGAGCTTGGTATTCGTCGTGTTGATGCCGAGCGAGCGGCAGGCGATTTCGTCCTCGCGCAGCGCTTCCCACGCGCGGCCGACCGGCAGGCGTCGCAGCCTGAGCGTCACCCAGTTGGTCAGCAGCGCGAGCGTGAGGATGACGTAGTAGAGAAACACCACGCGGTGCGTGGGCGAGAATTCGAGGCCGAAGGTCGCGGCAAATCCTCCTTCGCCGTCGGTGAAGGGGAGGCCGAAGAACGATGGCCGCGGAATGCTCGGGATGCCGTTCGGCCCGCCGGTGACCTCGCGCCAGTTGAGCAGGATCAGCCGGATGATTTCACCGAAGCCGAGCGTGACGATCGCAAGATAGTCGCCGCGCAGCCGCAGCACCGGAAACCCCAGCAGGACTCCGGCGAACGCGGCAAGGATCCCGGCCAGCGGCAACCCGATCCAGAACGAAATCCCGAAATTCTGCGCCAACAGCGCGTAGGAATAGGCGCCGACCGCGAAGAATGCGACATAGCCGAGGTCGAGCAGGCCGGCGAGGCCGACCACAATGTTCAGGCCCCAGCCGAGCATGACATAGGTGAGCACCAGGATGCCGAGGTCGAGAATGTAGCGGTTGTGATAGGACGTAATCGGAAGCTGCAGGGCAAAGACCAGGAGCGCCCCGCCGACGGCGACGCCGCTCCACCGGGTCCACCACGCAAGCCAAGCCGGCGGCGCCCCTCGCGACGCGAGCCATGCCTGCACCCGCTGCACGACCGGCTGCTCGCCGAAGATCAGCGCGCGCGCGAAGCTGCCTGCGAACACCGCGGCCACCATCATCGCCAGCGTATCGAAGCGGGTCCAGATGATCAGCGCGCGCGCGAAGCTGCCTGCGAACACCGCGGCCACCATCATCGCCAGCGTATCGAAGCGGGTCCAGATGATCAGCGCGCCGGTCGGCCCCTGGTCGGTGCGTATGCCGATCAGGAATCCGAACAGGCCGAACGCGATCGCCGCGGCGATCAACGCCTCCTTCAGCGCGGCGACGATGGCCGGCGCCTGCCGGCGGATCGCAGTGTCAGTGCGCGCTGACAGGGCGTCGCTCACACCTTCTCCACCTCAGGCCGTCCGAGGATGCCGGTCGGAAGGAAGATCAGGACGATGATCAGAATCGAGAAAGCGGCGACGTCCTTGTATTCGATGGAAAAATAGGCCGACCAGAGCGTTTCGATGAGTCCGATGAGCAGTCCGCCAAGCATGGCGCCGGGCAGCGAGCCGATGCCACCGAGCACGGCCGCGGTGAACGCCTTGATGCCGGCGAGAAAGCCGATGAAGAAATCGATCACGCCATAGTAGAGCAGGTACATGATGCCCGCCACCGAAGCGAGCGCCGCGCCGATCACGAAAGTGTACGAGATGGTGCGGTCGATGTTGACGCCGACCAGCGCGGCCATCTTGAGATCCTGCTCGCACGCCCGCATGTCGCGGCCGAGCCGCGTCTTGCCCACGATCCAGGAAAAGATCAGCATCAGCGCCACCGTGGTCGCCACCACGATGATCTGGATGTTCGAAAGTTCGACGGTGAAGGCTTCGGTCTCGATCAGCACGTGCGTGCCCTCGACCAGCGGCGGCAGCGGCTTGACCCGCGCGCCTTGCGCGGCCTGAACGTAGTTCTGCAGCACGATCGACATGCCGATGGCGGAAATCAGCGGTGCCAGACGGAACGAGTACCTCAGCGGCCGATAAGCGAGGCGTTCCACCGTCCAGCCGTAGAGCGCGGTCAGCGCCATGGCGATCAAGAGCACCAGGAATAGCGCCAGCGGCACCGCCGTGACGCCGATGGCGACCAGCGTAAGAAACGCGATCAGGGCGATGAACGCGCCGACCATGAACACATCGCCGTGCGCGAAATTGATCATGCCGATGATCCCGTAGACCATCGTGTAGCCGATGGCGATCAGGCCATAGATCGAGCCGAGCGTAACCCCGTTGATGAGCTGCTGGACAAAATACTCCATGCGCCCGCTTGCCTTTTGCGACGTGCCCGGAATGCCGGTGGTTTCTTGACGCGGCCGGCCGCCCGCAGATCGCTTGGATTTCTAGCAGTGCGGCCATCAGCCGGCAACGGCCGCACGGGCGTCAATGCCGCCGCGCCCGCCGCTGCTTGGTGCGCGAATCAGCGCACTCCGGGTTGGCAGTTGCGACAAGCCGGCTCCCCTCCGTTGCGGCGGATGTTGTAGAATTCACCCCCATGAGTTGGATCGACCAACACGAGGATATGGCGGGCGCCTTCGCCGCCGCCGACGCAACCAAGAGCGTGGACGCCCAGCAGTTTCGCGAGGCCATGAGTCGGCTTGGCGCGGCCGTGCACGTGGTGACCACCGACGGTCCGGCCGGACGGTCCGGCTTCACGGCCACGGCGGTGGTATCGGTCTCCGACAAGCCTGCGACGTTGCTTGTCTGCCTCAATCGCGCCGCCACCAGCATGCCGGTGCTGCGCGAGAACGGCGTGTTCTGCGTGAATACCTTGCGGGCGGGCGACGAGCTGATCGCCGACACCTTTGCCGGCCGCACCAAGGTGCCGCGTGAGCAGCGATTCGACGCCGGGCAATGGACCACCCTGGTGACGAAATCGCCCGTGCTCAAGACATCGGTGGTCGCCTTCGACTGCCACGTCACGGAAGTGAAGGCGGTGGCGTCCCATGACATCTACTTCGGCGTTGTGGAGGCGATTCATTTTGGGCCGCCCGGCGCCGCGCTGGTCTACCACGACCGCTCTTACAAGCAGGTTTGACCCCGAGAATTTGTCAGCCGCTATGGCGTCGGCGCTTCATTGCGCGTGGGCGCGCGATATATTGGCGCCCCGCAGGCAGAGAAAGGGGAAACCAGCCATGCCGGAAGTCATCGTCTACGCTGTCGGCAACCGTTCGCAGGAGCAGAAGCGCGGACTGTGCCAGGACATCACCGAGGCCGTGGTGAAGAACTACAACGTCCCGCGCGAAGCCGTGGTCGTGACGCTCGTGGAGACCCCGAGGACCGACAAATCCAAGGGCGGCGTGATGTTTTGCGACATGCAGCGCTAGTCGCGCAAGCCGCGTCGGGCGCAATGCTGCGGCATTGCGCCCGTATTGCTGCCGGGTGTGCCGGCGCCGAGTGCTAAGTGAACGCCAGCACCTCGCGCAGCGCCGCAGCCATCTGTTGCATGGTCGTGAATTCGCGGCTGACGTCATCCGCCCCCGGAGGCGTTTGCTGCGGCGGCTTTTCGCTCGGGGGATTCTCCTTCTCCTTTTGCCGCTTCAGGAACCGGATATGCGCGTTGAGCGATTCCTCCACGCCGCGCATGATTTCGCGGAACTGCTCGCTGTTTCCGCTGCTCGGCCCGGGGAACTTGAGCCTATCGCTCAAGATGTTGTTGAGGGCCTCCCGCCGGCGGTCGTTGATGGTAGGCGCGCAATCGGAAACGCTCACACCCTCCATCTTGAAGCCGCGGTCGAACGACGATGTGCTGGTGAACGTGCCGTAGAAATTCCTGATGCGGCGGCCGGGCTCGTCGCATCGGGTTTCTCGCCCGACCTGGCTGCCCAGGTAGACTTCCTTTGGGAAGTGTCTGTCGATCAGCATTTTCTCGACGTCGTGTCGTTCGGTCCAGGTTACGTCGCCGGATGTCGAGCCGGTCGCCACCGGCGTCGGCAGGGTCGGCGGCGGGGCGGCGAGCGAAGCCGCGCGATGCGCACAGTAGCTCTCGCTGTCGGCGATCACCTTGAGCGTATGTGCGCGCGCCAGAATGAGCGATGACGTGGTTCTGGTTCCGCCGGGCCCGGTTCTCAGGCAATAGCGGACGAACTGGAACATCGCGTAACCGCGGGCCATGGCGTAGAACGCATCCGGTCCCCAGGTCGAAAGATCTCGTCCGGCCCGCAGCAGGTCTTCCGCGAGCAGGTTCAGTCTGCTGATTTTCGCCGGCTGCGCCTTTTTGATGTCGAAATCGCCGGGACCCGCGAGGATCTCGGCCAGGGTCTGCTTCAGCTCGTTGTTTTTGATGTCCACGATCGAGCCGAGCTTGATCTTCTCGCTCTCCGAAATGCGCCGGCCGTGCGGATCCTTCTCCTTGTCGATGATCTCGTCGGTCTTTTTGCGGCTGTCGAGCGCCACCTTGACCGCCCAATGCATCGCGTCGTGCTGTTCCAACGCGCTTCGCAAATCGTCCTTGCTGTTGAGCCGCGACCGAGAATCGGCCGCCGCATTGCGCAGGCTTGCCACGCGGATGTAGGACTGAATCAGCGCCTTGGTCGCTTCATGGTGTGCGGTGCGGCCGGCCTGATCGACGCGAGTGAGAATTTCGCGCGCGGCTTGCGGATTTGGCCTGAACGTGGGCTGCAGAGGTTGCGCCCTTGCCAGGCTCATGAAACTCGAGCCCGCCATGAAGCCTGCCGGCAGCATGGCGAGCGCGGTGCGACGCGTAATCATGTACTCCCTCCCACTTACCCACTTACTTTTTGTTAAGTCTAACGATTGGCCTGTGACCGGCCAAGAGGTAGCCGGTCACCAATCGCGCGATTTTCGCCGCGGAGTCGGCCGCGCGGCGCCGAAAGACCTTGCAGTGTGCCAGCCGACGTCGCCGAAATCGCCGCCGTTGGGACAGCGGACCATACCTATTTCGCAACAGGCGCGCTGCGCCTGTTACTTTGTCTCGATGGTGACGCCGGCGGGCCCGATGTTGATTTGCACGCCGGTTGGTTGCTTTCTCGCTTCGTACAGCATGTAGCCGAGCACGACGATCGCAACGACAAGTGCACCGGCAATCAGCATCAATGTGTTACGATCGAACGACATGGCGACGACCAATCTCTTGCGCAAGATAGCCGATCCTGCCGCCGGCCGCGATGGCAATTCCGCGCACAGCGCGCCGGAATTCTGCCGAGGATGACGACAGCTCGCGTCACCGCCTTTACCCATCGCGGCCGCGTGCGTGCCGGCAACGAGGACACCGTTGTGGTCGGCGAATGGATTTCGCAGGCGGACATGCGCGCGCCGCTGAAAATGCGGCACGAACTGTCGTCGCCGCTGGTTTGCGCGATCGCCGACGGAATGGGCGGGCATGCCGCCGGCGAGGTGGCGAGCCGCTACGTCGCGCGGCGGCTTGCCGGCGAGCCCGAGGAGCTGATCGACGCGCGCACCGCCGCGGAGACGCTGAAGACCATCGACGCCGAGCTCTACCAGGCGATGCAGGCCGACGCCGATTTGCTCGGCATGGGCACTACGGCGGTCGGTCTCGTGCTTGCGCCGCTCTTGGTGTGGTTCAACGTCGGCGACAGTCGGCTGTACCGCTACGAGCGCGGCCGGCTGGTGCAGATGAGCATCGACGACACGCCGCCCGGCCCGCGCAGCGGACTGCTGACGCAGTCGCTCGGCGGCGCGCTGCCGCCGGTCGGCATCGAGCCGCATGTGGGCGAGGCGCCGCTCGCGGTGCCGGCGCGCTTTCTGTTGTGCAGCGACGGCCTCACCGACATGCTGGCGGACGACGACATCGAGGACTGCCTGAAGCTCGGCGACGCCGACGCGGTTGCCGAGATGTTCGAGCTTGCCATGCGCGCCGGCGGCTACGACAACATCTCCATCATCGTTGCCAGCGTTGAGTGACGGCGCCGCTATTTCAGGCTGAGCACCACCGGGCCGGACACCGAATCGGTGACCCCGAGTCCGCCGCCGAGATCCTCCAGCAGATGGCGGAAGCTGTCCAGCGTCTTGATCATGTGCGGCCGCGCGGCGGCGAGCGCGTCCATCGAGTCCCACTCCGCGATGATGCAGTAGTTGCGTTCCCCGGTCTTGATCATGTTGGCGTGGCGCAGCCCCGGCCATTGCGCCTCGACCTTCTTGTGCGCGTCGAGAAAGGGCTGATCCTGTCCCGGCTTCACCCGAAAGCGTACGACGTTGAACGCGGTCATGCTTGCCTCCTGCTGCTGTCGGCGCTGCGATCATGGGTGCCCGGCTGCATCCGGGCAAGTCGCGCGGGCCGCGCCGTTTGGCGTATAATACCGGGCCGCGACATCGCCGTGCGGAGCGCCGTCATGTCCAACCAGACCGTTGTCAAACCGCGCACCAAGCTCAAGACCAAGACCGAGCGGCCCAAGCTCTGGAAGGTGATCCTCCTCAACGACGACTACACCCCGCGCGAATTCGTGGTGCAGGTGCTCAAAGCGGTGTTTCGCATGAGCCACGAGCATGCCTACAAGGTGATGATGACCGCGCACACCCGCGGCGCCTGCGTGATCGCGGTCTACACCCGCGACGTCGCCGAGACCAAGGCGAAGGAAGCCACCGAGCTCGGCAAGCAGAAGGGCTATCCGTTGTTCTTCACCACCGAGCCGGAGGAGTGACCCGGCCGAGGAGTGGCCTGCCGAGGGGCGGCGTGGCTTGAGGTGTGACGTGGCTGAGCTGTGACTTGGCTGAGGTGTGACTTGGCTTGGGTCTGCGCCGCTCACCTCCGGCGCAAGCGGAGGCAGCAAATGAGAATCCGCCGTCGTCCTGATGAGGTGGCCGCGCGAAGCGCGGCCCTCGAAGGATGACGGCAGCGGCAGTGCGTCGAAAGTCATCGAACTTTCGAGGCATTCCGTGCGGAATTTCGGCGTGGAGGCGCGGGTCAAGCCTGCGCGTGACGATCAAGAAATAGCGCCGGTGGCGTCACAGCGTCTTCTGCTTGTGGCCGCATTCCTTGCATTTGAATTCCGCGCGGCTTTCGCCCTTCGGCAGTTTGATCCGGTTGGGCGCGCCGCATTTGCCGCACACCGCCTCGATGCGCGTCTCTGCGTGCGTGATGGTGAGGCCCTTCTTCTCCAGCGCCTCGCGCACGAGCCGCTCGGTCTCCTCGCGCATCTGCTCTTTCGATAGCCCGCGTTTGTCCTTTGCCATGCAGGCTTGTTAGCACGAATCGCGCCGGTAGGGTGGGCTGAGCGCAGCGAAGCCCACCGAAGCCACAGACGGCCTCATGGTGAGGAGCAGCGCGAAGCGCCGCGTCTCGAACCATGAGGCCGCGTTGCATGCCGCCTCATCCTTCGAGACGCGCGCACTTTGCTCGCGCTCCTCAGGATGAGGCGGATGCAGGAAGGATTTCTTGTAGGCTCGGCTGAGCGCAGCGAAGCGCGCCAGCTATCGAAAATCGTGATGGGTTTCGCAAGGCCTCAACGCATGCTGCGGGCTTGCCCGCCCCAATCCTCTATGCAACTTTTGGTCGCAATTGGGGGGATCGGTGGGTCGGGATTCGCGTGATATCATCCGCGAGCTTGAGGCGGATGGATGGCGCTTCGTCGGCGCGAGCGGCAGTCACCATCATTTCAAGCATCCGGTGAAGCCGGGCAAGGTGACCATTCCGCACCCGCGCCGGGACTTGCATCCGAAGACGGTGCGATCGATCTATCGGCAGGCCGGACTGAAGGAACCGCGGTGACGGCAATGGCAGGTTACATTGCACTGGTCCACAAGGACGAGGGTACGAGCTACGGCGTGAGCTTTCCCGACGTACCGGGCTGCATTTCCGCGGGTGATACGTTCGAGGAGGCGGTGGCGAACGCCGCCGAAGCCTTGGCCGCCCACTTCGCGCTGATGAAAGCCGACGGCGAGGCCATTCCCGCGCCGCGCAGCTTCGAACAGCTCAAGCGCGATCCTGCTTTCGTCGACGACAGCGCCGACGCCATCGTCACCATGGTCACGCCGCGCACCGCAATGGCGGCGGCGGAATGACTGCAGGGTGGCCAGGAAATCGTAGTCCGCATGAGCGAAGCGAAATGCGAGATAGAGAAAGTGCGGGATCGAGCATGCCGCACTGTTGTCCCGGATTTCGCTCCGCTCATCCGGGCTACGCTTGCTGATTCCTTTAAGAGCTTATTTTCGGTATCTGCCAGGCTCACACCAATATCGTACTATCACACCGGGTTGCGCGGCAAATAGGCGTGCGGCGGTTTCGCAATTCTCCCGATTGTAATTACCTGGCTCATTTGCATCAAAGGTGGCGACATGCAATCGCGCCGCGCTGTTTAATGGAGAACCACGGTAAAGCGTGTGTGGTTGTTCTCCTGATTGCTCGCATCCTAGCAAGATCATGCACAGGGCCGAAACCGTTATGGCAGATATCAGTACGTTGGGTGGCGTTTGCATATTGCGCAAAGCGAACAGCGATTGCCTAAATGTTCATACCCCGTTTTCTACTGCGTCATGGCCAGGCTTGTTCCGGCCATCCACGTCTTGCTCGCCGCACAGCCGTCAAGAAAGACGTGGATGCGCGGGACAAGCCCGCGCATGACGATTGCGGGCGCGACGCGGATTTGCGCCGCGTCTCACGAGCACCCCGTCGTGCCGCCGCAGGTGTCGCATTTGAGGCACGTGCCGCTGCGCACCAGGGTCCAGTTGCCGCACTGGTCGCACGCGTCGCCCTCGTAGCCCTTGGCGCGCGCCTCCGCGCGCTTCTCCGCGGCCTGCGCGCGTGCCTGTGCGAGCGCTTCGGTCCACGCCTGTTGGCCGAGCGCTTGCGTCGGCGAGAGCTTCGCCTCCGCCTCCGCCTTCAGCGCCGCGGTGCCGGAGACTTCCGCGCGCGGGGCGCCCGCGTGCAGCGCGGTGACGTTGGAGGCCGCGGCCGCCTTGACGCCGCCGCCGGGCACGCTGCGCGCGCCACTTTCCGCCGAGGGGGCGGGAGAACTGCGGCCTTCGCCGCCGCGCTCGGCCGCGCCCGCGCCGCTCACCACTGCGAGCTTGTCGGTGCGCGAGCGGGTCAGTCCCCTGGACACGTATTTGGACGCCGGCCCGCCGCCCGCGGGCTTGCCTTCCTCGATTCCCTTGCCGAGCGCGTCGAAGCCGGCCTCGCTCGGCTCCACATGCGCAAGGTCGAACCGCGCGAGATACGAGATCGCCAGCTCGCGGAACACGTAGTCGAGGATCGAGGTGGCGTACTTGATCGAGTCGTTGCCCTGCACCGGCCCCGACGGCTCGAAGCGCGTGAAGGTGAAGGCATCCACGTATTCCTCGAGCGGCACGCCGTATTGCAGCCCGAGCGAGATTGCGATCGCGAAGTTGTTGAGCAGCGAGCGCAGCGCCGCGCCCTCCTTGTGCATGTCGATGAAGATCTCGCCGAGCCGGCCGTCCTCGTATTCGCCGGTGCGCAGGTAGACCTTGTGTCCGCCCACCACGGCCTTCTGCGTGTAGCCCTTGCGCCGTTCGGGCAGCCGCTCGCGCTCGCGCAAGACCGTGATGCGCTCGACGATCTTCTCCACCACCCGCTCCGCCGCGGCCGCCGTGCGCGCCACCTGCGGCTTCTCCAAGAATGCCTCGACCGCCTCGTCCTCCTCCTCGTCGGCGATCAGCTGGCTCTGCAACGGCTGCGAGAGCTTCGAGCCGTCGCGGTAGAGCGCGTTGGCTTTCAGGCCGAGCTTCCACGAGAGCAGATACGCCGCCTTGCAGTCCTCGATGGTGGCGTCGTTCGGCATGTTGATGGTCTTGGAGATTGCTCCCGAGATGAACGGCTGCGCCGCCGCCATCATGCGGATGTGGCTCTCGACCGACAGGTACCGCCTGCCGGTGCGGCCGCACGGATTGGCGCAGTCGAACACCGGATAGTGCTCGGGCTTCAAATGCGGCGCGCCCTCCACGGTCATGGCGCCGCACACATGCACGTTCGCCGCCTCGATCTCGCGCTTGGTGAAGCCGATGTACGACAACAGATCGAACGCGGGCTTGGCCAATTCCTCCGCCGGGATTTTCAGCACATCGCGGCAAAAATCCTCGCCCAGCGTCCATCTGTTGAACGCGAACTTGATGTCGAAGGCCGTAGGCAGCGCCTTCTCCACCTTCTCGATCGCCTCATCAGTAAAACCTTTGGCCTTCAATGTCGTGTGGTTGATGCCCGGCGCGTTCGACAGCGTGCCGTGCCCCACCGCATAGGCCTCGATCTCCGCGATCTGCGCCTCCGAATAGCCAAGCACGCGCAAGGCCTCCGGCACCGCGCGATTGATGATCTTGAAGTAGCCGCCGCCGGCGAGCTTCTTGAACTTCACCAGTGCAAAGTCCGGCTCGATCCCGGTGGTGTCGCAGTCCATCACGAGGCCGATGGTGCCCGTGGGCGCGATCACGCTCGCCTGCGCATTGCGGTAGCCGTGCTGCTCGCCGAGCGCGAGCGCCCGGTCCCACGCCCGCCTGGCATGGACCGAGAGGTCGGCGAACCAGCTCCGTTCGTCCCCGCGCAAGCGGGGACTCGGGGTCGCCGCTGCTGGATTCCCGCTTTCGCGGGAATGAGCCGAGGAGAGCGCGCCGCGCGCGGTCTGCTCAAGCACCTTGTGGTCGAGCGGCACCGGTGGCATGGCCACCTTCTCGTAGCCGGTTTTCTCGCCGTAGGCCGCGCGCCGGTGGTTGCGGATCACGCGCAGCATGTGCTCGCGGTTCTTCTTGTAGCCGGGGAACGGCCCGAGCTCTTTGGCCATCTCCGCCGAGGTGGCATAGGCGACGCCGGTCATGATCGCGGTGAGCGCCCCGCAGATCGCGCGGGCCGCCTCGCTGTCGTAGGGGATGGCGCTCGACATCAGGAGCCCGCCGATATTGGCGTAGCCCAAGCCCAGCGTGCGGTATTCGTAGGAGCGCCGGGCAATCTCGCGCGAGGGGAACTGCGCCATCAGCACCGAGATTTCCAGCACGATGGTCCACAGCCGCACCGCGTGCTCGTAACCCGCGATGTCGAACCCGACGCCGGAGGACGGATGCCGGAGGACGGATGACGCATCGGTCGTCCGTCGTTCGTCGTCCGCCGTCTGCCTGCGGAAGGCCAACAGGTTCAGCGAGGCAAGATTGCACGCCGTGTCGTCCAGGAACATGTACTCCGAGCACGGGTTGGAAGCGCGGATCGGCCCCGACGCCGGACAGGTGTGCCAGTCATTGATGGTGGTGTGGAACTGCAGGCCCGGGTCGGCGCAGGCCCAGGCCGCATAGGCGATCTTCTCCCACAGCGCGCGCGCCTTCACCGTCTTGGCCACCTTGCCCGGCCGCGTGCGCCAGGTGAGGTCCCAGTCGCCGTCCGCCTCCACCGCTTTGAGGAATTCGTCGGTGACGCGCACCGAATTGTTCGAGTTCTGCCCGGAGACGGTCAGATACGCCTCGGAATCCCAATCGGTGTCGTAAACCGGAAACTCGATGTCGGTGTAGCCCTGTTTGGCGAACTGGATCACGCGCTTGATGTAGGCGTCGGGCACATGGTTCCTGCGCGCCGCCTTGATCTCGCGCTTGAGCGCGGGGTTCTTCTCCGGCTGGAAGCAGTCGTCACCCGAGCCCTCGCAGTTGACGCAGGCCTTCATGATGGCCTTCAGATGCTTCTGGTTGATCTTGGAGCCGGTGACGAGGGAGGCGACCTTCTGCTCCTCCTTCACCTTCCAGTCGATGAATTCCTCGATGTCGGGATGGTCGGCATCGACGATCACCATCTTGGCCGCGCGGCGCGTGGTGCCGCCCGACTTGATCGCGCCCGCCGCGCGGTCGCCGATCTTCAGGAACGACATCAGCCCGGATGATTTTCCGCCGCCCGCCAGTTTCTCGCCCTCCGCGCGCAGCTTGGAGAAATTGGTGCCGGTGCCCGAGCCGTACTTGAACAGCCGCGCCTCGCGCACCCACAGATCCATGATCCCGCCCTCGTTCACGAGATCGTCGGCGATCGACTGGATGAAGCAGGCGTGCGGCTGCGGGTGCTCGTAGGCCGACTTCGACTTCACGAGCTGGCCGGTCTCGAAGTCGACGTAGTAGTGGCCCTGGCTCGGGCCGTCGATGCCGTAGGCCCAATGCAGGCCGGTGTTGAACCACTGCGGCGAGTTCGGCGCCGCCATCTGCATGGCGAGCATGTAGCGCAGCTCGTCGAAGAAGGCGCGCGCATCCGCCTCGGAATCGAAGTACTTGCCCTTCCAGCCCCAATAGGTCCACGCCCCGGCGAGCCGGTCGAACACCTGCTTGCACGAGGTCTCGCCGCCATAGCGTTCGTTCTCGGGCAGTTCGGCGAGCGCGGTCTCGTCGGCGACCGAACGCCACAGCCAGGAGGGAACGGATTCTTCCTCGACCTTTTTCAGCCGCGCCGGCACGCCCGCCTTGCGGAAATATTTTTGCGCCAGCACGTCGGAGGCGACCTGCGACCAGAACTCCGGCACCTCCACGTTGTCAGCCCGGAACACCACCGAACCGTCCGGATTGCGGATCTCGCTCGTGGTGAGACGGAACTTGATCTCCGCGTAGGGTGACAGGCCTTCTTTGGTGTAGCGCCGCTCGATCTTCATTGTTGCCCCATTTCCCCAGCGCTTCCCGCTCTAGCGGTGCGCCGACATTTCATCGTTCGTCCGGCCCTGCCTCAAGGCCGTCCGCGCATCTTTTCTGACGTCGTCCCTGTTACTTATGCCCAGCGCCGTGCTTTGACACCGGTTCGTACGCGGCGGTTTCCCGCTCTTGAGCGACAGATGCCGACCGTTCGCCAGGACGCGCGGGCCCGGGCGACTTGGCATGTCGCGGTCTTACGAGGGATGTCCGGCGGAGACCAAAAACATACCCGCGCCGCACAGTCGGTAGGCTATACACGCCATACGCACGCGTCAAGAACTAGTGACGCACTCTGGACCGACTACTAAATATTGTGGTTACGAGGCCGTTTTCAACGACTCACCTGCACCTTCGAAGTATCGGACAGATCAAGTGGATTTGGGAAGCGGCAAGCGCGCCGGGCTCCGTGGACAAGTGGGACAAATTTTCCTTCGGCAACTTCTGAGGGTACGGAGGTATAATGTTACGCCTATCTCGGCGCCTACGTTTTGGCCTCGCAAAGCGCGATGAAATCGGGGACCTCGTTCTACCGCGCATGCTGGCGCGCGCCGCGGCGCGCTCCGCTCCGCCCCGCGGCGGACGCGATTCTCGAAAGCTGTACAGCGACTTAGGGACAAAGCGCCGGCTCTACGATCGTCGTCGCCGCAGCTTCGAGCGGCGGCGTCATCCCCGCCCCTGGGCGCGATCATCGAGAAATCCTGGACTTCCCCGACAGCGGCTGGCATGAACGCGCGACTTCGCCCCAGGTAACCCCGCGGCACGCTGCATGAAGA
>FWPU01006487.1_pt1 | contig 23265 bp, 22 predicted proteins | sample 2228361 | NCBI WGS metagenome assembly FWPU01 (sample SAMEA103939777, study PRJEB20133) | metagenome
GCACGGAAGTTCTGCACAAGCGGGCCGCCCGTAGAGCAAGCGTCCTCGCCCCGTAGAGCAAGCGTCCTCGCTTGCTCAGGCGTGCCAAAAGTGTTTGGCGGGACAGCACAAGCGGGGCCGCTTGTGCTACGGCGTGCCAAACGCGCACGGCAGTTCTGCACAAGCGGGCCGCTTGCGCTACGGCGCGCCGAGCGCGTTCGGAACATGCGCACTCATGTGCGCCAATACACCCTGCCGGCACAAAGCCGGCGGTTCGTGTGACACGAACCAACGACGCAAGCTGCCAGGCCGCCCTATGGGGCCGGTTGCCACGACGGTCTCACTTGTCGGCATTGCCTCTTGCCAACGTAGCGGCCTGACGATTATGCCAGAGCTGTCTTGCACGCCGCGCCAGTAGTATGGCGGCGGCGGCCGTCGCGGCCAAACCGGCGTAGAATGCTGCCGTACGCCAGGGGGAGGTGGGCAGCCTGCCCGCCGCCACTTCGGCCAGGTTGCGAGCGGCCGAGCCAAGATAGGCGTACATCAAGGTCCCCGGCATCATTCCCACCCATGAGGCCCAGGCAAAGTCTCGAAACCGCAGCCGAGACAGGCCGCAGGCGTAATTGAGCAGCGTGTACGGTACCAGCGGAGAAAGCCGCAAGAGCAGCACGGCTTGCCAGCCCCCTTCGGAAAGTGCCGCTTCTACCGCGGCAAGCCGCGGATAACCTTGCAAGCGGCGTTGTACCCAATCGCGCGCCACATAGCGCCCCACCAGAAACGCGGCGCAGGCCCCCAGCGTGCTGCCCACAGAGACGGCGGCCGCGGTGGGCAATGCCCCGAAGAGAAAGCCGCCGGCGCAGGTCAGCAGCGTGCCAGGGATTGCCAGCACCGCTGCGGGCAGATACAACGCGCCTACGATCACCGGTCCCCACGGCCCGGGCGTTTGAAGCAGCGCCAGCAGCGAATCCGCCTCGTTTCCATAGTGCAACGCCGCTGCCATGGCGCCCATCATTCCCGCAATCAGCAGCAGCCCTACCAGGGGGCGCAGCCACCGAGATGTGCGCATGAGCAACGTACGCATGTTTGGAGCCAAGGGCGATGGTGCGACGGACGACACCGCTGCCATTCTACACGCACTGGATGCTGGTGACGGCGTATTGGAGTTCCCGCCGGGAGCGTACGTGATCAGCCGTACCATCCGCATCGACCTAGCTGGGCGCGGGCCCGTGGGGCTAGTGGGCTCGGCTGGCACAGCGCGGCTGATCATGGCGGGGGCCGGGCCCGCACTGCATTTGGCGGGCACGCATCGCGGCACGGCTCATCCGCACGAGGTGGCTGCGGGAGTTTGGCAGCGCGAGCGGCTGCCCAGCATACTGAACCTAGAAATCGTGGGCCGCCACCCCCAGGCCAGCGGCATCTTGTGCGAAGGGACGATGCAGGTAACGCTGGCCGGCGTGCTGTTGCGCGAGCTGGAGCACGGCATCCACCTGCGGGGCCGTGCGCGGAATCTGCTGGTCTCGCATTGCCACGTGTATCACCTCACGGGCGTGGGCATCTACCTAGATGCCGTGAATCTACACCAGGCGATCGTGACCGGCTCGCACATCAGCTACTGCCTAGGGGGCGGCATCAAGGTAGCGGCCTCTGAGATTCGCAACTTGCAGATCACGGGAAACGACATCGAGTACAACCACAACGAGGCGGCCGACGCGGCTGCGGACGTGTGGATCGACTGCACGGCGCCCGGTTCGAGCGTGCGCGAGGGCACGCTCTCGGGCAACACGATCCAGGCGAACTACAGTCCTGGCGGGGCGAATGTGCGGTTCGAGGGGCGGGGGGTGGAAGAGAACCACCGCGCGGGGCTGTTCGCGATCACGGGCAACCTGGTCGGCAGCCAGGAGGTGAACCTGCATCTGGCCTCGTGCCGAGGCGTGACGGCGACGGGCAACGTGTTCTACAGCGCTCGGCGCGGGAATGTGATAGTAGAAGGCTCGCGGAACGTGGTGCTGAGCGGCAACACCATCGACCACAACCCAGATTACGGCGAGCGTGAGTTGTGCACGGGCGTGCGGGTGAGCGGCTGTACGGAATGCGTGCTCAGCGGCAACGTAGTTCAAGACTGCCTCGCCGGAGAGCACACGGTAGCGGGGCCGCCCTGGGTACGGCAGGGCCTGTTGCTGATCGAGCGTTCGCGCCGCGTGGCGGTGTGCGGCTGTCAGTTTCTCGATGGTACGCCCTATGGCGTCTATGTGCAGGAAAGCAGCCAGGTGAGCATTACGGCGAGCCAGGTCTTGGAGACCCGCGCCACGCCTGCCATGCGTGCCGCCGTACGCTGGGTAGGCCCCGGCAGCGACAATCTGCTTGCGCTCAACACGCTCGGCCGCGGCACCGAGGGCGAGTGCTTGCTCGACGAAGCAGCGAGCGTGCGGCACGGCTAACACCGCTGTGGGGAGGAGATTCTGGCAGGCTTGGGCGCGAAGCTCCAACCTCGTGTGCGAACGCAGCCGCGAACGGGCAGCAATGGCGCGTGGCGCAGTCACCGCCGGTGGGTCGTGCAACACTCCGCTGGCAGAGCCGTATTTCGGCGATTATGCTCGAACGTGCCTCTTTTTCGCCCAGAAGTGCACAACGCATGAAGTCGCTCGCTGCTACCTCCGGTACCTGGTTCACCCTGTGCGCGGCTGCGCTTTGCGTCGCCGTCGAGCCGAGTACGCGGCCGCCGATGGGCCTGAGAGATAACACGCCGGCTATGCACGCGATCGTGGGCGCACGCCTGGTGATCGCCCCGGGGCAAGTGCTGGAGTCGGGCACGCTGCTCGTGCAAGACGGCGTGATCGCGGCCGTAGGTGCCGACGAGCAGCCGCCAGCCGGGGCGGTCGTGCATCAGATGCCGGGCAAGACCTTGTATCCCGGTTTCGTCGATGCATACAGCCTGGCCGCTGGCAGCCCGCCTGCAACGGCAGGCGATTACGGTTACTGGAATCCTCACATTCGGCCGCAATACGCTGCGGCGGCCGATTATTCTCCCGATGCGAACCAGAATCGCTTGCTGCGCAGCCAGGGGGTGGTGGCAAGGCTGCTGGTGCCTGCGATGGGCGTGATCCGAGGAACGAGCGCCTTGGTTTCGACTGCCGACGGCCCTGCAGGCCGGCTGGTGATCGAGCCGCAGGTGGCGCTGCACGTGCAGCTTACGCCGCCGGGGGCTGGGCGCGACGAGGGGTACCCCAACTCTCCGATGGGAGCCGTGGCCCTTGTCCGCCAGGCGTTTTACGACGCCGATTGGTACCGCCGCGCCCATCTGGCCTGGAAGGCCCAGCCCCAGCTTCCGCCCCCGGAACAAAACCAGGCGTTGGAGTTTCTCTCTCAATGGGTGGCCGAAGGGCGGCTGGTGATGATCGACGCACCGGACGAGTTGTACGTACTGCGGGCACACAAGCTGGCTCGCGAGTTCGCGTTGAACGTGCTGGTGCGCGCTTCGGGCCAGGAGTATCAGCGATTGGGGGAGGTGCGGGCCGCCGGTCTGCGGCTTGTGGTGCCCGTTGCGTTCCCCGCCCCTCCCGACGTGCGCACGGCCGAGCTTGCATTTCAGGCACGCCTGGCCGATTTGTTGCATTGGGACCTTGCGCCGGAAAACCCGGCGCGGTTGGCGGCCTCGGGCGTCGAGCAGGCCCTTACTTCTCATGGTCTTGCGGACCCTGGGCAGTTTTTGGCCGCCGTGCGGAAGGCGGTGGCGCGGGGGCTTGACCCGACCGCGGCCCTGGCCGCCCTGACCACGGTTCCCGCGGGCTGGCTGGGTGTAGGCGAGCGTCTTGGCTCGCTCGAACCCGGTAAGATGGCGAGTTTTCTGGTTGTCGAGGGAGACCTTTTCTCGGCCGACGGAAGAATCGTCGAAACCTGGGTAGGCGGCAGCCGGTACGTGGTAGAGCGGCAGCCGCCGCTCGACGTGCGTGGCACGTGGGAGCTGGTGGCCACGGGGCCAGATGGCATGCCGATGACGTTTGTGCTGGAGTTGGGCGGGACGCGTGCAGTGCCGGCGGGCAGATGGAAGCTGGCAGAAACTCTCGTCCCGCTGGCAGACGTGCAGTTTACAGACGCGTGCCTGCGTGCCCGCTTTGATGCGGCGGCACTCCATACCTCCGGCCAGGGGTGGCTGAGCCTTTCGCTCGTAGCCAACCGCGAGGAGCCGGTTCTTACCGGCCACCTGATCTGGCCGGATGGCGTTCTGGTGGCGGCCACAGCTCGACGCACGTCGTCCGAAGTGCCGGACCTGGCGGCTCGCCCCGTACAGACAGTCTCGGCCGAGACAGGCCCCGCAGAGCTTGGTACTAGCGGGGGCGCCGGGGCTGTCGTGCCAACGGGCACGGCAGTTGATACTGCGTCGGCAGCCGATGCTGCGTCTGCAATCGATGCTGGGGCGGGCACAACGCGTCAGGCTACGCTAGGGCCGGGGACGCAGAACCCACCGCCGGAGCGGCACACGATTGGGCTATCGACTGCGCAGCAGGCCGCAGAGGGGGCCGCGCCTGCGCAAGCAGAACGAGCGGCGCCCGGTGCTGCCAGAGCGCTATTCGAGGTGAACTATCCGCTGGGTGCATATGGCTCGGCGGGCGTGCCCGAGCAGCCGCCGGCCGTGCTGTTTGCAAACGCCACCGTCTGGACCGGCAGCGAACAGGGCATCCTCACAGAGGCCGACGTGCTCGTCGAGCGTGGGCTGATTGCCGCCGTCGGAAAAGATCTGCATGCGCCTGATGGCGCCCTCGTTATCGACTTGGCCGGCAAGCACCTCACGGCCGGCGTGATCGACTGCCATTCGCACATCGCCACGGACGGCGGTGTGAACGAAACGGGCCAGGCGATCACGGCTGAGGTGCGTATCGGAGACTTCATCGACCCTGAAGATATTGCGATCTACCGCCAACTGGCCGGCGGTGTAACCTGTGCGAACATCTTGCACGGCTCGGCCAATCCGATCGGCGGCCAGTGCCAGGTGATCAAGTTCCGCTGGGGTGCCGGGCCGGAAGAGATGAAATTCGCCGAGGCGCCCCCGTGCATCAAGTTTGCACTTGGAGAGAACGTCAAGCAGAGCAATTGGGGAGACCGCTTCACCACGCGCTATCCGCAAACCCGGATGGGCGTGGAGCAGATCATCCAAGATGCCTTCCTGGCCGCGCAAGAGTACCGCCGGGAATGGGAGGCGTGGCGCGAGCAGCCCAGCGGCATCCCTCCTCGCGTGGATCTCGAACTCGAGGCCCTGGCCGAGGTGCTCGAGGGCCGGAGGCTGCTGCACTGCCACTCGTACCGCCAGGACGAGATTCTGGCCTTCTTGCGCACTTGTGAGCAGTTTGGCGTGCGTGTGGCCACGCTGCAACACGTACTCGAAGGCTATAAGCTGGCAGACGTGATTGCCCGGCATGGGGCTGGCGCCAGTGCTTTTTCGGACTGGTGGGCCTACAAGTTCGAGGTTTACGACGCCATACCGTACAACGGGGCGCTGATGCATCGGGCGGGGGTGGTGGTCACATTCAACTCGGACGATGCGGACTTGGGCCGGCGCTTGCACCTCGAGGCGGCCAAGGCCGTCAAGTACGGCGGGGTGCCCCCCGAGGAGGCGTGGAAGTTCGTCACGCTGAACGCAGCCCGGCAAATGGGCATCGACCGCTGGGTCGGCTCCATCGAGCCAGGCAAGCACGCAGACCTGGCCGTGTGGAGCGCACCGCCCATGTCTGGCGCTGCGCGATGCGAGCAGACCTGGATCGATGGCCGCAAATACTACGACATTGCAGATGACGCCCAGCGCCGCGAGCGCGCACGCGAGATGCGTGCCGCATTGGTCCAGCGCGTGTTGGCCTCGGGCGAGACGCCGGCTCCGTCCTCGGCTGCCAGCCGCTGGCCGCGCAGCGATGAGTTCTGCCCCCACTGCCACGCACATCCCTAAACTGCACCTTCGATCATGCCGCGCATGCACCTCAGGCAGACAAGCTTACCGTTGGCCCTCTCTCTATTGGCGTTTACCGCGGCCAGCCTGCCGCAGCCAGCACGCACGCGCGCCTGCGAGCCTCCGTCTGCCCCCCTAGCGCTCGTTGGCGGCACCGTGCATACCGTGTGCGGTCCAGACATCCCAGGCGGCACCGTGCTGCTGGCCGACGGCAAGATCGTTGCCGTCGGGCAAGAGGTTTCGCTCCCGCCAAACGTGCTACGCATCGACGTTGCCGGCCGCCACGTCTATCCCGGGCTGATCGATGCGTACACCCAACTCGGGCTGGTGGAGATCGACGCCGTGCGCGCCACGCGAGACACGGCAGAGACCGGTGCCATCAACCCCAACGTACGTGCGCAGGCAGCATTCAATCCAGACAGCGAGTTGATACCCGTGGCACGCGCAGCAGGCGTTCTCACCGTGCTCAGCGCGCCCGAAGGCGGCCTCGTCTCCGGCACCTCTGCTGTCATGTACCTGGACGGTTGGAGTTGGGAACAGATGACCGTCAACGCAACGGCCGGGGTGCACGTCCAGTGGCCAGAAATCCCCCCACCGCCCGCAGGCCAGGCTCAGCCCGCAGGCCAGGCACCCGCACCACAATCCCCGCCCGATGTGCTCGAGCCGCTGCGACAGGCGTTCGACGCAGCACGGGCATATCACCAGGCACGCCACGCCGCCAACTGCGAGGGACGTTCTACCCAGACCGACGTTCGCTGGGAGGCCATGATCCCCGTGCTTGAGGGCCGTGTGCCCCTGCTGGTGCGGGCTGATGAGTGGCAGCAAATCGAGTCTGCCGCGCGCTTCGCCATGGCCGAGGGCCTGAGACTCGTGATCGTGGGCGGCTATGATGCGCCGCTGTGTGCAGATCTGCTCAAGCAGGCAAAGGCAGCCGTGATCGTGGCCGGCACGCACCGGCTGCCGCGGCGAGAAGACGATCCGCACGACGCTGCCTACACCCTGCCGGCGCGCTTGCAACAGGCGGGCATCCCCTTCTGCCTGGCGACGGCCGGGCGGGCCGCGAATGTGCGCAATCTGGCCAACCATGCGGCTACGGCGGTTGCACATGGGCTAGACACGTCTGCTGCCGTGAGAGCCATTACGCTATCGGCCGCGGAGATTCTGGGCGTAGCCGATCGGCTGGGTTCGCTGGAAGCGGGCAAAGATGCCACACTGATCGTCACCGACGCCGATGTGCTCGACACGACCAGCCACGTGACGCTGGCTTACATTGCGGGCCGGCCGGTAGACTTGACGAGCCGCCACACTCGCCTGTGGGACAGGTACCGCCGCCGCTACGAAGCCGCTGGCGGCCAAGCGGTTGGCGACCAAGCCGTTCGCGGCCAAGCAGACGACCCCTGAGAACAGCATGCCAGACCAAAGGCACACCACCTCGCGGCGGGCCTTTCTTCAAGAGAGCGCTTGCGGCCTGGCCGCGCTCCACTGGGCTGGAACCGGTATGCTGCGTCCCGCAGCCGCAGCAGATTCTTCAACCATGCAGGACCCCTCGCACGTGAAAGTGATCGCCTCGGAGAACGGCCTGGAGGCAACACGCCAGGCATACAAGTTGCTGCTTGAAGGCGCCGATACGCTCGATGCCGCCATTGCCGGCGTCACCCTGGTGGAAGACGACCCCAACGATACCTCGGTAGGCTATGGCGGCCTACCCAACGAAGATGGCGTGGTCGAACTCGATGCGGCTGTGATGCACGGCCCCACGCACCGCGCGGGCGCCGTGGCCGCCCTGCGCAACATCCGCCATGCGGCGCAGGTCGCACGCCTGGTGATGGAGCAAACCGATCATCAGCTCTTGGTGGGAGAGGGCGCTCTACGCTTCGCCCTGGCCCAGGGCTTTAAAGAAGAGAATCTGCTCACGGAGAAGGCACGCAAGATCTGGCTTTACTGGCGGCAGATTCGCGGGCCCAGCGACGACTGGCTGCCGCCGCCGCTCGACCAGGTGGATCCCGAGGTACGGCAGTATTTTGAGCGGCATACGGGTACGGTGCATGTGGCGTGTTTAAATGCGGCGGGTGAGGTGTCTTGCGTGACCAGCACTAGCGGCCTGGCATTCAAGATTGCCGGGCGTGTGGGAGATTCTCCCATTGTGGGCGCCGGCCTTTACGTAGATGGCGAGGTGGGAAGTTGCGGCAGCACGGGCCGCGGGGAGGCCAACCTGGCTGGGCTTGGCTCGTTCTTGGCTGTCGAGCTAATGCGTGCCGGTGCCTCGCCGCAGCAGGCGGGGCTAGAAGTGCTGCGGCGGATTGCGAGGCAGACGCCCCCGCGCCTGCTCGACGAGCAGGGCCGGCCCCGGTTCGACCTGAAGTACTTCTTGCTGGCCAAAGACGGGCAGCATGCCGGAGTGAGCATGTGGCTCCCGGCACGCTATGCAATCACCGATGCCAATGGTACGCGGCTCGAGAACAGCGTTGGGCTGTTCGAACGCCCGCCGAAGCCTGCACGATGATGAGTTCGTCGGGTCGCTCCCGCCCGACGCCAACCTGGCGCGATGCAACCGTTCGTATTGGATGCAGTCGCCCCACGCCGCCCTCAGCGTACCGACGCGTTGCAGCCGTCGAAGCCGCGTTTCTCGCACCGCGGGGGAGGCTGCATGTATGCTCGATGAGCACGTCGACCCGCACTCAGGCGAGCGTGGCTCAGGCGAGCGTGGCTTGAGCGAGCGTGCCTTGAGCGAGCGTGCCTTGAGCGAGAGTGGCCTGGGCGAAAGTGGCGATGCTTTCGCTTGCAAGCATTCCTTTTGGGCCGCTTGTCAAGCGGGGCCTCAAGCATTACCTTCGAGAGTTCGCCTGCCCCTGCAAACGACGTTCGTTGCCTGATGGTTGCGGTGTTTCCGGACAATCAACGCGTGGTCATAACCGGAGTGGGCGTGGCTGCGCCGAACGGCAATTCGCTGGCCGAGTTCCGCGATGCGCTGTTGGCGGGTCGCAGCGGGGTGGTGGCTTACGAGATACGCTATGTGGGGGCCACGCTGGCTGGCGTCTGCCGTTTTGACGACCTGCGCTACCAGACGCGCAAGGAGGTTCGCCGGGGCACGCGGGCGGGCAGCATTAGCATCTACTGTGCCCGGGAGGCGATTGCGGATGCTGGGCTGGACTGGCCGAACGTCGACAAGAGCCGGGTTGGCGTGTACATCGGCGTCACGGAGCACGGCAATGTGGAGACGGAGAACGAGATCTACCTGCTCAAGGGATACGACTATGACACGCGTTTTTGGTCGCATCATCACAATCCGCGCACGGTGGCGAACAATCCTGCGGGGGAGGTTTCGTTGAATCTGGGGATCACGGGGCCGCATTATACGGTGGGGGCTGCGTGCGCGGCGGGGAATGCGGGGCTGATCCAGGGCGTGCAGATGCTCAGGCTGGGGGAGGTCGATCTGGCGTTGGCGGGCGGCGTGTCGGAGAGCATTCACACATTTGGGATTTTCGCCAGTTTCAAGAGCCAGGGGGCGCTGGCCGCGCATGAGGATCCGGCCAAGGCGTCGCGGCCCTTTGATTTGCGGCGCAACGGCATTGTGGTGGCGGAAGGCGGCTGCATGTACGTGTTGGAGCGGTTCAGCGATGCACGTGCGCGCGGGGCACGGATTTACGGGGAGGTGGCGGGCTATGCCATCAACAGCGACGCGACGGACTTTGTGATGCCCAATGCCGAGCGGCAGGCGGAGTGCATGCGCCAGGCCCTGCGGCGGGCCGGCCTGGCGCCGCAGCAGGTGGATATCGTCAGCACGCATGCCACGGGCACCACGAGCGGAGACGCGCAAGAGTGCGCGGCGTTGAGGCGTGTCTTCGCAGACTGCCCCACCACGTATTTCAACAACACGAAGAGCTTCATTGGCCACGCCATGGGCGCGGCGGGGGCATTGGAGCTGTGCGGCAACTTGCCTGCATTTGCAGACGGAGTCTGCCATGCCACGATCAACGTCGAAGAGTTGGACCCGGAGTGCGCTCTGGACGGGCTGGTGATCAACCAGCCTCGCGAACTGGGCCGAGTGCGGTGCGTGCTCAACAACTCGTTTGGCATGCTGGGCATCAATTCGGTGGTGGTTGTAACCAAGGTGTGAGGAGCCAGCCGGGAGAACGCAGCATGACGGCAGCGGAGATCAGGGCATCGGTGATCGACATTCTGAAGACTATCTCTCCAGATACGGATTTCAGCGGGCTGGACGACGAGCGGCCGTTTCGCGAGCAGGTTGAGCTGGACAGCATGGACTTTCTGGACATTGTGTTGCAGCTTCGCAAGCTTTATCGCATTCACATTCCGGAGGAGGACTATCCGGCGTTGCAATCGATGGCCAGCACGGTGGCATATCTGGAGCCAAAGATGCGCGACTTGCAGAAGGTGTAGCGTGTGCGGCGGGCTGGCGGCGAGGGGGCCTGCTGCGGCAGCAGCGCTGCGTGGAGTGAGATGCTGTCGGGCGCGTAGGCGGGGCGGGGGAGGTGTGGGGCGATGTACGATGCAATCGTGATCGGTGCCGGCCTTTCGGGGCTGGCCGCAGGCATCAGGCTGGCCACGTACGACCAGCGGGTGTGCGTACTGGAGCGGCACACCACGATCGGGGGGCTGAACTCGTTCTATCGGCTGGGGGGCCGGAATTACGACGTGGGTCTGCACGCTGTGACCAACTATGCGGGGCCGGGCGACCGCCGCGGGCCGCTGGGCAAGCTGCTGCGCCAGCTTCGCCTGAAGTGGGAAGAGCTGAACCTGGCGCCGCAGGTGGGATCGCGCGTGGCCTTCCCCGGCGTGAGCCTGGAGTTCAATAACGATCCCGAGTATCTGCTGGAGCAGGTCGGCCGGCACTTTCCGCAGCAAACAGACCGTTTGCGCCGCTTGATGCGCGAGGTCATCGACTATGACGAGCTGGAGGGGCTGGCAGCGGCCGCCTCGGCGCGCGAGGTGGTGGCGCAGATCATCACCGACCCATTGCTGCGCGAGATGCTGTTCTGCCCCATCATGTTCTACGGCAACGCGCGTGAGCGTGACATGGACTTTGGGCAGTTCAGCATTCTGTTTCGCAGCATCTTCCTGGAGGGATTGGCACGGCCGGCGGCGGGTATTCGCCTCATTCTCAAAACCCTGGTGCGCCGCTTCAAAGCGGCTGGTGGCGAGCTGCGGCTCCGCAGCGGCGTGACGCGGATCGTGGTCGAGGCGAACCGCGCCACACGCGTCGTGCTCGAGAATGGCGAGGAACTGGCCGCGCGCTGGATCCTCTCCAGCGCCGGCTGGCTGGAGACGCTGCGGCTGTGCGACGATTGCAGCCGCGTCGAGCCGCCCCAGGCCGGACAGCTCTCGTTCGTCGAATCGATCTCGGTCCTGCATTGCCAGCCCCGCGAGCTGGGCTGCGACCGCTCCGTGGTGTTCTACAACGACAGCCCGCAGTTCCATTGGGAGCGCCCCGACGACCTGGTCGACATCCGCAGCGGCGTCGTCTGCTCCCCCAACAACTTTCTCTACGACGAACCGCCCGCAGAAGGCATGCTCCGTATCACGCACCTGGCCAACTTCCAGCGCTGGCAGGCCCTGCCCGACCCTGAGTACCGGCTCGCCAAGCTCCGCTGGTACGACCGCTCGGCAGCAGCAGCCGTACGCTTCGTCCCCGAGTTTCGCCATGCCGTCGTAGCCGTCGATATGTTCACGCCCACGACCATCCGCCGCTACACCGGCCATGAGAACGGCGCCGTCTATGGCAGCCCGCAAAAACGCCGCGACGGCCGCACCCACCTGGAAAACCTGTTTCTCTGCGGGACCGATCAGGGCCTGGTCGGTATCATTGGGGCTATCCTCAGCGGCATTACCGTGGCCAACCGCTACTGCTTGCGACCTTGAGAACGTCTGCCAACAACCCTCCATGAAAGACTTCTTGCAAGGAGCCCGAGATGCCTACGACGTGATCGTCATCGGCAGCGGGCTGGCCGGCCTCACGGCCGCCAACACCCTGGCGAAGGCCGGTTACGCCGTGCTGCTGCTGGAGCAGCACTACCAGCTCGGCGGCATGGCCACCTGGTTCAAACGGCGCGGTGGGCATATCTTCGATATTTCGCTGCACGGCTTTCCCGTGGGCATGATCAAGAGCTGCCGCCGCTATTGGACCAGCGAGATCGCGGACTCGATCGTGCAGCTCAAGCACATTCGCTTCGATAATCCTATGTTCTCGCTGGAGACCACCTTCGACCGCGAGGACTTTACCAGGCTGTTGACCGGCCGCTTCGGCGTGCCTGCCCCCACGGTGCAGGCATTCTTCGACACCGCCCGCGGCATGAACTTCTACGACGACCAGACCACCACCGTGGGAGAGTTCTTCGCACGCTTCTTCCCCGGGCGTGAAGACGTGGTGCGGCTGCTGATGGAGCCGATCACGTACGCCAACGGATCGACGCTCGAAGACCCGGCCATCTCCTATGGCATCGTGTTTTCGAACTTCATGTCCAAGGGCGTGTACACATTCCAGGGGGGGACCGACAGGCTGGTAGGCTTGATGAAGCAGGAACTGCTGCGCAACGGCGTAGATCTGCGGATTCGCGCCAGCGTGGAGCGGATTCACGTGGAGCGCGGCCGCGTGCAAGGCGTGACGGTGAACGGGCGTTTCATCAAGGCGCGCGCGGTGGTCTCCAACGCGAATCTCAAGCTCACGATCTTGCAGCTTGTGGGTCCGGAGCACTTCGACCCGGGGTTTGTCGAGCAGACGCGTGCGGTGCGGCTCAACAACTCGAGCTGCCAGGTGTACATGGCCCTGCGGCCGGGAGAGACCATCGACGAGGCTGCTTGCGGAGACCTGCTTTTCTCCAGTAGTGCCCCGGTGTTCCGCACCGATTTGCTGTTGAGCCGGCAGATCACCAGCCGCACGTATTCTTTCTACTACCCCCGCACGCGGCCTGGGAGCAATCGCACGCTCATCGTCTCCAGCACTAATGCACGCTACCAGGACTGGGCCGGGCTGAACGAAGAGGAGTACCAGGCCAGCAAGCGCGACCTGATCGAGACCACGCTGGACGCCGTGGCCAAGTATGTGCCGGACATACGGGTCAAGCTAGCGCACGTCGAGGCATCGACGCCGCGCACCTTTCAGTTCTATACGCGACACCTGGAGGGTGCCAGTTTCGGCACCAAGTTCGAGGGGCTGGCCGTGAGCCGCGCGGTGCCGGAGCAGGTGGCCGGTCTTTATCATGCAGGGAGCGTGGGCATCATCATGTCCGGGTGGTTGGGAGCCGTAAACTACGGGGTGATCGTGGCCAACGACGTCGATGCCTATCTGCTCAAGCAGCAGCCTGTGGCGAGCAATCCGCCCAACGATGCCTGCGAGGCCCTACCGGCATGAGCAGAGCCGCCATCGAAACCGCTATCCCGCACCGTGAGCCGTTCTTGCTGCTCGACGAGATCGTCGAGCAGGATCCCGAGCGGATCGTCTGCCGCAAGCACTTCTCGGGCCGGGAGGACTTCTTCCGCGGCCATTATCCGCATTTTCCCCTGGTGCCGGGCGTGCTGCTGTGCGAGGCGGCCATGCAGGCCGGCGCCGTGCTCCTCGCAGCGCGCCTGGCCGGCAGCAGACCGACCAGCGCAGCCGCAACCGAGCAAGCAGCTCGCAGCGCCGTGCAGGGCGGCGTACCCGTCGCCACGCGCATGAACAACGTGCAGTTCAAGCGCATGGTGCGCCCTGGCGAGACCATCGACATCGAGGTGCGTCTGGCCGAGCAGGCCGGTGCAGCCTACGCCCTCCAAGCCCGCGTCACCTGCCAGGGCCAGCTCGCAGCGCGTTTGGAGTTTGTCTGCATGCTCGCCCAAGCTCAAGAGTAAATGGTGCAACAAACGCCGCCCCTGCCGCCCCGCTGCACGCCCAAGTTCCCTCGGGACCGCAGCTCCCACCGGGTCCTTCTGCGACCCTGATCCGCGTCCATTGATTCATCGTCTCTCCAGCCCTCTCCATGCCTCCCGAAGACTTCTTGCAACTTGAAGGCCGTTCTGTGCTGGTCATGGGGCTGGCCAATCGCAAGAGCGTGGCCTGGCACGTGGGCCAGGTACTCCAGGCCGCAGGTGCCGAGGTGCTCTACAGCGTCCATACCGAGCAGCGCCGCCGCCAGCTTGCACAGCTCGCCGACCCGCAGCGGCTCTATGTGTGCGATGTCTCGCAGCCTCTCGAGGTCGCTGCGCTGGCAGACCAGCTTCGCTCGCGCGGCAAGCCTATCTACGGCCTTGTCCACTCGATCGCCTTTGCCGATTACAGCCGCGGCGTGCAGCCGTTCCACGAAACGGCGCGCGAAGCCTTTCTGCAATCGATCGACGTCTCTTGCTACTCCCTGATTGCCGTCTGCCGGGCGCTTAAAGACCTGTTCGAGCCTGATGGTGCGGTCGTGGCCATCTCCATCTCCACCACCCGCATGGCCAGCGAGAATTACGGCTTCATGGCCCCCGTGAAGGCCGCACTCGACTCGACGCTGGTGTTCCTCGCCAAGTCTTTCAGCACGTTCTCGCGCGTGCGGTTCAATGCCGTCGCCGCCGGCCTGCTGAAAACCGCTTCCTCCGCAGGCATACCAGGCTACGCCGACGCTTACCTCTATGCTGAGCAGGCCACGCTGCGCAAGCAGGCGGTGCGTACCGAAGAGGTGGCGCACGCGGCCGCGTTCTTGCTCAGCCCGCGCGCAAGTGGCATCAATGCCCAGCGGATCGTGGTCGACGCCGGCATGGAGGTGAACTACTTCGACCGCGACCTCATCCGCCGCGCACAGCAAGGATGACACGCCAGAAGCTGCGTACCGCCCAGGCTCCCTCTGAAAGGGCGCAGCCAGCGCATACGAATCCAAACCGGCATAAGACGCCTACGCGGCGGCCCAGCAGGGCAGCTTCTGCGGCACCGGTTCCCAACGTGCTCGTACAGGCCGGCAACGTGGCCAAACAAGCCGGCAAAGGGCGCTAAATGGCCGGGCAAGTTGGCATTCTACCGTCACGGGCCGAATCGCCACCCCCGGCCAGTGCCCTCGAATGAGAAGTAACGAGTGCCCTGCTCTTCGAAGAGTTCCTCGCGCAACGGGGCGAATCGCCTCACGGTGACGAGGTTGTCGGCCGCCGCGAACGTTCCTGCTCCAGGCACCGCCAGCGCCGCATGCACCATGCCGATGGCAGAAAGGTCGAGTGCTTCCTCGGGATGCAGGGCCAAGAATGGCAGACGGTATCTCGCACCAGTAGGGCCAAAGTCGGAGGGTTCGACTCTTTGGACCCAACGCCCCAGCAGGGGAAACCGCCGGCTGCCTCCTCCCAAGCCATAGCGGAGCCCAACCAGCTCGATGGTGAGGGTACCCGCTGCCGGTATTCGCCGGCCAGACGCATCGTGTACGTCGAGTTCCAGCAGCAATCCGTCCGGCAGAACGTCCCGATTCCAGTTCGCCACGACGGCATCGATGGCGATAAAGGCCGGAGTCGCCGGCTCGGGCGCCTGGGCAACCTGGCCATCGGCGTGCCCATCATCAACAGCGTTGGCCTGCCACGCAATCTGCGGGGGGGTCGCTAAGGCCGCAGCACGAGTTTTGAGTTCCTCAATGGTCAGCTCTTGGTCGTCCTCCCATGCCCTGGCGAGGGCACGCCAGCCCAGAAAGCGACGTGCGTAGCACTGGCTGCCGTCCAAGCGCAGCACGAGGCGCTCTGCGTCGGTTGCAGAGTCCACAACGCCCGAGTATCGATGGCCCTTTGTGGTTTCGACCGTTATGGCGCCTGCTGCCGTTCGTACCAGGGGTGCAACACACCAGCCCAATACAACCGCTATGGTTAGCAAGACCGGCCTGGCCTGCGCGGCGCCCGAAGTAGAAAAGACGTACATGGCGACTCGACCTCTGGCTCGACTTACACCCGTGCGGCAAACTGGGGGGCAAAGGGCGTTCCCCCACGGCGTGTGCGCTGGGGCGATCGCCGCAACATATTAGCCAGACGTGGCTTGCGCCGCCAGGGCCGGGCGTGCAGCCGGGGCCGATTGTGTGGCATAGGAGCAACATGTTGCTGTTTGGCAACTGGGGCGCCTCTGGCGCGTCGGACGGCCACGTTGCACGCCTCTGGGCCAAAACGCCGAAGAGAGCAGTGAGATGGCCACTGTTTGCAGCAACAGCGCAGATGCCGCTGCGGCGGTCTTGAAAAGCGTGAGCGGTGCAGCACCGGCGATGGCCGACTGCCTGCACGCGCGCAACGAGCTGCCTGGTGTCAGACGCTGGGGGCTGTGGCCGATTGGACTGGCCGTTTGTGTGCTGCTGGTGCTTTATGGACCCGCTGGGCCAAGCCGATCACAGGGTCAGCCGGCTGATCGGTTTGGTGCGGCAGCCGAAGAGGAGGGCACCGTGCCGCCGGGTGAGCAGAATGGCAATAGCGAGCGGCGCGAACTTCTGCGAGAGGGCACGCAGCTCAGCGATACTCTGGGCCACTTCAAGCTGAGCGGCAGCCGCGTGGTGTTCGTTCTGGCAGACGGCAGCCGGCAGCTCACGGTGCTGGAGAACTTGAATCTGGAGCGGGTTACCCAAATGGCTCGAGACGACGGTCAGCGTGTCTCGTGGACCGTGAGCGGGCTGGTTACGGAATATCAGGGGACCAATTACCTGCTGGTGAACCGAGCGCGGAGGCGTTCTTCGCCTGCGCGCCGGCCGGCAGCGGAAGCCGAGGCAGATGGGGCTGCCCCACGCGGTCTGGGTGTCCGCGGTGGGCCTGCTCAACCTCTGACCGGCGGCGCATCGGGCGGAGCCGAGGAGAGGTAGCCCTTAATCAAGAGAGTTGCTTGACAGTAGTGCGGCCGCAAATATCATAGCGGCAAGCGTTTGGCTCTGGGCGGGCCTCGCCCTTCATTGAGGTGCCGCCTAACCAGGGCGGCCACGCATCCCATCACTCAGGACTGCACGTCATGACAGTGCATCGGCGGCTGCAAGTTTCAGAAGTTGGCGACGTGACGGTGGTCCGTTTTGTCGATCGAAAGATCCTGGACGAGGCTAGCATCCAGGAGCTGGGCCAGGAGCTTTTCCAGCTCGTCGAGGTCGAGAAGCGCACCAAGCTGGTGTTGAACTTCTCCAAGGTAGACTTTCTTTCCAGCGCCGCACTGGGCAAGCTGCTGATGCTGGAAAAGAAGATCAGGGTCCGCAAGGGCAAGCTCAAGCTGACGAACATTAGGCCAGAAATCTACGAGGTATTCGCGATTACGAAGCTGAACAAGCTGTTCGAAATCGTGGACGATGAGGCCAAGGCGTTGGAAGCGTTTTAACCGGCGGCAGCGGCCAGCGTCGCCCCTTGCCCTGAAGTTTGGCTTGACTCATGTCAGAAGAAGCCTGGGCATGGTCGGTGCAGCAGACCATTCCGAGCGAGACGGGCGCTGGGAAGCGCCTGCTAGAAGAGGTATTGGAGCAACTGGCCGCACAGCAGTGGGGAGACCATGACATCTTCGGGGTGCACCTGGCCATGGAAGAGGCGCTGGTGAATGCCATCCGGCACGGCAATCGATCGGACTCTTCCAAGCGCGTGTACGTGCATTGCAAGGTTTCGGCCGATCGCATGTGGGTCGAAATCCGCGACGAGGGGCCCGGTTTCGACCCGAGTTCGATCCCCGACCCGACGGACGACGAAAACCTTGAGAATCCGTCCGGCCGAGGAATCATGCTGATGCGCACGTTCATGTCGCGCGTGGAATACAACGAGCGGGGCAATTGTGTGGTGATGGAAAAGCTGCGCGCCGGGGGAGGCTGCCGTGTGGTGCGTGGCGAAGAGGCGGGCTAGCGCGGCCGCGCGGCGACGATTTCGTTGGTTGCGGCCCGCCAGACCGGCACGATGTGGATGGAGTCGATCTGCGCCGCCGCGGTGATATCGGCAGAAAGCCCGATCTCTGCCAGGTGCCGGCCTCCGGTCGAGTCTGCGAGTTCGCGCTGGGCGGCCGCGACCAACTGCGTTGACGGTGCGACAGAGTCTCCCCGTGCGAGCGCCGCGGCGTACTCGGTCAACGCGGAGCCGCAAGCCGAGAGTGCCAGGCGGGCTGCCAGCTCGGCCTGATCGTTCCATCGGCTGCGATCCGCTGCCGGATGGCGTGCGCGCCAGGCGTGCCACAGCATGCCGGCCAGCAGCGCATCCTCGCAGGTGATTTGCCCACCGGTCCCCGCACAGAGTACTTGCCAATGGGCATGGCTCGCGAGCTTCCGGCAGACTGCCGCAAAATTGACCAGTGCCGCCAGAAACACGCGGCGTGCCATCCCGCAGTGCGCCAGGGCTTTTGTACCGTTGGTCGTGGTGAACACCACCGTGCTGCCTCCGACCGTGGCCGGCACATATTCGCGCGGCGAGTTGCCCAGCGCAAAACAGGGGATCCTCAAACCGTGGCGCTCGCCGCCCAGCACTGTCTTCCCGCGGCTGCGCTTTGCGGTGCGGCGGGCCTGTGGCACACTCGACACCGGTACCACGCGCCGCGCGCCGGCTGCCAGCGCCATGGCGACCGTAGTGGTAGCACGCAGCACATCGACCACGACCACCGTGGCCCCGTGCAGGTCCCTGGGCCGTATCAGCCGGGGTAGCAGGTACGCATCGAACCTCATACTGCGGCGCTACGCAGCCCGGGGCCGAAGGATCGACCGCGACGGCTGTGTGCTGCGAGAAGCCATCAGGCGCGTTACATGGCTTGAAAGCGTGTCGGCGGCCAAAGCCCCCTGTTCACGCCGCAGTGCCAGGCAGGCCAGAAGCTGTGCTACCTCTGCGCGAGCACGTGCAGAACCACACGCAGATGCGTGAACCACCAGGTGCAGCAGAGTCCCGCGACGCACGCAGCTCTCGATGGCGCCTGCGGCCGACCTCCAGCCGATGCCGGGGGCTGCCAGGCCGGCCGGCAGTTCCCACACTCCGTGCCGCAGCAGGCGCGCCGGCGGGGCCGCTTCTGACGCGTCGCCCCACCACGCAGCGATGAGCCGCCACATGGCATGGCTGCGCTGGCCAGGCTCTTGCCATAAGCCGACAGCACGGATCCCGGCCCGGGCCAGCAGATCGAGGTGGGCAGGCACGCGGCCCCCGCGCACCAGCAGTGCCTCGGGCCGGCAGCACGCCTGCTCTGCCGCCCGTGCCTGCGCGGCTAACTCCGCAGCGAACGCGCCTCGGGCAGCTTCTGCGTGCAAGCTGCCAACGCTGTACGCGAACTCGTGGTGCCCTGCCGCAACGCCTTCTGTACAGCCACTGTGCGTGCATCTCGGTCCACACCCACCTGTAGCGGTCCCACATGGCCCCCCCCCACAAATCCGTACATGCTCGCCGATCATCGGTACGGCAACGTGCCAGTCGTCGCGAAGTACCGCCCACGTCGCCGGCAGGGTGTGCTGCTCCAGGGATTCCGCCAGCCAGCTAACAGAGTCTGCGGCAGTGCCGATGGCACCGCCAACATCGATCGTCACTAACAACGTGGCACGGTCAGGGCCCCGAGACATAGAATGCAGCTCCTGTGATAACCCGAGGGGCAGCTCGTGGCAGTAGGGTGGAGCGACGTGCCCCTGAGCATTGCTCGGCTGCGCACTCGGTGCGGCTGCATGAAAACGGCGGCGGTACCAAACGGTACCGTACGCAGAAGGCTTGCGGGCTTGGCAGACTATGGGGAGGCTCGGGATCAGAACAGCCGCATCGTGCCCGTCCGGCCAGTGTTCTTGCCAACGCGGCAAGATGAATCACAGATGAGGACAGGGATGCCCCTCGGCCGCGATTCATCCGCCGGGCGATCCTGCGGGTATGGCAAGTTGAATGGGCCGCGCTGGGCATGCGGGGGGAGCACTCGTTGCCTTACGGGCAGATCGCTTCCACGTCGTCGCGATCGAGCCAGCCTTTTTGCACCTGGCCGCGATCGGCGGGCAGGCGGCCGAGTGCGTCGGTTTCGACATACAGCCATTCGCCTTCGGCCTGGATGACGACTAGTTCGGTGCCCGCTGCAAGGCGTTTCACAGGCCTGCCAGCACAGACCAATGGAGAGTTGTCGAGCCGCACGCGCACGCGGAGCCGGGCAAACAGCAGGTCGATCGAGCCTGGCGCCGCGAGCGCTCGGGCCTGGTGGAGGTCTGCCAGGGCGTGCTCGAAGTCTCTTTGCTGAGCGTTCCAGGCAGCGCGCTGCATGTAAAGGGCGGCGTCGTGTGGGGCCTGTTCGATGGCCAGCGTGGCGAGTCTTACGGCCGCGGCCAGCTCTCCACGCCCGGCTGCCTGCCGCGCCTGCTCGATGAGCGATGCTTCTGCGGAGCGGTCGTCAGCCGTGCCATACTCGGCGGGGTCGGAGTTTGGCTGCGCCGTATACGAGACGGTGGTCGGCTCTCCGCCCGAAGAAGTGTTGGGCATGCCCGATGCAGGCTCTTCAGGGCACTCTTCTTCAGAAATGACGGCCTCTTCCATTTGGCCCAGTAGCGTGCCGGCGCGAGGTGCCGTTGCGTCCCATACTTGGATGGCCCATTGAGACAACGATGCTCTGGCAGCCAGCGCTAGTCGGGTCAGGCGTAGCCAGCTCCAGCAGATTGCTTCAGGGGTGGGCTGATCCGGGCCGATGGCCGTCTCGCTGGTTGAGCCGGACCAACTGCCCGCGGCCGCGCCGCCTTCAGGGCGGGAAGGGGAGGCGGTGCGAGACGCGAACGCGGGCATGCTTTTGGGCATGGAACTGGCGTGCGGGCGTGCCGATGGTGTTTGCCGGTTGGGCGGCTGCGATCGACTGCGAGCTTGGCGGCGGGCAGGCGCTGCGTGCGGCTCGTTCTGTGGCGCGGGGCCGGCGTTTGAACCAAGGCCTAGGGGACGTGCGACCGCCTCGAGCGCCGGTCTGCTACAGATAGCGAGCCACAACAGGCTGCTGAGCATGGCCACGGCAACGGCGGTAGCGACGGCGACGCGGCGTGCGCGGTTGAGGCATGGGGGTACTGCATGGACGGTTTCGGGCGGGCTCGAACGGCCGGTGCCTTGTGCGGTTGGTGTACGGGCTTCGGCACCTGGTCCGCTGGGAAAAACTCCACATGCCTTGCGCAGGGCGCGGACCATGCGCAGTGCGGAGGGATAGCGCATGTCTGGGTCGAGCGCAGTGGCTCGGCGGATGACCTCTTGCTCTTCGGGAGAGAGGCCGGAGAGGTCGAGCGCTCCGTCGAGGTGTGCGCGCAGAATCTGGGCGGCCGACGCGTCGTCTGCAAAGGGCAGCCGCCCAGTGCGCAGCTCGATGAAGCTGACGGCTAGCGAGTATTGGTCGGTTGTCGCACTGGGCGGATTTCCCTTGATGCACTCAGGCGCCGCGTAGGCCACGGTGACCGTGGCGCGGGTTTGTCGCACGTCAGAGAGCACGCGTGCCAGGCCAAAGTCGCACACTTGCGCCGCAGCGCCGACGATCAAGATGTTCTGCGGTTTCACGTCGCAGTGCTGGATGGCCACGGGGCCATCGCCCAGGTCGTGGCGAGGGCTGTTGAGAAAGTCCAGTCCCCGTGCCGCGTCTTCCAGGTAGTCGAGCAGCTCGGCTGGTGGGATGCCCTGCTGGCCCTGTGCCTGGCACTCGTGCAGCCGGTCCAGCAGGTTCTTTTCTCCCAGCCCCATGGCAATCACCAGTTCGGCCGGCCGCCCCACCGACAACGTGCCGCGAAAGCACTCGGTCGGATAGTCGCTCTCAGCCAGGCCTTCCAGCACCCGGCCCTCGCTGTCACGCAGCCAGCAGGCCACCACCGGAACCAGGTTGGCGTGTCGAATGCGCTTCACCAGCCGCAGCGCCCGGTACTCTCGAAGCCCTTCTTCACGATCCAGGTCGATGATCTTGAGCGCCAGCTCGGCACCGCCCGGAGCCTGGCATCGCCACACCTGGCCAAATCCACCTCTGCCGAGGAAGCCGCTCAGACGAAATCCCGGTACCAACTCTTCGCCAACTTTGTATTCACGAGACATGATCGGTACCTTCTCGAGCGAGCTTGTATGCTCCAGCAGAGGTTCAGGGGGCTACCGGCCAGCCAGTTGCAGCTCCAAGCCCCCGCGCGGCGGCTCGTTGGGCGGCACAACCGTGAGCAGCGCGGTGGTGGGACCATCCAGCACCAAGTTTGGCAGCCGTACGCACACCAGGCCGTCGCTCCAGCTCACGATCTCTGCCAGCAGCTTTACGCCCCCCACTTCAAGCACCACACGACCGGGAAGCTCTCCAAAGCCGCTCCCTTCAATGCGCAGTTCCGAGCCGGGCGCAACATCTTCGGTACTCAGCCGCAGTCCGCGGCGCTGCGCGGGCTCGATTCGGTCCATCGCGAGGTCGGCCAGATTGTTGGCCTCGTCTGTCTCTTCGAGCTGCTGGAGGCTGTCCGCCACTACGTACAGCCGCCTGCCGGCCAGCGGTGCACCGGCCAGAGATGCGTGAAGCTCAACATCCACGCTCGCCGTGGCACCGGCCGCCAGGCCTGGCAACTCTGCCGTGGCTGGTGGTGTTGTGCCCGAGCCGTCCGCACTCCCTGCAAGCACTGCAAGCTGAATGGGGCGATCGATATCGACCGTGCCCGCGTTACGTAGAGAAATTCGGTAGACCGGCCCCACACCGCCGGCCGCATCGCCGGCGTCTACGAGGCGAACGTCGCCAATCGCCACATCAAGGCCAGGCACAAGCGACTGCGGGCCAGGCTCCCCAGCGGTTGCCGGCGCGCCACCAGCATGGCCAAGGTCGTTACCACTGACTTCTGCTGGGGATTGCGCCACGGCCGCAGGCTCCGCATCGCTGGCTGTTGCCGGCGCATCCTGGCCAGGCTGCTGGTCAGAGGGAGATGGATCTGCAGCAGCTTGCTGCCGTGCATGTGCCGGGGGCGGCTTCCGATGCGATGGATACCCGCCGTGGCCGTAGCCGCCGGCCAGCAGCCGGACAAGTGGCGGCGGCCCAAACCATGCGCCGCGGCCTGCATGTCCCCCACCACGCCGACACCCAGCCTCAGCCGCTGCAACTGAGCCAACGACCATCGCTCCTGATAGGCAAACACCCAATATCGTTTGTAGCCGCATCATGATGAAATCCGCTAAACCAGGGTCTACTTCTGACTGCGAACGCCAACCTTAAGAAGCGACCCCAGACCGATTGTGTTACACCACGTACCGTGCGCCCTGCGATGTACAGCCGGTCTGATCTAGCCCCTCTGCTGTGCCCCTTCTGATACCGCCGCCACTGGTTCGGGTTAAGCGGCCAACGCAAGCCAGGGTTAAGAGCCTATCCCGAAAAGGGCTTGCCCGAAACTGGTTAAGAGTTTATGATACCGGTCTCTGGGTAAGATGTGTCGACATGGAGGTCCGGTATGGGAACCGCACCGAAACGGATTTCGGAGGATTGGAGGATTCCTGACGCGCTGTGG
>FWPU01006488.1_pt1 | contig 23263 bp, 18 predicted proteins | sample 2228361 | NCBI WGS metagenome assembly FWPU01 (sample SAMEA103939777, study PRJEB20133) | metagenome
GATCACATCCACAGGGACCGTCTAGCATTCCTTCCCGCAGAACACACAGATCCCGGGTTGCTGGGCAAGTTTGAGGATTTCCCGGTCGTAGTCGGACATCTTTATCTCGCCACTCTTGAGGCGCTTGTAGCGGTCGATGATAAAGCGGTAATTGCATGCCTCGCCGACCGAAACGGCGATTACGAGTTTGGCGTAGTAGTAAAGGATGTAGTCTCCAACTGTTCTCGGTACGGCTCGTGAGGGCATGGTTCAGACCTCCGTAAACAGGTCAGGCCAGAGCTGTTTGAGTAGATGCTCCAGGTCGGATACACCGATGATATCGACGACTTCGCCGACGCTCGGTCCATGGCTTTCTGGGCGCATCCTGCTTAGGGATTTGGCGCAGTCATCGGATATGTACAGCCGCTTGATGTTGCCCTTTTGCGGCCCGGTCAGGAGAACAGCTAAGGCCGCCAAGTAGGTATTCTCCGTGCAGCGGATTCGGCGAGTCAGGTCCAACTCGCCAACAAACAGTGCCTTCTCCGGTACAGCTCGTTGAAGGTAGGAGCTCAGGAGCGCCACAGCAAGTGGCAGGTCGAGTTCCTCTCGATAGCGCTGTTGTCTTGGGACGTAGCAGTTGATTTCGTAAGACAAGTCCGTGAGGTCTACTTCCTTCACCGTACTGAGAATGCTGAGAAGTTGCTTGACCTTCTTGCCAGGCAAAAACGGAGCGTTCAGTTCGGGTCGCGAACCGTAGCGGGGCAGTGTGACGGATGCTTGCCCCTCGGCAAGTTCCTCTCCGATGCCGGCGTAGCCGAGTACAGCGCTGCTCTTTGCGGCCACGTGCGGTGATTCCTTCAACCGCCCCTTGTCGTCCATCATCAGGACCAGCGGATCAAGCATAGCGGGGCCGAAGCGATTCTTCGGGACAAAGAACGGGCGCAGCCGGAAAGCTCGTCGGATGTACATGACGCAATCGACGTTGTGCTCCAAGTCCTTCGGGCCGGCGATCTGCCCCTTCTTGGTAACGTGTCCGATGAAGAGGGTGACAAGTCCCTGCGCCTTCGAATTCTCAGCGAATTCGTATAGGGCGCGGTACTTTTGTGCTGCGGTGGGGGCTAAACCGCGGCCCTGTACCGAGTCCACCACAATGGCCTGGATTCCGTGGTACTCCTCACCCTCCGTGAGCACCCGCCGGGCCAGGAACCGCGGGAGTGCGTCTATGTCCTCGACCGTATCGTCGAAGAAAAAGTTCTCCCGAATCGGTTTGGGCAAGTGACCTTCAGCGGTCCCGTGTATCCGCGTGACAGCCCTTTTGATGTCGCCAAGGCCCTGCTCCGTGGTCAGGTACAGGGTCTTGATGCATCGCGCAGCCAAGTCGCCCAGCACTTGAATCGCAAGGGTCGTCTTGCCAATCCCGGGCTCCCCGGCCAGGAGGTACACTCCCCCACGAATGAACCCAGGCGCGATGGCCTTGCCCAGCCAAGGCAACGATGGCACTTCAATGAGATCGGGACCTTTCTCCGTGATGTCGTCAATCTTGGGCATACCACCTTTCCTTTCCCTTTCAATACCGCTTCAACGAGTTCGCCGTCTGAGATCCATTGTCGTTCGTCGCTCTTAAATTTCACCCTGTGGGTCTCGCCCGCGGTCAGATCACTGGACGTCACGACGAACCTCCGTAATCGGGGCCTTTCTCCCGCACCTGCATCGGTTGAGTCATGGCATCCACTTCCAGCCAGTAATGTGCCACCTTGGTCACCTCGTGCCAAGGGAAACGGGCTGGGTCCTTGATGGGTTCCTGCAGTGTGGGATTGGTCGTACAGTCGGTCACCACATACAACCAATAGCAATCGCGGCGGTCTTCGGCCACGCGACGCTCATTGGGCGTGAGCAAGATGGCGCCGGTCGATTCAGCCAAACCTTTGACCTCGATAAGCCGGAGCTCGCCAGAATTAAGGTCGAGGCTGGTGATATCGTAGCCCAGGTTCTTCTCATGCACATCGTAGGCCTGGCGCCCTTGTGCCCGCTCGTATTCCATGACCACCTGCATCGCCATGGCTTCTGTCTCGAGGTTCGGCCGGAGCTGCCGTACTTCCGGCTTTTCACGCTCCGGATGCGGCAATATGAGGACGCTCGTGATGCGCTCGACGGCTTGCAGCGTGAGCGACTGCTGACGCTTGAGTTCCTGCCTGCGACGCTCCCGGCGCGCCAAGAGTTCGGTATGGCGGTTTTCGGCTTGGGCCAACCGGCCCTCGGCTCCTTGCTCGCCCCGCTCGACAGCCTCCTGGGCCCTACCGATCTCCTCATCCACCCGTTGAAGGAGTTCAGTTAACGACAGTTCCACATGCTCGGCAATACGTTGCACTTCAGCAATCCTCTCTTTCCGGGTCTCTTCGAGGAAGGACTGGAAAGCGTTCTCGTGCAGCCATGAGTAGGGCTCCGGCTGAAAGGCAACTGGTGGAAGTTCCCCAGGTATTTCGGCTGGGATAAAGTTGTTGATTATATTCGGCTCGCGCAGGCACAGATTTCCGTTAGTGCCGATTTCCACGGCGAAAATCCTTTCATGAACTACCTGGCCAAGACCGTCCACCACTCGGGCACGGTAGAAATCGATGCGGGAGGGTTGCTCGTGTTGAAGGGAGTAGAAGCAAGCTCCTTTGTTGAATACCTCCACGGCTTGTGCATAGGTGTCCCGCCTGATAGCTTCAAAGAGCGGATGGCCGGGAGTGACCCACTCCAGGCTGTGCTTCTCGGCTGTGTCGCGGTCCGTGGAGCAACGCGGGTACCTCGCTGCCAGGGAAGGCAGTTTCCAATCCAAGGCCTGCTCGTACTTGCGTAGACGCGGCGGCGTGCGTCCGGGGTCAAAGGTGTGAGGCAGATGCGGCACAATCCTCACGTCCATGCCAGCATATCTGGCGGCCTCGCCGATGAATCGCGCGACAGTCTCCGGTACCACGCGTCGTTCCTGCGCCCTGGCCCGCCGTTCGACTAACATGGCGAGGTTAAGTTTCTTTGAGGCCAATCCCTCCAAGGCGTTCTGGCAGATAGCACGAAAGCGTCCCTCGTCGACGGTTTCCAGTAATCGTTCCTCGAGATCGGCGTCGCCTAATTTGCCAGCGTAATAATCACGTAGGGTTCGTTCCACATGAGCTGCGGGCAAAATTTCACCAACGACGTTGAAGACCGCATCATCGTCGAGGGCATCGCGAATTTCTTGAAGCTTCTCTAAGAGGCGCCGGAGAACTCGGCCTTCTATAGTATTTGTAGCCACAAAGTTGAAGACCAGACAGTCTTTGCGTTGACCATAGCGATGAATACGGCCCATGCGTTGTTCAAGGCGGTTAGGGTTCCATGGAATGTCGTAGTTGAATAGGATGTTACACACTTGAAGATTTATCCCTTCTCCGGCTGCCTCGGTTGCTACAAGTACCTGAATTGCACCATCGCGGAACTGCTGCTCCGAGTAAAGTCGAGTGCCCGGCTCATCCCGAGAACCGGGCTTCATGCCGCCGTGGATAAACCCAACACGGAAACCCCAGCCTTTTAGCTTCCCGACCAGATAGTCAAGCGTGTCCTTGAATTCGGTAAACAACAGAAGGCGCTTCTCCGGTTGGTCAAAGAAACCTTCTTCATAGAGCAACTCTTTAAGCTTCGACAATTTGGCCTCTGAATTAGAGTTTTCCACGGCTTGCGCCTGCTTAGCGAGTTGGCGAAGCTCGTCAATCTCTTTACGCACCTGGTCGGCGTTGCCGGTAAGTGTGATGGCCTCGAGCATCTCTTCCAGACGCTCGCGCTCCTTTTCCTCCATTTCCTCGATCTCTTCTGGGTCGGGCAGCTCTGGCGGAGCGCGTCCGATAAGTTCTTGTGCCTTCTTCAGACCTTCCTCAAGCGTGCGAGCGCGGTTTTCGAGGCTGTGCCGCATGGCGTAGGTGCTAGAGGCCAGCCTGCGCTGGTAGAGGGCCATGAGGAAACCCATTGCACGTGCTCGTAGATCGTCGCCCAGGGCTTCAGCTTTGGCGCTTTGGCGCTTCACGAACCGAGTGACGTCTTTGTAAAGATCGAATTCCGCACCATCGATCTGGAAGTCCACGGTGGTGGGAATGCGCCTGGTAAAAATCTTCTCCGCTACCCAGCTGCCATCAGGTCGGCGTTCCGGAAAGTAAACCATAGCCTCCTTGGTACGGCGCAGGTAGAACGGTGCTCGGCGACGCGCCATTGCCTCGCGGATGGAGCGGACATCCGCGTAGGTGTCTTTATCGAGCAGTTGCAGGAACAGAGAGAAGTTTTCAGGGTCTCCCTTATGTGGGGTTGCTGTGAGAAAAAGGAGGTGGTCTGTCGTGTCGCGGAGGAGTTCACCAAGCTTATACCTGAGACTTTTATGAGTCTCGTCGGCGGCGGACATCCGGTGGGCTTCGTCCACTACAACAAGATCCCAATGAACCTGCTTTAAACCGGGTAATATATCGGAACGTTTGGCGAGGTCCAGCGATGTGATGACCTTCTTTCGATCCAACCACTGGTTGACGCCAAATTGATCGCGAATGTCGCTACCCTTTATTACAAAGAAGTTCTCACCGAACTTTTCTTTGAGTTCGCGCTGCCACTGAAAAGAGAGATTGGCGGGACAAACGACAAGAATACGTTCCACCAAACCGCGCAACTGAAGCTCTCGAATCAAAAGACCTGCCATCACTGTCTTACCAGCACCAGCGTCATCGGCCAATAGGAAACGGACTCGGGCCAGCTTTAACATGTAATCATAGACCGCCTCCAGTTGGTGAGGTAGCGGGTCGACTCGGGAGACGGAGAGGCCAAAGTAGGGATCGAATTCCCACGCAATGCCAAGGGAGTATGCCTGAAGGCCCAGACGAAGCAAATGTCCATCCCCGTCGTAGTTGAAACGGGTTTCAACGATGTTGAGGCTTGTTATGTCTTGAGGGGTCAAGGACACTTTGCGGAATCGTTCGCTCTGAGTACCCACGAGGCCCACAACCCAGGTTCCATTGGTGTTGTCCTGCACGGTCTCCACCCGCATGGGCTCATTGAAAAGGGGGCCTGTGAGGATCTGTCCTTCGCGCAAGGATTGATGCTTACCCATTGCTCGTCGTCCGTGATCGAAGGATATGACCATACGGTACCTTTTGCATGGAGTTTTAACACTCAACAGGGGTACTCATCAATTGTCAGCTTGCACGAACAGTGTGTATGAACGATGCCTTATGGGCGCCGCAAGCGACCGACTCTTCCCCCACCGCGTACTTTGACACCCACGACAATCGGAAAATCCTCGTCGGCGATCCGTTTGCACCGTTTGGGGATCATCCTGGATGCTCCTCGACGAGTTTGGTGGCCCATTCAACGACACGCTCAGCCAGGACCAAGGCCTCTTCATATTCTTCTGTTGTCACCGGTTCGGCCAGACACGGATAGCGCAGTTGATGGGCATAATGCGTGAGGATTACTGTGTCCTCGAGGTTGTCGGGGACAAACAAGCCCCTATTGCGCAACTCGGCCAGAAGTTCCTTGAGGTCGTGAGTATAGCGAAACATCCAGTCGTTCTTTCGGTAAACGGCTTTGATGGCCTTCCCAGCGGCCTGTTGAGCATGGAAACACAGGTCCTCGTACACAGCACCGGGTGGAAGGGGAGCCTTGGCCAGGGCAAGGTCTGCGCGGGCGCGCATGAGCCATTCAGCCGGAGATCCAGGGATCGGCCTATTCGGCAGCGACATAGAGTTCCTTTCCTTCGCGTAAGGCTGGATAAAGAACCAGCGACGGTTCATCTCCGTACATGCGGACATCGCTTTCGGTTACGACGACGATGTCTTTGGCCACTCCCAGGGCAGGCAGTTGACGGTAAATTGCCTGGGCAGTGCGACGACGATGTGTCCCATCGGGCATTACTACAAGAATATCCAGGTCGCTGTTCGGCCCCATCTGACCGCGCGCAGCTGAACCGAACAAGATGATCCGGAGCGGCCGGACAGTATGAACGATGCAACGCACCAGTTCCGTCAGTGTCGCTTGCGACACGGGGTTTGCAGTTTCCATAAGTGTCCTCCATCCGACTTCGTCTCTTTCCGGTCCTGCATGGGTCAGGTGGTCGTCCTAGAGCTCGCTTCCAAGAAGTAGTGTGCCACTTTGTTCACCTCGTGCCAAGGAAAACGGCCTGGCTCCGTGATGGGTTCTTGGAGCCTCGGCTCCGTTGAGCACTTGGTGACCACGTAGAGCCATTAGCAGTCATGCCGGTCCTCGGCGACGTGGCGCTCGTCGAGCGTCAGTAAGATCGTTTCACTAGTTTCAGCCGAACCTCTGCCCCCTATCGAGACATCCGGGCTTTGGTGAAGGGATCGATGTTTACCCATCGTTCATCGAGGGCAGTAGAAAGATATAACTTTTACTATGATGCAACACATGCGATGTCAAGCTGTTTTGTGGAACGTAACGATAGGTACGAGTGCGCATTTTGTGTGACTATGGCCGACCCTACTTCCATACGAGAGGTCGCAGGTTACTCACCCACATTCGTTGACCCTCTCTAGGGGTGGTCTTTATACTTTCTATCTATCTAGCTCACGACAGGGATACGAAGACGACATGTAACCTCCAGAGCAAAGGTAGGATCGATCGCAGATGATGAGCTACAGAGCATACGCATTGCCACTGGGTTTTGTTTTCATGCTGGTTTTCTGCCTGATTGGTTGCGGTGGAGATGAAGGACCTCGTCCCCCAACTGGTGGCGACTCGCAGTCGCCGTGGCCGGATCAGGCTCAAATGCCCCTCGAAGAAAACTGGCTCCTCCACTCTTCAGAGGGTCTTGATGCAACAGGGCCAGAGATCTCGAGCACCGCATTTCAACCGACCGGCTGGTATGAGATCTCTGTTCCTTCTACGGTCTTTGCTGCGCTTGTAGAAGCCGGCGTATACCCAGACCCGTACTATGGCATGAACCTCAACCAGGTGCCTGGAAGCTGGCCGCCTTTTCTCGATGTCTCTCTTTTCCCTATGCCTCCTGGCAGTCCCTTTGGCGTGCCGTGGTGGTATCGCACTGAATTTACACTACCTCGAGGCAGCCAAGACCGCAGGGTGTGGCTTCGATTCGAAGGCATAAACTTCAGGGCCAACATATGGCTCAATGGACGCCTTCTTGCAGATAACAGGCAGATTGTGGGCACGTTTCGAGAATTCGAGTTCGATATCACTGATGCGGTCGTGCCCGCTGGCAAGAATTGCCTGGCAGTCGAGGTTTTTCCACCAACCACGCATGACCTTGCCTACAACTGGGTGGACTGGAACCCAACGCCGCCAGATAAGAACATGGGCATATATCGCGATGTAAAGATCCTTTTTTCAGGACCTGTGGCCCTTCGGCATCCACAGGTCGTCTCCTCAGTAGAGGTGCCAGGCCTTGGCCGTGCAGACCTTACCGTGGCTGTCGATGTGATACATACAGGCAACACACCAGTAAGCGGCATCCTCTATGGAAGGATCGAAGACATCCGGTTTCAACAGACAGTGTCGTTAGGACCTTTTGAGACAAAGCGCGTGACATTCGAGCCAGACCGGTTTCCTCAGCTCCGCATTTCCAACCCGCGTATCTGGTGGCCTTCAGGGCTTGGAGCGCAGGAGCTGTATCGTATCGAGCTTGGGTTCGAGATGGCAGGCCGCGTCTCTGATACGCACTCGTTCTGGTTCGGCATAAGGGATATCAAGGCGCCGCTGACTGAAGACGGATACAGGCTCTTTCAGATCAATGGACAGAACATACTCATAAGAGGTGGTGCCTGGGCGCCTGACATGTTGCTCAGGTCTTCTCCTGAGCGTCTTGAGCTCGAACTCAGGTATGCACTCGATATGGGTCTTAACACGATACGGCTAGAAGGCAAGCCAGAGGTGGATTATTTCTATGACCTCTGCGACAAGTACGGCATATTCGTCATGGCAGGCTGGTGCTGCTGCGATCACTGGCAGTTCCAGGAATCATGGGATGATGAGGACATGCTCGTTGCTGCTGAGTCGCTCAAGAATCAAGTGTATCATCTGCGCAACCACCCAAGTGCGCTTGTCTGGCTCAACGGCAGTGACGCACCTCCCTTGCCAGAGGTGGAACAGATGTTCATCAACGTGCTCGAAGAGCACCACTGGCCCAACCCTTACCTTTCCTCAGCTGATGAGAGGCCCTCACCCCTTACTGGTCCGTCAGGGGTGAAGATGGTGGGCCCTTACGAATATGTGCCCCCAGAGTACTGGCTCCTGGATACACGTTACGGTGGCGCCTTTGGCTTCAATACCGAGACTGGGCCAGGCGAGTCCATACCAGTGGTGGACAGTCTAAGGAAATTCTTGCCGCCAGACCACTACTGGCCGATCGATATCTACTGGCTCTATCATGCCGGTCGGGGCTGGTACATGACAGTGGATCCTTTTACAAGGGCCATGAAGCAGCGATATGGCGGTGCAGCCAGTATGGAAGAATATGCAATGAAGGCGCAGGTCCTGGCGTACGACAACCACCGGGCCATGTTCGAGGCATACGGCCGCAACAAGTATCGCGCAACAGGCGTCATCCAGTGGATGATGAATACTGCGTGGCCTTCGCTGATCTGGCATCTCTATGACTACTACCTTATGCCTGGAGGAGCGTACTTTGGAGCCAAAAAGGCCCTCGAGCTGCTGCATGTCCAGTACTCTTACGACGACAGGTCAATTGTGGTAGTCAATAGCCTTTATGAGGCATTTCCAAGGATGAAGGTGAGGGCGCGCGTCTTCGATATCGATCTCAATGAGCGTTACTCGCAGGAGGCCTTGATCGATGTTCCGCCTGACAGCAGCACTCGGGTCTTTGCGCTACCTGTGTTCCGCAGGATTTCTACAACCTACTTTGTGAAGCTTGAGCTCGAAGACGCTCAATGCCACATGGTGAGCACGAATTTCTATTGGCTTTCTACCGAGCCCGTTATTCTGGCATGGGGTCTTACCTTCAATGAACGCATGACGCCAGTCCTTCACGATGCAGATATGACCATGCTGTGTGGCCTTCCAGAGGTTGCACTCACTGCCTATGTTCGTTCCCGATACGAGGCGCCTGAACCAGGCTGGCAGAGGACTCGGATCGTGCTCGAAAACCCGGATGCGACCTTGGCGTTTTTTATCGAGCTACGACTCATGCAGGGCAGAGGAGGTGACAGTGTCGTTCCGGTCTACTGGGAGGATAATTATTTCAGTCTGTTTCCTGGCGAGAGGCGCGAGGTCAGTGTCACCTATAGGATCGATGACCTACATGGCCACACACCTGCTGTTGAAATAAGCGGCTGGAATGTATCGAAGATGGTGATCGACTAGAAGTCGGCCAATGTCCTTTCAACGAGCGGCCACGCGCTCAGTCAGGTACCTGCATGAAACCTTGATTGACCTCTCGGACATGTTTCTTTAGCATGGCCCCATGTGACGGTGACCCACCCGTATGGTATCTGCCCTGGGAACGCTATTCGGTCTGCGGAAGGAACGAGATGTGAATCCATCGAGGATGGTGGTGCTATGGCTGAAGATAAGATCACGTTTTGTAGAATCTGTGAGCCACTGTGTGGCCTAAAGGTGCGAGTGCAAGGCAGCAGGGTGCTTACGATTAAGGGCGACCGTGAGCATCCGCTTTCCAAAGGATGGATATGCAGGAGAGGTGTTGCCTTCAGAGAAGTGCACAATGATCCTGATCGATTACGCTATCCAATGAAGCGAGGGCCCAATGGGTGGCAACGGATTTCATGGGATGCTGCCATCGAAGAGATCGCAGCACGGCTGTCGGACATCCGCCACACCCACGGCAAAGACGCTATTGCAGTGTACATGGGCAACCCAATGGCATTTTGTACCTATGGTGCGATTGCGATCCCTGCCTTTGTCAAGGCACTCGGCACCTCACGCTTTTTTACTGCAGGATCGCAGGATGCAAACAACAAGTTTGCGGCTTCCCAAAGGATGTTCGGTTCGCCAGTGCTTCAGCCCATCCCAGATCTCACGCATGTGAAATACCTTCTTATCATAGGGGGGAATCCGGTTGTCTCTGGCATGAGCTTTACCCAGGTTCCCCGACCGACTGAGACACTTAACAACATTGTCAAGCGAGGAGGTCGGATCGTTTACATCGACCCTCGAAGGACTGAAACAGCCCGTATCGCAACAGAGCACCTGTTCATCGAACCAGACACGGATTGTTACTTTCTGCTTTCTCTGCTGCACGTGATACTTAAGGAGGGTAGGTACGACACCCGGTGGGCTGCAGAAGATCCAAAGGGCTTGTCAGCCCTCAAGGAACTTGCATTGCACTGGCCTCCAGAGCGCACTGCCCCACTTACCGGCATCCCTGCAGACAAAACTGCCGAGATCGCTCATCATCTTACAGGGCCAGAACCTGCTGCCTGCTATGGAAGCTTTGGGATCAACACAGGTCGCACGGGCACGGTGAACTACTGGCTGCTTCAGGTTCTAAACATCTTGTCTGGCCATTTCGACAGCCCGGGCGGCACCATTATGTGCCGTGGTGTCATGAATATCGAACTGCTCTACCGTCTCTCTGGGTTGGGAAGGGTATCGAAGCGGTCTCTTACCGGAGATTTCAAGCCGTTGATGGGGACCTATCCTGCTGCACTTTTGGCCCATGATAGCCTCTTTCCAGGGGACGACCGTATCAGGGCGCTCGTGGTAGTGGCAGGCAATCCCTTGCTCAGTGTGCCAAACGAGCTGCACCTCGAAAAGGCCTTGAGCGGCCTGGACCTTGTGGTCTGTCTGGACATATACCGAAACGAAACTGGTGCATATGCCCACTACTTGTTGCCTACAACGGATTTTCTCGAACGGGAAGATCTCACGCTCTCCCATACAGCACTTCAGCAATATCGTCACATTGCGTTCAGCCCCAAGGTTGTCGAGCCTGACGGTGAGCAGCTCCAGGAGTGGGAGATCCTTACAGCACTGTCTGACGCCATGGGGCTGGCACTCTGGGGCAGGTCTGTGGCTGCAGTCCGCAGGCTAGTGCAGCGGCTGGCGCCCGTGCTCTATCAAAGAGGGAATTGGGGAAAGGGTCAGGTGGTGCATGTTCCTCGCATGCTCCTTGCAGCATTGCTCAAGCTCGGTGGTGAGGTGGACTTGGCTACGATCACTTCTCGGCCGAGAGGTGTCCTGCTATCTGGGCATAGCTATGGTACGTGGCGAGAGAAAAGGCGTCGTAGGCCCTTTGGACGAGGCATCGTGCTTGCTCCAGCCGATCTTATGAGGGAGGCATGGAAACTCGACGGCCTTCTTGCAGTGCGCGAGGCTGAAAAAAGAGAGTTCGTGCTCATAGGAAGGCGAGAGCGGCATACACACAATACGTGGATGCACAATGCTGATAGCCTTTCCAAGGGAGAGACCTCGAACTACCTCTACATCCATCCAGAGGATGCAGCACGCTATGGTATTGGCGAAGGGGATATGGTTCGAGTGACGAGTGCGCACGGCACCTGCGTCGAAGTTCCCTGCAGATTGTGTACTGATATGAAGCGGGCTGTGGTAGCCCTGCCTCATGGGTGGGGGCATACGTATGAGGCTGGCTGGAGTCGGGCCCTAAGAAGGCCTGGGGTAAATATAAATCGACTGACCAGTGATTCTGTGTGGCAACTCGAGCCGATTTCAGGTATGGCCTGGCTTACAGGTATACCTGTAACGATCGAACGGGTGGAGAAAGCGTCCTGCTGAGGTGGTCAGCTCAGCCGCGGTCCAGCTCTGCAGACAGGAGTTCAGCAGCCTCCTCTGAACGTTCGTTCTCCTCGAGCATTGCGACCAACCCTTCGAGTACGCGTTCTCGTTCAGAGATGTCGTCCGCTGCAAGATCGAGGGCTGTCCTATAGAGCCGCTCTGCTGTTCCTATCTCATTGAGCTTCCAGTACGCCTCTGCTGCCTTTGACAGGAGTCGAGCGGTCCTTGGAAAGGTAGATAGGTTTTCGTGGATCTGGGCAAGGGCCTTGTCTCTCTTGCCTGTCTTGGCAAGCACGAGTGCTTTTTCAGAGAGAAAGAATTCTTTGTCAGCGATTGCAGCAAAAAAGTCACACAGGGTCAGGGCCTCTTCTGCCATGCCTCTGAATGCTAGGTCCTTTGGGAGCGAAAGCAGCCAATCGACGATCCTCGAATCTGTTGCTTCCTCGGTATGGTTCTTTAGGATGTCGTAGAGCTTTTTCACTATCTGGTATTCCTTTGCAACCACAGCCTGAGAGCGTGGCTTTCCTGTGCGTGAGAGCTGCCACGTGTCAATTGCCTCGTTGAGCGCAGGCACGAGCCGCTTGATCTCTGGTGGATAGGGAGGTGGTTGTTTGACTGCCTGGTAGTCGCCTTCCCTTTCAATGACCTTGCGGGACGGTTCCTTTGGGTCTACCTCCTCTTCGTCCAGGTACTCTACCTCGAACCAGAATTCCCTATCGAAGTCATATACGTAAAGAAAACGAGATCCTTTTTCCAGGGTGAGCGTGCTCAAGGGAGTTTTCTGCGCCTTGTTGGTCGAAGAAGAAAACGGAGCGCCGTATTCGTGCTCAGGATCCCATTTGACTCGGTTGAGGTAGAAGGCGTATAGGTGTTCTCCCTTGAGGCCAAAGGCCTCCACAATCGCGGAATGAAGGTCATGGAGGGTTTGTGTATCCTTGATCTTAATCGTCCTCCAGACCTTTTGCTGGGACTCAGGCACAATTCGATACAGTAATGCTCTCATAAGAACTGCCACTCCTTTTGTGCACCACCAATTGTCCCTACCTCACCGCTTGTGTGCGAGCCAGGATGTGCTTGCTGCTCGTGTCGGTGTGGATCATCTTTCCTGGCCTGCATACGTCTTGAGATAGTGGAAGAGAGGACTATTGGTTGTCATTAACAGTTTGATTTCCTTTTCAGGAAGGTTACGGTACATATCCAAGGTCGTGATAAAGGAGTAGAATTCAGGATCCTTTCCATAGGCCTCAGCATAGGTGCGGGCAGCCTCGGCATCGGCCTTGCCTTTGATCTCTTCTGCCTTGCGATATGCCTCTGAGGTTATTGTCTTGAGTTCCTTGGCCATCATACCTTCGATCTTCTTGCTTTCGCCCTGACCCTCAGACCGAAATTTTTCCGCGATCTGCTTGCGCTCGGCGATCATGCGTTCATAGACCTTTTTCTGGACGTCACTTATATAGTTGAGCCGTTTGATCTGGACATCGACTAGTTCGATGCCGAAATCGGTCAGTTTTGGTCTTGCCTGCTCCACAATCATACGGGTCATTTTTGCCCGACCCAAGGTAACTTCAGCCGGGATGGGAGCGTGTTCGCTGTCAAGGGCAGCAGATACGATTTCCATCTTTCTATTGCTTTCGCGAATCACCTCGATGAGATGGTAGGACTGAATAAAATTCCGGGTCGCTGCATTTATGATCGTATCGAGCCTGCCCTGGGCAGAGGCCTCGTTATTGACCGAAAGGAAAAACTTCATGGCATCTACGATCCTCCACCGGGCAAAGACATCTACCCATATGTAGGTCTTGTCCAACGTGGGTACTTGTCCTGATTCTCCATCCCATTCGAGCAAGTTCTTATTGAAGTAGTTGACTTGCTGGATAAAGGGGATCTTGAAGTGTAAGCCTGCCTCCATTATAGGGCCTGCAACAGGCTTTCCAAACTGGGTAATGACGACTTGCTCTGTCTCGTCAATGGTATAGATAGATCCGGACAGCGTGAGCAGTACAACGGCCAAAATGATGAGGATAGGTAGTGTTGGTTTCATTGTGCACCCCCTTTCTGGGCTTCGAGGTTCAACAGGGGCAATACTCCTTTGAGATCAGCATCGACTATATACTTTTCACCCAGCTTGGGGAGTAATTCTCGGGCGGCCTCGAGATAGAGCCTGCGACGGGTAATGTCCTTTGCCTTGCTGTACTCTTCCAGAAGGGGCAAGAAGCGGGCAACATCTCCCTTTGCTTTTTGGACCCGCTCTGTGGCATATCCTTCAGCCTCCATAACGGTCTTTTCAGCAGCGCCACGGGCCTCAGGGATGATCCTGTTGTACTGGCCTTGTGCTTGATAGATAAGCTTTTCCTTCTCCTGAATTGCAGCATTGACCTCGTTGAACGAGGGCTGGACAGGTTCTGGGACATTGGTCTTTCCAAGTTCCACTGTGGTGATCTGGATACCTGAGTCCACCTCTTGAAGGGTTTCCTGCAGGTATTTTTGTGCTGCCAGGGCAATTTCCTGCCTCTTGTTGAGCACTTCATCCAGGCTACGGTCTCCTACGACCCTCCGCATAGAGGCTTCGGCAAGATCGCGGAGCGTAGATCGCACATTGCGCACCTTGAAGAGGAACTTCTTGGCGTCTGAGATCCGATACTGGACGACCCACGGCACCAGCACACAGTTGAGGTCGCCAGTGAGCATCAGTGCCTCGTTTTCGTACTGTTTCTCTGGCGCATACTCGGTCCTGATGCCTGCCACCAGGGTCCTCATTCCAAACTCCTCCTGGAAGGTGAACTGGACCTTTACCTTGGTGACCTTTTCGATGCCAGAGGGCAGTTTCAAGTGAAGCCCAGGTCCTTCGGTACGAACGTAGCGGCCAAATCGTTGTACTACCCCTACTTCATCCTGGACCACTTTGTAGATCCCTGTAGATGCCCACAAGAGCACAATAAGGCCTACAATCATTGTCCACAGGGGGAAAGAAGAGACAGGGCCACCTTTACGCAGTGAAAAGACATTGCGTAGCTTTTCGAACAACTCATCGATCTCAGGGGGTCTTGGATCTCGTCCCCATGGTCCACCTCTGTCTTGCCAGCTCATGCTATCGTGCCTCCTACCTTCCTATGGGGCCCAATCGAGCCCTTGCCGGGGGTGCAGCTTGGCGACGCTGCAAGGAGCGGAGCGCGTCTTGTCGCCTGCTTAGCTGCCTTGGTTGTTGTTGTGATCCAACATAACACGGCCTCCACAAGGATTCAATGACAAAATGGTATCTATCATACGAGCGTGCTCACATACTGGCCATTGTGCAGCAGGTCTGTTCCAGCTACCATAGAGGAGAAAGGTAAGATCGAGCATGGTTGTCCATGGAACTCGAGAGATGATGTACCTTCAAGCAAGGGAGAGGTGTGTCATATGCGGCAGGATCAGAAAAACGTGTTTTCTGGGAAGAGGATCCTTATTACCGGCGCTTCAAGCGGCATCGGTCGTGCGCTGGCAGAAGAATTAGCCCCTTATCACGCCCGGCTTGGGCTGCTCGCCCGTCGTGGCTCACTCCTTGAAGAGATAGCTGAAAGCCTCTGTTCAGCAGGGGCTGGTCAGGCCCTTGCGTGTGCCTGCGATGTCTGCTCGAGGGAGGCAGTAGGTAGTGCTGTAGCGCGGCTTGTAGAACAGTGGGGTGGGATCGATATCGCAATCCTTGCCGCAGGGATAAACTGGATCATGCCGATAGGAAAATTCCAGGAGGATCGATTCTTCAAGGTGATCGAGACAAATGCCTTTGGCACCTTTCACACGGTTGCTGCGCTACTTCCGATCTTTCGGAGACAAGGTGGCGGGCTCCTTGTAGGGATCTCCAGCATGGCGGATAGGCGGGGTGTTCCTGATAACCTGGGATACTGCGTGAGCAAGGCTGCAGTGACGGTGTTTCTGGAAGGCCTGCGTGTAGGGCTCGCTCAAGAGGGCATCAAGGTGGTGACGGTCAAACCAGGTTTTGTGCGCACGCCAATGACTGAGAAGAATCGTTTCCCCATGCCGTTTCTTATGGATGCTCGGCAGGCAGCTAGGGCCATCTTGCGTGGGGTGGCCAGTGGAAAGCGGGTCATCAGATTCCCGTGGCCTACGGCAGTGCTTACCGGCATCTTCAATCTTGTCCCAGAAGGGGTATACGACTTTGTACTGCAGAGGACCACGTTTGCGCGATGAAGATTCTTCTAGTGAATCCTCCGCTGGCACCACAAGAGGTCATGCCTCGAACCCTTGCACGGCCACTACAAAGGCTCGGAATTCGTCCACCTGCCCTTACAGGCAGTATGCCCTCGATGTCGCTGTTGTACCTTGTCCCACCGCTTCGCAGCAAGGGGTATAACGTACAGTATTTCGAGGGGTACTTTCACAACGAGGATGATCTTGTAGATCTTGTGCAGAGGGATCGGTTCGATGTTGTCGGCATAACCGTGTATACGCACCGATGGCCTGTGGTGAGAAGGCTCATCTCTCGTCTCAAGGCGGTAGCTCGTGATGCCACAATGGTTGTAGGCGGGATTCATGCAACCGTGATGCGGGGTCAGCTTTTAGAGGAGTGCCCAGAACTCGATGTTGTCATTGCAGGCGAGGCAGAGGAGACCTTTTGCCGCCTGGTTATGGAGCTGGAAAGTACATCTTTCTCAGAGGAGATCCCTGGTCTAGTGAGAAGAGAGGCAGGAGGGATCGTAGACCAGAAAGGGGCACCATTTTGCGCTGACCTCGATGGCGTGCACTTTCCTGACAGGAGCCTTATTTGCATCAGGGCCTATAGACCCTCTGCTTTGTTCCATCGTCGTCTGCCACATACCTCCCTGATTGGCTCTAGAGGATGTCCCTATGGGTGTATCTTTTGTCATACAGACCGTCATGTCAGGTTGCGCAGTGCTGGAAATATCGCAGATGAGCTCGAACAGGTCCATGGGAGATGGGGTGTCAAAGATGTCAGCTTTTGGGATGACTCCTTCAGTCTAGACCGGGACAGGGTGTTTCTCTTGTGCGACCAGATACGGTCCAGAAGGTTGGACATTAGCTGGTGTGCAAGTCTTCGGGTAGACCAGGTAGATCTGCCTGTGCTCGATGCAATGCGGCGGGCAGGTTGCTGGAGGGTGCTGTACGGCCTGGAGACAGGCGTTCAGAAGAATCTCGATACCCTAAAGAAAGGGACCTCGATCGAGCAAGGAGTTCGAGCTGTGTCCCTTGCCAGACAGGCAGGGCTTCAGGTGCTTGGGATGTTCATGTTCGGCATCCCTGGAGAGACCTATGAGGAAGGGCTCCGTACGATCGATTTTGCCCGTAGCCTCCCGCTCGATTTTATTTCAGTAACGAATATTACGCCTTTTCCAGGCACTGCATTGGAGCGCATGATTCCCTCCAGTGGTCGCCTTGTTGAGGAGGCCTCTTACGATATGGACAATATCACATTCGTGCCTCACACGATGACAATCGAACAATTGCGGGATTTGCTTCGCAGGGCCTACAGAAGGTTTTACCTGCGGCCATCGTACATGATCCGGAGGCTTGCAAAGATAAGAAGCGTGACAGACATTCGCCACAATATAAAGGCCATGGTTGCACTTCTTAGCTCGTGATGGCATGGCGCTGTTTGTCTACGGGTGAATTGTGTCAGCAGGATTGCTGGCGTGGCGCTGGGAACTGGGACGATACGTAAGCAGGTCAAGAGGAAACAAGGCAGATTGAGCTCAGGTATCTAGAGCCAGACATGCAAGCTCGTGGATCGATTGTTTCCAATGGACCGTCAGTTTAGAATAGTAAAATGACAAATGACCTCCCGAACCCTTTGCCTCGGTCTCTCATATGCCCCTACCACACCAGAGCTTCAGTGCAACCCCCTTTATGGAAGCCACTACTGAGCCACCATCCCGATCCTTAGGCCTTTACCTCTTTCTGGCAGCCTTTGTTCATTGTGGCTTTCTCTTCTTTTACTTCCCATTGGACGCATCGTTCCTCGAGGTCCCAATTTTCAACGACGATTATTCGTTTCACTACTGGGCAGGTCAGGTCGCAGCCTGGCTCAAGGCCGAGACTGGTGTTCGCTATGGATGGGACCCTCACTTTATGGCAGGTTACCCGTTCTCGTGGATACTGGATACCTCGGGCCTCATGTACGAGAGACTCTTTACCTTTTTATCCTGGGTGCCGCCTGCACGAGCATTCAATGTCTATATCCTCGTGGCATGCCTTGTCATACCTCTCGTGGCATTTTTTAGTGCACGAGCGTTCGGGATTGCCAGGAGCACTGCTGTTCTTTATGTCGTGCTTTCGGTCCTGGCAACGTGGCTCTCTCACAATGCTATGTATATCAAGGACGGTATGGTGAACTGGCTGCTGGCAACTCATTTCTGGGCCCTTGCAACCGGAATGGTGTGGCGGTTTCTACTGTGCGGAGGCGTGATTCTGCTTGTGCTGCTTTCACTCATTGTGATCGTACTCCCCTATATCCACCAGGTCACACTGCCTCTATTGGGGTTGAGTTTTTGTGTGGCAGCTCTGTTTGCGAGGAGCTACCTTACAGGCGCCAGAGTCCTTGGCCTTGTACTGCTCTGTGCTGGAGCTTACGTGGTTCATTGCGAGTGGCTGCAAGACATATGGATGTTGTTGCCAGCCTTTGACTTGACGTATGTCTCGGACGACTACAAGACATTCATCGTCAATCCTTATTTCTCATTGCTGGACCTTGTGGACCCATTCAAGCTCGCTGTCTTCCTTTACTGTGGTATTCGAGTATGGTACCGAATGAGAAGGACCGGCCATGCTCAACCCTCCTGTTCAGGAAGTGACAGACACCAGCCTCATAAGCTCGACTCATCCCTACACATGCCAAGGCGTCTTGTGGCACTCCTGTGTGGGCTTTTCTTTTTTCTCGCCTACGTCAGCCCTTTTGTAGTCGACATGACAAAAGCAAACAACTTGAGGTTTTCGGTGCCCTTTCTCAATCTTTTGCTGCTGCTCGTCACTGAGCATCTTGCTCGTACACTGCTGTTTCGCAGAGGTAGGACCGGTCTGTGGTGGAAGGGTGCATTGATGGGCGCGGCAATGGGTTTCTTCCTAGCAGGTCTTGCCTACACGCCCAAGGTCCTTAAGACAACGTATCCTTTGGAATTCGAGGAGCTGGTTCGAGTGCTTTCCTCAAGAACCGATCCTTCGGCCAGGATCCTTCTTGAAGATGGGGCTCACTTGTTCAACCGAAACGACTACGAAGGAGGGCATCCACTGTTCGGAGGGCATCTGTTTGCCAGACTACCCCTTATGGTCGAGCGCGAGTTTATCGGCGGCCCTCATTCCATCGCATCTATCAAGGAGCACTATGCCACGTTTCAAAACGGTCATTTGTTGGGAAAACCACTTTCGCAGTGGACGAGTCATGAATTTCTCGAGACAGCGCAGCAGTACAATCTCGGGTGGATCGTTTGTTGGCACGACGACTCAAAGGCGTTTTTTGCAGGGAAGATGAACAGGAGCCTCGAAAAAATAGCCTCCATCGGCCAATTCGAGGTATATAGGTTACTTCGAAACCATTCGTTCTTGATAGGTGCCACAGGAGAAGTCTATGCTGACTACAACAGGATTGCCATTAGAGGCCTTAAACTCGAGCAGGGATCCACATCGGCAATACTCCTTTACCACTGGAATGACCGTTTTGAGAGCTCTCCTGTCGCAGCGATACGTCGCGTGGTGATCAATGATGATCCAGTAGGCTTCATTGAGATAGTAGACCCGCCTTCTGACGTTGAACTTCGCTTTACAGGAGGAGTGTTAAGGGCGTGTATATGCGTTCTAGGACATTTTTGATACATCCGCCAACTGGCCTGTATCGGCGCGAGGACCGATGTCAATCGCGGGTTGAAGATCCCACGGTTCGCATTGCACTTCCACCGATCCAACTTGCCTACATGGCTGCCGTGCTCGAGGCCCAAGGGATGGAATGTTCGATCCTCGACTGTCCGGCTGAAGGCATACAGTTAGATGTACTGCTCGAGGAGCTCGCTGCATATCGGCCAGAGGTCCTTATCGCAGCTACTACTGCGCCGACATTACCAAAGGATCTTGTGGTAGCCAGGAGCGCCAAGGAAAGGATACCTGAGCTCAAGGTAATCCTTTTTGGGAACCACCTGTCTCTGTATGGAGAACGTGTGCTTGCTGAGGCTCCATTTGTGGATTGCCTGATAACCGAGTCTCCTGAATTCGTTGTCGATCAGCTCGTTGCTCGAGGACCGTCTCAAGGTATTCCCAATCTGATGTACAGGGAAGGTAGCGAGGTGATAAGGACATTGGTGAGATCCTTCCTCGACTATGACCTGCTTCCTCTTCCTGCTCGTGGATTGCTCAAGAACGGGCTCTACCGGATCCCGGACACACAGAAACCGATTACAGTAGTCGAGGCAGCGCGTGGGTGTACTGGTAGATGCATTTTTTGTCCGGTTGCTCGACGGGCTGACAGGCGTGTGTACACCCGCTCGGTATCGTCTATCCTTGCAGAACTTACTGAATGCATTGAGACACACCACATCGATACCTTTTTGTTCAATGCGGACAATTTTACAGCTAGGAAGGCCTGGGTCATGGAGCTCACAGAAGCTATCGTGCAAAGTGACTTGAAGATTCGGTGGATGTGCAATAGCCGCGTGGACTCTGTTGATACAGAGATGCTCATATCCATGAAGAAGGCAGGCTGTAGCAATATCGGCTTTGGCGTAGAAAGCGGCAGTCAAGCCCTGCTCGACAAGATGAGAAAAGATACTACAGTGGATCAGGCCAGGGAAACCTTCTTACGCTGTAGGAGCGTTGGAATCACAAGTCATGCCTTTTTCTTGATCGGACTGCCGTGGGAAACCCGTAAGACACTCGAGGAGACCTATCGATTGGCCCGGGCGCTACCTGCTGATTTCTTCGATATTCACATCGCGTACCCTTTGCCGAACACAGAGTTCTTCGATATATGCACCAGGGACAACCTGTTCGTGCATTCATTGGAGGCGGCAAGTTATGCGATCCCGGCAATCCGAAGCTATTACCTCAGTGCCTATGAATTGGAAAAGGCGCGCAAGCGCATGCTGCTCAGGTTGTTTTTACGGCCAGGCTATATACTTCGGACCCTGCGCCGGGCTCGTTCCCTCAAGGAACTGAACAGCTACCTGCGCAACGCAGCGGCAAAATTGCGATCGATGCTTTCTTAGCGGTGGTGGTACTGCTGCCTGGTGGTGGTGGCAGCACGTGATAGGAAGGTCTTTACTACCCTGGGAATGGAGTCGATGGACAGGATCTTTGGATCGGTGATCATTCCCGTGCACAACGAAGCTAGGGTCCTCGCACGATGCCTGACCAAGGCATGTGAAGCGCTTCCAGCTGATTTTGAACTCATCGTCATTGATGATGCCTCTACCGACGGGACTGCTGAGATTGCAGCACGCTTTCCCTGCAGGTGCTTTGTCCTGGATAGGTGCCGAGGTGCGGCATTTGCACGCAACGTTGGCGCGGAAAAGGCACAAGGTGAGGTGCTGGTATTCATCGACGCAGATATACTTGTCAAAGCCGATTCCTTTGAGAAGATTCGAGCCTTGCTGGAACATCGCCCTGATGTAGCTGCGGTGGTTGGTCGTTACGATGTCTTTCACGAAGATCCGAGTATATTCAGTCAATACAAGAATCTCTTCACGTGGTATGAGTATGGAGAGGCCCCGGACTACGTATCATGGTTCTTTACCAGTATCGGTGCAGTGCGCAGAGAGGCCTTTTTCGCTGTGGGTGGCTTTAAGCCGTACCTTTCCTCCCAGTCAGGGCTTGACGATATCGAATTCGGACAACGACTTTTCTGCTCAGGTTATCGCATCCGTCTGGACAAGGACCTCACCGTATATCATCTCAAGCGCTTTACATTGAGCTCGTTTGTCAGAAATGAATGGACAAGGAGCAAGGCGTGGATGGATTTTGTGCTTTCACGACCAGCGGGACGAGCTTCCCGCCGCATATTGCAATTCGCTCAAGCCCCACGTTCCTTTCTTTGGGGTGTAGCGAGTCTCTGCGCTGGGCTTGGTTCTGCAATCCTTTGGATGTGTGATCCACGATGGTGCCTGCTGACAGTTGTGTGTCTGTGTCTCTGGAGTGCCAGCAATGCCAAGTTCCTGCTCGTACTGGCGAAGCACTTACCAAAGAGGAGCTGGATCGCTGCCGTACTTGTCCTTTTGTTCGACCAGGGGATTATGGCAGCAGGTGGTTTGGCCGGGGCGATACAGCACGTACGATCCAGATTCAGAGCAACGGGTGCTTTTCCCCCATGAGTGCTAGGAAACCGTGGGCGTCTGTTCATATAGACCTCGATGAGCTATGGACCCTTGCCGCTCTGTATGGTAACAGGGCGGCCTTTACTGAAGGGGGCTGTTACGGTGGAGCCGTAGCTCGATTCCAGTCCATCCTGGAGCGACGTCGGATACGAGCGACCTTTTTTGTTGTAGGCCAGGATCTTCTCGATGCATATCGATCCGAGTGGGTTCGATCTCTTGCTGCGCAAGGCCACGAGATCGCAAACCATAGCTTCACGCATCCTGTGGGGTTTCGACATCTGAGCGCCACTCACAAGAGGGCAGAGATTCAGATCACGCACGAACACGTGATCAGGTTGCTCGGCCGAGCACCTGTAGGCTTTAGGGCCCCTGCTTATGATATCGATTCAGAGACACTAGGGTTGCTTAGGGGATTGGGCTACCTTTACGATGCATCTGTCGTGCCGAGTCTCCTACCGTGCGTACTTCGAACGGTGGATGCGGTTTTTTCGCGCACTTCCTCAGCATTGAGACTCTATGGTGGGACCTCGCTCAGGCGCGTACCCAACAGGCCATACCGTCCCTCGGTAAATAACCTCTGGGAAGAAGATCCCTGTGAGTCCTTTCTGGAAGTGCCGGTCACAACCATCCCGTTGCTGGGGATTCCTTTTACTGCGAGTCTTACCCTGAATCAGAGCATGGGCCTTTTTCGTCTAGGCTTGAGGCTTATCCGGAGCCGCGCGCTTCCATTGGTCTTTCTTCTCCACGGTGTCGACCTTGTCGATCAGCTCACTGACGCGACCTTGCCGTTTTACAAGAAGATACGAACGCCTGTCGAGTACCGTTTGGCACGCATCGAGGCAGCGCCTGAGGAACTGCAAAGGTACTATGACGTGCTACCAACGCAGGAGGCGCTACAGAGATTGTAGGTTGGAACCCCAGAGGTGCGGTAGGGTAAGAGCACGTAACTATGGGATCGATGGTGCTGCTCGCCAATGCCCTTTACGGTGTCGTTCGTAGCTTTTAATAACATCTTTTCTGTTCGGTAATCGCATCTGTTGTAACTCTAACCCTAAGAGCCTTATCCAAGCTTCCAATACACTCTAACCACCCCTATTCCTTGTCGTCTTACCTCTTCCAACCGAACTGTTAGGGTGGATTGTTCTGAAGGATTTTCTTGTGAATTTAGAATAAACTTTATATAGTTGAGTCACGAACCCCGATTTTTTTTACAGAAACGTTCTGCCTCGAACAAAATGAACTTCGCG
>FWPU01006489.1_pt1 | contig 23263 bp, 23 predicted proteins | sample 2228361 | NCBI WGS metagenome assembly FWPU01 (sample SAMEA103939777, study PRJEB20133) | metagenome
GCATCAATCACGCAAATTTCCTGGCCATAGGACACCCAATCGCCGGGATGGACGGAAACCGCTGTGACAACGCCGGGTATGGGAGCGCGCACATCACCACGGATGGATTTGACAATGGGCTTTTCAGCAGAGGGAGAAACGGCGGCCGTCGCACCCGGCAACGACGATTCCAGCCACACTTCTACTGGCGTGCCATTGACACGGGCTACAATTGGTTGAGACTGCAGCGAATCGATTTCGACTTCAAAGACTTTCCCCTCAACCTTAACGCACACAATCATCGCACCAACCCTCGCTTATTCAACATGTTCGAACGCAAAACCGCCTGCCAGGCGCTGACGAAAGCCGTAGGAGGCATCGGAAAGCGCGGGGAGGATGCGCTTTCTTGTTCTGCAAGCAACACGGCTACTGCGGCAACGGCAGCCTGTTGTTTCAGCTCCAGCTCAAGCGCATCGCCAGCTTGCGGGGCTTGTTGCGGTCGGCTTGTCCAGCGCACCAAAACCGAAAGTAAGGTAGCCAGGAAAATCAGCACGGCAAAAACCAACCCCATACCGATCAGGGTAATTTGCAGAACCAGGAGCAGATCTGATTGCATACTTACACCGGGATGTTCCCATGCTTGCGCGGCGGGGCGGCCGAAAACTTGTCGCGCAAAGCAAATAAAGAATTGATGATCTTTGGACGGGTTTCACGTGGCTCGATGATATCGTCCACATAACCAGCACGAGCGGCGAAATACGGGTTGTTAAACTTCTGTCGATACTCCTCCACCAAGCGCTTGTATTCCTGGGCGGGATCTGGAGCAGCAGCGACGCGCTTCCTGTACAGGATGTTCACCGCTCCCTCAGCACCCATGACGGCGATCTCAGCGCTTGGCCAGGCGTAGGTGACATCGGTGCCGAGGTATTTGCTACTCATAACCACGTACGCGCCGCCGTAAGCCTTGCGGGTGATGACGGTTACCTTCGGCACTGTGGCTTCCGAATAGGCATACAATACCTTAGCGCCATGCCGGATAATGCCGCTGTGTTCCTGCTGGACTCCGGGCAGGAAACCTGGCGAATCGACGAAGGTGACCAGCGGGATGTTGAAGCAGTCGCACATGCGCACAAAACGGGCAATTTTATCGGAGGCATCAATGTCAATCACGCCCGCCAGCACCATCGGCTCCTGGGAGACAATGCCAACGCTATGGCCACCCAGGCGCGCCAAACCGACGATCGCGTTGCCAGCCCAGGTTGGCTGGATTTCGATGAATGAGCCGCGATCGACGACCTTCTCAATCACCGCGTGCATGCTATATGGCTGGCTAGGATCGACGGGCACAATGGCATTCAGCTCATCGTCCATCCGCATCGGATCGTCATCAGGGGTATGGTAGGGCGGGTTTTCGACGTTATTCGAAGGAAAATAACCCAGAATCCGACGGGTCAACTCCAGAGCCTCTTGTTCTGTGTCACAAGCCAGGTGAGCCGTGCCGGTCAGGTTCATGTGCACATCGGTTCCACCGAGGTTTTCCGCGTCGATCACCTCCCCAGTCACGGCGCGAATTACATCGGGTCCGGTCAGGAACATGAAAGAGTGGTTGCGCACCATAATGATGAGATCGGTCAGAGCAGGAGAATAGGCAGCGCCGCCGGCGCACGGACCAAGCATCACGCTGATTTGAGGGATAACGCCTGAATATTGAGCGTTGCGACGGAAGATTTCAGCGTAACCGCCCAGGCTCTTCACGCCCTCTTGAATGCGCGCCCCGCCCGAGTCGATCAAACCGATGATCGGCACGCCGTTACGCATCGCCAGGTCCATCACCCGGCAGATCTTATGCGCCTGCATCTCGCTCAACGTGCCGCCATACACGGTGAAATCCTGAGCATAAAAATAAACCGTGCGCCCATTGATTTGACCATATCCAGTGACTACGCCATCGCCGGGGTATTTCTCCACAGCAATGCCCATCTCATCGCCTTGATGAGTGATGAATGGCTCTAGCTCGTTGAAGGTGCCTTTATCGAGGAGCAAATCCAGGCGTTCGCGGGCGGTGAGTTTGCCCTTGGCATGTTGGGCATCAATTCGTTCTTGCCCGCCCCCCAGGCGAGCTAGCTGGCGCAGTTTGCGCAATTCGGCAATTCGGGGATCTTCTGTGTTCATACAGCCTTGATCATACCTGCAGCCTAAATATTATTGGAGTGACAAACATCACCAAAACAGGGGGAGTTTTTCTGTACAACATTGAAACAAATTACGAGTCGGTCTCGCCTTGATGCGATTGGCGGCTCATCAACTCCACCAGGCGCTTCTCCAGCCAATTGAACCCGGTATGGCGCACTTCCAGAGGTAGCCCGAGATACTCCGCGATAGCCTGCGCCTTTTGCCGATAGGCAGGATGATCAACCTGAGCAAGATAGACGATGCGCCGGTAATTTCGAAAGTAATCATCTTTCAATTGCGGATAGCGATCCAACCCCATACTCTTGAGAATCAAGCCGTTAAACGTTCGTACCATGAAATCGGTGAGGAAATACGTGCCGGGTTCCTCGTCCATGAGCTGCTGAAAAGCTTCTCCGGCATACATTTCATAACAATGCGGGCCGGCGATGCGCTCGACTCCCAGGCGATTCAGTGTTTCATCGAGAGCGCCGCCTGAGCCACAATCTCCATAGACGACAATCAGTCGTTCATAGCGATCGCGCAACGCCAGGATACGCTTTTCAACGTCGGGAGCAATGCGGTTGGGAAAAACATGGTCAACGGCAGGGACGCCAACCAATTCGACATCCCAACCGTATTTCTGGATGATGGCATGGACTTCCTTGCCCAACGCGCCGCAAACAATGAAGGCAGTTGTCATTGCCGGTCAGTCTCTGCGAAAGCGACGCTCTCTGCGCGGCCGTCCATCCACCGCCACAGCGCTGGTCTCCTCCGCGGTTTCCACCCGATTGGCAGCGATCCAGGCAGCGCAGTTCTCATCGTTCCCCATGAGTACATCTGCCGCCAGCAAAGCCCGCCGGATTTCCGCTTCCAGGGGGTTGGTAATGGCGGCAGTCAGACCAGCGGCAATAGCCATGGGAAGAAAGGTGGCATTGATGGTAGCCCGATTGGGCAAGCCAAAAGAAACATTGCTGGCGCCGCAAACGGTATTGCAACCCAACTCTTCCTGGACACGGCGGATAATGCGAAAAACCTGACGCCCGGCCAGGCGCACCGCGCCAATGGGCATGACGAGCGGGTCAATCAGCACATCCTGGCGGGGGATGCCATGGTCCTCCGCACGTTCGACGATCTTTTTGGCGACGGCAAAGCGAACATCCGGATCTTCCGAGATACCCGTCTCATCATTCGAGATGCCGATCACCGCGGCGCCATATTTCCTCACCAATGGCAAGACAGCTTCCAGGCGCTCTTCCTCGCCAGTGACAGAATTAACTAAAGCCTTGCCCCGATAGGCAGCCAGTCCGCGTTCGAGAGCGGCGACAATCGAAGAGTCGATCGAGAGCGGAACATCGACAATGGACTGCACAACGCGCACGGTTTCTTCCAAAATGGCAGGCTCATCGGCAAGGGGTATGCCCGCGTTCACATCCAAGGCATGCGCCCCAGCAGCAACCTGCGCCAGAGCGTCGCTGATCACCCGCGAATAGTCGCCAGCAGCCATCTCAACCGCCAATCGCTTACGACCGGTGGGGTTGATGCGTTCACCGATGATGGTGAACGGGCGATCGGGACTGATGACAATCGTTTTGGAATAAGAGCTGATTACTGTTTCGGTCATGACAATTCCTTATCCATTGATAGCGCGATCAGGAAAGCATCTACGCCAATCCTGGGGGTCTATGGGCTACCCAGACCATGAATCGGATTGCCTGGGTCGTTTGAATTTTCGCGGGCGGCGGAGTTTGTTGATCTCTTCGGTGTAAACCTGGCGGGGACGAGGCAACAGTCCGGCCTCTTCGATGATTTCGGCGACCAGCTCTTCCTGGCGGTATGCCATGACATGCACGCCTGCCACTCCTTCGATCTCGCGCACCTGCTGGATAATCTCCACGCAGATGCGTTTGCCCTCCTGGAGCTGTTTATCCTTGGGCGTTTTGCGCAGGCGCTCGACAACTTCATCGGGAATAACGACGCCGGGGATGCGCCGACGCATGAACTCGGCGGCTTTATCGGAGCGTAGTGGGCCGACCCCCACCAGGATACATACTTTCTGGTCAATTCCCAGATCGCGCACCTGAGCCATGAATTTGCGGAAGCGCGGCACATCGAAGCAGTACTGTGTCTGGATAAAATTTGCCCCAGCAGCGATCTTCTTTGCCAGGCGATGCGCCTGCCAATCAAATGGCGGGACGAAGGGATTGATTGCCGCTCCGAGGTAGAATCGGGGCGGGGTAGTGATCTTGCGCCCGCTCAAAAACATCCCCCGATCGCGCATGATGCTTACCATGCGCAAGAGCTGGATGGAATCAAGATCGAAGACCCGTTTGGCTTCCGGATGATCTCCAGCCGTGACGTCATCACCGGTGAGGCAAAGCACATTTTTCACCCCCATGGCGGCTGCTCCGAGCAGATCTCCCTGGATGGCGATGCGGTTACGATCACGGCAGGACACCTGGAAAACCGGCTCATACCCCGCCCGGGTGAGCAAGGCGCAGATAGCCACACTCGACATGTGACAGTTAGCGCCCGAGGCATCTGTGGAATTGATGGCATCGCAAACTTCTGAGAGCACCACTGCCGCCTCGTAAACCTCCTGCGGGTTAGCGCTGTCTGGAGGGTTTAGCTCGGCAGTCACGGCAAAACCGCCAGCCCTGAGCACGCGCTCCAGTCGGCTTCCAGCTACATATTCTGATTCCATCCTTCAGGCACCTTCTGGTCAATGCCGGTTAACATGTTAATCCAGGCAGACGAGCCCTCCAAGCGCCGATCTACCGGCGGTTGTATCAGGAGCATCTCCTTGCCATACAGGGGCATTTTCAGCGAACGTTCATACGCCTGCACCCAAACGCAGGGCATGTCAGGTTTGACCTCGCAATTGCCGTTCAATCGGACGCCGCCGCAAGGCCCGTTACGCAAGTTCTTGGGGCAGGTCATCGGGCAGGTCATCCCCGTTGAATGAAGGATACACTGACCGCACATGCGGCATTCAAACAGCATCCGCTTAAGAGCTTCCTCGAGTGGGGTGATCCAGCGATTGGCGCGAGGGTAACCCAGTCGCCTGAGCAGCGGATCAATTCTCAGGAAGAGCCACCGCGTCAGCCGATACAGCCTTTCCAGCAGGCGTGGGTGATTGCGAAACCAAGCGCCCATAGGTAAATGCCGGGCTAAACAAGCTGGAGCGCCTCAGCCATGGCGCGGATATGGGCAGGGGTGCTGCCACAACAAGCGCCAATCATCCGGGCGCCCAGATCGCGAACATGGAGGGCGTAGGCGGCCATGACTTCGGGCGTGCCGTCGTAACTAAGCACATTGTTCTGCCAGCGGGGAACGCCAGCGTTAGATTTGGCGATGAGGATGACTTCGGGGTTGAGCTGGTGCATCTGTTGGATGACCGATTCCAGCTCATCCGGCCCGGTGCCGCAATTCGCACCCAAGGCTATCAAATCCAGGCTACCCAGCACCTGGAGAGCTTTTTGGGGGCTGACGCCCATCATCGTATGACCGCGGGTGTCGAAAGTCAATGTAGCCGCGATGGGGAGATCCGTCGTTGAGCGCGCCCCTTCAATGGCAGCAGTGACCTCATTTAGATCGCTCATCGTTTCGATCCAAATCACGTCCACGCCGCCAGCAGCCAACCCGGCAGCCTGTTCTGCAAATGCCTGGCGGGCATCCTGCATGGTCAGCGTGCCCATCGGCTGCAACAATTCTCCGGTCGGACCCATAGACCCACCAACCACAACCAGATGTGGAGCGGCATCAGCTTCCTGGCGTGCGTTGACCGCTGCAGCCTGGTTCAGCTCGAAAACGCGATCTTGCAAGTTGTGCAGTGCCAGGCGATAGCGATTCCCACCAAAAGAATTGGTCAAGATCAGGCGCGAACCGGCTTCAATATATTGGCGATGCACGGCGCGGACGCGCTCGGGGTGGGTAACGTTCCATTCTTCCGGCGCGCCGCCGGAAGTCAGCCCGGAAGCCATCAGCATTGTCCCCATGGCGCCGTCCAACAAAATTACGGGTTCTTGAGCCAGAAGCTCTTTCAGGCGGTTCATTGGGATGCTCTCAAACTTTCCCGGCTAGCGGACGCCTTTGCGAATGGCCATGAACTTTTTAGCCGTTTCAACCGCCACTGCAGCATCACGGCAATAGGCATCAGCGCCAATATCCTCGGCGAAGGCGTCATTGAGCGGAGCGCCGCCAACCAGGACAATGATATCATCACGGATACCGCGCTCTTTAAGGGCGTCGATCACCACGCGCATATAGGGCATGGTGGTGGTCAGCAGAGCGCTCATGCCCAGGATATCCGGCTTGTACCTGTCAATCGCCTCCATGTATTTCTCAACCGGATTGTTGATGCCCAGGTCAATGACCTCAAACCCCGCGCCTTCCATCATCATCCCCACCAGGTTCTTGCCAATATCATGGATATCGCCCTTGACCGTGCCAATGACCATGGTGCCAACTTTGGGCGCGCCGGTTTCCGCTAGAAGCGGGCGCAAGATCGCCATACCAGCTTTCATAGCCTTAGCCGCCATGAGCACCTCGGGGACGAACAAGATGCCATCGCGAAAATCCACACCGACGATGTCCATCCCCGCTACCAGGCCTTGGGTCAGAATATCGTAAGGCGCGACTCCACGCGACAGCGCCTCGTGAACCTCAGCCTCGATCTCCTCGGCCAGGCCATCATACAGGTCTTCCTTCATTAACTCAAATAACTCTTCGGTCGGCAGTTCCTTGATGTTGATATCTTCGCTCATTGCGGTCTTCTCCAAATGGATGTTGATACGACTTGATGACAATAATCGTGAGCGAGCATTCCATCACGCTCGCTAACGATACCTACGCCACGGTTGTGTCAAATATAAGCAATAATTCTATCCCCAGACATTCATTATGGGGAGGCTGATTGTCCTCGAATTGATCTACGTCTGCGCTCCAGACGAGTGTTCGACTCGTCGCGGTTGACTGGCAAGATACCAGCAAGGTGGGGGAAGGGGTCACGGCGATGGGGGATATACATGGCGTCGACAAATTCGCGCTGGAAGTCCGGATCAACAGCGGTTTCGATGTATTTAATCCAGCGGGCAATCTGCTGCGCTTCCCGGCGCTTGTTCCGATCGAGCAAGGCAATGCGCGCTCCATCGCCGGCGGCGTTTCCTACCGCATACACCCGTTCGAGATCGCAATCGGGTATTAAACCGAGGATCATCGCATGTTTTGGGTCAATGTAGCTGCCAAAAGCACCAGCCAGAATGATTCTGTCAATGGTCTGGCTGCCAGAACGGTTCATCAACAGTTTGGCGCCTGCATACAACGCTGCTTTAGCCAACTGGATGTTGCGAATGTCTTCTTGGGTGATGAGGATGGGCTCTCCACTGATCGTCTGCTCACCTGTTGCCAGGATATACGCCCCCGTGCGACCATTCCAGACCAGGTATGGGTTATCGGGATCGGGGAGAATTCTTCCATCTGAGTTGATGACGCCAGCCAGGAACAGCTCAGCCACCGCCTCGATAATCCCCGATCCACAAATCCCTGCAGCCAGATGGGCGGGTTGAGATTCCAGCGGGGCGTTTGCCCCAATTTGCCATTCGTCGGACCATTTCTCCTCGCCGATGACGCGAAAACGGGGAATCCTGGTTTCAGGATCAATACGCACACGCTCAATCGCGCCTGGCGCAGCGCGCATCCCGGCAGAGATCTGCCCGCCTTCGAACGCTGGCCCGGTCGGGCTGGAGGCGCTGAACATCGCCTGACGGTTACCAAGGTCAATTTCGGCATTGGTGCCAACGTCAACGACCAGGATGGTCTCATCCTGGTGATATGGCTCTTCGGCGAGCAATACGGCGACGTTATCCGCCCCCACATGACCGGCTTCCGCAGGCAGGATGTGGACATAGGCGCCTGGATGCAAGCGCAAGCCTAACTCACGGGCTTTGATGTCCATTGCGTCACGGTTGGCCAGGGCAAACGGCGCTCCACCCAATTCTTGCGGGTTGATGCCCAAAAAGATGTGAATCATGGTAGTGTTGCCTACCATGACAGCTTCGTGAATCTGACGGGCGCGGATGCCCGCCTGGTGAGCAGCGTTAGCCGCCAGGCGATTGAGGGCGTCGAGGATGGCTGTATGCATTTTATCCAGGCCATCCGGCCGGCTCATGGCAAAGGAAACGCGGCTCATTAAATCCTCGCCAAAGGATACTTGAGGGTTCATCATCGATTCGGTCGCCAACAGCTCACCGGTACGCAGGTCGCACAGATAACCGGCCAGCGTGGTGCTGCCGATGTCGACCGCCAGGCCATAGACCCCTTCCTCGTATCCGGGGCGGACATCGATCACTTCATGATCTTGCCAGAGGGTAACCGTGACCGCCCATTTGCCCTGGCGCAAAGCCATTTGCAAGCGACGTAAGGCGAGAAAGTCGATGCTGAGGTTGTCCAGCTTCCATTGCTCCAGCAAAGCCGCCTGTAGTCTACCCCAGTCGCCGCGATGTTCGCCCAGTTGCGCTTCCTCAACATGGACATAAACCTGACGAACTGCGGGGTGCACCTCGATCGCACGCTCGGTGGCGGATTTGCGGATGACCTGTTTTTGGGCGCGGCTTTCCTCCGGAACAGTGACGAGCAAGTCTCCCTGTACGCAGGCGGCGCAAGCCAGACGGCTACCGCTGGCGCGCATGCGCTCCAAAAGGAGCAGCTCTTCTTCGCTGGGCGGCGATAGATGAGCCGCGCTCGAAGTGATGCCATGTTTTGGGAAGTTACCTTCTTCGATGTGCACCCGGCATTTGCCGCAGGTCAGCCTGCCGCCGCAGATGCTCTCGATCTCTATGCCCATCTGGCGCGCAGCCTCGAGAATCGAAACGCCTTGCTCCACCCCCGCCCGGCGACCCGATGGCATCAGGATGAGCAGGTGTTTTTCCGGCGAGGGCTTTTCGACCTCAGCAGGAGGCGCCGCGGATCGGTCGGGAATCAACAGGTCATCGGCCATGACGGAGTGCCGCTGCCGTTCTGCGCCAATCAATCGTGGAGAAAGCCGATTCCAGTTCAGCCGCGACGGAGTGCGCCACCTCGTTGGCAGTACCGGGTTTCTCTTGCGGCTCGGTCCATTGGAGCAGGTCGGTATACGCCTCGCTGCCGGTCAGGCCAGCCAGCATGGCAGCCTGATCTACAGCTTCCTGGAAGCGTTCCGACAGAGGCAGGCTGATGCGATCGCGTCCATCGCGCGCACGAACCTGCAATGGGATGTCTTTCCAATAGAGTACTTGATAACTTGCCACTTGATCTCCTGTAATGTTAATTTCAATGTTGAGCAGGCGCGCCTGAAACCGCTGCCTGGAAGAATTCTTGAAACGAACGGATGTGATCCTCGATCAATTTACCGGCTGCCTCGCTATCACGACGGCGAACAGCGGCGAGGATCAGGCGATGTTCTCCCATGCGGGCAGACAAACTTGCTGGAGAGACAGCCAGATACAGCCAAAGGCGACGGCTGAGCGCATAGAGCATTGTCAGTGTGTCCTGCAATAAGCGATTATTGGCTGCTTCGTAGAGCGTCAGGTGGCAGGCTTCGTCAATGGCAAGTATCTCATCCACGCGGGCGTTGGAAATATCCGCTTCTGGTTGCCATGCCTGGATTAATTGCTCCAGGCGTTGCCAATGAGCTTCGGTACCCCGCTGGGCTGCCAGGCGAGCCGCCAGTGATTCCAGAGCAATGCGCACCTCAAAGATTTGCTGAAAATCTGTAACACCGATGTCGGCAACGAAGATGCCCCGACGCGGCACAATGTTGACCAATTTTTCCATCGAGAGCCGCAACAACGCTTCGCGAATGGGCGTCCGTCCAAGTTTCAACTCAGCCTGCAACCGTCCTTCGTCCAGGAGCGACCCCGGCGGCAGATCGAGATTGACGATGCGCTGGCGAATCAGCTCGTAAGCGCGCAGGCTCAGGGAGGTCGCCTGGCGCTCCTGACCTTCTTTAAAGAAATTCGGGGATTGCTCTAATTGGGCAGCAGTATCCATAAAGCTAATCTCCAGCCTGTTGCCAAGTTAACAGGAAACAGGATATAATAAGTTACGAATGATATATTCCGAGTATATCAAGACAAATTTTATCAGATTATATTGATCTGTCAAGCAACAGGAAGCAAAACGACAAAATCTCATCACAGGAGATCATTATGACTGCAAAAATCATCGATGGAACGGCCATTGCTGAACAGGTACGTGAGCAGGTGGCAAGAGATGTAGCCGCCCGCGTGGCAGCGGGTCTACCTGTCCCCGGTTTAGCAACGGTGCTGGTAGGGGAGAATCCTGCTTCGCAGGTATACGTACGCATGAAGCAAAAAGCCTGCGAAAAAGCGGGAATCAAATCCTTCGGTTACAAGTTGCCGGCAGATATTCCCCAGGCTGAACTAGAGGGATTGGTGTCGGAGCTGAACGCCAACCCGGAAATCAATGGCATCCTGGTGCAGCTTCCATTACCCAAAGGCTTGGACGAAGAGCGGGTGTTGAACACCATCAGTATTGACAAAGACGTGGACGGATTTCACCCGGTCAATATTGGGCGCCTGGCACAGAAAGGGCGTAAGCCAACCTTTGTGCCCTGCACCCCGGATGGCTGTATCTATCTGCTCGATCAGACCGGCGTGAACCTGGAAGGCGCCGAAGCCGTGGTGTTGGGGCGTTCGAATATTGTGGGCATGCCGGTTGCCTTGCTCCTGGTAGAACGCAACGCCACGGTAACTATCTGCCACTCCCGCTCACGGGATTTGCCCAGCATCTGTCGGCGGGCAGACGTGCTGGTAGCAGCAGTCGGACGGGCAGAGATGGTGCGCGGCGATTGGGTCAAACCTGGAGCGGTAGTCATTGATGTTGGCATCAACCGGGTGGAAGACCCGACGAACGAGAAGGGCTACAAACTGGTGGGCGATGTGTGCTTCGACGAAGTCAAGGAAGTTGCCAGCGCAATCACACCAGTCCCTGGCGGTGTCGGCCCAATGACCATCGCCATGCTGCTGCGCAATACCGTGCGAGCGGCAGAACTTGCCGACAGCAAGCGACAAAAAGCGCTCTAGAGTACATTTGGGTGAAACTACTACCGGGCTGCAAGGTTTCAAGCAGCCCGGATTTTTTTTCACAAGCCAGATATTGCGTATAGATATGCGTTAGAGCGTAATGTCCTGCACCGAATCAAGCACCTGGGTTGGCTGGTAGGGGAATCGGCTCAAATCTTCTCGTCGGGTGACGCCAGTCAATACCAGGATGGTGTCCATGCCACTGGTCAAGCCGGCGACGATGTCCGTATCCATACGATCGCCGATCATAACTGTTTCTTCAGAATGGGCGTTGATGTAATTGAGCGCCATGCGCATCATAAGTGGATTTGGCTTGCCGACAAAAAAGGGGCTGACGCCGGTGGTCTTTTCTATCAAAGCAGCCATGGCACCGCAAGCAGGGGTGATGCCGCCCTCGGTGACACCCGAGACATCCGGATTGGTGGCGATAAATCGCGCTCCGGCGGTGATCAGGCGGCAGGCTTTGGTTATAGCTTCCAGGTTATAGCTGTGGGTCTCTCCCAGGATGACATAATCTGGATCGAGGTCGGTGATGATATAGCCGACGTAATGAATGGGAGAAGTCAGACCACTTTCACCGATCACAAAGGCTTTGCCGTTGGGTTTTTGGCGGTGGATGAATTGCGCTGTTGCCATGGCAGAGGTGAAGATTTTTCCCTCCGGGATATCCAGGCCAATGGCGCGCAGGCGAAATGACAGGTCTGCTGGCGTCAACAGCGGATTATTGGTCAAGATGAGATAATTCCGTCCGCTCTGACGCAACTGCTCGATAAATTGGGCAGCGCCGGGTATCAGGCTCTTGCCGCGGACAAGCACCCCGTCCATGTCAATCAGGTAGTTTTTATAAGTCATAGCTCCCTCTCGCAGAATTTGGCCATATCAATTCTACTTCGAACGTTCAAAGATATCATGATAACCGCGGTCCAGCTCATCATCAGAAAGATGGGCATATCGCTGAGTGACTGAAATGGCGCGATGCCGCGCCAACTCCTGAGCCAGCTTGAGATTACCAGATGCTCGCAAGACCGTAGTAACGAAATAATGGCGGAAGGAATGAGGGGTAATTGTGCCAACCGCCTTGGCGCCCAGAGCCTCCCTGACTCGTTGGGAGACAATGTTGCGACCGGTAGCCGTGGAAATTGGCTTGACTTTCTTGCCAGCGCCTTTATCGTGCCGGGAAAAAAGCGGCAACGATGGCAAGCTGCGACCGGAAGCGCCGTCCAGCTCCTGGCGAGCAATCAGGTAGGCGCGCAATGCCTGGAGAGCACGGCTGGAAAATCGGACGACAGCCTGGCGATCCCCCTTACCAGTGACAATTGCCTTGCCCTCGTTCCAGTCCAGATCACCGCGACGCAACAGGCAGGCTTCATGGACGCGCAAACCGGTATCGGCGAGGGTGAGCAGGAAAGCGCGATCGCGCAGGTTACGGAGATGCTCCAGTTGGCTATTGGCGTTCGTGCTTGCAATATTTATTGCATATTCCAATACAAGCTCAATTTGTTCACGAGGAAATTGCGGTAAACGTTGGCCAGGCCGGCGCGATCTCTGACGAATGAGCAGATTAAGCCGCGGCAGATTCGGCCGAGCCAGACGCATGGCAGCGAGGAATTCGTAGAAACTGCGTGCTGCAGTGAGGTAGAGCTGTTCTGTAGCAGCAGTGTAATCCTTCAGGGCTTCTGCCAGCCAGACAATTGCATCCTCGCTTAAATCTTTAACGAAGGTATCAGCAGGGGGGAGGTGATGCAAATCCAGCACCAAGCCGAAAAAATTCAACGCATTGCGATAGGAACGCGCAGTATTGGGACTGCGAGTGAGCGCCACGTTTTCCAAAAACGCGGAAAACGCCTGAGCAACGGTAAGGGGAGCGGATTTGGATGTCATTGAGATGGTTTCCTTAGATATTTATATTTGTGATAAGATAACTTATCAAAATCATAAGCATATTGAATATAACAAAATACCACTCACCTGTCAAGTTATTTACTTCTGTGTGATTTTTAATAAAATCGCAACTCTCAAAGGATACATAAGCCACCGCTGAATTACTCAATCACAGACAAATCAATTTTCGCCAACCCTGACGATGTTTCATCCCTGTACTCCCCCTACCCCACTCGATAGTGCCGCAATCTGATTCTCCTCATGTCTTGGTATACTAGCGCTGACATGACACCGCCAGAGAACGATCATGAAATTCGTATTGGCATAGACACCGGTGGCACGTTCACCGATTTTGTCATCTATCACCCAAACACCGGCGTTTTGGAGACATTTAAGCTGCCTTCGACACCCGAGAATCCGGCTCAAGCGGTGATGACCGGATTAGAGCGGATTTTTCGCGATTACCTGAACGGCGATCATCCAGCGCGTATCTCCATCGTCCATGGTTCTACGGTTGCCACGAATGCTCTCCTGGAGCGCAAAGGAGCGCGCACAGCGCTGATTACCACGCGCGGCTTCGCCGATGTGATCCAGATTGGACGGCAAAACCGCCCGGCACTGTATGATTTCCGTCGTCAACCTCCCCCACCCTTGGTGCCAGAATCATTGCGGTTTGAAGTTGATGAGCGCGTGGACTACCAGGGGAATGTCCTCCGCCAGCTCGACCTAGATCAAGTAGAGCAGGTCGTCCAGACATTGATCAACGAGCAGGTTGAGTCTGTCGCGGTCTGCCTGTTGTTTTCTTTTAACAATCCGGAACATGAGCAACATATTGGTCAACGTTTGGCAGAAGAAAGCATCTTTCATTCTCTTTCCTGCGAGCTGTTGCCGGAATTTCGCGAGTACGAGCGCGTCAGCACAACCGCGGTAAACGCATACGTCTCTCCGATACTTGATCGTTATCTGGGCGACATTGAACAAAGCCTCCTTCAAGCCGGAAGAACCTGCGCGTTGCGCATTATGCAATCGAATGGCGGCAGTCTCACCTTAGAGACTGCCAGGAAAGACGGCGTGCGCTGCATTCTCTCCGGACCGGCGGGGGGCATCATTGGCGGTGCGTATCTCGCCAGTATGGGGGCGGAAGGAACGCATCGAACTCCTCGCTACATCACCCTGGATATGGGTGGCACATCCACAGATGTGTCACTGATTGAAGGCTCGCCGCGGGTAACGACCGAGGCAATCATCGGCGGCTGCCCTATTCGGCTACCGATGATGGATATCCATACAATTGGCGCTGGAGGCGGTTCGATTGCATACCTTGACCCAGGCGGCGCATTGCGCGTGGGTCCTGAAAGCGCCGGCGCTGATCCCGGACCAGCCTGTTACGGCAAAGGCCACCTCCCCACGGTCACAGATGCCAATCTCATACTTGGCCGGTTGCCGGCAGACTATTTCCTAGGCGGCAAAATGACCCTCAACCTTCAGCAAGCCAGGCGAGCAATGGAGGAACTCGCCATTCAGCTCGATTGGAATATCGAACAAACCGCCATAGGCGTGATAGAGGTGGTCAACGCAAACATGGAAAGGGCGATCCGGGTGATCTCAGTTGAACGTGGTTTTGACCCAGGCGACTTCTGCCTGCTTTGCTACGGTGGAGCCGGCGGTTTGCATGCCAGCAACCTGGCGCGACGAGTCGGTATACCCTGTGTGCTTGTGCCCCAAATGGCGGGAACATTCTCGGCGTTTGGCATGCTGGCAGCAGACATCGTTAAAGACTATTCAAAAACGGTGATGCTCCCCGGTGATTCCCCTTGGGATGTGCTCCAGGCTTCGCTTTCCGCTCTCCTCGAGCGTGGACTATATGATATTCAGCGCGAAGGTATCCCGGCAGATGCCGCGCGCATCGAAGCTTCAGCCGACATGCGCTATCGCGGCCAATCCTTCGAGCTGACCATTCCGCTGCGGGAAACTTTACTGAGCGACTTTCATGCCGCGCATCAGCGCATCTATGGCTACCAGCGGCCAGAGGCAGCGGTTGAAATCGTTAATCTGCGCCTGCGTATCACTGGCAGCACCCCAAAACCGCAAATCCAACCCTTGCAAGCCCGCAGCAAAGCCAATTCCCCTGCCCTGCCAGATTATCGTCAAGTACTGCTCCAATCCGGTTTGCGCCAGATACCTTTCTATCACGCCGAATCTCTTCCGGCGGGTGAGGGATTCTCCGGTCCGGCAATTGTATTACGAGAGGATACCACGGTGCTGGTGGAAGAAGGCGACCGCTGCCAGGCTGACCCATTTGGCAACCTGTGGATTGAGGTCTACTCATGACCGAGCAACTCAAACCCACACGACTGGATCCAGTGCGGATTGAGGTTTTCAAGAATTTGTTCGCTGCCTGCGCCGAGGAAATGGGCGTGGTGTTACAAAGAGGAAGCTACTCGCCCAACATCAAGGAGCGCCGGGATTTCTCCTGCGCCTTGTTCGATGAAAGTGGAAAGATGATAGCCCAGGCTGCTCACATTCCAGTTCACCTGGGTTCGATGCCGCTCTCAGTGGAAGCGGCAATCCGGGCATTTTGCGGCGAGAACTCCTGGGAGGACGACAGCGAGCAGCTACAGCCAGGGGATATGATCCTCTTGAACGATCCCTATCAAGGCGGCACGCATCTGCCAGACATCACCTTGGTGACGCCCATTTTTACCCATGGCGAGAATCCCAATCTGGTGGGCTTTGTCGCCAGCCGAGCCCATCATGCCGACGTCGGGGGGAGCGCGCCTGGCTCGATGACCATCACTCGAGAAATCTATCAGGAAGGGCTGATCATCCCACCCGTGCGTCTCTACCGGGCTGGGATGCTCAATCGCGATGTACTGGCAATGGTGCTGGCAAATGTGCGCACCAGCGATGAACGTCTGGGGGATCTGATGGCGCAGGTGGCGGCAAACCGCCGCGGCGCCAAAAGGTTCGAAGAACTCATCAGCCGCTACGGTCTCGACGAAGTGCGCCAATCCATGAAAATGCTGCTTCTGTACTCTGAACGGATGACCCGCGCCCTGCTGCGCAGGATTCCAGATGGCTGTTACCGCTTCACTGACTATCTGGACGACGATGGAATAAGCCAGGAAGCAATTCCGATTACTGTGGAAATCACCATAAAGGACGACGCCGCCCGGGTTGATTTTACCGGCACATCTCCCCAGGTTGCCGGAAGTCTCAATGCCGTTTATGCCATCACCGTCTCGGCGGTTTACTACGTCTTTCGCTGCCTGGTTGGGCTGGATATCCCCAACAACTCCGGCTGCCTGGCGCCGATAGAGGTGATTGCGCCTATCGGCACAATCGTCAACGCCCGCTGTCCGGCGCCGGTAGCCGGCGGCAACGTGGAGACCTCTCAGCGAATTGTAGATGTATTACTGGGTGCACTCTCTCAGGCATGTTTGGCAAACGATGAGTGTCCGATCCTGATTCCGGCAGCCAGTCAGGGAACGATGAACAATCTCACGATTGGCGGTTGGGATCCGGTACGAAACACGCCGTTTACCTACTACGAGACCATCGGTGGCGGCATGGGCGCATTACCCAACGCGCCTGGTGCTTCAGCGCTACATAGCCATATGACCAATACGCTGAACACTCCGGTGGAGGCGCTGGAATATGCTTATCCGCTACGCGTGCTTCGCTATCAAATCCGGCGCGGCTCTGGGGGTAATGGACGTTTCCGAGGCGGTGATGGCATCCGGCGAGACATACAGGTATTGACCGATTGCCAGATGAGCCTGATCAGCGACCGAAGACGCTTCCGCCCCTATGGATTGCGCGGTGGCGAAGCGGGCATGCCCGGCGTCAATCTGCTTTACCGTTCGGGCGAAGAGCGTCTGCTACCGGGTAAAGGGACGTTCTCCTTACTGGCCAATGACATCATCAGCATCCAGACACCTGGCGGCGGCGGCTATGGACAAGCGGAGACGGGACTGGACAAAGATCCAGGCGATTGGTCCTCAAGCTGACCTGCCGCGGTAGCGCTTCCAGGCGCCGATCCACGGCGTGCCCATGCGATGATGCTGGGGGATATTGATATGCCGCACTCGCTCCCGGATGTTCTCCACAATCGAGAACAGGGCTTGCCAATCATTCTGCGCCAGGGCTGTACGCATGTCGGCGCTACACCTACCCGTCCAAGACCAATCGCGGCGAAACTGATCCGCCTTTACCCAGTATCCCCGCTTCTCCCATGCCTGGATCGAAGGCTCGATTGTCGCCTGGATTGCTTCCAAGGTGAGAATGGTAAAGGCTAGTAGGTCAAGAAAATCGGCGTCGTGCGGCGTCTTCTGCGCCAGTTCGCGCGTTGCCAGGCAAAGCAGCTTGAGCAACTGCGTTCTCTGTTTTCCAGCGCTCTCCAATTTGATCAGGCGCGCCAATTTAGCCTCCAGGTTACTCGGAATCTGCAACCTGTTCATTATACCCAAGCCAGCGCTTATTGACGCTCAATATTCTCTGGCTTATAATTCGCCCGCAGACATGCCCCGGCATAGGGGAAGTGCTGGAACTGGCAGACAGGCTTGACTTAGGATCAAGTGCCGCAAGGCGTGAGGGTTCAAATCCCTCCTTCCCCACTTTCATACATACTTCTAACGCTTGCTCATCTGGTTCGCATGATATAATCCCCCCGTTCTGTTGACCAGAAAGCTCACTTGTTGTGTGGTTTGATCTCAACAGCGGCGCATTTACGAAAGGATTCCGATCTTGAAAGTTGAAACCTACGAACTCGAAGATCATCAAGCCAGGTTGGTTGTGGAGATAGAAGCCGATAAACTCGAAACAGCCAAACACAGAGCCGCCAACGCGCTGGCTAAGAAAGTCCGCATCCCAGGCTTCAGACCAGGAAAAGCTCCGTATGCCATGATTGTCCGCCATCTTGGCGAAGGTGAAATCATCGAGCATGCCATTGAACTCCTGGTAGATGATTACTACCCGCAGGTCATTCGCGAGGCAGGCATCAAGCCCTATGGACCAGGCAGCCTTGAACAGGTCAAATCCCTGGATCCGCTCACGCTGGAGTTTATCGTGCCGCTGGCGGCGCAGGTTGAACTGGGGAATTACCGGTCGATCCGCATCCCGTACGAGAGCAGGCAAATTACCAATGAAGAGGTGGAACGTGTGCTGTCGTTGGTGCGTTCTCAAAACGCATTGATTGAGCCGGTGGATCGTCCAGCCCAGGCAGGCGATCTGGTGCAGCTCCGCGTCAGCGCAAATAAAATCGGCGGCAGCGACGAAGATCGGGTGCTGATGAGTGAGCGCCAGCTAAGCCTGGTAATCGGGCAAGAAGACGAAGAATTGCTCCCGCCAGCGCCTTTTCCAGGATTCACCGAGCACCTGATTGGCATTTCCGCCGGGCAAACCATTACGATCCGACACCAATTTGCCGAGGATTCAGCGATAGAAACGTTGCGCGGCGTAGAAGCCGAGTTCACGGTTACGATAGAACAGGTAAACTCACGTACCTTGCCGGAGCTCAACGATGAGCTCGCCCAATCCATGGGTGAATTCTCCACACTGGAAGAATTGCGCGCTGCTATCCAATCTGACCTGCAAAGACAGGCTGAGCGTGAGTACAACGAAGAATACGATGATAAAGTGCTGGATCAACTGGTGGAAATCTCCACCGTGGTGTACCCACCGCAGATGCTGGAAAGCGAGATCGAGGATGTCATCCGCCAGTTGGAAAGGCGCCTCGAACAACAAGGACTAGACCTGGAGCTGTACCTCAAGACGCGCGGCATCAATCGCGAGCAATTGGTTGAAGAGACCAAGCCCATCGCCGAAGCGCGCCTGAAGCGGGCATTGGTTCTATTCGAGGTGGGCGAAAAGGAAAATATTCAGGTTAACCAAGAAGAGTTGCAAGATGAGACGATCCGCACAATGGGGTTTTTCTCGCGAATCTTACCGCCGAAAGACTTTCAGCGCTTTATCCGCAAGGACAAAGCCTCGAGTATAGTCGGCAACATCATGATGGATATGATGATCGAAAAAACTCGGGAGAGGCTGCGAAATTACGCCAGGGGTATTGCAACCGAGGTCGGAGCCGAAACCAAGCCCACCGCCGAGGCCAATGAGAAGGCAGAAAGCCCCGCAGAAGCTGTTCCGGGCGATCAAAATGCTGTTTAGATTGTTAGAGAGGAAACAGATGAACCAACCATTTTCACTGATCCCAACCGTTGTAGAGACCTCCGTTCGTGGAGAACGATATTTTGATATCTTTTCGTTGCTCCTGCGAAACCGGATTGTATTTCTGGGGACACCGATCAATGACCAGATCTCAAACTTGATCGTTGCCCAAATGCTCTATTTGAGCAGCGAAGACCCCGAAGCGCCTATTCAAATGTATATCAACTGCCCAGGAGGCATGGTTTACGCGGGGATGGCAATTTATGATACGATGCAAATGATCCCAAACCCGATTACAACTGTTGCCGTGGGCATGACAGCTTCGTTTGGCACCGTGCTATTGACCGCCGGAACCAAGGGACAACGATATGCCCTGCCGAATGCCACCATTCACATGCATCAGCCACTTGGAGGCGCGCAAGGTCAGGCGTCGGATATCGAAATCCAGGCGCGCGAGATTCTGAGGCTGAAAGATCGTCTGAATCAGATACTTGCCGAGCACACCGGCAAAGACATTGCCACCATCGAACGAGATACCAACCGGGATTTCTACATGGACGCCCAGGCGGCAGTGGAGTACGGGCTGGTTGATCAGGTCATGGAAGTCCCTGAGAACAAACAGAGAAGATAACCGTGTGAAGCTAATCCACAGAAAAGGCCGAGGCGCACCCCTCGGCCTTTTCTGGCGCATCGGAGGATTTACAATCTGGTCAAATGGCTTTCTTTGTATAATTTAAAGATGATGCTATTCTTCGACATCAACAACAGGAGCACATGGTGAACTTGGCGAAAAGAAACTCTATTCAGGCTTTGATCCTCGACATGGATGGAGTCCTGTGGCACGGCGACCAGGCAATTGGAGACCTGCCGCGCATTTTTCAAAGGATCAGACAACTTGGCTGGCAGGTAACGCTGGCCACAAACAACGCCACGCGTTCGATCCGCCAATATCAGGAAAAATTACGCGATTTTCAGGTTGACATTACACCCGATCAGATCGTTACCTCCGGCGAAGCCACAGCGCACTACCTGCGCCAAAAATATCCTATGGGAGGAAACATTTTCGTGATAGGAGAAGCAGGCCTGGAGCAAACACTGCGCACCTATGGTTTTCAAATCCAGGAACAAGACGTGATCGCTGTGGTAGTATCCTTTGACCGCCAACTGACCTACGAAAAGTTGAAGAAAGCGGCGATGCTGATTCGGGCTGGCGCCCCGTTGATAGCCACCAATGCAGATATGACCTTGCCCACGCCTGAAGGTGCCATCCCCGGTGCCGGGTCTATCCTGGCTGCGGTGGTGGCTGCTACGCAAAAACAGCCGATCATCATCGGCAAGCCTGAGGCGGTAATGTACCGCGTGGCAATCGAACGCATGCGGTCAACACCAGAAACCACGCTGGTTGTTGGCGATCGGCTTGAAACCGATATCGCCGGCGCACAGAAACTCGGTTGCCCGACCGCCTTGGTTTTATCGGGGGTCACCACACCCGAAGCAGCCAGAGCCTGGCAGCCAGCGCCGGATTGGATCGCCGAAGACCTGACCGCGTTGTTAGATCAATTCTAGGCTCACAATGGTCAAAACAAACCAGCCGGTGGCAGAGAAACCCTCGATTTACCAGATCAGCCGGGATGCCCTTCGAGCTTTGGTGCAATCCTGGGGAGAGCCGCGCTATCGAGCTGACCAAATCTGGAATGGAATTTACCAGAATCTTTGGCAATCATCGCATGAATTTACCGACCTATCCAAGAGTTTTCGAGAAAAACTGGCAGAGCACTTCAGCTTTTCAAGCATATCCCCCATCCAGGTAAAACAATCGAAAGATGGAGCAACGATAAAAACCCTGTTCAAACTGGCAGATGGTCGGGCAATCGAAGCCGTTTGGATGCGCTATGCGCAGCGGAACACACTATGCATCTCCTCCCAAGCAGGATGCGCCATGGGGTGTGTTTTCTGCGCGACGGGACAGATGGGATTTCAGCGCAACCTTAACAGTGGAGAGATTATCGAACAAGTTTTGTACTACGCCCACCAGGCGAAAGAACATGGCGATAAGATCACCAACGTAGTGATTATGGGTATGGGAGAACCGTTCCATAATTATGACGCCACCATGGATGCGCTTGACCGCCTAAACGACCCAAATGGATTTAACCTGGGCGCGCGACGAATTACCCTATCCACGGTAGGCATTGTACCGGGCATCCGCCGCTTCACGCGAGAGAAGCGCGCCTACAACCTGGCGATTTCCCTCCACGCCGCCGATGACGAGCTGCGCTCTTCGTTGGTACCGATCAACCGCAAATACCCACTCAACGAACTGCTCCCTGCTTGTTGGGAATACGTAGAGGCAACGCGCCGTCGAATATCGTTCGAGTGGGCGCTGATCCAGGATGTAAACGATGGCGTTGACCAGGCAATTCGACTAGCCAGCCTGATCAAAGGGCGACTGTGTCACGTCAATCTCATCCCACTCAACCCAACCCGCCGATACCCTGGCATGGCCAGCCCCAGGCAACGCGCGCACATCTTCCAACAAGAACTGGAACGGCGCGGCATAGCCTGCACAATTCGATTAAGACGCGGTATAGACATCCAGGCAGGTTGCGGTCAACTGGCAATCGAGGAAGGACATCACTAGCAAGGTGATTCCGCCGAGGGAATATGCTACAATGAGAGAAAATGTCCATAGCTGCTGAACGTGACAGTAATTGAGATTGAACATAAACAGGAGGCGCTTATGGCTCATCAGGTAGTTCGCTTAATCTACCCGGAATCATTGCTCAGCGTCCCCGTCATCAATCAATTAATCCGGCGTTTTGATATCACTGTTAACATCCTGCGCGCTCAAATCGGGGGTGGGGATCGGTGGCTGGAAGTGCAACTGGCTGGCGATCCGGCAATTATCGATGAAGCGATCAACTGGTTGGAAGCCCAGGGGATAGAAATCGAATACTAACTCCGTTTGCTCATTCGCTCACCCAAACCACTGCAGGGAGCTCAATGACCGCAAAAGTAATTCTCAATCCGTATGCAGGTCGCTGGATGGCTTTAAAACGACAGGATGAGCTGAAAAAAGCGTTGAACGACGCCGGCATTGCATATGAGCTCATCGCTACCGAGTATCCTGGTCACGGGACTCAACTGGCGCGTCAGGCGGTTGAAGAGGGTTTCAGCCCGATACTGGCCGCCGGCGGCGACGGTAGCATCAGTGAAGTTGTGAATGGCATGATGCAAGCCGCAGGGAACCCACAACACGGGTGTAATACCCCATTGGGGGTGCTGCCCTTGGGTTCGGCGAACGATTTCGTCGTCAACCTTGGACTACCCAAGGATTTGTCCACCGCTGCACAGGTGGCTGCTGCCGGAAAAACGCGCAAGATTGACCTGGGATTGATTCGCTTTGGACCTGACCAGCAGGAGAGATATTTTGACAACAACTCGGCAATTGGTCTGGAACCGACGATCACGTTGATTCAACAGCGCATCAAACGCGTGCGTGGCGTGATCCGTTATCTGCTGGCCACCTTGCGGGGCATTCTACAAAACCCCCAATGGATCATGAGCATTGAGTGGGAAGGCGGTCAATATGAGGGTATGGCGAATTTGGTGACGGTTGGTATCAACCCGTTGACCGGTGGACTATTCTACATGACGCCCCATGCAAATCCGTATGATGGGCTATTGACCTTTGTCTACGGTTCCATACCCAACCGATTACAAATCCTGCGCATCTTACCGCTGACGATGAAGCCCGGCCCGGGCAGTTACGTGGAACAGCCGGCTGTCCACGAACATCACACTCGCTGGCTCAAGATTCGCACCCAGACCCCTACCCCACTGCATGCGGATGGCGAGATCCAATCCGAATCAGTGCATGAGATCGAATATCAGGGTAGTGTATCTTTCGTTCATGAAAAATAAAAATTGACTTGATCAACCTGTAAAATGTGGTAGCTACGCCACAGACGACAGGAGATCAA
>FWPU01005724.1_pt1 | contig 23262 bp, 20 predicted proteins | sample 2228361 | NCBI WGS metagenome assembly FWPU01 (sample SAMEA103939777, study PRJEB20133) | metagenome
AGAAGTAAGCGACCCGCTGGCTCTTAAGGCCGAAGATCACCTCCGCGGCCAGCAGCGGCACCGTCAGCGCGATGATCACCCGAAAGGCCGTGAGTTTCAGCACATTAGGGACCGCGATGGCGAAGGCGCGGTCGACTGTGAACATCTCTCGAAAGTTCTGGAACCCGATGAATTGGGCGTGGACGCCATCCCAGCGGTAGAGGCTGTGGACAAGGGCCGATACGATCGGGTAATAGGTAAAAACGATCAGAAACGCGAAGGTCGGCAGCAAGAACAGGTATACGGGGCCATACTTCTGGAAGAAGAAGAGCACTCCCCCTTTCCTGGCGCTGCCTGCAACCACCCTCCGCGCGATAGGGATCTGCAGACCACTCACGTCTGCCTCCTTATGAACTCTGCTGCCGACGATCCAGGCGGCTTACCGCACGCCGTCCTGAATCAGACGGTTGGCAACCGCAGCAACCGGCGCGACGCTCGCCTGCGCAGGCTGAACGCAATCGCTGAGGATGATCTCATAGAGATTGCAGCGACTGCGGTCGCCCGAGAGCGGAACTGCGGGCATCATACGAGAGCTGAGGAGGAAAGGCGAAAGAACGCCCTTCCTCCTCGTCGGCCGCGCTCAGCTTTGCTCTTGCTTCGCCTTGATGGCCAGCACCCGGTCGGCGGCGGCGTCCATGTAGGCCTGCAACTGATTGAGCATATCCTCCTCAGCCAGTTGGCCCACGCAGTAGGGCGCCACGACCGACGCGAAGTTCATGCCGTACTCGAAGTCGAAGAGCGAATCGTCCTCCTGGAAGATAGACGGCGGGTATGAGATAGACTCGGCGAACCCCATCTCCTCCGTGAGCGGATGGAGCGGCGCCCCCTTGACATTGGGGATCGTGCTGGGCACCTCGTTCACGATCTTGCCAATGTTCTCGGGCGCGGTCGCGAACATCATGAAGTCGGCGCAGGCGTTGGCCGTGTTCTTCTTGAGGGCGGTGGAGGTCAAAGCGAACTGGAATGATCCATAGCCAGCGGCCAGATTGGTCAGCGGGACGCCGTCGGGCACCAGCGGCGAGGTCTCTTTCGTCACGGCCGGGAAGTAGAACCAGCCGAGATCGAACTTGCGCTCCGGATCCTTGAGGAACGTCCCCAGCATCCAGACGCCGGTGATCTCGATGCCCGCGCCGCCGGAGAGGAAGAGCCGGTGCGTGGCCTCCCAGTCCATACCCAGCGCGCCTTCCTGCCAGTAGGCAGCCATGTTCTGCAACGTGCGCAGGCGCGCCACCTGTTCCGGCATGTGGGCGGAGTACGTGCCACTCTTGACCGCTTCCGCCATCTCCCATTTGTCGGGCCAGCCATTGGCGTTGGTGTCGTAAGTCTTGACGTAGTTCCAGAAGAAGTATTTGGCCAGCCAGCCGCTGACCCAGGTGAGCTGATCGAGCACGCCGCGTCCGCCGCCGCACCAGGCGAACCCGGGGAACCCCTGTTGCTTGATCGCTTCACAGGCGCTGATCATCTCCACCCAGGTCTTAGGCTTCTCGGTGATCCCAGCCTTATCGAAGATCTCCTTGTTGAAGTAGAAGCCAACCTGCGTCTGGTCGCCCAACAACATGTAGAGATGGCCGTCGGGAGCGCGCCAGAAATCGACGCTGGGGTAGAACAGGTCGTGCCAGCGCGTGCTGCCGGGACTACCAGCGGGCACATACGGGTTGGGCATGTCGAGGAAGGGGTCCAGGTTCAGCCACCATCCTTTGCCCAGGTCCTCGTTCACCCAGTCTGGCTGGGTCCACATCATATCCGGCGCCGTGCCGCCCGTCAACATCGTGATCATCATCTCCCGCCGATCTCCCATCGGATAAGGCAGGAACTTGATCTTGACGTCGGGATGCGCCTCCATGTAAGCATTGGCAACGATGTCGAACGCCTCGCGCGCTGGCTCGCCCTCTTCCAGGTCTCGTCCGATGTACTTCGATGGAGTGTAGCCTCCCGCATCGAACTCGATCTCAAGGACCGCCTCGGCGGGTTGCGGCGCCGCAGGTTGAGCTGCAGGCGGCGCCGCGGGCGCGCAGGCGGCCAGCGCCGCGCCAGCCGCGCTCACCCCCACCAACTTCAGAAACTCACGCCGCGATGTGAATTGACCGAACGCACTCATGGGATCCTCCTTCGCGTTCGAAAACCGACAACTTCCCCTCGCCAGGGGAAGCCGATCACCGCCCTGAACCTGTCATGGCTTATCTCCCGCCAGGGATCAGCCAGTCGGAGCGCACACTGATCACGTGGTACGTGAAGACAAGAAGAGCCGTTTGACGATCTCGGGCTGCGCGACCTGCAGCCGTTGCGGCGGGAGGCCCTGGACGATGGCCTCCAGATCGTCGACGACGAGCCGGCCCAGTTCCCATAGCCCCTCTCTCACCGAGCCGGCTCGATGGGCGGACAGGATCGCCCCCGGCGCTCGACGGATCGAATGATCCAGCGGCAACGGCTCCTGCGGGAAAACGTCGATCGCCGCCTTGAATCTTCCTTCCAATACCAATTCCGTCAAGGCGTCAAAGTCAACGAGATGGGCCCGGCTGATCAACACCAGGACCGCGCCAGACTGAATCAGGGAGAGCAGCTCGCGCGAGAGCAGGGCGCGATTCTCGGCGCTGGGAGACGCCAACACGAAAATCACCTGAGAATCACGCAGCAGATGCTCCAATGGGACCGGCGCGACGCCCAGGCTGCGCAGGTACCCTGGGCCCAGCCAGGGATCATAGACCAGGATGGGACAGCCGAAGGGCGCGAGCAGCGGGCGCAGACAGCGGCCGATGCTGCCGAAGCCGATCATGCCAACGGTCTTGCCATACAAAAGGAAGGTGGTCGCGTTGCCGGCGTGAAGCCACCGCTCCTCGCCCGCTCGCATGGCGCGATCCCCCGCCACGATCTCACGACAGGCCGCCAACGCCATGCCGAGCGCCATCTCCGCGACTTGGGGGCCGAAGCCAGGGGCGGCAGTCAGCACGCGAACCCCACGAGCAAAACAGGCCTGATAGTCCAGCGATGGCGGGAAGCCACCTGCGACGTCGATGATCGCCCGCAAGTGAGGCGTATCGTCGGGCAGCGCTCCATAGCGCCATCCCGCGCACACGATCGCGATCGCATCGGCCATCGCGGCGCGCGCCTCCTCGATCGGCATCGGCTCGTCGCGCCCCCACACGACCGTCGCGATCTCATGCAGACGCGCGCGGTCGGTTTCCGAGAAGATCTCCTGCATTTTCCTGCCATGCGGGTCGACGATCACCCGCGGCCTGTCCGTCATGACGATCCCTCCACGTTCAGAGATTCGCCCCCCGTCACCCTTTGACCGCGCCGCCCGTCAAGCCCTGGACGAAGCTCCTCTGGAACACGAGGAACATCAGGATCACCGGAACTGAGATGATGAGGACGCCCGCCGCCATCAAGCCGTAGTCGACCGAGAAGCGCCCCTGGTAGAAGAGCATGCCCACCGTCAGCGTCCGCAGCTCGTCGTTGGTCAGGAAGACCAGCCGCAGGAGCAGATCGTTCCAGCTCCATAGGAACTCGAGCAGCGCGACGGTCAACAGCCCAGGTTTGGCTAGCGGCAGCATCACATACCAGAAGGACCCGAACTCGGAACAGCCATCGATCCTGGCCGCGTCGTCCAGTTCGCCGGGCAGGTCCTTGAAGAACGCGCGCATCATGAAGATGAAAAACGGCGCCGCCAGCGTCACGTCCGCGACGATTACGGAACCGTAGGTGTTGAGCAAACGGAAATCGCGCATGATCAGATAGAGCGGGATGATGATCGCCGTGACGGTGATCGTCAGGCCGCCAAGGAAGAGAAACAACAGGACGCGCTGGCCTGGAAACTGCATCCGCCCAAAGGCATAACCAGCCAGAGGCGCAATGATCAACATCAAGATGACGTCGCTGATGGAGATGATCAGGCTATTGCGAAAGTAGACGTTGAACCTGCCGACGGTCCAGGCCTGGACGAGGTTATCGAGGTGAGGGGGGATCGGCGGCCCGAAAGGATTGAAGATGAGCTGTTCGCCGGTCTTGAAGGCGGTGAACCAGGCGAGCACCAACGGCGCCAGAGCGAACCCCAGCAGGCCAAGCAACACCACATACACCAGCACTTGATTGCCGACAGCCTGCACGCGTTCAAAGGCGATCCTGCGTTGAAGAGCAGCGAAGCGCTGCTGCGCTTTCAGCTCAGTCATTGCCCCGCTCCCGCAGACCCACATAGATGATCGAGAAGCTCAGGATGATCACACACAGCACGACGGCAACGGTCGAGCCATAACCGTACTGGTTTTCCAGAAGCCCCCGCTTGTACATGTAGGTCGCCAACATCTCGGTCGCGCGGATCGGCCCCCCGCGCGTCATCACCCAGATGATGTCGAACGTCTGAAAGGCGCCGATCATCGTGAGCAGGACGACGACGGTGATCACGTTGCGCAACGCCGGGATCGTGATATGAAGGAACGTCTGCCGCGAGTTCGCGCCGTCCACGCGTGCCGCATCGTACAGGGTCTGATCGACCCCCTGCATGCCTGCCAGGAAGATCACGATGCTCAGCCCGAAGCTGGCCCAGCCGGCGGCCACGCCCAACGCCGGCAGCGCGAAGGTGAAGTCGCCCAGCCAGCCCCTGGCCAACTGGCCGAGGCCGATCGCCTTCAGGACCGTGTTCAGCAGGCCGTCGGGGTTATAGATCCAGCGCCAGATCATCGCAGTGACGATCGAGGCCTGGATCACCGGCAGGAAGTAGCCCAGCCGGAAGATTACACGCCCTTTGATGTTCATCGACAACAGCGCGGCGGCGACCAACCCCAGGATGACGTTGAAGAAGATGAGCATCACCGTCCAGGCGATATTGTGCTGGAAAGCCTGCCAGAAGATAGGGTCGGCCAGAAGTCTGGTGAAGTTCGCGAAGCCGACCCACTCGCGGACGGGGGAGATGCCATCCCATTTGTGGAATGACAGCACGAAGACCTCACCGACGGGACGCAGCACAAATGTGAAATACAGCGCGGCCGCCGGCAACACGAAGAGATAGGCAACGAGATAGCCTCGTACCTTGCGCCGCGCTCGCGGCGAGACCAATGGACTACTGAATGTGGTTGTTCCTGCAAAGCGCATTTTTTGCCTGGGGATGCCCATGGATATATTTCTCGCGCTGTGTGATGAACGGCCGCCTGAGATCTCGGGGTGCGCCGCAGTCTCGCGGCTGGAAGACCTCACCAATGACTGGCGTGAAATCCCGCCCGAGATCTCAGGCCCGCTGATCGTGGCAAGTCCCCTGAAACAGCCGTTCAGGGCTTGTTGATCCCACCCGGCTTCAGGATCGCGCCCTCCGCTTTGGCCTCCTCCCAGGCCGCCTGAACCGCCTGGCAGAACTGCTCCGAGGTCATTTGCCCCGCCAGGAGCGCCTGCAGGCCATCGTAGGTGACCTCCGTCACGTTCCCCGGCATGACCGTATCGAGGAAGGCGTGGATGGTGCCATTGCTGCGATAGGTGTTGCTGACCGTGAAGACCTCTTTCAGCAATTCAGGGATGTTGACGCCCTCCACGTCCAGAGGGCCGACAGGCACATGGCCAGCCTCCAACAGGATCCTACGGCTCTCGGGGCGGAAGAAGAGAAAGTTGAGCAGTTCGCCCGCCTCACGCGGATGCTTCGTCTTGGCGTTGATATACCACCCGCTGCCGATGTCCTCCGCCACGTAGATGGGTCTCCCCTCAACGGGCGACGGCATCGCGAAGACGCTGAAGTCGCTGATCTTGTCGCCGAGGTCGCGGACCGCGTCGGCGATCACCCAGGAGCCTGTGAAGTACATTGGAGTCTCGCCGCGCCAGAACTTCGTGATCGCGTCCTGATAACCGATCGCCAGAGGGTTGGGGCCAAAGTAGCCGGCCTGATTCAGTTTCAGCAACACATCGGTGGCTTCGATGAAGACCGGCTCATCCCAGCGTCCATCGCCGAACATGACCCGATCGATGCCCTCCGGGCCAGCATACGCTCCCCAGAGTAGCGATTGCCAGTGCGAGATCGGCCACTTGTCCAGGCCGCCGAGGCCGATGACCGTCTCGAAGCCGGCCGCCTTCAGCGCGTCCGCGGTCGCGAGCAGCTCCGCCCAGGTGGTGGGGATGCTCAGGTTGTGCTCCGCGAAGATCGCCTTGTTGTAGAACATCAACGTCGTCTCCACACTGTCGCCGACCGCCCACAGTTTCCCATCCGACGACGTATAGTTGACCACCGTCGGCGGGATGATCTTATCCCAGCCATAGTCGTAGTAGAACGGTGTGAGGTCCAACGCATGGCCAGCAGCGATGATGGCGGCAGGCTGGCCAGGCCCGGTCCCTGCGCCAAAGATGTCAGGCCCCGTGCCAGCGTTGAGCGCGGGAAGCAGGGCAGGAGGGACAAGCTCCGTGCCCATGAAGCTCGTCTTGACCTCGATCTCTGGATTGAGCTTCATGAACTCATCGATCAACTGCGTCAACTCATTGACCTCGCCAGGCTCGCCGTGCATCCAGAACTCCAACGTCACCTTTTCGGCCGTGGGCGCTGGAGCGGCCGCCGGCGGCGGAGCCGAGGGCGCGGGGACGCCGGGCGCGCATCCCGTCGCCAACGCGACGCTCAACAACACGCTGAGCGCCATCCATACGAACCGAGATCGAACATTCGTGGACATCGCTTCCTCCTGATTCCTCGAAATGAATAGTTCGCGTGACTACAAGCCGATCCGACAGGGCGACAGCGCGAGTGAGGCTTCTATGGGTACAGAATGGGGACAAGATCATTGTCACTCTTGTGGGGGCGCTTAGAGAACCCTTTTCCGGCCACCCTACGGCCATCCTTCGGCCACCTCCACTCCTGTGCCCTGTCCAGGCAGGCGCCACGCTATGCTATAATGCCAGACGGACGTTGCTCGCCCGGCGTGGAGGCCGTGGCCGGCCATTCGTAGCGCACAGCCAGGCCGCCGAAAGGACCTGGTCCGGAGGCTTTAGAGCCTATCCGAAAAACGGTTCTGGCTGGTCTCCTGACCAGCCAGGGGCACGGTCAGGAGACCGTGCCGAAACTTTTCGGATAGGTTCTTAGCCGGTCAAGGCCCACTCCCAATCTGCAATGGCTCCCTGCCGATACAGCGAGCCATTAGGCATCACCGAGATCGACAAAAGGATGGACCGCGCCGAATTCGCTCAACTGGTCCGCGACGCGCTGGCGAACCTCTATGATTTCGCCACGCTCGAGACGCATCCCCTGGCGACCTGGCTGCCTAAGCCGTCAGGCCACTCCGGTAGCCGCGCCGATCGCCTGCGCGCGCAGTTGCTCGACGCGATCGAGGGGCTGCGGCCGCGCGAGCGCGAGTACACGGCCGCTGTGGTCGAATGGCGCCCCTATCTCATCCTGCATGGCCGCTATGTCGAAGGGGCCAGCCTGCGCGAGCTGCAGGACCGTCTAGGCCTGAGCGAACGACAATTGCGGCGGGAGCATAGCCGGGCGTTGCAGGCCGTAGCCACCCTCCTGTGGGACCAGGCGCTTATCGCTCAGGGAGGTCCTCTAGCGCCACCGGAGGAAAGAGTCAGCGGCGACCAGCGCGTCAACCATCTTGTGGACTTTCAGCCCACCCTGGAGCCCCTCGATCCCACTCAGGTGACGCTCAGCGTAGCGAGCACCCTCCAACGCCGCATCCGCAGCGAGGGCGCCGAGCTGCACCTGGCTTTGCCCCAGCAGCTTCCCCGTATCCTGGCTGATCGGGTGATCCTCCGCCAAATCCTCTTCAGCCTGCTCGACTACGCGCTGGACGCGCGTTCCCACGGCGCGATCGTCATCAGCGCCGACGCTCAGATGGGCGAGGTGCGCCTGGAAGTCAGCTTCCCGGTCGGCGAGCAGCTTCCCGCGGGCGCGGACGGCGAGGAAGATCCACTCGAGATCGCCCGTTACTGGGCGCAGCGCCTGGACGCCTCCCTACGGCACGAGTTCGACGCGCAGAGCGCCTGCGTTCGCCTGGCCCTGACGTTGCCGCGCGCCGATCAGCCAGTCATCCTGGTGGTAGACGACCAGAAGCCAGCGGTGCAGATGTTCCAGCGCTATCTGAGTCACGCGCACGTGCGGGTCGTGGGCGTACAGGAAGGAGCGAAGGTCGTGCCCCTGGCCCGGCAAATACGGCCGCAAGCCATCACGCTAGACATCATGATGCCCACCGTCGATGGCTGGGAGATCCTGCAGGCGTTGCAAGCCGATCCAGAGACTCGCCACATCCCGGTGATCATCTGTTCGGTCTGGGACGAACCGGAGCTGGCCTCTTCGTTGGGTGCCGCTGACTTCCTGAAGAAGCCGATCACTCAGGGGGATTTGCTGGAAGCGCTGGCTCGCGTGGGGGCGCTGGATAGGTCGGGCGGACCGCGGTGAGCAGAGTCCCCAGAACGGAGGTCAGCTCGTTGCGGGAGAGAGGGCGGCGCATCATAAGATGAAGGGCTTCGCACTCGCTGGCGGCGACCATCTGCGGCCAGTCGTGCGCTGTGATGAGGATCACGGGCGCCTGGCTCAAGCTGGAGTCTGCGCGCAGCCGCTGTAACACCTCCCAACCGCTGATGTCCGGCAGAGCCAGGTCGAGCAGCAGGGCGTCTGGCGGATTACAGCGCAACTCTTCCAGGGCCTCGCAACCGCTGGCGGCGGCCGTCAGGCGATAGCCATTCTGCCCCGGAGCGTCTTTACCCTCGCTCTGCAGCGCCAGCGTCACAAAGCGGACCATGGCCGGGTCATCATCCACCACGAGCAGACTGCGCACGCGCGGCCCTAGAGCATGCACCGCTTCTACCAGCGCCTCGCGCGCGATCGGCTTGACCAGATAGTCGGCTACGCCGGGGGGCAGATGTCTGGGCCGCGCCGGGCTGCCCGGGAAAGCGAACCCGATTGCTGGCAGGTCGTAGGGCAGCTCGCGCACTGCCTTCTGCATTGCCTCCGGTTCGATCGCCGTCTGGTCGAAGATCAGCGCGATGGGCAGCAATTCCAGCAGCCGGGAGCGCATCTGGTCCAGGCTGGCGACCGCGACCATATGGTATCCCTCGACATAACGAGCGATCACTTCACTGGCCGCCGGATCGGGCGACAGGACGAGGACGGTCTGCGCACGTTCAGCTTTTTCCTTGAGATAGCGCCAATAGCGGGCATCAGCCGTCTCCCCACCTGGCGAGAGCGAGAGATCGTGCGCCGGGCGCGCAGAAGGCAGCGCAATATAGAAGGAGGTGCCTTCGCCCACTCGGCTCTCCACCCACATCCGCCCGCCATGAAGCTCGACGAAGCGTCGGCTGATGGAAAGGCCCAGCCCGAAGCCCTCGCGGCGTCGCCAGCTCCCGCTGCCCACCTGTCGGAACTCCTCGAAGATCTTCGGGATGTCTTCGGGGGCGATCCCGGCGCCTGTATCGTGGACGCTGATCACAATCCCCTCCTCGCCTCTGCGCAGACGAATGGTCACGCCGCCCCATTCCGTGAAGCGCAGGCTGTTGCTCACCAGGTTGAGCAGGACCTGGCGGACGCGAGTGCGATCGACGAATACCTGCGGTAGCCCAGGCTCGGCGTCCACACGCAGCCACAATCCCTTGCGGTCGAACGCCGACCGCACCATCGCTTCGACCTCCTGCGCAAGTTCAGCCGGATCGATCCACTCCTTCATCAGGACGATACGCTGCGCCTCGATCTGGCCCAGTTCGAGGACATCGTTGACCAGGCGCAGCAGATGGGTGCTGCTGCGATAGATCTCCTGGATATCAGCGTAGAGGCCGGGGGGCCAATCGTCGAGCGGCGCGTACGTGGCGGGCGCATTGACCATCAGCTCGCTGAAGCCGATGACGAAGTTCAGTGGCGTTCGCAGCTCATGGCTGATGGCTAGGACGAAGCGATTGCGCGCCTCTCGCGCCTCTTCGGCCTCGGCGCGCGCCAGGACCAACATCTGATTGGCGCGTTCCAGGCGAGCGTACGCCTCCTCCAGATCCTTCTTCACGCGATACAGTTGGGCGCGATGCTCCTGGGTCTCGGCCAGGCGAGCGAGGGCATCGCGCGTGCTATGGTACGCCCATGTCAAGGCCGTGGTCAGGTTGTTCGCCCACAGCAGCGATAGCACAGTCGCTGCAAGGGTGAAGACCGTCGACAAGAGAAGCAGGGAAGACGGCCACGCCCCTGCGCTTTGCAGCGCGCCCGCGATCATCAGCCCGACATAAGCCAGCGCCAACCAGGGAGGCAAGAGGGCACCCGCAAGCTGGCCGATGGGGATCATCGCGAACAGGGCCAGAGGTTCGTTCAGAACGCGAGTGAACCCCAGCAGCCAGAGTGCGCAGCCAGCGACCAGGGTGTGGCGGGCGAGGGTGGGCCAGCGGCGGTGGAGGAGGAGGGTGAACACACAAAAGGCCTGGAAACTCATCAACCCGCCGAACACCGCCGAAGAGAAGCCCCTGTACCAGATTGCCACGAAGGCGCCCCAGGCGAAGACGGCCAGGAAGGCCGTGGTTCTGGTCACATAAGCGCGTTGAAAATCTTGTAGTTGCTCGCTGAAACCCTGCATTGTTATTAGAGCCACTTTATCCTCCTCGCTTCGCTTTCTTGTATATTTGCGTATAGTAGCAAAATGCAAAACAAAACTTAACAAGACGCTATTCTCCTGAAGGTCCCTGTCGTCGTGGTGATCGGCCCTCGCCAATCAGGCAAGGCCACCCCATTGCGCCATTTGTTCGAGTCGCAGCGTCCCATCATCTTCCTGGAAGCGCCCGACCTGTGGGCGGCAGCGATCGGCGATCCGCGTGGGTTTCCAAGCCGCCGGTCGTCCACGACGAGAGCCGATACGCTCCCGATCTGCTGCCCTATATCAAGATAGCGATCCTGGAAGTCTCGTTTCAGGTCTTTCTGGCGCGACCCTATTTTGTCAACCTGGGCAAACGGCTGGTGAAATCACCCAAGGTGTGCTTCACAGATACGGGGCTGTTGTGCTACTTGGTGGGGTTGCGTGCTCGCGAACACGCTGCAGTCGGGTCGATGGGCGGCGCGCCGATGAAGAATCTGGTAGTCGTTGATCTGTTCAAGACCTGCCTGCACCGCAGCGACGAGCCGGCGATGTGTTTCTGGCGCATTGCGGCCGGCGCCGAAGTGGACCTGATCGTTGAGACCGGGGCCGGGTTGATCCCAATCGAGATCAAAGCCTCCCCTACCGTCCGGCCCGAGATGGCCAGCGAAAGTGGCGCTCTCCTATCGGCTGCCCCACACAGGTTAAACGGCCGCCTGTTGGACGACCCTCAGCAACGCCTCGAACTCCTCCCGACAGTCTCCACAACGCTCCAGATGATCGTACACCAACGGCATCGCCTCGGCCGCGTTCTTGCCAGCCAGGACTGTCTCAACGAACCGATCCAATTGCTCGAAGCACTCGTCGCATCCGATCTCGTCGGGCCGCGTCGAGAGGACGGCGCGCACCATCATCTTGAGCTTCTCCGGCGCAAGCGGCGCGGCCGCCGCATGATCACTCTCAACAAACCGCAGACGTCTGACCAATCGCTTCAGCCAGGACCATGACCAATCAGGCATGCTGATTCCCCCATAGACGGCAAAAGCCCTCATAACCCAAATACATGCATCACGTCCTCAAATGATAGACCATGGTCCATCATCCGGCTCTTCAGTTTCTGCCGCGCATCATGCAGGAGCTTGTACAATGCATTCCGATTCGACCCCATGCGGCGCGCGATCTCTTCCAACGGCATCCCATACAACATGGCGATCAACGCCTGCCGTTGTCGTTCCGTGAGCTCCGTCATCATCACTTGCTGCAACGTTCCCAGCAGACTCCGCTGCAGGGCCTGTCGTTCAGGATCGGCTCGCGCGTCCACAAGGGCCTCGGGAACAAAATCGCTGGCGCCAGCTTCCATCGCTGCATCGAGGGAGACGTCGCGCCAGTGCAGACGGCGCAGCTCCGTGAAGGCGACCCGAATGGCGATCTTGTGCGCCCAGGTGGTGAACTGACTCTCCCCGCGAAAGCTATCGAGCCGGTCGAGGATACGTAACAACGCCTCTTGGGCGAAGTCCTCGAGGTCGCCTGGTTGAAGGTTGGGCCGATCGATCAGGACATAGGCCAGGCCGCGCACCAGGATCTCTCGCAGGTCGATCAGAGCAGCCTCGCGACCAGAGCCGCGCAGCGCCGCCAGCCATTCCTCGTTGGTGCGTTGCATGAGGTCGCCCTCTCCATCCTGATCTGGTGAAGAGATTATATCATCAAACTCCCTTTCCAAGAGCGGATGCTGCGAGCCTTGCTCCACAGCGCTCCGCGAGTCCGATTCTATAGGCAGTAGCCAGAACGGCTACTACACCATCCATTCGCCTGGCAGGGAGGCGCCTGGGTCGGGGGACAGTGCGACGCTTTCTCGTGTTTTATGACTGCCATGTAAGAACTTACCGGCTCGCCGCATCGGAATCGCAGGAGGTGTACGATGCGCACGATCATCTGGGCCGGCCTGGCCCTCCTCGTCCTTGTGTTGAGCGCCTGCGCAGCGGCGCCGCTCGCGCCGACAGGGGACGCGCAATCCGCTCCTGCTGCAACGGAGGCGCGGCTGGCGGCAGTCGCTCGGGCCGAACCATCCTTGCTGCCGCCGGAACCGCCGCCGGCCGGCGCCGAGCGTGAGTTCACGACCGACTTTACGCGTCACACCGTGCCCTATGCCGAGATCCTCTCCGGTGGCCCACCTAAGGACGGTATCCCGGCCATAGACCACCCGCAGTTCATATCCGTGACCGAGGCGGACACCTGGCTCAAGGACGTAGAACCGGTGATCCTGGTGCAGGTTGGCGTCGATGCTCGCGCCTACCCGCTGCAGATCCTCACCTGGCACGAGATCGTCAACGACACGGTGGGCGGGCTGCCATTGGTGGTCACCTTCTGTCCGCTGTGCAACACTGCCATCGCGTTCGAGCGCGCCCTCGACGGCCGCGTGCTGGATTTCGGCACGACCGGGCGATTGCGCTTCAGCAACCTGATCATGTACGACCGCCAGACCGAGACGTGGTGGCAGCAGGCCGAGGGGAACGCCATCGCGGGCGAGCTGGCCGGCCAGCAGTTGGGCTTCTACCCGGCCACGATCATCGCGTGGGCTGAGTTCCGCGACGCGTACCCGGCGGGCCAGGTCTTATCTCGCGAGACGGGCTTCAATCGGGAGTATGGCCGCAACCCCTATGTGGGATATGATGACGTCAATCAGTCGCCGTTCCTGTTTCGCGGCCCCACAACGCCGGGGACGCTGCCGCCCATGGCGCGGATGCTGACCGTGGACCTGGCCGGCGAGGCAGTGGCCTATCCCTATGACGTGTTGGCGAAGGCGCGGGTTGTCAACGATACCGTCGGTGGTCGACCGGTTGTGGTTTTCTGGGCGCCTGGCGTCGCGTCGGCGCTGGACAGCGGTGCGATCGCCCTGGGCCGCGATGTGGGCGCAGCAGCCGTGTTCTCGCCGGAGTTGGACGGCCAGCGGTTGACCTTCCGACCCGAGGGCGAGCGTATTGTGGACGCCGAGACCGGCAGCACGTGGGACATCCTGGGTCGCGCGATCGCAGGCGAGCTGGTCGGCCGCCAACTAGCGCCCGTGGTCAGCGTCAATCACTTCTGGTTCTCGTGGGCGGCCTTCAAGCCGGGGACCCGAGTGTACCAACCTTAAAATCTCTCCCTGGGAACGTTGCTCATAGGAAAAGCCCCTGGTCATGAGATGTAGCCAGGGGCTTTCACTCAGATGAGGGACGTTCAGGCCCTCTTGCTCAAGAAGAGGAATAACAGACCAGTCACGACGCCGTAGATCAGATGGCCCAAGAGGCTCGACCACTGCGGCTGGCCGATCTTCAGCACCATGTCGCCCATTCCCAGCAACAGGGGCATCAGGATCAGCGCGCCCAGTACCCACCAGACTACGCCGTTGATCGCGCCAGCGACGACCGCTGATCCGATCGTCCTGGGCAGGCGGCGGACGACCAGGCCATAGAAGCCGCCGATGCCGGCGCTGATGACCATGTGGACAAAGAAGCCGACGATAGTGTTTTGCGAACCGATCAACATCGCTACCATGGGGAGCATCCCCATCATCGCCATCATCAGGCCGAAGACGACACCACCGCCCAGGCCGGCGATCCCACCGGCGACGATGGACGACACCAGGGAACGATTGTTCACGCTGCCGACTGCCATAGTAGTCATCTTACTCCTCCCGCGGATGTTTTCAGGCTCACCGGTCCATCTATCTCCATTGACAAATTGACTTGCGGATGTCTTACCTCAAGTCGTGTACGGATTTCGCTAAAGGGCTGATCTTATGGCTGGCCAACCGCACCCTGGACGGCCCGGATGGCGCGGCTGCGCGTCTGAACCAGCACCAGATAGAGGCGATGCCGCGATGGCAACGCTGCGCGCCCAAGATGGAACAGGCTGATCGAATAGGGCGGCAGGACGCGCGTTGCCGTCGGGCCGGAGGCGTCGAAAGTCGCTGGCGGTTCCTCCAGGGCGTCCGAAGGGTCGTTGCTTCCATTATATGTGACCGACTGCGCCAGCAGGTCGGTTGCCCTGACCTCCCATACCCTGCCGCCAGCCAGCGCGCCGAAGCCGCTGACGACGATCGTGGCCGTGATGGGCGCGCTGGCCTTGTTGATCGCCAGCAACGAGATCGTGTCGGCGTCCACCCGGCCAGCGTAGACGCTCAGGTGCGTGGCCGCGGACAGCGTAGACGTCGCCGGAACCATCTGCGATCCGAACTGCGCCCACAAGGGGTACACGTAGTACTGCGGCGCGCGGTAATAGCGGTTGTCCTCGTGCATCAGGCCATATTCGGTGCCGTTGGAGGCGCGGCCGTTGGCCAGGTCCCACTGCGCCAGCATCGACGCGCCCTGTCGGGCCGCCTGGCCGATCGAGTCGGCCAGGAAGAGGGCGTTGACCGCTCGCGTCATGAGCTGGTTGTCGTCCTGGTCCTGCACCGATACCAGGTTGAACTCGGTGACGGCGATCGGCGCGCGCTGGCCGGAGGCGTAGGCGTCGAACGCCGCCTGGATGGCCGCAAAGATGGCTGGCCAGTGCGTTTGCGGGTTGGCCAGCACAGCGGCCGGGTCGGCGGGCAACTCATAGTACGCGTAGGGGTGCACGACATAGAAATCCAGGTCCGCCCCGGCCGCGGAGATGACGCGACTGCCCCAGCCGGCGAACGTATCCCACTGGCTCCGTCCGTCGGTGGGCGCGCCGGGCCATTCGTAGCCCACAGCGCCGACCTCGATGGTGGGGTCCACCTGTTTCATAGCGGCGCGGAATTCCAGATAGCCCTCGCGCCGACTCGCGCCGCTGCCCTTGCCGCGGACGTACTCGTAGCCGTCGCACGTCCAGGTGCTCTCCCACCCCCAGGGCTGGCACAGGTCGCCGCCCACGTCAGGTCGGCTGCCATACACCTCGTTGCCGAACTCCCAAAGCCGGATGCCGACCGGCTCCGGATGGCCGCTAGCGGCGCGCAACGCCGCCCAGTGGCCCACGGTGTACCAGTCGGTCCCCCGGATGTCCACGCCGATCGTCCGGGTATCGGTGATCAGCCCGTTGAAATAGGCGACCGCCGCCGCGGCCTCGTGGGCGGTCCCATTGGGGCTGACCACCCACGCGCCCTCCATGCCGGTCGCCTCCAGGAAGGCGATGAAATCGCGCGGGCGGGCGACCCAAAGCTGCCAGTTGTCGCCGCAGTCGAGGCGGCCCGGCGCGTTCTGGCCAAGCTCGCAGCTCAGCCAGCCGTAGTCGTTGCTCCAGCTCCCGCCAGGCATGCGCAGCAGCGTCAGGCCGGAAGCCGCCGTGCGCGCGCGGAAGGTCGCGTCATTAAAGCGTGCGGCCCCCAGCCACGCTGGCAGGTTGCTGGCGCGCAGGCGCGGGCTGACCGGCGTGATCGGCCCGTTGGCCTGGATCGTGATCGTCGCCGTCAGCGCGTTGCTCCCCTCTCCGCCCCTGCCGATCAGGCGGACATCGTCGACGTAGAAGGTCGGCTGGGCTGCCCCGCTGCGATCCATAAGGTTCAAGCGTTTGATCACAGCAGGGTTGCCCAACGAACTGAGCGTGATCGTAAAAGGCGTCCAGACGCCAGCAGGCGCGTCCACCGCCTGCGCAGGCGTCTCGCTGCCGCCATCAGCTTGCTGAATGAAGAACTGCAGCGACCGCGTGCCTTCGTCGCCGCCGTGCACCCAGAAGGCTACCGCCTGGTAATCCGCGCCGCTCAGAGGGGAAGCTGAACGCAGGGAGAGGCCAGCCCAGCCTTGTTGGAAGGTGACGGCGATGGAGCGCGCGTCGCGTGCCGGCGTGACATTGGCAAAATCGCGTGCGCTGTTCCATGACCAGTCTTGCCAGCCGCTGGCCAACGCGTCGTCGTAGACGATCGCGTCGGACTGAGCGCCGACGCGATTCAGGCAACAGGTCAAAAGCAGCGCGGCGATGCCGCCGCAGGCCACGATCACCAGGCTTGCAAAGAGACGAACAGCAAATGGTTTCATCACGAACCCTTTTCCCTCTTGCAGATTGTATCGAGATCAAACCCAATTAGTCTAATCAGGATTAGACTAATTGGAATTAGACTGCTTGGCGACAAGCGTCTGACGAACTCGAGAGTCGCTGGCTTTCAGGAAGTTAACCGCTCCGACCTGCTATGATTTCCTGGCCTGCAGCGATTTCTGATAGGCCTTCCAGCCGGGGCACCAGGTCGTATGCCAGCGCCACAGCCGCGCCAGCAACGAGTTCGGCCGCGCCTCCGCCTTCTTGCGGATCGGGCAGTTCTCACAGCGATATTGGGACATGGCTTCCTCCCAGTCGGTGCTGAGCCAGAGGCCGAAGGCCAGCGTCAAAACGAAAGGGCCTCCAGCCACGGCGAATCTGGCGCCCCTCGTCGATCATCCCGTCTTCTCCAATTGCGCGATCGCCTGCTTCAGAACCTCCGCCGAACGCTCCAGGGCAGCGCGCTCGGCGGGCGCCAGGTCCGTGTGCAAGACCCGTTCCACGCCGGCCTCGCCGACGATGGCCGGCACGCCCAGGCACACCTTGTGCAACCCATACTCGCCGTCCAGCACGACGGAGACGGGCAGAACGCTTTTCTCGTTGCGCACGATCGCGCTCACGATCCGCACCAGGGCCTGCCCCACCGCAAAGTACGTGGCGCCCTTGTAATCGATGATATGGTAAGCTGACGTCCGCACCGTTTCTTCGATCCGCCGGCGTTCCTCATGCCAGTTTTCGCACTGGCCGCAGATCTGACAGTAGTCGTCGAAACGCATCCCCGCGACGTGAGACATGGACCAGGCGACGAACTGGCTGTCGCCATGCTCGCCCAAGACATAAGCGTGCACATTGTGAACGTCCACGCCGCAGTGCTGGCTGAGCAGATAGCGAAGCCGCGCGCTGTCCAGCACCGTCCCCGAGCCGATCACCCGACCGCGCGGCCACTGTGTCCGCCGATGGGCCACATAGGTCAACACATCCACAGGGTTGCTGACCACCACGACCACTGCCTGCGACCCCTGCGCCTGGATTTCATCCATGATGCCTTCGACGATGCGTGCGTTGCGCTGGAGAAGGTCCAGGCGCGATTCGCCGGGGCGTTGTTTGGAGCCAGCCGTGATGGCGATCACGTGCGCGTCCCGATAATCCCGCGCGGCGCCTACGCTGATGCGCACGTTTGGATAAAAGGGGAGACCGTGCGCCAGATCAAGGACTTGCCCCTGCACCAGGTCTTGATCCACATCCATCAGGGCGATCTCATCTGCTACGCCGCTTTGGGCCAGCGCATAGGCGAATGTTGAGCCTACCGCCCCGGCGCCGATGATCACAACTTTGCGCGCTCGCCAACGTTCCATATTTCCCCCCCGCCTCGATCGTCCTCACCCTTTGTGAAGATGCTCAACCGCCAATCCACCAACTATACCTGTCGCCTTGATCAAGAATCAATACATCTCCGTTGCCGCCTTAGGCAATGCCTGCACATGGCGCAGGTGAGCGCTGACCTTCCGGTCATCCTCCGATGGATACGCAAAGCCGAAATGTTCTGCCACCCGTTTGGCGATGATCCGAAAGAGGTCGCACATGACGTGCAATGCCTTCCAGGTGCGATCGTAATCGGCGTCGGCGTATGTCTGGAGGAGCATCGCCCAAAGTTCGGGTTCGAGGCGCTGCTGCAGATATTTACCGTACTTGCCCGGATTGTACGAGAATTGGGGGTTCACCCCCACATACCAGGAGAGCATTTTCATAAGCTGCTCGCGCAGGGGGTGGTCGAACATGTATTTCGCGTAGGTGATCTCTTCACGCCACAGCCCCTTCGCCACGTAGGGACAGACCCACCAGAACTCATTGCAACAATCGGCGAACGCCTTGGCGGTAGGCGGCTGGGGGAGGTAATCGCGGTCGCTTGGCGGCGGGAGCGGCTTGATGATGTGGTCTTTGTCCAGGAGCAACACACTCAGGCTATCCTCGCCCAACTCGGCCAGTTTGTCCAATGGGAAGAGCTGCAGATCGATCCGATTCCCGTCCGCGAACTGCATCAGATACGCGAATCCCCCATCGTTCTGCGGCGGCGGGTCGTCCATCGCCTCAGGCAACTGGAGGATCATCAGCTCGCCGAAGCGCTTGATCCAGTCGGGATCATCTCGAAAGGACGCGACATCGGTGACGATGTAGACGATGTCGAAGTCCTGAAAGATGTCTCGCGGCGCGTTGGGGTTGGCGCGCGAGCCATTCATGATCACGGCCCGAATGCGGTCGTCGCTGCGGGCCGTGTCCAGGATAAGTGCGAGCATTTCCTGTTCGCTGCGCATGCTTCTCTACACCTTCTCCATCAACTGATCGGCCAGCGCGATCAGCCGCGCTTCGTCCCAACGGATGCCGCTGCGCAGCGGCCACTCGCCATGGACGGCGGCTCGCCAGGCGGGGGGGATCGCGCTCAGCCCATACGCTGCGCCAGCCAGCGCGCCGACCACTGCGCCTGTCGTATCGGCGTCGTTGCCCAGGTTGACAACCTGCACGACGGCCTCCTCAAAGGAGTCGGTCGTGAGCAGGCCCCAGACGGCGCTCTCCAGCGTGTGGCGCACCCAGCCGCTGCTGGGCAATTCCTCGCGACGCTTCATTGGCGCCGCCGCGACGGCCTGACGCAACGCGGCCGGCGCCTCCGCCTGCTCCAGCGCCCGCGCGATCGCCTCGCGCGGCGCGACGCCGCGGGCCAGAAGGTAGATCGCCGCGTTGATGAACGCGCACCCCGCGACGCACTCGGCGTGAGGATGAGTCACTCGACTCTGCAGGCGGCTGTCGGCGAGCAACGCGTCGAGGTCGTCCCAGTGCGCCAGCGCGACGGGCCAGCACCGCATCACCGAGCCGTTGCCAGCCGCGTCGGGCCGGGCCTGCTGGATAGCGTCCACGGCCTCCTGCCACGATGCGCCGCGCGCGATCCGGCCCAACACGCTGCTCGTCTGGATGCCGACATCGCTGGGGCCAGCGCGATACCAGGCGACGAACCGTTGGGCGAGGTCGTCCGGGTCCAGCGGGCGATGGGCCAGCAGGCTCTCGGCCAGGGCCAGGGCCATCTCAGTATCATCGGTGAAGGCGCCGGCGGGCAGGCGGCCGGCCTGCATGGTCCGCTCCGGACGATCCGGCGGGCGGGCAGGGCCGAACTCCAGCGGCATGCCCAGCGCGTCGCCGATCGCCGCGCCGACAGCGACCGCACGCAGACGATTAAAGGTATCAGGGTTCATCGTTCCTCCCTTGCCGATCGACAGGGGGATCCAGGCGTGTCCTTCCGACGTCGCAGAGATCCGCCGTCGTGGCGCGCCGCACGTTCATCCGCCCACAGGCCAGGTGCGCACGCGCGCCCGCTGTTCGGCCGTCTCGGGCGAGGCGCGATAGGCGTCCGGCGTGCCCGCGCGCAGGCGCTCGATCTCGGCCAGGGCCTGGGGGCCGGTCAGGCCGCGCCGCACGAGGTAACAGCCGACGATCACGCCCGTGCGGCCAACCCCGCCCCAGCAGTGCACGTAGACGCGATGACCCGCCCCTATGGCTGCGTCGATCACGTCGAGGATGCGCGTGACCTCGTCCGGCGTGGGCGTGCCCAGATCAGGGATGGGCGCCCGATGATGCTCGACCGCCGTCTGTCTGGCCGCGGCCTCCTCTTGCAGCAGGAGGGCATAGGGCGCCAGCTCGCCTTCCTGGGTCAGATCGAGGAAGAAGGTGATCCCTGCGTCCAGGAACCGGCGCACCTTGCGACGAGCCTCAGCCTCTTGCCTGGCGCCAGGATATTCGCCAGCGAGCAAGCGGTCGGGGACAACCCAGTAGGCGTCCGGGATGGGCGGTGGATCGGGGTCGCGTGAGCTTGCAGTGGATAACATTCCGACTTCCCCCTCAGCCTGAGTGGATCAGCGTTCCTGCCGAACCTGGGCGATCTCGGCAGCCGACAGCAGGGCCGTCGCCTGCTCGCTCTCGGGTCCGTCGAGCGCCAGGCTGGCGCCAACGCAGATCTGGCGACGCACGGACGCTCTTCTCTCTGAGTTGGGCCAGTATTTCGCCGGAGTCGGGCAGGGGAACGCCGTCGCGCGATGATCGTTCTGCGCACATTGTACCGCGGGATGGTTGGCCGGCCAATCCCATATTTCAGAAGCAGCAGGCGCTGGAGCAACGCCTATCCGTTCGCCTTCGTCAAAGAATCACTCTCCTCGCGCCGCATAAGAGACGATCTCGCCCTTCTCGGAATTTGACAATCGATCGTTGTTGTGCTATATTTTGCACACTGTATCCTATATACAGGATACAGTACACTCAATCGCCCGTAGAGCCTATCTGAAAAACGGTTCTGGCTGGTCTCCTGACCAGCGGGGGCACGCTCAGGAGACCATGCCGAAACTTTTCGGATGGGTTCTTAGTCCCACCCCTGGGAGGCCTTCCCATGATCCAGGCGCACACACTTTCGCCTGTGACGCAAAGTTCTCTGGCCGATCATATTACCCAGCAGTTGCGGTCCGCCATCATCAGTGGGCAACTGGCGCCGGGGGAACGCTTAGCTGAGCCTGTGCTGGCCGAGCGCTTGGGGGTTAGTCGCAGCCCTGTACGGGAGGCGCTGAAACGTCTGGAAGCGATGGGGCTGGTGCGCAGCCGTCTGAATCACGGCGCCTTCGTCTGGGAGCCGACGGAAGCAGACGTAGAAGAGATCGTCAGCCTACGTCGGATGCTGGAGATCCATGCGGCCGAACAAGTGTTGCCCACCGTGCAGGCCGATGATATTGAGCAACTGGCGCAAATGATCCACGAGCAAGAGCGCGCCATCGAGGTTGACGCCTACCTGGAGCTGGTAGAAAGCGATCGCAATTTTCATGAATACATGATCCGCAAGACCGGAAATGCCCGCCTGATGGGGTGGTGGGAACAGATCATGAGCCAATGGGAAGTGTTGGTCATGCGTCGCTGGCGCTTCGACACCGAGAAGGTGATTCCCCGCGTGCTGCGCGATCATCGTTGGCTGCTGGATGCGATCCAGCAGCGCGACCTGAACAGGTTATTAGCTCTGCACCGGGCGATCAACGACGAGGTCTGCGAGGAGACGAAGCGCATGTTGCGCCAGCAAGCGATGCTAAGCATCCAAAAATTGCGCTGATGCGCGAAAGGAGGCTACCGCTTCTATCAATATGATTATGTCTATCTCCTGTGACCCCGCCCTAAGAAACCTATCCGAGAAGTTGCGGCGCGGTCTCCTGACCGTGCCCCTGACTGATCAGGAGACCAGCCAGAACCGTTTTTCGGATAGGCTCTAATCTGTCAGCAAGCCAAGGAGGAAAACGTGAACCACAAGCTGTCAAGACGCGCCTTTCTGAAACTGGCAGCCGCAGGGTCAGGCGCAATGGCCCTGATGGCTTGTGTTGGGCCTACGCCTGCATCATCACCGACTGCTCAACCTGGCGGAAAGCAGGCCGAGGAAACGTCAGCTCCCACCGCCGCGCCGGCGGCCGCCCAGCCGGTGACGCTGCGCATTGCCTGGTGGGGCGGCGAGCCGCGCCACAAGAAGTACAACACCATCCTTGATCTCTACGAACAGAAAAACCCCGGCGTCAAGATGGAACGCGAGTTCGCCGATGGGGGGCCTTATTGGGAAAAACTGGCGACCCAGTTTGCCAGCGGCAACGCTCCCGATCTCATCCATAACCATCAAGATCGCGTCAACGAACTCGCCAACCGCGGCGTGCTATTGCCGCTCGACCCGTTGGTCGAATCCAAGCAGATTGATCTTTCGGATTGGCCGAAGGGGACGGTGGAAGCGGGCAAGCGCGGCGGCAAAAACTGGATGATCGCCCTGGGCGGCACCACCTTCTCCACGATCTTCAACGCCGCCTGGCTGAATCGCCTGGGCATCCAGGCGCCGGAGAAAACCTGGAACTGGCAGGATTTTGCGGCCATGGTCGAGGAGATCCAGCCTGAACTGGCCGAAAAACAGTACGCGTCTACCGATCAGGGCGGCTGGAGCGGCGCCTACGAGACCTACATCCGGCAACTGGGCTTCGATCTATTCAAGGGTGAACAGTTGCAAGAGTTGGGCTACCCTAAAGAGGTCGTGGCCGATTTCTGGCAGATGTGGGAGACCTTGCGCAAGGCCGGCGCGCTGCCGCCGCCAGCCCTGAGCCAGGAATATGCGCAGGCGACCCACGCCGACTCGATGCTGGCGAAGAAAGTGGCGGTTCTGCATCTGATGAGCGCCAACCAGATTCAGATCTTCCAGGGCTTCATTGATGACGAGCTGGACCTGGTGCCGGTGCCGCGCGGCGTCAAGCCGGGTTCACCGTCGGGCGATCACCTCGGTACAGCCTGGATTTCGATCTATGCGAAGACCAAGTTCGTGAACGAATGCGCCAGGTTCATCAATTGGTTCGTCAACGATCCGGAACCGGCCAAGATTTACGCGGCTGAGCATGGCTTGCCGGGGAACAAGACGATTGCGGCTATGCTCATGCCCACTCTCAATCCGGCCACGCGCAAAGGCGTCGAACTGGTCAGCTATCTGGCCGATAGCATGATGCCGGCCCCTGATCGGCCCACGCAGGCCTCGCAGGTGATGGCGGCCTGGTCTAACGCCTATACCGAGCTGGCGTTTGGCCGACTGTCACTCAAACAGGCCGTAGACCGCTACTTCGAAGATGCACAACGCATTCTGACCACCTAGAACGTCGGTCAAGCAGGGCCAGGGCCCAGACTACGAACCTTTTCATCCGCAGGGGCCGGGGCGCAG
>FWPU01006491.1_pt1 | contig 23259 bp, 19 predicted proteins | sample 2228361 | NCBI WGS metagenome assembly FWPU01 (sample SAMEA103939777, study PRJEB20133) | metagenome
GGGCGAGCACCTTGGTAATCGCGGCGGTCAGCGTCGTCTTGCCGTGGTCGACGTGACCGATCGTGCCGACGTTGACGTGCGGCTTGGTGCGTTCAAACTTTTGCTTTGCCATTGTGTGTGCTGCTCCTTGCAGAGTGCTTACAAATCTGTACCCTGAACGTAAGACGAACTAGCCGCGCCGTTTTTCGATGATCTCCTTTGCCAGAGCCTCCGGCAGCGGTTGATAATAGGCGAACTCCATCGATGACGTGGCGCGCCCCTGGGTTGCCGAGCGCAGGTCGGTCGTATAGCCGAACATGGATGCCAGCGGGACGTATGCCCGGATAACCTGCGCATTGCCGCGCGCTTCCATGCCCTCCACGTGACCACGGCGCGAGTTGATATCGCCCAGAACGGCGCCAAGAAAATCTTCCGGTGTCACAATCTCGACTTTCATCACCGGTTCGAGCAAAATCGGGCGGCCCTTGCGCACTGCCTCCTTCAGCCCCATCGAGGCGGCGATCTTGAACGCCATTTCCGATGAGTCGACCTCGTGGTACGAGCCGTCGTAGAGCGTCACCTTCAGATCGACCACCGGATACCCGGCGATGACGCCGCTTGCCATCGCTTCCTTGACGCCGGCCTCAACCGCCGGGATATACTCGCGCGGAATGACGCCGCCGACGATGGCATTAACGAACTCGAACCCTTTGCCCCGCTCGACCGGTTCGACCTGCAGTTTGACGTGACCATACTGGCCTTTGCCGCCGCTCTGCCGCACGAACTTGCTGTCCACATCCGCCGGGACCGTGATCGACTCGCGATACGCCACCTGCGGCTTGCCCTGGTTGGCTTCGACCTTATACTCGCGGCGCATGCGATCGACGAGCACCTCGAGGTGCAGCTCACCCATGCCGGCAATGATCGTCTGCCCGGTTTCCGGGTCGGTAGAGACGCGGAACGTGGGGTCTTCCTCTGCCAGTTTCCCAAGCGCAATCGCCAGTTTATCCTGATCGGCTTTCGTCTTGGGCTCGATCGCCAGCTGAATGACCGGCTCCGGAAAGCGAATGCTCTCCAGCACGATAGGATCGTTCGGGTCGCAAATTGTATCGCCGGTATAGCTCTGCTTGGGACCGACCATCGCGGCGATGTCGCCGGCGTAGACCTCCTTGATCTCCTCGCGATGGTTGGCGTGCATCTGCAACAGGCGACCGATGCGTTCGCGCTGATTGCGCGTCGAGTTGAGCACGTAGGAGCCGGTCTCCAGTTTACCGGAATAGACCCGAAAATACGCCAGTTTCCCGACGAACGGGTCTGAGACGATCTTGAACACCAGCCCGGTAAACGGCGCATCTTCCGACGTCGGGCGCGTGATCATCTCGACCCCGTCGTCACCGGCGACCTGACCGGGGCGTGTCCCGCGCACCGGCGGAATATCGACCGGCGACGGCAGGTAATACACAACGGCGTCGAGCAGGCGCTGCACTCCTTTATTGCGCAGGGCGGCGCCGCACAGCACCGGCACCAGCCGACCCTGAATCGTCGCCTTGCGCAATGCCCGGCGCAATTCTTCCACGCTGAGCTCTTCTCCTTCGAGATAGAGCAGCATCAACTCATCGTCGGTCTCGGCGACCGCCTCGATCATCTCATTGCGCAGGCGTTCCACCTCGTCGGCGACCTCCGCCGGGATCGCCTCCAGTTCCTCGCGCTTCCCCTGGTCATCGACATAGATCACCGCCTTGTTGGTGATCAGGTCCACAATGCCGCGGAAGCGATCTTCGGAGCCGATCGGGAACTGAATGGGCACCGGTCTGGCGCCAAGTCGACTTTTGATCATATCGACGGTGCGCATAAAGTTAGCGCCGATCCGGTCCATTTTATTCACGAAGCAGATCCGCGGCACGTGGTACTTATCCGCCTGCCGCCACACCGTTTCCGACTGCGGCTCGACGCCGGCGACGGCATCGAAGACCACCACGCCGCCATCGAGCACGCGCAGCGAGCGTTCGACCTCCGCCGTAAAGTCGACGTGACCAGGAGTATCGATAATATTAATGCGATACGGCGTTCCTTCGACCGTCCACTCAGCAGTGGTGGCGGCGGCCGTGATCGTAATGCCGCGCTCGCGCTCCTGTTCCATCCAGTCCATCACCGCGGTGCCTTCGTGCACCTCGCCGAGTTTGTACGTTCGACCCGTGTAGAACAGGATGCGCTCGGTCGTCGTCGTTTTTCCCGCATCGATATGCGCAATAATCCCAATATTGCGTATGCGCTCTAACGGCACTTCACGAGGCATGAGATGCTCTCCCCTCTTCTGCGCTACATATACCGCTCAATTCACATCTGGTCGCCAGAGACCGTATGGCGCTCGCTGCCATCGTGATGCATTCCCGCTCATCGTTTCAGAACCGCCCATAGTGCGAGAAAGCGCGGTTGGCTTCCGCCATGCGCTGCACATCATCTTTCCGCTTGATAGTTGCGCCCGTATTGTTGTAGGCATCGATCAACTCGGCCGCCAGGCGCTCATACATCGGCTTCCCGGAACGGGCGCGCGCCGACATGAGCAACCAGCGCATCGCCAGCGACTGGCGGCGGTCGCTCTTGACCTCGACCGGCACCTGATACGTCGCACCGCCAACGCGCCGCGGCTTCACCTCGATCACAGGACCTGCATTGCGTATAGCGGTCTCGAAGACCTCAAGCGCGGGCTTTTTCAAACGCTCAGCCGCCAGGTCGAATGCCTGATAGACGATCTTCTCGGCGATGCTCTTCTTGCCGCGCTGCATCACCTTATTAATGAACTGTTGCACCAGCACGCTGTTATAGCGTGGGTCTGGCGGTGGAATACGTCGCTCAATCGTGCCTCGACGGGGCATAGGCTACCTCATCACACACATTGGATGCAGTGATGGTTGTCACCGCACCGCTTCAGGACCTTATTTCTTCTTTGCCGGAACTGCACTGGCTTTCTTTGTGCCGTACTTCGAACGACCCTGCTTGCGATTGGCGACCCCCTGCGCATCGAGTGTGCCACGCACGATGTGGTAGCGCACGCCTGGCAGATCCTTCACGCGCCCGCCGCGGATCAACACGACCGAGTGCTCCTGCAGGTTGTGCCCCTCACCTGGAATGTACGCGGTCACCTCCATACCATTCGACAACCGGACGCGCGCAATCTTGCGCAGCGCTGAGTTGGGCTTTTTGGGCGTCATCGTTCTGACCTGCGTACAGACGCCGCGCTTGAACGGCGACCCTTTGCCGCGCGTCAGTTTCCCTTTCAACACATTCAGGCTGAAACGCAACGCAGGCGCCTTGACTTTCTTCGTGACCCGCTTGCGCGGTTTCCGAACCAGCTGGTTGATTGTCGGCATGCTGCTCCTGTCCTCCCCATCGTGCACGACGCACACACGTCTGCTACGGTCGATCAGTCGCTTTGCAAAAAAATAACGTTGCCCTTCACTGGTCGCAGCTACGGCTACGCCTTAGTTTGGGGCCAAAACGCAGACAATAAAATACCTGTGCGTTTTCTGCACAGCGGTATGGAAGTATAGCACAGGAACGGGCGCCTGTCAAAGTCTTTTTGCATTGAACATGAGAGGAGTCTGGTATACTACCAGAGATGGCTCGACGACGAGCGTCTGGTGCGGATGCAACGCATCGGCTGGTGTGACAGGGAGGGCATTATGCGTGAACTCATTATTATTGGCGGTGGCGCAGCAGCGCTGTCAGCCGGAATGTATGCTCTGGGCAAGCAGATCGATTTTGTGATGATCTATGAATCGTTGGGCGGCAAGGCAGGCTGGCGGCAGAGTCTGGTCGGGCAGGAGGAGGTCGAGTATCTGGCCGGTGAAGAGGCGGTGCGTATTTTCGAGCGCAAGATCGCCATGCAGACCGATCGCGCGATCCGTGATACGGTCACGTCCGTGCAGCGCGCGGATCAGGGGTTTCGGGTAGAGACGCGCAACCATGGGGTTCTCGAGGCGTTCGCCGTGATTGTGGCAACCGGTGCGACGCCGGTGCGGCTCCAGGCGCCAGGCGCGCACGAGTTGCTCGGACAGGGGCTGGGCTACTCGGTGACGACTCATGCGCACCTGCTGGCGGGAAAGACCGCAGCAGTCATCGGTGCAACGCATCGGGCGCTGCGCGGCGTTGCGGAACTGGCGCGCACCGCCGAGAAGGTCTATCTGGTCATTCCCGATCCGGACGCCGCTGCGCTGCCGATGATGCACGCCATCAACCAGCGCCCGAATGTGGAAATACTCGCCGGGTATACCGTTGATGAAGTTGCAGGTCCGATGAATGTCGAAGAAATTGTCGTCTCGCGCGAGGGGCAGCAACGGCGTATTCCGGTCGATGCGGCGTTTGCCGATCTGGGGCTGCACCCGTGCAGCGAATGCGTCCAGCACCTGGTGCGCACCGACGAGGAAGGGTTCATCTGGGTCGATGAGCGCATGGCAACGACCGTGCCCGGCATCTTTGCCGCCGGGGATGTCACAACGTCGTTCGGTGAACAGGTGCTGATTGCGATCGGCGATGGCGCGCGCGCGGCGCTCAGCGCCTACGACTATCTGCTCATGCGGACGCCGGTGATGCACTGATCGGGGCGCAACTTCGGGTTGCTACGGTTCGTCATACCGGTTGAAAGCCCAGGGCGCAGACGTAACGTCGTTCTATGCTGGTCGGAATGAAGGTGCGCCTTGTGCATTCTGGTCATCGCTCAAGAAGGAGGGACAGGGATGAGTGAGCAGACGCCAAACGCCGGTCAACCCGAGCCGCAGAAAGAGACGCCTGATCTGACCGCTGAACTTCGCGAAATGGGGCAGCAACTCGAGGCGTTGTTTCGTGCGTTCATCGAGAGTGAGCGGACCAAACAAATGCAGGCGACGGTAGCCAGGAGTGTGCGTGATCTGGCGGCAGTAATGCGTGAGGCGGCGGAGAAAATCCAGAGCGATCCGCGTATCCAGCAGGTGGAGGATCGTGGTCGCCAGGCGCTCGAACGCGCGCGTGAGAGCCAGGTGTTCCACGATGTACAGGAAACGCTGGTCAACGGGCTGGAGCAAATCAACACACAGTTGCATAAACTCGTGGAGAAACTCGAAGCAGAGCGCGCCGCCGCCAGCGCACAGTCCGCTCAGGAAGGCGAAACCAATCCGCCGGTCGAGCACGTTCCGCTCGAAGCGCCGGCTACCGGAGAAACGAAAAAACTGGAGGAGTAGTTCGCATCATTCGCAAGGAGCACGAAGGAGCGCGCGCCGGTTCTTCGTGCTCCTTTTGGTATTATTCACAATGGTGACGCTTGCTGAAGCCTGACCCTCAACCGGTGATGATGCCGCGATGCTGTGTCGGGTTGCCTGAGCACCACAATACTGGTATAATGCTGGTGGGTCACGCCCCCATAGTCTAGCGGCCCAGGACGTCACCCTTTCAAGGTGAAGATCGCGGGTTCGAATCCCGCTGGGGGTACCAGAACAATCGCTCGAAGGCTCGACCTGCGGGCGATTGTTGTTTAATATCGGGATCAGACCCCTTCTTCCTCGATCCATGCAAGCGCATACGTGATACCGTTGTGTGCGATACGGCTGATGAGCGGGTGGAGCGCTGCGGTGTCGGTGTTGCGCTGGTAGATGTAGCGCGTCTGTCCGTTGGGCTCGATGAGCAGATAGTCGCCGTTGATTACAATGGCGCCATCGCAGAGATCGACTGCCATGTCATCACAACCGTGGACGTCGTCCATAGGTCTGCTCCTTTCATCATTAATTGCGACAACGAGACATCGCGTGATGATCGCACCACAAAGGCTATGCTGAGAGATCTCGCTTTTTCCAGGCCCGTTGTACCTTCGCAGGTCACTGTTCACGAGGGCTTCCTCCGAACCCCCGATGGTGAACAGCTGCCTTGATGAGCAATGTGCGTCGATAGAGGAACCGTTCGCGGCGCGCCCGTATGCTCCTGGGCACGGCGGCGCCGTGCCCCAACCGGGCGAAGCCCGGCGGCGCTGCGCCGTGCCCCAACCGGGCGAAGCCCGGCAGCGCCTGGGGATGCGGGCGAGACGCCCGCGCGCCCGGCGGCGCTGCGCCCCAACCGGGCGAAGCCCGGCGGCGCTGCGCCGTGCCCCAACCGGGCAAAGCCCGGCAGCGCCTGGGGATGCGGGCGAGACGCCCGCGCGCCCGGCGGCGCCGTGCCCCAACCGGGCAACGCGGAGGTTGCGACCCACAGCATCGACGTGCCCGCCGCCGACTACCTGTCGATGGCCTGTCCATTGCGCAGCGTGATTGGGATTGTTGTCGGTCCCTCGACGCCGGTTTCAATCAGGGTATTGCTGACAATCGTCGTTGCACGGCGCTCGAAGATCGTGTTGGTGATTTCATCGACGAATGCAATTGCGCCATTGTAGCCAGCGATCGCCCGTCGATGGTACCCAAAGCGATCCTCGACCGGGAACCCAACCCGCACCAGCGGGATGTTCTCGGCGTCGGCGATGAATCGGCCCTTCGAGTGCCCCATCAGCAGATCGACCGGTTGCTGTTTGATGCGTTTATGGAGTTCGTGCAGGTCGCCCTTGAGGATGATCTCGCTTTCAACTCCGAGTTCCGTCGTCAGTTCGACCATCCGTTCTCCCCAGGCGCGGTTGTCGGCGGCGGTCAGGATGTACGCCGGGATCATCCCCATTTCAGCGATTAAACCCGTCAGCCCTTCGAGGATGTCAGGGTCGCCGTAGAGCGCAACCCGCAGACCGGTAGTGTACATATGCGTATCGACCAGCGCATCGAGCAGGCGCGCCCGCTCAATCTCCAGCGACTCGGGAATGGTGTGGTCGGTGATTTCGATCAGTGTGTTGATGAAGGCATCGGTGTTCCTCAGACCAATCGGCATTGTCAGCACATACGCGGGAACGTTGTAGCGTCGCTCGTACAGATGCGCCGCTTCGCCGCCGATGTGCCGCTGGAGCGCAATCGTCGCCAGTGACTTCGAGGAACTGCGCAGTTCTTCGACGGTCGTGCCGCCGCGCGGAAAATGAGGACGCGGGTGGTAGTAGCCGCCGTCGAGGGTCTCCGAGTAGTCGGTAATCCAGAGACCGTGCAGCTCCATCTCCCGCAGGATGTGCTTCAACTCGCGAATATCGCCAGGGTTGACCCAGCCCGGGATGATATTGATCCGTCCGTTGGTCTCTCCCTTTTTCTTGCGGCGATCCGGCAGATTGAGGGCGATCTCCTTGAGCATATTGTCGAAGCCGGTCGTGTGGTTACCGATGTACGATGGGGTTTTGACCGACAGAATCGGAATGGTGATCTCGGGATGCTGGTCGAGAAACTCATCGATGATCGAAGGAATGTCGTCGCCGATCGTTTCGGAGAGACAGGTCGAACAGACCGTGATCATCGTCGGGTGGAACCGTTGCCAGATGTTGTTCAGTGCAGCAAGCAGATTCTGCTTGCCGCCGTAGACGGTCGTTTTTTCGGTGAGGGATGTGGTGGCCACTTCGACCGGTTCGCGGAAGTGGCGCGCCATCTGGTGTCGTGGATAGGTTGTGCATCCCTGGGAACCGTGGTTGATCGTGATGGCGCCGTGAATGCCGTATGTGGCGAGCATCGCGCCGATCGGAGCGCAGGAGCGGGTCGGATTGATCGCAACGGCGCGTTCCTGAACGGTAAGACAACTGGTCATCATGCCACCTCCTCGAACCCATGCATTGCGCGACGTTCGGCGGGCGCGGGCCGGGCGTAGCGGTGCAGCGTGGTCCAGACCGGCGCGTGCAGCGCTTTGTCGATATCGCGCGCGAAGTTGACCATGCCCACAAAACCGGCATAGGGTCCGGTGTCATAGGTATGTCCATTGACAAACGGAACCCCCAGTTTGTACGCCAGGTAGCGCTCCTTGTTGCCCGAAATGAACAGATCGGGTCGGCGGTGCGTCAGGATTTCTTCGATCTCGGGGACGTTCGGGTTATCAACGACCAGTGCACCATCGACGATCTGACTGAAAATCTTCTCGTAGTCGTCGGTATGTCCAAAGGTCGTCGCTGCGGTTTCCGCCTCGATGCCCAGTTCGCGCAGCAGTTCGATCCAGTGCCAGACACGTGGTCCGCCCTGGTAGATGAAGGCGCGCTTTCCCTGGAGGCGCTGGCGATAGGCATCGATATAGGGCTGAATACGCGCCGTTTCACGGGCGATCACCTCCTCGGCGCGCGCTTCGAGCCCGAAGAACGCCGCTGTCTCACGCAACGCCTTTGCCATATTCTTGATGCCCCAGAGGGTGACATTGATGTAGGGCGTGCCATATTTGTCCTTCATCATATCGGCGATGTAGGTGGCGGATCGCTGACAGTGCACGATATTGAGCGCTGCCTTGTGCATGATTTTCAGATCATCCACCGAGACATTGCCGGTAAATCGGGCGACAATCTGCAATCCAAGCGCCTCGAAGAGATATTCGAAGGTGCGGATGTCGTTTTTGATGTTGTAGTCGCCGATGATGTTGATAGAACGACTGAAATCGCCTTCCGGCTCGACGGAACCGACGAGCTGGCGGAAAATCGTCTCGTTGCCGACATGATGTCCCATCGACTGGCTGACGCCGCGAAATCCCTCGCACTCGAAGAATACCACCGGTTTGCCGATGATCGCTTCCGCCTGCTTGGCGACATCGCGTCCATCATCGCCGATCAGCGCGGTGGAGCAGGTGTTGTAGACGAACACCGCCTTCGCGTCGGGAAACTCGGCATTCGCCTCGATAATCGACTGGAGGAGTTTCTTTTCGCCGCCGAAGACGATATTCGTCTCGTTCATGTCGGTGACAAAAGTGTACTTGATATGAAAATCGCTGTCGGCGAGGTGTGGACGGTAGCCCCACGAAAAGAACGCACACCCGATTGGTCCGTGGGTCAGTTGGATGGCGTCCTTGACCGGACCGCCGACCACGCCGCGGCATCCGGCGTATGTGCAGCCGCGTTCGGTCATATCGCCAGGGGTCGTTGCCACGTTGCTGGCGATGAAGCAGGCGGAACCATCGCCGCGCTGACACTTCCCGCCTGGTCCTTTGATCGCGACGTGGATCGCCCGTTCAGGCAGGGTCTGATTGCATTTGAACTGCATTGCGTTTCTCCTTCCGTTGCGCCAGAAACTTCGGAATACAGACCCGTTCGCTCACGCCGCACCCCTCCTCGCCCGGAATGCCGATGGCGTCGGCGCGGCACCGCTGGCAATTGCGAAACTGTTCGATGACGGTCGCGCACTCGTCGCGCACGCGGTTGACCAGGTCGGGTGACGGTTCTGGCAGGTGCGCAAATGCTGCCAGGGGCATCAACGGGATGATGTTCATGATGTATGCGCCGTGATCCCTGACGGTGCGTGCGACATCGATCAGGTGATGGTCGTTGACGCCTGGAATGAGTACCGAGTTGACCTTGACCGCCATCCCGCGCAACGCCGCTTCACGCAAACCGGTCAGCTGGTTGCGCAGCAGGAGCGTACACGCCTCGCGTCCGCGATAGGTTTTGCCCCGGTAGCGAACGTGGGCATAGATCTGCTCGCCAATCGCCGGATCGACGGCATTGATCGTGATCGTCAGCGTGGTAATGCCGGCTCGCTCGATGGCGTCAATCTGATCCGGCAGCAGCAAGCCATTGGTAGAGAGACAGCGGATCAGATGCGGAAACTCGTGATGTGCACGCTCGAATGTGGTCAGTGTCGCCTGATTTGCCAGTGCATCGCCGGGTCCGGCCACGCCCAGGACGCGCAGGCGCGGTTCGCGGTCAACTGCGTTGCGCACGATCTGGAGCGCCTCATCGGGGGACACCACCCGCATCGTCACACCAGGGCGATTCTCATTCGGGCAGGCATACCTGCGGATACAATAGTTACACTGGATGTTGCAGCGCGGCGCTACCGGCACGTGGATGCGCCCAAAGCGGAAGTGCGCTGCGCGGCTGTAACATGGATGCGTGCTCAGGTCAATCTTCGGAAAACAGGCTCCCTGGCACGTTCCGGCGGATGAAGCGTTCATCGAAGCCTCCATTGACGCCTGCGCGCCGTCAGTCCACGATGCCGTATTCGCGCATCAGGTCCTCGAGTTCGTCCTGGGTGATCGGGGTCGGGATGGTAAAATCGTCGTTCTCATCGATCTTGCGCGCCAGTTCACGGTATTCGTGCGCCTGCGGCAGATCGGGATCGTAGTCGATGACCGTCTTTTTGTTGATCTCGGCGCGCTGCACATCTTTGCTGCGCGGAACGAAGTGGATCATTTTCGTGTTGAGGCGGCGCGCGAACTCCTCGACCAGCGCCCGCTCGTTCTCGACCAGGCGCGAGTTGCAGATCAGACCGCCGAGACGGGCATAGCCGCGTTCGGCGAACTTCTTGATCCCTTTACAGATGTTGTTTGCCGCGAAGAGCGCCATATACTCGCCAGAACAGACGATATAGATCTCCTCGGCATACCCTTCGCGGATCGGCATGGCGAACCCGCCGCACACCACATCGCCAAGCACGTCGTAGAAGACATAATCGAGATTGTCTTTATATGCGCCCAATGTCTCAAGGGTTTGGATCGCGGTAATCACCCCGCGCCCACCGCAACCGACGCCGGGTTCAGGTCCACCCGACTCGACGCATTTGACGCCGCCGTACCCCTTTACGACCACTTTCTCGAGTTGCACGCTTTCCGGTCCGACGTCGCGCAGTGTGTCGAGCACCGATGGCTGTCGCACGCCACGGAGTAACAGGCGGGTGCAATCCGCCTTGGGGTCGCACCCGACGACCATCAACTGATACCCCATCGATGCCAGCGCTGCTGCCGTATTCTGCTGCGTGGTGGACTTCCCAATCCCGCCTTTGCCATAGAAAGCGACCTGCCGCATGGTTCTGCTCCTTTCCGGCGATCCACGCGCACAATGCTGCGCGGATGTGTTACAAAGCGCTCAAAAGAGGGCGTTACCGGGCGAGCCGTGGCCGCGGAGCAGGTGCAAGGAGACGCGAAGGAATTGCACCGGCGCTCACGCCGCCGTTGCACAGCCCTGACGACCATCCAGGGCGCACAGACGATTGACCCGGCAGCATGAGCGGGAAGGGGACATGTGCTATAATGCCACCGCATCGGCGCTCACGCCGCCGCTGCATCGATCCCCCGCCGGTGCCAGCGGCGCGGGGATCACCTGTTGCCTGAGCCACTCAATCGGATGCCGGGCCGCAGGAGTGTCAGGATAGCGATTGCAGTGCCAGTGCAGTCGCCCGCGCGCATGATTGCTCACGAACCCCGACAGAGAGCCTGATTCTACGCTGTTGCTCAGGCGGATTGATTGGCGCAGCTCTGCGAAGAGCCGTCATTGAGAAGTACAACACTGTGGCGTCGCAGGAATTGAGCGTGATAACGAATGGGACTGTCTGCCAGGACGCTCAACGCCGCTGTTGGTTTCCATCGGTGGGATTTGGAGAGAATATACCATTGATTATCGGGGTTGGCAATACATTTTTGAGACACAATAGTTAATATTTGATAACCCGAAGTGGCGGTTGTTGGTTTTGTACATGCTCATTCGTGGGTGATTTTCGTTCGTCTGGTCGTCGCCATCTGCTCGCAGGACGGTCATGCGCACGGCGCACAACGCCACGATGAACACAGGTCCGGGGATGCGGGCGAGACGCCCGCGCGCCCGGCGGTTCTTGTCACCGCAGTGTTCAGACGTATCGTCCCCATGGCGGTTTTGTGTCGGCGGGGCAACGTCTCATGGCGCGCGCGAACGCCAAACCGTTGCCGATTCCTGATCGCGGGGGCTTCCCTCGAACCCCCAATTGTGAACAGTAACCATCTGCCCAACAATTGCCTGGTGTTCCTGCATACCGCAGGCCACTGTACTTCACCAACGCTGTTCCGCTGCTTGTGCGGTTGAGAGGGCGGCATGCTATGAAAAACTTTGATGCGAATTCAATTGATCACTTCACGCAGCTGTATAGCCTGGTGGAAAACTCTTTCGACCAGGTGCGTCGTGAGATGGGGGAAGCGTTGCGCCGTCCCGGCGCCTCAATCCGGTGGCATTTTGTTCTGGTTTTTCTGATCGTTCTGCTTTCCTGGTTCTGTGGACTGGGTTTATACCATTTTAGATTTTAGATTTTGGATTGGAGATTATCGCGCAGGGCGTTCTGATGCGATTTGACGGAACTCCGTTTGCGGAGTATTCAAGTGGAATTGGTATTACGCATGATGACCCTGTTCAAGGATCTCCTGCGGACGATCTTTCCTGCAGATGGCGTGTTCTTTACCTTCTTAGAGCCTATCCGAATAACGCAGGGCGCCGAAAAACCGCCCCTTCGATACGCGCTGCCCCCGTACGGGGGCGCTGCGCGCTACTCAGGATGCGGTTTTTCGGATAGGCTCTTATTGGTATTGGGTTTTGCGGGATGGGTTCAGCACCGAGACCAGCACCCTGCCCGTTCAGGGTGATCTGCGACTCATCGGGTATAATGGTAGAACAATATGAAACTCTGAGTCGAAGCAGATTGCACCAATGACGGCACGTTTGACGATCCATGTCCTCTTCACGCTGGACTGTGAGAGTATCGCTATACGCACTGCGAAGGAGGGACCTCGCACGTGGGAGCAGAGTGCGCGCGCCATTGAAGGATTCTCCAACCGGTTGCTGCGAGCCGGGTATCCGCCGACCCTGTTTCTGGCGCCGCAGTGTGCGGTCGAGCATACGCCGCTGCTGGAGGAACTGGCAGAGCGTGGCGCTGAACTGGGGTTGTACGTCAATCCTTTGCAGGCGGAGCATGGGACATACCACAACTTCCTGGGCACATTATCGCCAGAGGTTCAGCGCCGCCTGATCGACGAGGCTGCTGAGCGCTTCGCCGATGCGTTTGGTGTGCGCCCGCGCTCGTTTCGCCCGTGCAAACATTCGGTCAGTGATGATACCTATCGCCTGTTGTACGAACTTGGCTTTCGCCAGGGTTCGATTGCTCAGCCGGGGTTTGTGATGCGTCGTATCGGGGTGAACTGGGAACATGTCGCTCATCATCCGCGCTATGTCGATAGTCACAATCACGAGCGCTCCGGCGATCTGCCGTTTCTCGATGTGCCGGTCACGACTGATCCAGACCAGCGGCAGATTACCAATCAACCGTATGAGCTGCGGATCGATGCCGGAACCTTCGAGGCGCTGCATCAGCCGGTGATCGACCGGGCGATCGAGCGCATGATCAACGATGCTGCTGCGTTCTGCACGCTGTGTTTTACGGCGGATAACCGTCCGGCGTATGACAATGATGATGACAAACATAGCCGGACGCTGGAAGCCATCCTCGATTACCTCGAAACGCTCCGCGAATACCACGACCTTGTTCCAGCCACGCTCGTCAGCGCTCACGAGCGTTTCCGCGCCCTGCGGCACATGCCAGGTATGTCGCAGGAGTCGACACAGGTGCGTCCATGATCCGAAGTCTGACGCTTGCTCTTGCGTTTCCATCTGTCATCTGGCGGCGATTGCTGAGTCGCGTGGGGCTGGCGCTGGCGGTCTGGTCAGGGCTGACGCTGGCAGTCGGCATGGTGGTCAGCATTCCGGTCTATGCCGAAGCGTCGGGGTATCGTATTCTCCTGGCAGCGCTCACTGAGCGTGCCATTGCCGATCCATTGCCCCCCTTCGCGATGATTTACCGCTACGGCGGTGCATCTGACCCTTCGATCTCCTGGCAGCAGTATGTGCTGGCTGATCAACTGGCCGGTAATCTGCCGGCGGCGGGGATCGATCTTCCGGCGCCGCCGAGCGTCCGTTTCGCGGCAACCGAAAAACTGCGCGTTGGCTTCCCGGATGGCGCGGGAAGGGAAGTGTTGTTTGCCCGGATTGGGTTTCTCAGCAGTATCGAACGACACATCCAGATCGTCGAGGGTGATCTGCCGCGACCGTTTACCGGTGAAGGACCGCTTGATGTGCTGGTGTCGGAAACGACCGCCTCGAAGAATACCCTGCTCATCGATGACCTGTATCTGGTGCAATCGACCGGTCGCGGGCCGCGTATCGATGTGGTGGTGCGGATCGCCGGCATCTGGCGTCCGGCGGATGCCGATGCCGGCTATTGGTTTCAACCGCCATCGACCTACAGTGATGTGTTTCTGGTCCCAGAGGAAAGTTTCGTCCGGCTCGTCGATGTACCGGACGCGCGGTTCGTGACGTTGACATCCTGGTATACCGCGATCGATGGCAGCAGTGTGCGCAGCAGTGATGTCGAGCGGCTGCGGGAATGGATTGCAACGGCGACCGCTGATATTCAGCAGCGTCTGCCGGGCGCTGCACTCGTGCGCTCGCCAATGGATGCGCTGGAACGGCATCGTGACCAGGTGCGTGTGTTGACCGTTACGCTGGCGCTGTTTGCCGTTCCGCTTCTGGTCGTGATTGCGTACTTTGTCGTGCAGGTTACCGAAATGACCGTCGCGCGCCAGCAACAGGAAGTGGCTGTGCTGCGCAGTCGCGGCAGTTCGCGCTGGCAGGTGCTGGGGCTGGCGTTGGGCGAGGTGGTGGTGCTTGGGGCGGCGGCATGGGCGGCGGGGCTGCCATTGGGCTGGTTGCTGGCGCAGTTGATTGCCTGGACGGTCTCGTTTCTGCGTTTTGCGCCGCTCGATACGCCGCCGCCAACGTTACTGACCGCCAGCCCCTGGCATGCGCTGGTCACGGTTCTGCTGGCGCTACCCGCAGTGCTCGTGCCGGCATTGGGCGCTGCCGGTCGCACGATCATTTCGTACAAGAGCGAACGGGCGCGCGCCACGCGCCCGCCTCTCTGGCAGCGCCTCTATCTCGATATTCTCCTGTTGATACCGGCAGTCTATGGTTATCAACAGTTACGTTTGAGCGGTATGATCGGTGTGCCTGGCGTCACAGTCGGCGCAGATGATCCGTTTCGCAACCCGTTGCTGCTGCTTGCTCCGGCGTTGATGGTTTTTGCCGGCGCCCTGATCGGCATGCGTTTTCTGCCATTGTTGCTGCGGTTGCTGGCGTGGGTTGCGGGGCAGTTGCCGGGAGTCGCGCTGGTGACGGCATTACGTTTCCTGTCGCGCACACCGGGGACGTATGGCGGTCCGGTGTTGCTGGTTGCGCTGACGCTGGCACTGGCAACCTTCACTTCATCGATGGCGTTGACGCTGGATCGCCACAGTGAAGAACGGGCATACTATCGAGGGGCTGCGGATGTGCGTTTTGCGTACCCCGGTGCAGCGATTACGTCTGCCAATATTGCTGGCGATCGTGAAATTGCACCGGTGGAAACCAGTCTCGATTTGAGTGGCGGCACATTAAGCACGACCGGGGAAGCGGATACGACGCCCAGTACGGCATATATGTTCGTGCCAGTGGAAGAATATCTCACTATTCCGGGAGTAACCGGCGCCACGCGGGTCGCTCCGGGCAAAGTGGATATTATCGCAGGGAACAATCCTGCGGTGAGCGGTATTTTCTATGGTGTTGATCGGACGACACTGGCAGCTGTCCTGGCAGATGCCTGGCGTCCTGACTATGCTGACGAGTCGCTCGGCGCGCTGATGAATCGCCTGGCGGATTATCCCGATGCAGCGCTGGTGTCGGAAACGTTTGCGCGGGATCGTGGGCTGCGGATCGGCGACCGCTTCGCGCTGGCAATGAATGACCGCGGTCAGACGCAGAACATTACGTTTACGGTTGTCGGTACGCTCAGGTATTTTCCGACGCTCTACGATCAGGGTCCGCCGTTCGTGATCGGCAATCTGGATTACAGTTTCGATTTGCAGGGTGGGCTGTATCCGTATGAAGTCTGGTTGTCACTGGCGCCCGATGCCAGTCTGCAAACTGTGGCAGCGGCAGGAATCGGATATGGATTGCGGACGATCCGATCGACGCCGCGAACGTTGCTCGATCTCGATCTGCGCCGACCGGAGCGTCAGGGGTTGTTCGGGTTGTTGTCGGTCGGCTTTCTGGCGACGACGCTGGTGACCGTCATTGGATTCGTCGCCTATACCCTGCTCTCGTTCCAGCGGCGACTGGTGGAGCTGGGGGTCTTGCGCGCGATTGGGCTGAGTACGCGGCAGTTGAGCATGCTGCTGGTTTTTGAACAGACGCTGGTTGTCGGGTTTGGCGCGGCGCTTGGGACCGCTGTGGGGATTCTGACGAGCCGATTGTTTATTCCGTTCTTACAGGTGCGCACAGGGATCTATCCGGAAACGCCGCCATTCGTGGTACAGATCGATTGGGAGCGAATCGCACTGGTGTACGGCATTTCCGGCGGATTGCTGGTAGCCACCATTATCGCCATCGTCCTGCTTCTGCGCCGGATGCGCATCTTCGAGGCGGTCAAACTCGGGGAAGCGGTGTAAATGTGGTGGAGTGCGGGCTTGAAGAAACGATGCATCCCTGCTACTATAGCCGCAATCGCGTACTACAGGGATAAGGAGTGCTCTGCATGCCTCGATTTGCGATAACAATCTGTGCCGGCGTTGTTGCAGCCGGATTACTGGCGGGTTTTGCGCAGGCGATGGAAGCGGCTGCACCGCGCGCCATTCCGCAGGCGCCATTGCTGGCGTTGACCGAAACCGTGGAAGCGCGACCGACAGAAACCCCCATACCTACCAATACACCGCCGCCGACCGAGACGCCGCCGCCGACCACGCCGCCGGCGACACCGCCGCCGACCACGCCGCCGACCACGCCGCCGCCGACCACGCCGCCGGAGACGCCGCCGCCGACCACGCCGCCGGAGACGCCGCCGCCAACAGGGACGCCTGTGCAGGATCAGCAGCAAACAGCAACGCCAACTCCGACAGAAACGCCTGTTGCGACTCCAACGCTTACCCCGACCATTCCCGCTCCAGTTGCGTTGCCAGGCACCGGTGAGTCTGCTGCTGGCGGAATATCGTTGATCGTTTTGTTCCTGGCGCTCATCGTGACGGCTGGTGGATTGATGATACGCAGTCACCGGGTGTAATTCGATACTGTGTGCGTGCAGTGGAAACAATCCTGTTTGTGCTGCACACGTTGCAATAATGATACGTCTTGCTCTCGTCCTTGCTCTGATCATCGGCAGTGTGTGCGGTGCAGCGACTGTTGCCGCCCTCGACCCTGAGCATGATGGCTCGTTATCGGTTCAGGCGAGCGATGGTGGTGTGCGGATTGTCTGGCGTCCAATTGCTCCCGACCCATCACTGATCCCTGAACCGGTCCTGGTCGCTTTGCGCATCACCGGCGACTCGCCGGTCGAGCCGCGTCTGCTGGCGATCGATGATGCTCCGTGGACGGGTGACTCCAACGATCTGCCCGCTGCACCGGTTGTCGTTCTGCGTGAGGCGCGCCAGCGGGGAGAGCGCCTGGCGGTACTGGCGCTGAGTCCGGTCTATCTGCGCGACGGGCAGGCGCGTGTGGCGCGTGCGCTGGATGCACAGGTCGATGGCGTGGTTCCGCTGGAAGGACCTTCATCCCCAGATACAGCGGCCTTCCCTGCAGCAGTTGAACCGATGTCCGCCCATCCGCCTGCTTTCCCGCCTTCACCGGCGCTGCGGGTGCGGGTGGATCGGGCAGGGGTGCAGGTCATTCCTGTCAGTTCACTGGACGCAGCAATCAGCAGTTCTCCAGAGCGCATCAGGGTCAGCCGCGCCGGTGTGGAAATCCCGATCGAACTGCGCGATGCGAGCGGTAATGGCATGTGGGGCGATCCCGTCGATGAACTGCGCTTCTACGCGCCGCCGCCGGGTGATCGCTGGAATCGCAGCGATACGTACTGGATCACGCTGGAAGATGGCGCGCGATTGCGCATGACCTCCCGCGCGACATCCACGCCGTCGGGTGAGGCGCCATCCACCGCTCTGGAGCGGGGCGTCATGCGTGGCACGGCATATTACGACTCGCGGCGACCGGGCAGCGACGGCGATCACTGGTTTGCGAAACTGCTGCGGGCTGAAGCAGGACAACCAGCGGACGACCAGGCAATGCTCACTGTGCCGCTGACAACGACCCTTCCGGCAGCAACCGGAACGGTAACACTGACCGTCAGCGTCCACGCACAATCCGGCGGTGCGCGTCGTCTGACTGCATCCGTCGGGTTGAGCAGCGGACTGCCGGTGGAGTGGAGTGACAGCGGCGATACGACTCTGACACCTGGCGTGGCGGGAAGTCCGGCTGCCGCCACCGAGGGACGTCTGACACTGACAGCGGTGACCGGTTATGCGCAGGTTGCCGTCAATACCGTCGAATGGCTGCGACCGGTGCAGTTGCAGTTTGGCGGAAGAGGCGCCATCTTTCAGGGCGCTCCGGATCAGCGCGCCTACACGCTGACAGGGGCACCTCCTGCATTCGTTATTTACGACATCTCCAATCCTGCCAATCCCGTGCGACTCCAGTTGCCAGTCGGGACTGCTTTTGAAGACAGTCTGCCGGGTCGGGCATACCTGCTGGCTGGCAATGGTACGCTTCAGACGCCGGTTGTTGAGCGATTCACGACGCCGGTGCTGCCGAACGGCGCCGAAGTAATCTACATCGCGCCCGGAGTACTGCACCCGGCGCTGACCCCGCTCATCGAACTGCGTCGTGCGCAGGGGTACGCTGTGGCGGTTGTCGATGTGCAGGACATCTACGATGGGTGGAGTTATGGTCAGGTGGAACCAGAAGCAATCCGGATGTTCTTGCAGTTCACACGACCCCGGGCGGTCACACTCGTTGGCGACGGCAGTTCTGACCCCTTCGATTACACTGATCGCGGCGCGAAGGACGTCAATCTGATCCCGCCCTACCTGGCAATGGTCGACCCGTGGTTGGGCGAAACAGCGTGTGAAACCTGTTATGTGCGGCTCGACGGCGCGCGACCGATGGATGACCGGTTGCCGGATGTCTGGCTGGGGCGTCTGCCGGTAAAGAGCGCCGATGAACTGCGGATGCTGGTCGCCAAGATCGTCAGATATGAAACAGCGCCATCCGGCGGCGCCTGGCGCGGACGAATGGTCTTTCTGGCGGATGACGCAGACACCGGCGGCGATTTCATCGCTCAGGCGGAAGAGAGTATTGCACTTCAGCCAGCAGCTCTTCAGGTGAGCCGGGTATTTTTTGGCGACGGTCCGGGGCGTGTCCCAACAGCGGCGGCAGCGCGGGACATGACATTGCAGCGGTTCAATGAGGGTGCGGCGGTTGTCGCATATTTCGGGCATGCGCATCAGCAGCAGTGGGCGGTCACCGAGCTGGATAAGACGGAAAACTGGTTGCTGCATCGCTCCGATGTGCCCAATCTGGCGAATGGCGAGCGATTGCCGGTCGTGCTGGCGCTCACCTGCCTGAGCAGCGCATTCCAGTGGCCCTCGTTCGTCGGCATGACGATCGATGAGGCGTTGCTGTTGCACGAGCGTGGCGGCGCTGTAGCCGTGTGGGGCCCGACAGGACTGGGGGTGTCGTATGGGCACGACAAACTCCAGCGCGGATTCTTTCGTGCTCTGTGGTTGACGGCGCCGGACGTGGGGGTTGAACGTGCTGTCCCGCTCGGAGCGTTGACCGAGGCTGGTTTCCGGGAACTGTTTACCGGCAGCGCCTGTTGCCAGGAAGCAATTTCCACCTATGCGCTGCTCGGCGACCCACTCACGCCATTGCGGGTGACTGCAGGGACGCGCGTGATGCTGCCGCTGGTGCAGCGGTAAGGCAATCGAGTTCGTAGTCTCGACGCCGGGTAACGCCGGCATTGTACAGGAAGGTCTGCTCAGCCATGATCCCTTCGTTTCGCGCCATTCGTGATGCCCTTTGTGCTGCGGACGTCTCATCGTCCAGGTTTCCGTACCGGCAGGCGTTTGCTTCCGGGCGTCTTGCTGCGTTGCGCAATGCTCCGCATACACAGGTTTTCCTGCGCGATCTGCGTGCAGCAGCCTCTCGTGTGCAGAACGAACCAATCCCTGATCTGACCTTCGATGCATTTCGTCGCTTCGACCGTGTCGGCACACGAGACGAGTATCAGCGTCCCTATTTTGCACGTCGGGGTCGCCTGCTCGCGCTGGCGCTCGCTGCAGCCATCGATGAGGACGATGCATATCTTCCCGCACTCAATGAGATCATCTGGGCGATCTGCAATGAATATACGTGGTGTCTTCCAGCGCATCTCGGACGCCTGGGAGGTGATCCCGACACTGGACGCCTGCCGCCTGAACAGGTGATCGACCTGTTTGCTGCAGAAACGGCGCATGCGCTTGCTGAAACGCTGGCGCTCCTCTCTGATCGTCTCGAACCCTGGTTGCATTATCGGGTGCGCTCCGAGATCGAGCGACGCATATTTCGCCCTCTCTTTCATACCCCTGCACGTTTCTGGTGGGAGTCGGCGCCGATGAACTGGTCCGCCGTCTGCGCCGGTGCGTGCGGAATGGCGGCGCTGATCCTGGAAGAAGATCAGGAGCGTCTCTCCGGCATGATCGACCGCTGTATGCGTGCAATGGAGTGCTTTCTCGAAGGATTCGGCGACGACGGCGGATGCGCCGAGGGTGTCGGATACTGGCAGTATGGGTTCGGGTATTTTGTGTATTTCGCCGATATGCTCTACGAATATACCTCTGGCGCCATCAATCTGTTTGCCAGCGAACGAATACGACGCATAGCGGCTTTCCCGGCAGCGGTCAGTCTGGGGAACGACTGTTTCATCAACTACTCTGATAGCAGCGCGTGCACCAGTCTGCGTCCCGGTCTGGTATCACGGCTGGTGGAGCGTGGCGCTTCCAATATCCCGCCGTTACAAGGTCTTCCTGCATTTGATGCTGATACCTGTTATCGCTGGGCGCATGTCACACGTGACCTGATCTGGACCGATCCGGCAGTGCTGGGGCATCCGGCGCCGACCGGGACGGTCTTTCTCAACCATCTGGGGTGGGTCATTGATCGCCGAGATGTGCAGGGGACACTCGTGGCGTTTTCGGCGCGCGCCGGGCACAATGGTGAGCCGCACAACCAGAACGATCTGGGGCATTTCATTTTCCACATTGGCGGTGAAAGCCTGCTTGCGGATCTGGGGGCAGGAGTGTACACCCGTCAGTATTTCGGACCTGAGCGGTATGAGCATATTCACAACAGTTCGGAAGGGCATTCTGTTCCGTTGATCGATGGTCACCCCCAGTTACCCGGCGCCGAATATGCAGCTCAGGTCATACGGTGCGAGCCGAAGAGCGATGGTGTGATCTTCGAGATCGATCTGACCCGTGCATACAGAGCAGGGTTGTTGCGTGCATTCCGGCGTCGCTTCGAATGGGAGTGCGATCTCTCGACAGGTCAGGCGCAGCTGGTTTTGGACGATCGTGTGCATTGCGGTGTTGCACCGGGATCGTTCGAGGAACGTTTTATCAGTCTGCATGAACCGGACGTCGCTCCTGGCACAGTCATCTGGCGCGGTGCACGCGGTGATGTGACGCTCCGTTATGATGCCGATCTCTTTGAGCCTGTCGTTGACCGGATCGCCAGTCAGGGCCACGACGGCGCGTCGATCATGATACGCCGTTTGCGTTTATGCGCACGTACTCCCCAGGCGGACATGACTGCTCGTTTTGTGTTCGAGTGTCGGGTGAGAATAGCCGATAGCCGATAGCTGGGTGAGAATAGCCGATAGCCGATAGCCGATAGCCGGGTGAGAATAGCCGATAGCCGATAGCCGATAGCCGATACGCTGTCGCTGGTTTCGTCGGGCAGTGCGGTGTGGGAGGATGATGTGAGCATAGTTGCCGGGCGCGCGGGCGTCGCGATGGGGAATAGTTGCCGGGCGCGCGGGCGTCGCCATGGGGGACAGGTGGCGGGCGCGCGGGCGTCGCCATGGGGGACAGGTGGCGGGCGCGCGGGCGTCGCGATGGGGAATAGCTGCCGGGTGCGCGGGCGTCGCCATGGGGGACAGGTGGCGGGCGCGCGGGCGTCGCCATGGGGGACAGGTGCCGGGCTCGCGGCGTCTCGCCCGCATGCGTGGAGGCTGCCGGGTGCGCGGACATCTCGCCCGCATGCGTGGAGGCTGCCGGGATCGCGGGCGTCTCGCCCGCATAGGGGATAGGTGCCGGGATCGCGGGCGTCTCGCCCGCGTGAGAGATGGCGGTCGGCACTTTCACGCGCGGCAGTGTGCGGCGCAGCTGTGTGGGAGGCTGCGATGTTGTTACATTAACTCAACAGACCGTCGAACCATGTGATCACTCGATCAATCCAGGGCTGCCACGGTGGGCGGCGGGCGCCACGAATGTCGGGCAGACGCTCACCGTTGATACCGGCGCCACGAAGCACCAGAAAACAAACGCTGTCACCCTGTTCACACCCGATCCATCCATGCAGCGTGCGTCCGTCCGTCAGATGCACCTGAACAGCCGCGTTGAATACCCGCAGATTGACGCTTTCTTCCCACGTCTGGGTAAAGGTGATATTCTGGTGCGCGATGCCGCGTTGTTGCAACACATAGGCAATTGCGTCTTTATGGGTGCGTATGGTGGGGGATCGCGCCGTTTGCGCGACAAGTCCAAGCACCAGGCAAAGCACCGCGCTTCCTGCAACGCCTGCAATCAGCAGGTATCGCTGCACTCGATCGATAGACATGGACGATCCTCGCATTTGTTCAGATCTACCGCAGAGCACGCAGCAGGAATACCATTTTAGATTTTAGATTTTAGATTTTAGATTTTTGATTTTTGATTTTGGAATACGACGCCTGGCATCACAGAGCCTGAAACCGCTTTAGATTTTAGATTTTAGATGTTGGAATATGGCACCTGGCATCACAGAGCCTGAAACCGCATATGGTACCTCGCCGACGCCAGAACACCATGTTTACGGTACGTGTGATGGTCTTCCAAAACATAATCCACTCGTGACTGTTCAGAGTCAGGGTCAATGAATTTGTTGCAGCGATGTTGCATTGCAACGTCGCTACGACTGTGCGCACGCTTCCAGGAGAAGTCTGAACAGTTACCGTCAGGGGGCTTCGATTGACAGCTCATTCCCGTTCGACTATACTACACTCTATCGCAACTTTCTTCGCGCCTTCGGCCACAAAGATATGCTTGAAGAAACGTGTTCACCCTTCTCCCAGGAGCGAGGGCGTCTTGCCGTTGAATGTACAGCAAGGGCGGGCCTTCCTCGCTTCGCTTCCAGGCGCACTTTGCACTCCAGGCGTGACCACGTATGCTGGAAATGTCCGCGTCTTTTGCGCGGGCTGGCTTCGGCGTATCCTTGTGCGCGAAGGTCACTGCAGACTCACTTCTATCGTATAGTCGGCGGAAATGGATTTAGTCAGGGCATCATCGGGGCGTTGTAAAGAGCTGAAAGCGCTCAGTCATCAGGCTGGCGAGTTCCGCCTT
>FWPU01006498.1_pt1 | contig 23243 bp, 30 predicted proteins | sample 2228361 | NCBI WGS metagenome assembly FWPU01 (sample SAMEA103939777, study PRJEB20133) | metagenome
AGCGTTTGAATTATATGGCTTGGCTTTACTCTCATGACATTAGTCTAGTTTAACTAATGTCGCATATGTGGTGCTAGATTACGTATCTCTACAATTACATTTTGCTTTTTGTTAAAATTAAATATCACATGGAAATAATTTTCATTCTGTTTACAATTTTGGGGCTTTCACTTTTTGAGGTAATCACAAGTATAGATAATGCAGTAATTAATGCAGAAGTTCTCTCTGGTATGAGCAAAAAAGCTCAAAGATGGTTTTTGGTTTGGGGATTTCTTTTTGCTGTTTTCGTAGTGAGAGGATTATTGCCGTTTATTATTATATTTCTTGCCAATCCACAGCTTGGTCCTATTGGAGTACTTGGGGCAGCATTTAATAATGACCCTCATGTTGCAGAAGCAATTGAACAATCAGCACCATTTTTGTTACTAGGTGGAGGAGTGTTTCTAACCTTTCTTTTCTTCCACTGGCTTTTTCTTGAGCCTAAGAATTTTGGACTAAGAGGAGAAAGATTTTTTCAAGCTCAAGGAGCATGGTTTTTTGCTGTTGTTTCCATCTTGTTAACAGTAATTGTCTGGTTAGCACTTAAGACGCATCCCATGCTAGCATTTAGTGCTGTTCTTGGATCAACTGCTTTTTTTATAATTCATGGATTTCGCCAATTTGCAGAAGAACAAGAAAAAAAACTTATCAGTGGCAATATGTCTGATATCAGCAAGATTGCCTATCTTGAAGTTCTGGACTCTACATTTTCAATTGATGGTGTAATCGGAGCATTTGCTTTTACTTTTTCAGTTCCATTTATTCTCATTGGCAATGGTCTAGGCGCACTGGTACTAAGAAAATTAACAGTAAGTAACATTGAACGCATTAAAAGATACAAATATCTTAAAAATGGCGCTATGTATTCTATATTATTTCTGGGAATAATTATGATACTTGATAGTTTTGGATTTCATATTCCTCATTGGCTGTCCCCTCTGATGACATTTGGAACAGTTGGTTATTTTTTCCATAAATCACGCTTGGATATGGAAAAAATTCAAGAAGCTCTTGAACCCCTACCTAAAACTAGAAAAACTAAAAACTGACTACATTCTCAAATTTATTAATCACTACAATAAAATAAGTGGAGAATCAAATTAGAAAATTTCTTCATATCTTACTCATCTCATACTAATTTTTAACAAAAAAAGTAAAGTTCTTCTATTAACATTTTTACTCAACAAGGAGTCAATAAAATGTCAACCGAAAAAACACAGTCTGCTAATAAAACAGGTTTATTCATTGCTCTATTCATCGCTATACTTGCATTTATTATCTCAATCATAGCACTGCAAAAATATCAAAATCCAAATTATCCTAATCAACAAATCTTATCAATGCAAAATGAATTAAGAGAAATGAGGCGAGAAATGCAGCTTGGGTTAACAAGACAACGTCTCGAATCTCTCCGACGTGATATAGAAGAAGGGAGAAACCCTAATCAAGTACAAAATGAACTAAGCTACATTCAACAGAACTTGAGAAGTATGCTCAGAAACGCAGATGCAAATACACAGCAAAGGATTAGAGAGATGGACAAAGAATTGGATAGAATAAAACTTCAATTAAGAGACAATAGAGCAGATGCATTACAAACAATTGACACACTTCTTGAAAGATTACGGCAAGGCATATGATAAAAATTGCAAAAGATTAACTATATCCCTAAATAATATAAAAGAATTTTAGTTTAAATCAAAAACATGCTAAAGAGGTATTGTTTAAAATAGATTAATTTAGCTTTAACAGGTAATTTAATCTCACAGAAATGTCCTATGGATAAAAATTCGACTCTACAACTACATACAGGAAACACTATGCCAATAATGGGGTTAGGGACATGGCAGTTAACTATCGATACAGCAGATACAATTGCCTATGCTTTAAAACTTGGATATTCATTAATTGATACCTCAAGTGACTACGGAACGCAAAGAGGAGTAGGTGAGGGAGTAAAAAAAAGCAATAGAGCCCGCTCAAGCATTTATATTGTAACTAAAGTAGAAGAGACAGATGATGCATATCAACGAACAATATCCAACCTTAAAGAATTAGACATGGATTATGTTGATTTGATGCTTATTCATCGTCCGCCTCCTTATGGAGCTGGTGAAGAACTCTGGGAAGGGTTGATAAAAGCCAAACAAGAAGGTCTAACTCGTGACATCGGTGTAAGTAACTATTCAATAGATCTTATTGAAAAGTTGATTGAGACAAGTGGTGAAGTGCCTGTAGTCAATCAAATAGAATGGAGTCCTTTTGGTCATAGTAAAGAAATGTATAATTACTGTAAAGAGAAAAAGATTATCATTCAAGCATACAGTCCCCTAACAAGAACCAAACGACTTAATGATATGACACTTATTCATCTAGGAGAAAAATATGGAAAAACTCCAGCACAAATTTTAATCCGCTGGAATCTGCAATTAGGCACATGTCCAATTGTAAAAGCCAATCAAAAAAAACATTTGGAGGAAAATATTGATGTATTTGATTTTGAAATAAGCGAAGATGATATGGAAACACTAAATAATCTTAATGAATATTACTCATCACTTGGAGGTTTGCCATATGTTTAAAAAATCCTTTGGTAGATGAAAAAATGGATTTTTCTGATCATAATAGTTTTAAGTGGTATTGCAATAGTTGGTGGAACATATATAATACAGACAAAGCCAAATTATCGAGTAGATAAAAATTCTATGGATAAACAAACTATTACAGAAAATAAAGTAAGAATTACTCCTATAGAGCATGCTACCATGATACTTGAAATGGCTGGAAGAATAATCTATGTTGACCCAGTAGGAGGAGAACAACCCTTTGCAGGACATAAAACACCAGATCTTATCCTTGTAACCGATATTCATTATGATCATTTCGACAATCAAACTCTTGAGAAAATTTCTAGGGAGAATACTATTCTCATAGTCCCCCAAGCAGTAGCTGATCAAATGTCCAAGAAAATTGCGGGGGAGATAGTGGTACTTAACAACGGAGAGAAAACAGAGCAAAAAGGAATATTGATTGAAGCAATCCCCATGTATAATATCCCAGAATCACCCCAAGCATTTCATACAAAGGGAAGAGGAAATGGATATGTACTAGAAGCAGAAGGAGATAGAGTATATATCGCTGGCGATACCAGCAATATCCCTGAGATGAAAACGCTTAAAAATATTGATATTGCCTTTATCCCTATGAATCTTCCCTATACTATGACAGTTGAAGAAGCAGCTGAAGCTGTTGTAGCATTTAAGCCTAAAATAGTTCATCCTTATCACTATCGTGGAGAAAGAGGTTTTTCTGATATTAATAAATTCAAAGAGTTAGTTAATAAGGCAGATCCTTCTATCAGAGTAGAACTTCTCAACTTTTATCCCAATCAATAAGAATTGTTAAGAACTATTTTCTTCTTCATTAAATCGATCGCTATCCATACACAACCTAAAAAGATCAAAAATCCATCTACAATCCGTATCGATCTAAAAAAAGGATCTCCTTGCAATATGGGCATAAAAATTACTAACCCAATTGCGAGAAGAATACCGCTCCACCTTGATACAATTTGAGAAGTCCAGATAACTCTACTTAGAAAAATTGCTGCAACTCCTATTAACAAAAGTCCTAAGAGAATGAAGATGATTCCAGGTCCGAAACGAACAGCATTTATAAGCTGCAACGGTAAATCGCTTTGTTGTCGTAATGCTTCGTTACCAATTACAGGAAGAGCAAATGTCTCAGCCCCAAAAAATGGCAGAGTAAGTCCAGTACCTATCCAAGTTAAGATGAGAGTCCAAAAAGCAAGAGACTCAACCTTAGACCTCATCAATAGAAAATATATTCCCAAAACACCCAGAGAAAAAAATAGAAAACCTCCCATTCCAAAAGTATGTGCAATAATCCAACTATTTGATGCAAACCTACCTGCAAATTCTGCTTGAGATTCATTAAAAAAAGGGCGAATTAAGGGAAAAAGAACAAAACAAATACCTGCTGCTAAAAATGAGGCTGCTGTCAAAATTTGCCATTTTTCTTTCATTAAATTATTTTAGCATATTCTTTACTTGAGATTTTCTCATTATTGAAAAAATAAATTTTAAACACAAAAAATTCAATATCGTGATTGAGTACGAAGTAAATATTTTCTAAAATGTTAATTGGAAAATGTAGGATTTTAGGCTCTCGTATGGTACAATTGCAGTACAAAATAATATAAATTCTTTAAATTTTTCAACAATGCGGGATCGTCTAATGGTAGGACAGCAGACTTTGGATCTGCTTATCATGGTTCGAATCCATGTCCCGCAGCCAAGAAGGACGGAAGGGTTGCAAAGACCCCTTTTGGGTTGATTTATCGGGATGTTTTGCAGGTTCGAAAGTTTTAGCTCCCAATTCTCCTAAATTAGCCACTTTCGAACCGTTAGTCTCAACCACCGCATTGTATATCAGTTTGAAGGCTGGGGAATACTGATAAGCCAAGATTCCTTCATTCAGGGTCATATTGGTAAAGACCAAGCTGATAAGTCTCCGCTGTTCCTCTAATAGGTGGCATTCTTTGGCTTTAAGGTAAATTTCTTTGGCTCTTTGGGATAGTTCATAAAGGTTTACGCCTAAATCAAAATGACTGTTTTTGGCTTTGGTATGCTTCTCGATGGCTGCGACAATATCTGCCTTCTCTTGGGTATATTGCCTATATTTCTGGTCGTAAAAGGCTTTGGCGATCTTCTCATCCAATTTGTCGTCATACAGGCGGTCTAAGCGCTTCTCAACCTGTGACAGGCGATCTTGCAGCTCTTTGAGACTGCTGGTTTCATAGTCAATGGCATCTTGATGGCTTTCTTTAAGTGCTTTTTTCAACCATTCGGCAATGCGGGTATTTCTAAGCTGTAATCCTTCAAAGCCTGTAATAAGTTGCTTTTCTATCTCATCCTCTCTTGTCCATTTTTTCTGGGAGCAGTTACGGTAATGGTTACAATGCCCATAAATTATACCTTTATGGATTTCCCAGGTAATTGTGCCACCACATTCAGCACATTTAAGTAGTTGTTTGAGGAGAAACATATGCCTGTTTATTTTTGGTGTATTTTTACCAGCCAGCACTGACTGTATCTTATCAAAAACTTCTTGAGTAATTAAAGGTTCATGACTTCCTTGATAGATCTTACCACCCCAAACATTCTTTCCAATGTAATATGGGTCTTTAAGAAGTTGGTGAACTCGGCTTTTATGAATTTTTCCACCTGTTGAAGTGCGCAACCCCGCCTCAAACATCATATTGGCTAATTTCTCAACCGAGTATTCTCCTGTAGCATAAAGTTCCAGATGTTTACGCATAATAGGGGCATATACTTCATGCGGGACATGGATTTTATGACCTTGTTCACCAACAGTTTTATAACCTGGTTTAGGACGACAGGGTAACCAGCCTTCTGCTAATTTTTCTGCCTGACCCTTTTTTACCTCCTCAGAGAGATTATCGATATAATTTTTAGCAAAGACCACCCTAATATCCCAATTAAGTTTTTCTTGGGAGCGAGAGTTTTTATGGAGAATCAGCGAATCTTTGACAGAGTGTAGTTGCCGTTCCTCGTCTTCTTCAAGCCATTCATACATATCAACGGAATCCTTGAAGTTTCTGGTAAAACGGTCAGCTTTTTCGATAATGATAACTTTGATATTGTTCTTTTTAACAAATGTAAACATTGCATTAAAAATTTCTCTTTTCTTCCTCCCGCTTGCTGATTCTGAAATGGAGAAGATTTTAGCAACTACATATCCTTGTCTCTCAGTATATCCCTTCAATAACCTCTCTTGGGCTGGCAAAGAGTATCCTGTTATTTCTTGTTCTCGACCTGATACTCGGCAAAGAAGGACAGCTTTCATAGATTTTTGTTGCTAACACAACACGTAAATGAAACCTCAAATAATATCAAGCGAATCTGGTAATCAACGATTGGGTTCATATTTTAATCTTTTCAACATGGCTATGCGCCAGTAAATAAGTGCTAACCATAGATCGTTTGCACTGGTGTTTGCCCATTCCCGCTTTTCCTGTCCTAATTTGTCGGTCACAGTTCTGGCAAACATGGTCTGGGCATGCTCGATAAGCATCTTAAACATGGGATTGGAACGAGGCATAGCGAATTTGATTTCTCCTTTCCGAAGAGCCGAGATCGTCTCGTCCATGATGCGGGTTCGGGAAGAGAGGACTTTTATCTCGTCTTCAAGGTCTAAGTCTTTACCTTCTGTCTCGTCAAAAAACCTGACAATCTCCAGCATTTTAGGATCGTCCTTAAACCAATTGAGGTAAACCCTGTAAGGAAATTGTTTTGCCAGCTCAAAGGCTTCTTGGGTATAAGGTTGCCCGTCAATGACAGTTACCCTAATGTCATAAAACTGGATTAACTCGGCTGCCTGTTGCCAACGATCAGCGTTTGGTTTATCCGTAAGAATACCTATAAGGAAAATACCCTTTTCGTTGCCGATCATGAAGTGATTACCTTTACCGCTTCCCAAACCTGTATCAATGCCCATTACATTCCACTCGCCAGTGCCTTGCGCATCTACATCGGTGATATTTCTAATAAACAGGCTCTCTGGGATTTTCTGTTCGGCTGATAGGTAAGGAAGCCCTAAGATGAAGTTATAGAAATAAGTCTCATCTTCGGCTTTTTCCATTTCCTTGATGAGATCATCAGCCGTCCTCCAGGGGCAGTTCATCTGGCTAATCCAATATCCGCTTATTTCTCTGCCTGGATAGCGTGCCTCCCAGCTGCCAAGTTCACTTATTTGTTGTGGGGTAACCTCCTTTCGGCAGTTCTGGCATGCGTAAATTCTTTGCTCAACATCGACATTCTTCTCCCACTCCATAAACTGACGATAATTGCAATGAGGGCAATTAAACCGCCAGTGCTTCTGGTCTGATTGCTGGAACAGTTTGTCTATGCCAAAGTCGGGAACAGTTGGAGTTGAGAAGTAGTGTTGGCTTCTAATTTTCGAGTAGCCCATACGGGAGGCGTAGTCTCGCACCACTTCTGGCTTTGATTTGTCCAGCTCGTCGTGGATGTTTCTGTCGGAAGTTAGCATAATCGCTTCTCTCTCGGTAAAAGTGCCTTTGAAGTAAATAAACGCCTTGTCGATTTGCTTTTGCTCAACTGAGTCAATGTTTTTCGGGTCTATTCTTGCCTTAATTGAGGGGTTCATTCTTAGGATTTGATTGACTTTGCTTGGCACGAACTTGTAGACATCGTCAGTAGTGGGAAGGGTGTAAATCTGGTTGATGCCTAAAAAGATGGCATCGTGGAGAACTCGGAGGATTTCCATTGTGGAAGCTCCCACCTGTGATGCCTTACGAATTACTTGAATTGGCTTTCTATCAGCATAAATATCCAAAAGAAAGCGATGTTGCCTAAATTCGATAGGCTGTCCAACCTCATTTTTAATGCTATTTTTGGTTATCCAGTAAAGTAGGCTTTTTGCTTCGTCATTGACCATTGTTTGCCTCCTTTCTTTTTTGGTTGTGGAACTTTTTAACAAACTCGTCTAAGGCTTTGCCTTCGGCTTCTTCTTCTGGAGTGAGGAGTCTCTGCTCACCTGTCACACTTACCGAAGATCGATCCGTCACCAGCCCCATTTCTGTTCTGGTCATTTCCCAGAGTTGCTTTAACTCGGAGATAGTTACTTCTTCACCTAAGTCGAGCTTTTTGAGCTTGGTATCCAATGCTTTCCTAAATGCTTTGATAATCTTGTATTTACGCTCTTTTTCAAATCTTTTAGCCTCGGTGCGGATTTGGTCAATATCTTCTGCAACTTTGAGTTCGGTTCTTTTAACCCAACTAAATTTTTTCGACCATAAAGCGATAGTCTTCCTGGTGACCATGCGCCCCAACCGATTCCTTAAACTGTCTAATTCTGAGGTAATTTTGGTGTAACCTTGGAGTAATCCCTCCCCAGGTGACTAAAAGCCTGTCAAAGCTCCCCGTGAGGCAATACAACTGCCAAGCAGTGTATTGCTGCATGGTTTCACCTGGCATTTTGCTGGTAGTTAGTTTCAACTGGTTTCTGCTCATATTTTTAGCTTTCAACTATCTCACCGTGCTTTATAAACCACTTTTCATAAACGACCCCCTTCTGGTTATTAAAAAGCAGGAATCTTTCGTTTCTGATTCGTTTACACTCTAGGCAGAAATCATAAGCACCGATTAACTCGTAGCCCCTAACATACGGTAGTTGTAATTCATAATTGATGGTCTGGTGACTAGTATTTTTGTCTATTGAATGACTGCCTCTATTTTTCTCTACGCCTACTTCATTAGGGAATGCCATTTTTTCAACATCCGCCTTTGCTGCTTCCCAATCTCCAACGACTCCATATTTTTTAATCCGCTCCTCATGTGCTTCCTGGCTAAGTTTTCTGACTGTAGCCATGTCTCCTTTCTTGAAAGCAGCCATTAATTTAGCGTGCCTCTGAGCAGAATTTGATGGTTTTGTTAGATTGCTACCCATTTTGCCTACCTCCCGTGTTCATTGCTGTTAACCGCTTTTCTAAATCGTTAGGTTCTCTGCTAACTCGTTGTATTAAACCGAGCCTGGGAAGAATTTCAGGGAGCTTCATCTTGACCGTGCGGATTGTCCAGTCGATGTAATCTTGTTTGGCAACATAGCGCATAACGGCGATAATCTGCTCAGGTGTTCGTCCCGCCAGGAACATGGTTTTGATAGTTTGTTGTATAGGAAGAAACTCGTTACCTTGGAGAGTGATGCCTTTGAGCTTTTGGTATTCCTCTAAGATAAGGTCGTAAAGCTCTTTCTTAAAAGTAACTTCTTTGCGCTTTGGTTGTTTCAACCCAATAGGATGGGAGACCTTCAAAGGGGGAACATTAGGAGGCAACGGTTGCCTGTGGTTTTGTTCTCTTTTGCCTGTGGATGAACCAGAGGCAGGTTTTGCCTGTGGTTTTGTTCTCTTTTGCCTGTGGATGAACCAGAGGCAGGTTTTGCCTGTGGTTTTTTCCACTGTGACTTGTCCAGCAAGAAATAGGTATTGTGCAACCAAGTTCCTTTTTGTGATCTTGTTCGTTTGATTTTGATAATGTTCCAGTTTTGTAGAAGAGCAATTTTACTTCTGACAGTTCTCTCGCTAATACCATGTTCCTCTGCGATAGTGGTCTCAGCAGGGAAACACGACTGCCCTTTGTCGGCGTGTCTACACAGAGACAGATAAACCGCCGTTGCAATAGGCTTCAGATGTCTGGCATACCCATTCAAATAGGTATCATCCAGCCAAAACTTTTCTTTTATTCTTAGGTCTCTGACCTTAAAAGTCTCATTAGACATAGTTTTTATTGTTTTTTAGTTTTTGCTTCTGCTATCCCTCGTTTAATGTTGTCGCTCATTAGCTTTTTTTCGAGAGCAACATAGTATCTCTTTGTTGCCATCTCCATTTCTTTTCTCGCTATTTCTACCTCTTTGTCATAATTTCTTTTAACACTCATTTTGCCCCATCTCCCTTCACTTCAAGATTGGTTTTTGATTCAATATCAATAAGTGTTTCGAAATATCGCAATAAAGTTGTTCCAATCTCCGTGATCTCCTCTATAGTAGGTTTGAGATTGCAATCTTGCTCCAAAATTTCTTTTAGCTCGGTTAAAAGCTGTTTACTTATCATGGTTGTAACTCGCTATACAAACGAGCCTTAATGGTTCGTAACTGGTCAAAATAGGTTTTTGGTTCAATACGCAATTCGCCTCGCCAATAGGATTGGATGAGGTTGTTTAGTTCTTTTGTTTGTTCAAAGGAGAAAAAAGCTTTATGAGAGTTAGGTGATCGATTGATAGAGACGATAGGAAAATACAACGACAAAACTGTCGTTAATCCGAGGTCTGAACATTGGTATAAATTGGTCGTCATTTTTGCGCTCATAGTCATCAGCTGAAATAAAAAAGCCATCTTTATGATGGCTAATAAATTGAGTGATTGACAGGAATTTTTGAAGCAGTTTACATGCAGTTTTCCTGATTTTTTCTCGACTGGGGGTATTAAGCGAGTTTGTAGCCTAGTTTTGGGACACGAATGATAATTTTACTAAAGTCTTGCTTGGACATACCGAGTGATAACATTAGGGTTCGAAAGTCCCGTTTCAGTCCTGAAACCTCATCAGTGAAATCTCTGTCGAGTAATTCTTCGTGTGTCGTTGCCACACCATCTTCGTCAGGAGAAGTCATTGATTTATACCCAGCTGTTGGGATTTCTCTGGCGATGTCTTTGAAATGGCAAACAATACCTCTATTGCGAAGTAAATAAAGAAAGAATTTCATCTCTCTATTTTCTGGAGAAACTGTCATTGCTTGACCGTCTTTATATTTCAGCTCGTAGGATTTTAAGTTATACCAAATCCCTTTATAGTTGATGATTGCATCTTTACCTGTAGGGAGCGGCGTGGTGACAGCCTCATGGTTATCTTTTACCGCTTCTTCAAACCTCTTTTTGTCAACGATCTTTATTCTGCATAATCTCGACTCGTAGAGTGTATGGTGTTGGATTCTACCACGACTGTCGGTATAAGTATTTTCAATAACATAATCAAATCCCGCTTTTTCTTTTAGCCCATCTAATGCGGCAATAATTTCAAAGTAGTCGTTATCGGTATTTAGAGTAATTCCTAATTCTCCAACCTCAAATATTAATTCTTTCTGCTTTGGATTTAGATCGTATCTTTTCTTAATGGCAAGCAATATCTGCTGGTCTACAGGTAGAGGAGGAGTATTTGTTGCCAAAACAGCATCGTTTGTCATAGTCATTTTAATTTTTTGCTTCTCACTGCTTCAAAATGAAAAGCCTTTATATGACCATTATATTAAAATTTGGCTAAAATTGATAAAATATACCCATAAAGCCTAAACCCCTTTGGGGCATGGCTGAAAAACCTTGTCAGGATAAAGCTCCTCGTGAGAGCACCTGACAAGGTCGTATGGGGAAACCCATACGGGTAGTCCGAAAGGGCTATCACTCGCGGGGAGCTTTTTGTTTGATTTGACTTTTCTCCCCAAGCGAAGTTAACATACCGAACCATATCAAAATATGACAATGAAAAATAAAGCTCGTATTATCGCTCCGTTTTTGTTTATTGTCTGCTTGCTACTTGTGGGTGTTTTGTATTGGCATAAGTCATTCCAAGATAGGTTTACACCTCCTCGCAAAGATGCTCCAATGGTTAAGTTTCGAGTTGACAAACAAAATACTCTTATAGCTGTAACTGGTGATCTTGCCTATTATGGTCTGGTTAAGGATGAAGAAGCCCTTAAATATGCTCTCTTACACACTAGGGACAATACGCCTGGAAGGGAGGGAGCATTAAAAGTTGGCGACAACACTATCGACATCGACTCTACTTATGACATCTCTCAGACTATGACTGCCTGGGAAATTGCCAGGATTCTTTTGAATGAGGGTGAATATAGCCCCAGAGATTGTAGCCATGGTTGTGAAGAATATAACCCGTTCACGCCAGCCCTTTTGCCTGGAGGAGATATTGCCCCAACTTGGCAAGAGCAGATGCGTGCAAAATACAGCTGGGTAAAAACCTTTGAGGACTGTGTTAAAACCATCGGGCATGATGGCGGTCAACTAACCAGTGAGGAGGCTTCCAAACGCACTGGTCATCGCAGAGTTTGCAATACTGCCGATGGTCGTTATTTTATTCAAGGAAAAGAAGGTTGGAGTGATTATCCGCCTTACCCATAAAAGAAGGTGAGAATATGAAGATAAAAATTATCGTTGTTTTACTTATCCTGGTCTGCTTAGGGGCTGGTCTTGTCTGGTTAAAACAGAGTAACCGCATCCCAGTATTACCGTTACCACAAGAGGTTGATAATACTGCCCAAGACAAAGCAACCATTCGCAGTTTCATGGCAGAGCCTGATTTGGAGCTTTCCTTCGTCAAAACCGATGTGCCTTTCCCTGTCTATTTCAGAGTAGGAAAAGTCACTCAAATGGAGAGAGGAGATAACATGGAGGCGGTTGAAGGTTGGACACGCCAAATCAATATTTACCACCAAAAGGAACTGCTCAACGGACTCTGCTCGGTTTACGAGTATCATGTTGATCCCAGAAACCATTCTTTGGTAGCCGTTGTCATTGCAGGATTGAAACCAAGTGAAGTTGAAGAATATAAAAATAAAGGTGTTACTTGCTCTAAAACAAGCTCAAAGATGTCAGAGATTACCAAAAGCGAAGCAGAAACCACTGCCATGGGCTACCTTGCAAGAGGAGTAAAAAACTTTGATCAAATCAAAGACAAGTTTATTTACTCTGATAAATACAACGGCGAATTACATCAGTGGTTTTGGGAAGATAGGAGTTACAAGCTACCTGAAGGCTTAGAAGGTCAACCTTACTCTTATCCAACCATACGCATTACCGTTGATGGCAATAAACAGATTCAGTATTGGAATACTGTGCCGCTTTTTGAGAATTAAAGAGGGTTGTAAAATTGAAGAAGTATGAAGAAGAAAACCGTTGTTGCTTTTTTAGTAGCAGCCGTAGTCCTGATGTGGTTTTTACTTACCGCTGATTGCGTAATCAATCGGGCTAAATCAGGAACTCCCATTGACTGGGCAAATATCAAGGACTGCAGTTACTAAGCCCAATTTCCTCAACAAATCCCCAACAAGGCTTCTGAAGCTAAATTAAGGTTAACTATGCCACCCCAGGCATGAAAGCCCGACACAAGTCAACACAGGGGTTATCTCATGTAAAATCCTCTAATAGCAGCAACTAGATCCCTTATATCTTGATTGTCTAGTCTGAAAAATGGTTTTTTCAGCACCCTCTCTGGAATACCCATTCTCTTAATCACTTCTAGCGCTTGAGATTGTGAGGTTATTGCTCTACCTCTATCTCTATAATGATTATTAAAAATAGAAGCCTCTTTTGAACTGTTGTATTCACCAAGCATTTGCCGAAGTTCCCGTTTAACATTTGATCGATCTCGTCTGTGAGATTCTCGCTTTGTTAGGTCACCCCCGCTACCACTTTGACTTGCCTCCACGAGTGCCTGTTTCATATCGTTCACTACTAAACCAAACTTTCCAGCTTTTCTAAACAAATAGGCAAACACATAGTCAGCGGGATTAGATTCTATCTCCCTTCTTTCCTTGGGGTTAAACTCCATTACAACTGCGTCTGTCCTCGGTTGAGGGTAAAAGGCTGACTTGGGCACTTGCGATAAAATCCTATAATCAAAGAACGTCTGACCTAATAGCGATAGCTTTCCAAAACCCAAGCTGGTTTCTGGCTCTTGAAGCTCTCTTGCAATATTGTCTCCAAGCATCAAAACAGCATTGGTAATGGGTAAATCAATTAGCTTGTGCATAAAGGGTTCTGTAATATGGAAAGGTAAATTAGCTACAACCCCAGCTTCTTCATCTCTCTCAATTAAGGAATCCAGCCGAACACGCAAGGCATCCCCAAATATAAACCTAATTTTTGGATTTCTCTCCTGGATACCCTCTAAAATAGGTTGGAATCTCTTATCGATCTCTATACCTATTACCGATCCTGCTCGCTGAGCCAGAGCTTCAGTTACATGTCCTATTCCAGAACCCACTTCAATAACTTTTGATCCTTCTATTACAGAAGCAGCCAGTTCATTGATTATTCTTTCGTCTGTAAGAAAGTGCTGTCCCAATCTTTCACTTAGGTTAATACCTTCTGCTTCTAGTTGTGACGTAATAATTCTCTCTCTGCTCATAAGCTGCGCATTTTACCATTCCTACAGTCCAGGTTCAATTACACCTGTGTTAATTAAAAACTGAAGAGTATTTGCGATTGTATTTCTATAGTCTCCAGTGTTATCAATATAAGCTACTTTACCTTCGGGAATCTCTCTACTTTGTCTAAGAATCTCTTCTTGCAAAAGAAGCAACTTGTCAGTTGAGTATCGTTCAATCAATTCGGCATTATCGCCAAACATTTTTCTCCTATTGCTTTCTAATTTTTGTGCATCGGAGGTCACAATTATTAACCTATTGTTGTCACTTAGATATGGAGCAACTATTGAGGGTGTTAATTGAACGCCTTCAAACAATACATTTTGTGCTCCTTGAACTTCTAATTTAGGAATAATATTGTATAAGGGCGAACAAACTATTTCAGAATAAGCATTGAATCCTGCAATTAGACTTTGAGGGGAATACGAACCATCTCCTATTGCAACATAACTATCACAAGAACCGTAATTGACGAACGGATTGCGTTTAACTTTTGGTTTATGGCTTTCTATCTCCTGGGCTACAAGCCTGATGATATCCATTGGTTGTAAGGTGCAACCTTCTATTGACGATGTAATAGGGGGAGCAATAGTAGATTTACCAGATAGTGGAACACCAGTAACAAAGATTAAAGTGCCTTGTTTAGTAAACCTATATTCAGGACCTCGGATGAGTTCTACTCGGCTCAGTCTTTCTGTTTTATTCATACCACACATCATTCCTTCTTTTAATTCCTAATAGTTCTTTCAGTTTACTTTTTGATTTTTCCTGAAGAGAGGTGTTAGTCGAATCCGCCAGACTTTGTAATATTATGTCGGCGATAATCCCTGTTTCTTCTTCAGAGTAACCTCTGGCGGTGATCCAAGAGGTGCCAAGCCTAATCCCACTGGCAATATATGGCTTTAGTGTCTCTCCAGGAACAACCTGCCTGTTAGTCAAGATCCCAAGATTTTCTAATATTCCTTCCGCTTCTTTACCAGTTAGACCAAATACTTTGTAAGTGTTCAAAACCATAAGGTGGGTATCGCTACCACCTGTAATAATCAAGCCAGGATACTGATTAAATTTCTGTTCAAATACCTTCATATTTCTAATTACTCTGTCGATGTAATCCTTAAACCAAGGCGAACTCGAGTCAATGAGACATTGAGCTATTTGATATATTCTCCTCAAAGGAACACTCGATTGGACTCCTGGATGGATAGCTTTATCTATTCGTTGACTCAATTCATTTTTGCACAACACTATTCCGCCGTGCGGACCAAGCATGGTTTTGTCTAAAGTTAAAGTGACTACATCACAATGTGGAAAGGGTCGAGGGAATCTGTCTGCAACGATTAACCCAGCGGGGTGAGATAAATCTGCCATCAAATATGCTCCAGTTTCTTTTGCAATCATCTCTAATTTGTCAAACTCAATTATCCTAGGATATGAAGATGCTCCGCAAACAATTAATTTTGGTTTAAACTCTTGGGCTTTTCTTTTTACCTCTTCATAATCAAGCCATCCATCTTCATTCACCCCATAAAAATCAAAGTTGTAAAAGATTCCAGAGAAGTTCCTGCTCATACCATGAGTGAGATGTCCACCCGCGTCAAATCTCATGGAAAGTGCTCTATCACCATAATTAAGTAGGGCTTGATATACAGCCTGATTAGCTTGACTAACGGAATGCGGCTGGACATTGGCATGTTCAGCCCCAAAGAGCTCACACGCAGCCTCGGCTGCTATTTTTTCAATTCGATTAAATCCTTCCACGCCAGCATAAGGTCTGTTCTCAAGCAACCCCTCAGCTATAGCATTATGTTTCAAAGGTAAATTATAAAAGTACTTCATGGGGGTAGGACTTGCGGGAGCTATCAGATTGATCGTGTCTAAATCATATCGATCCTGCTGTTCAGCAGCTTTAACCAATTCTCGCTCTAGTTTTTGGAAATATTCTCTTTCTCTTCTCATTTTTGCTCCTCCAATAACGGTCTTACATGATAAGGATCCCATATCATCTGATAAAAATAACCAAAAGTGTAAAAACAGTTCCATACAAAATAATACGTTCCTGCTAATACTCCCTTCTCATATATAACATCGTGTATTTTTCTAAAATGTGTTCCAATGTCATTTGAGGTTCCTTTTTCTACCCTTACTCGCTTTCCAATCCCATATCTGAATGCACTTCTCAAATCATGTTTCAGGCTGAGTGGGGGATGGAACACCTTCGCTGAAAAAACATAGTTGACTTCTATTCCAGCTTTTTTAAGTCTCGTATTTAAATCAGCATCCTCTGTCCAGTGAATGGACTCATCAAAATAGTAATTGTTAATAAATTGTTTTATCTCCTTCTTAATTGCCAAGAACGGATTATAGGGTTTTGGTGGGTTGTAATAGGTATAATCTCTTACATTGGCTATTGTTCTAGAAAGAAGATTGTTACTCTCAAAAACGACTTTCCCTTTTGCAATATAGTGATTCCGAAGACCCTTGAATAGTTTCTTAATTGCCCCCTTTTCAAATCTACAATCCGAGTCGGTGAGAATAACATTAGAATTTGATGACATTTCTATTCCTATGTTTAACGCTTTAGATAGGTTTCTTTCTTTAATTCTTACGATTTTTACGCCATAACTGTCAACAATACTAGCAACTTCTTTAGTAGCTCCGTTGAGAATAACTACAACTTCAACATTCTCATCAACACTGTCTAGACAGTGTTTTATCCTGACATCGTCGGCACAAGGTATCACAATGGAAAGCGGTAATTTATTATTTTTCATCTTTTCGTGATCCAATAATTCCCAAGAGCCAAACAATCAATGGCACTAAAATAAAAAGTCTTAATCGCCTGCTCAGGGGTGCAAACCAAAGGTTCTCCACCTATATTTAGCGATGTATTCAAAACTATCGGAGTGCCCGTTAATTTATAAAACTCTTTAATCAACAAGTAGTAAATCTTATTCGAACGGTTTGAAACAGACTGGTATCTGGCGGTTAAATCTTTATGAATAACTGCGGGAATTTCCTCTGCTTTTTCTTTCCTAACACGGTGGTTCTGTAGCATGAAGGGTGATAGGTTTGCTTTCTCAAAATAATCGTTGACACACTCTTCTAGAATACTAGGAGCAAGTGGACGCCAGTTTTCTCTGGATTTTATTTTATTAACAATATCGTGCATCTCTTTTATTTTTGGATTAGCCAAGAGACTTCTATTCCCCAAAGCTCTTGGACCGCCCTCCATCCTTCCCTGAAACCATGCCACAATTTTCCCTTCAGAGAGAGCCTTAGCAGCCATCTTGTGTATGTCATTAATCTTTTTATAAGTGATTTTGAAACGATTGAGTGTGTCTAAAATCTGCTGATCCGTATATTTGGGACCTAGGTAGATATTTTCCAAACGATCAAATTTGTAACCAAATTCTCTATGTGCTACTTCTAGAGCCGCTCCAATACTTACTCCTGCGTCGTTGGCAGCAGGCTGTACAAAAAGATTGTCAATAATACCTTCTGATATAAGCCTGCCATTTGTCGTGCAGTTCAAGCCTATTCCACCCGCAATGACCAAATTCCTACAACCAGTTTTAGTAACTAGATACTTTACTAAGTGGATTACTACTTCCTCCAAAGTTTTCTGCACCGAGTAAGCGAAATTTTTACAATCTTGGTCATAGCTAATTTCTGTAACTAGTGAGCCTCTCAAGATGTCAAATTTAGACTTTTTAACAATCTTTAGAGGATACTTTTGCAAAAAATATTTTTCCCACTGAGAGATTACTTGCTCTTGTTCATCAAGGGAGTCTTTGATAAGGCTTTTGTCGCTCGCAAAACCTTTAATTAGATACCCTGTTTCAGTTAATACAATATTGTCAAAGATATTTGCCTTCTTACCATGTCCTGCTAAGCCCATGAGTTTTCCTGCATCTGAAGTTCTAAGTCCAATGTGTTTGCATGCTGCCTCCATCATGTAACCAAGAGAGAAAGAAATAGGTACTTTTGCAATTATCTTTATTACTCCATCCTTAGAATAAGCCAATGTTCCACTGGAGTCCTCTCCTTGACCGTCTAGAACCAAGATAGATGCTTCATTAAAACCACTAAGCCTGTATGAACTAGAAGCATGAGCCAAATGATGATCTATAAATTCTAATGGCGGTAGGCTTGTATATTCATATAAATTAGGAGGAAACAATTGTTCAAGAATTTGTTCCCTAGAGAAAGGAAACCTACCCCTCCTCATCTTGTAAGTTTTTGGCATATTCCAACCATAGACAACCTTATCAATCTCATCCACAGAAACTTTACCCTCCTCAAGACAATAAGCAATTGCATTTATCGGTAAAGAATCGTAACTGTATCTTTTCCTTATAAACCTTTCCTCTTCTGCAAAAGCTACAATTTTCCCATCAATTAATAAACAAGCGGAGGCATCGTGACCTCTCTCCATCCAGCCGTTAAGACCTAAAATGACTGATTTTTTACTTCTCTTACTTTGCATATTGGATTGGATCCTTTTTTCCATTTAATTTAAAAGCCTCTAATCTCGATTCACAGTTACTGCAATGACCGCAAGCAGCATCAATATTGTTGTGGCACGACCAAGTAAGCTCAAATGGAATTCCCAGTTCGAGACCTATTTTGACTGCGCCAACCTTGTCAGTATGAATTAGGGGAGCAATTACCTGAATCGATGGTTTTAATAAAGTGCCTTCGTCAACTAAACGCTGCATAACCTCAATAAATTTAGGGCTATTATCTGGACAGATATGGTCTCCACCCGTTGAACCTATGCAGACAGCTCCAGCCTTTAAATATTCTGCGTAGGCAACAGCCTGACTCTCTAAAATAGCATTTCGGTTGGGAACATATTCATTAATTGCCGTTGTTAATGTTTCTTTTTGGGTCAATGAAACGCCTGGAAGAGATTTAAGAAGAGGAACCTCTACTATCTTTATGGTTGCACTGAAGTGCCTAGCCAGCGCTTGGGCGCATTCTAATTCTTTTATATAGGTTTTTTGTCCCCAATCAAAAAATATAAAATGTAACCCAAAACCTGCCTCAGCCATAAGGGCTGCCGCAACTGCGCTATCTAAACCGCCACTTATTGTACAGACCGCACTCCTGCGATTAATCTCCTCAAGTCTTTTCTGAATTTTAATTTCTCTTTCCATATTAAGTTCTCCTTTTGGGACCAAACCATATAAGCTGATTCCTTAAAGTTACTCTCCAGCCCATAGCTTCAACATCATCTTTTATTGTTTGATAGTGAGCCTCAACTTCATCATTGGTGTGTCCTTCGGGCATTATTAAAATCTTAGCAGGATTTAAATCGCAATTGATTGATATCAGCTTAATTTCATCTAAATCAGAGGGTTTCACAACCACAAACTTAAACTGCGATTTAAGTAAATTGTTTATTATCCTCAAAACTTCTGGCTTATATCGTCTCTGCAAAGGATTACCACTATTTTCAAGTTTTGGGGAACAATTAAATTGACAAGTGTGCAATTCTGGAATAGGCATAATTGTTCCATTTGTTTCTATTTCTACTTCCCACTCTGGCAATCTCTGCAAAAGTATGACAATCTTTCTCTGCTGTAACAACGGTTCCCCTCCTGTTATAACTAATCTTTTCTCTTGTTTATTCAGGAATGCTGATTCCCATGCGTTACTAATTCTTGCAGCGGTTTCCTCATAAGACCAATCTTCTGGCTCTTGCCAAAACTCCCGCATGCTAGTATCCCAAGTATATCGAGTATCACACAACCATCCGTTTGGAACACCACATGTTAAATTACAGTAGTGAAGACGCAAAAAGACAGAGGGTGAACCAGCAGTAATACCTTCACCCTGAAGAGTTGCAAAAACCCCATCACCGCTAACTTTCAATTTGTCAAATTGAGACTTTATCCTCTCTCGATCCTGTGGTGTTGGTTTGTATATTTCTGGACTCATAATCTTTTTCTCAACTTTTCAGCATCCTTCCGTGTGCAAATAGCCACACTTGTGGGTGTCTCCCACAATTTGATAGAGTGAAGTCTCAAGCCAGTTTTGTATCTATCTTGTATGTGACTATCAAGCTGGTTGAATATCCAAGCGGCAATATTTTCAGAAGTAGGCACAAAGGGAACAATAATATGTTTTTGATTAGCATTCTCTTTAAAAAATCTCACGAGAACTTTGTCTTTATCCCATACCATGAACCCGTGATCTAATACATTGTGGACATGTTCTACTGCAAATTTTTTAATATCACCAAAATCGATGACCATGCCCTCATCAGAAATTCCCTCAATTCTTACCAAATCACCCTCGACACATATCTCAGCTTTATATCTATGACCGTGCAAATTTCTGCACTGCGAGTTGTGATTAGTCACTCGATGTCCCATGTCCCACTGTATTTCTTTTATGACCTTCATATCATTTATCTTTTTGATTATTAATTTCTCTATAAAATTGATCTGTTAATTTAGAATCCCTTTTTAGCAGTCCTCTAAGTATTGTGGTTTTCGTAATACAATCGTTTTTTCTTACACCCCTCATACTCATACAAAGATGCTCTGCCTCAATTGTGACCGCTAATCCTCTGGGGTTTAAATTTTCTTCCAATAGATCGGCTATCTGATTTGTGAGATTTTCTTGGGTCTGAAGTCTGCGGCTTAAAATTTCTGTTAATCTGACAAACTTAGAGAGTCCAAGCACTCTTCCATTGGGAACATAACCAATATGAACTTTCCCAAAAAAGGGAATCATGTGGTGTTCACAAAGACTATGAAATCTTATGTTCGTTAGTGTAACTAAGTCCTTGTAACCGTTGCTTTTAAATGTTTTGAAAACCGTTTTTGGATCTTGAAGGTAACCACTAAGCAATTCTTCATACATTCTAGAAACTCTCTGGGGTGTTTCTATCAAAACTTCTCTGGAGATATCCTTACCTAAGCCGCTCAGTAATTGGGAAACAAAGTTGGTGATTAGTTCTTTTCGAACACTACTATTATTTGTCATATGTTGGGTTTTTATCTTGCACGGCCTACACTTTATGTTGTGCAGCACGCCCAACCACCGTTGCAATAATTGTATTTTAACTTAAAGCCGATAGTTTGTCAAAATCGATAGTTTTAACTTCAATAGAGTAAACTTCGTGCTCGTAAAAAGCATTTCTTAATGACTTTTCAAATTCTTTCTCGCTGCGGTTGGCGCACATAACCAAATCGACATGAATGACGCCACTTTCTGGGTAGGTATGAACTACAAGATGGGATTGGGCGAGAATATATCCAAGGGTGATTCCCACTGGACTAAAAATATGGGACATCTTTTTAACCACCTTTAAATCTAAATCAAGAATAATATTGTCTGCTAACTCCTCAACGAATTCCAGAGAATTATCAAATGGCTTTATTTTTATAAGCGCAACAAATTGTTTAATTAATGGTGTAGATTGGTTTGTCATATCCCCCTCTTATTAAAGGTCTTGTCCTGGGTGTAATTTCAGCAATATATAACGAACTTGCGCTTCCTACAGATTCAGCCCCTTCATATCTATTGAATCTATCAAATACCCACCTTAGCATTAGACCCGAATCTGTGAGGGCATCCTGAATAGGTAAAAACCGCTCTTTGGCTCTGTCGCTATTGCCATAACAAACATATATCCTTGCTGCTTGATTTTTTATGTCGAGCGCATCTACCGCTCTTGAAACAAATAGTTTTATTCCTTCTGGTGTATAAGGTGGATCAGTAAATACTATGTCGAATTTGCCTTTCAAATCACCAGGGGTCGGTTTTCTTAAATCATGCTTTACTCTTTTGATTCCCAGATTAAGTTCATCTGAAATAGCTCCAATGCTATCTAAAATCCTCTCATCGATATCTACTACTGCTATGTCTTGGGCTGATTTAATGTTTGCGGTCGCTACAGAAGTAAAGTCGTCATCGCCCAAAAACAATATCCGTTTAGCCCTTACATCTCCCAAAAAATCAAGAAGAGCGGCTCTTTTTGCTGTAGTTTCAATAGTCGCAGTAAACTGGTCAAAACTTCTTTTAGGGACTGGTCTTCTATCTTTATAACGAGAAAGTAAAGTGACCGATTGCTCATAAATTTCACTTGTGGTTAAAGTCACCAGAAGATCTTCCTCTACCAAAAAATTGCTGTCATACAATCCACTTACTCTTTCAGTTATATCTTTTCTCAAAGAGGTCTCCCTAGATGAAGGGTTTAAATAGGCGGATAGAGCTTTTTTTACCTGGTTTAGTGCATTTCTAGACACACCTACTCTCCGAACTAGCTCATTGTTTTCAATACTTTCACCCCTGGAAAGATGCCAAAATACATCTAAGACTTTTCTAACTGGCACTCCCGTCTGTTTTGAAACTTCCAAAAATTCTGAATACATTTTCTCTTTTTCTCCCATAGTCTAGTTTTTATTTTATCAAAAAAACCTACCTAAAGCCATTTGAAAGAAGTATTTAGACAACAGTCAGTAGTTGTTGGGTATGCTGTAGGGTAAGTTCTGGAAATTCCAGGATGTCTAACCAGTCAGCTTGCCTAAAATCGTTCCATTTGTCCAGCCAAACAAGACGAGAGAGTTGCAAAGACCCACTTTGGGTTGAATTATTAAGCAATTTGTCACATTCAAAACTTTTAGCTAATAACAGATTAAACTTCCTCAGTATTTAAACTATTTAACAGTTTGTTGTTGATAAGTAAAGAGAACTTAGAGTCCAAAAACTATTAGACTTGTAAAAAATATTGACAATATTTAATTTGTCATGTAGGCTATAGCAAATTTTATGTCCGCAACCAATAAAGAGAAAATTCCTGGAAAAAATATTCAATTTATTTCATCAGAAGAAATAAACTATGCTGAGATAGCAGAAAGAGTTGATGGAAAAGTTAGAAGTTTTAATGATGGTTCTTGCTTAATAGAATTTAAGCAGGGACATTTTTGTTTTAATATACCGGATGGCAAATCAGATGATCCTAAAAAACATAGGATATCATTTCTTAGAGAATATAAGCAAAGAAACCCTGCAAAAAATGTTGATTACTCACTAACAAATGCTATTATTGTATTCAAAAAATCAAGCACTGAGTTTATTTTGCAAGAAGATGATAGCTATGCGCAGTTAACTCTTTCTAAAGAGTCAGGAATACAATATAAATCTTTAGGAGAAAATATATCTAAGGATATCTTTGTTGCAATAGACGATCAAAATAAGTAGGTCATATATTTTTTCCTCCATCTTCATCGAAGACATATTGCTACTCAGAGAAAACTGTTAAACAATCTCCTAAAACTGATCTAAATTTTCTTAAAAAGAAGATGAAACAAGAAATCCGAAAAGATAAATAAATTAAAAAAATTTAATAGAAATCGTTTTCAATTCTTTTTTTTTGAATTTTTGGCAAGGCTGGCAAAAATAAAACCGGTTGCAAAA
>FWPU01006499.1_pt1 | contig 23242 bp, 26 predicted proteins | sample 2228361 | NCBI WGS metagenome assembly FWPU01 (sample SAMEA103939777, study PRJEB20133) | metagenome
TGGAACGCCGGGAAGTCACGCCTGTAGAGATCGCACAGCAACGGTCGCTGAAGCAGGAAGAAGCCCACGAATTTATTCGTGGGTAGTTCACAAAACTGGCAAATGCAGTGTTATTATTACCAATGATGAAAGCACGCCGTTCCGCCATCCTGCAGCATGCAAGGCAGGCCGCCGGCTGCAGCGTTGTTGCAGCATTTGAGCCGGAGAACGTGTTCTACCTTACGGGCTTTTGGGGCGAGGCCATCGCAGTGTGCACAGAAAACGGCACAAAGCTGATCGCGCCCCGGCTAGAATACTGGAGGGCGGAAAAGACATCGATTGATTGCGAAGTCATCCTGACCGAAAGAGGAGGCGAGCTCATTTCCACCTTTGTATCGCAGATAAAGAACAGCAGGGCGTGCACCGATTGCAGTGACTACTCCACAGTCGAGTCGGTCCGCAAGCAGGGCGGCGACATCATCGTTGTCAACACCGAGCCGTTCTTCCAGACGCGCAGGATAAAGGACGAATCAGAAATTAGGATAATCGCAAAGGCGTCAAGGATTCTGGACAAGCTATACGGGATCTGCGAGGACGAAATCAAGGTCGGGCTATCAGAGCGCGACTTGCAGGCAAAACTGATCTACGAAGCGATGAAGATGGGCGCAAACCCGCCATCGTACAAGTCGACTCTCAACCCTCTAATCATCGCAGGCGGGCCGAACGGAGCACTGCCCCACGCAGAAGTTACGGACAGGAAGTTCAGAAAAGGGGATATGATAGTGGTCGACCTCACGCTCAGGCACGCCGGCTACATCGCCGACGCCACTAGGACATTTGCGCTTGGCTCTGCATCGACAGAAATGAAGAAGGTGTATGCCGTCGTGCAAGAGTCGCAAAAGGCCGGCCTTGATGCCGCAAAAGCCGGGGCAACGTGCGGCCAGGTCGACGCGGCATGCAGAGACCTGATAGCAGAGCGCGGCTATGAAAAACTGTTCATACATTCCACCGGACATGGAATCGGCCTTGACGTGCATGAGCCACCATGGCTTCGCATGAAGAACGGCGAAGTGCTCCAGCCCAACATGGCGGTGACGGTCGAGCCGGGGATATACCTGGAAAACAAGTTTGGAGTGCGGATAGAGGACAGCATCATTATTGTCAATAATGGCAAGCCGCAGGTGCTCAACAGGTTCACAAAGGACTTGGTTGTAGTAGGATAACATAGCATAAAAGTAAAGAGCGGGCCAGCTTATCAGACAGTAAAATGAGGATCATTGCCATGCTTGCCGTCTTGGCGATCCTTGGTTTTACTCCTACTGCTTTTGCGCAGCTGTCTGAACAAGAGCTTGATTTTTACCCTGCATTTCCAACAGATAAAAACGAAGTCACGGCGATCATTTCACTAACAACCGGGACGCCATGTGAAAAGGTGGAATCACAGGGCCATGAACTTGATGGCAACAACCTATCGATAAATGTGCGAATAGTCCCGCCACCACCTGATACTTCGTGCGCGCAGGTGGTAACGCAGCACGTGCTAGAGCAGGACATCGGCCGGCTTGAAGCAGGGACATATGCTGTACAACTTTATGTTGACGGTACGCCGAGAGCAAGTGCAACGCTCCATGTGAGCGCCGATGATGTTGCAATCCTTTCAACCGGCAAATACACTGATGATCAGGGAGATATCAATCTCGTAGGTGAGGTGCAAAATGTTGCCGATCATCCAGTCAAGCTTGTGCAGATTGGCGTCTTGTTTTTTGAAGAAGACGACGGAGCATTGGTAAAAGAACAGAAAAAAAATCTACACTATGATGGCACTCATTATGCCAAACAGGACATCCGGCTTTAGCCTCGGTCTTGGCAGCGATTTGCAGGACAATGCATACTCTGTTAACATAACGTCTTTCTCTGTAGAAGACAAGCCTGTAGAAAGAGGGTTGATGCTTGTAGTAGAGCCGGCTCTTGGCAGCGATGGCTATGGCGTGGTCGGGGGCCACGTGCTCAATAGGGCGGATCACGATGCTACGCAGGTCAAGGTCGTGTGCGCTATTTACGACGATGATGGAAATGTGGTCGATTCGATATTTGGCTACACCAATCCCGACACGATACCGCCAAGGCAGACTGCGCCGTTTAGCATCCTAACCCATAGCAAGATATCGCAAGGGTTTACGACAAGCTGCAACGCCGAGTCCATCGAGCTGGCGATAGAAGAGGTGCAAGTCGTGCCCGAGTTTTCAGCCATTGACGCAGTTGTTGTTGCCGGAGCGTCACTTGCGGCCGTCCTTGCCGTTAACAGACTGCGCAACAAGCTCTAGCAGCTTCCTTGCTATTGCTTGCTTGCTCTCAAGCCTCAGGTGGACGACCCTCTTCTTCTTGTCGACAATAAACACTTGGTTCTTGTCTGAACCAGCTTCAGAGCCCTTCCTGCCAAGATCGTTTGCAACCACGATATCGGCGTCCGATTCATGCAGCTTTTTGTACGCCTTTTCGACCAGCACAGAATCAGGAACGTCATAGTCTGCCTTGAACGCGACAAGGAACGTGCCCTTGCTTCTTTTTTTCACTTCATCGATTATTTTCCTTGTGGCGACAAGCGACAGTTCCATCCTGCCCGCCCTGGTGTCGAGCTTTTTCTCTGACTTTCTGGCAGGCGTAAAGTCGGCAACAGCGGCGGCCATTATCGCAATGTCGTACTTCTTGGATGACAGCTCTGAAATTACAGCTCTGTACATCTCTTCGCTTGTGTTCACGCGCACTGCTTTTTCGTCTGCCGGCTCGCTTCCGTGCCCGTAGACAAGCGTGACGTCTGCGCCCATGCGCTCTGCCTCATGCGCTATCGCAATTCCCATCTTGCCTGAACTCGTGTTGGTCACGATTCTTATGGGGTCGATGTGCTCAACCGTGCTTCCGGCTGTCACGAGCACACGCTTGCCGGCCAGTGGCCTACCGCCGGACAAGATTGCAACAGCGGCATCGAGAACCTGCCGAGGCTCGGCCGCCTTTGCCTTACCCTCCTCCATCGTGGGCTCGACAAACGTGATGTGCCCTCTCAACCTGTCAATGTTTTGCCGTATGAACTTGTTCTCATACATTGCCTCGTGCATTGCAGGCGCGATGATTATCGGGATCTTGCTGCCAAGCGCGACGCTGAGCACAGACGTGACAGGCGTGTCATCGATGCCGGCTACCATCTTGCCAAGTGTGTTTGCCGTGCATGGGTAGACGATGATCAGGTCTGACATGCCATAGTCTGCAAGCATGACATGCTCCAAGTTCCCTGTCAGCTTTGTGACTACGTCGTTGCCGGTGGCCCATTTCATCATCTCTAGATGAAGGAGCGTCGACGCCGTCGACTCGGTCATGACTGCGTGCACGTCTGCGCCATGGCGCATCAAGAGCCGCGCAAGGTCGATCGCGCGGTAGGCAGCCACGCTGCCGGTAATGCAGAGTACTATTTTCTTACCGCCAAGCTCGTTTCCGTCGCTTCCAACGATGTCCTTTGACGGATGGCTTCCTCGTTTTACCCTCATCATCTTCACTTCTTTCTCGCCTTCCTAAATCTGTCAAGCTCTTCAGGGCTCATGTGGAAAGTGTTCGACCCTTCTGGGAACTTGCCTTCTTTGACCTCGCGGGTATAGCTTGCAACAGCATCAAATATCGACTTGCTCAATTCGGAGTACCTCTTCACAAACTTCGGCTTGATGTCTTCATAGATGCCAAGCATATCATGGAGCACCAGCACCTGCCCGTCGCATCCTACGCCAGAGCCTATGCCTATGGTTGGCACTGTCACGCTCTTTGTTATTTCATCTGCAACTTCGCTTGCGACCATCTCTAGCACAATGCTAAAGACGCCTGCCTTCTCAAGCGCCTTGGCGTCTTGCACCAACTTCATCGCAGATACCTTTGTCCTGCCCTGGAGCCTGTAACCTTCCCAGAGCGACGACGTCTGCGGCTTTAATCCGATGTGGCCCATCACCGGTATGCCTGCGTCCACTATTGCCTTTATCGTGCCAATGATCTCAGAGCCGCCTTCCAGCTTTACTGCGTCGCAGCCTGCCTTGATCAGCTGCACCGCGTTTTCAACTGCTACACTCGCGCTTGGCTGGTATGATCCAAATGGCATGTCGCCCACTATCATGGCGCGCTTGGCTCCCCTTGCCACGGCGCCGCAAAACATCGTCATTTCGGGCATGCCGACTGGCACCGTATTTGGATATCCAAGCACTACCATGCCGGCGCTGTCGCCAACGAGCAACACGTCCACGCCCGCCCTGTCGCATATCAGTGAAGTGGAATAGTCGTACGCTGTCAGGACTGAGATCTTTTCCATCCCTTTCATTGCAACGATGTCGTTTACGCTCACCTTTTTCTTGGCCTGTATCTCATATCACTCCCCTGATGATCTTCAAAGATTCTCGCAGGTTCTTTTTGTTGTCAAAGCCGTCCACGATTCTCTTGAGCGATTTGCTGCCATTGAGCTGGTGCGCCGCTTCTGCCAACGCCGGCATGGCCCTTACAATATTGTCGACGATCGTAATGTGAGCGGCCTTAGCCGTTCTAGAAAGAGGGTTGAGGTCAATTGTAATCACTTTTTTGCCCATCTTGACAAGGGCCTCGGTCCTGTCGCCGTCTTCAAGAGGTACAAACACCGTGTCTGCACTGTAGATGCCGTCTGGGTCGACGCGCCGGCGCTCGCTCTGAAGCTCTGGGATCGTTGCCGACGCTCTTGAGCCGACACCAAGAACATTCTCTGCACCGTGCGTTTCAAGCTCGGCCTTGATCGCCCGCTCGCGCTCTTCTGTCCTGTAAAAGAGATTGATCTCGATTGCGGCGCCAGTCGCCTTTGCAAGCTCAACTATTGCTCCCGGGCAGAGCGCAGCAGCGTTGCCGTTCACAGAGATGACTGGGTGCCTTGAGAGCAGGAGCATGGCTGCGGCCGCCTTGATCGCCCGCTGCGCAGTTTTAGTGGTGCACTCGCCGATGAGGTAGTCATATGCCTCGCCTCTTCCGTGGGCGATGAGCCCCTCTGCCACGACCAGGCCGCGCCTGTAGCCATCGACCAGTGCCTCGCGGGTGTGGAGAGACTTGGCGCGAGGGTGGTTTGGCGGTATCGAAATGCGGTTTACGTGCAATTCCTACAGCACTCTGGCCCCGTTGCTGTCGACATTGCAGACAAGAAGCGTGCCTCCAAAGCCCTTGAGAGCGTCCCTTGCCTGCTTTGACCTTGTCTGCGGCACAAGTGTAAACACCGTCTGGCCAAACAGCGCAACGCTCGATTCTATGCCCAATGCTTTGAGGGCGGCAATAGGTTCCTTACACTTGCCTTCCGTCAGGCCAAGCGTTTCTGCAAACTCGTGGGACATCCTTAGAAACTCGTCCACACTTCTTGATTTTGATAATTTACTCAGCATGACGCCGCCAAGGCCGTTTATCTCGTCCATCCTGTTTGTGAGAAACGACTTCGTGGAAATAGGAGCGAGGCAAAGCACGACCGCCTTGTAATAATTCTCTAGATCGATCTTAACGACTGACCCGACGCCCGGCGCCCCTGCGCCGGTGCGCATTTCAAAGCCGCCGGCAAACTCGGCAATCACCGTGCCAAGACCGGTCTTGCAGGCAATCTCTGCGTGGTGCGCTATCTGTGCCGCTTGGGTCCTACTGAGACTTGCGTCAAGCGCTTCATTGAGCGCATATGAAAGGCTGAGAGCCGCTGCCCCGCTTGAGCCGAGACCAAAGCCAACAGGGATTCCAATGTCATGCTCAACATTCACAAAATATGGTCTGTCAGCAAGTTTGAGGTATTCTTCGACTACCCACTTTGACACATCGACATTGCTGGAGCGAACGCCATTGATTGAGATCTGGTAATCGGTTGTGGCGCTTTCGTAGACGTACGCCGTCGTGGCGATGCCTCTGTCTATGGAAAAGCCGGCGCCCTTTGATCCCTTGTGGAGAAAGTGAGAATAACTGCCGTAGGGTATCTCGAAAAAGCCAGTTATGTGGCCGGGGCTGAATGCCTTGGCCACAGCTACGGGCGCTGCAACCAGCGCTGATGCCATACGATTGTTTATAAGTCGCATAAAATATAAAAATAATGTTTAATTAGTTTAAATGGGTATAAACATACAATATGCCAAGGTACGCAAGGCGCCTGCAAAAGATCGGAAGCAGCATCCTCATATCGCTGCCAAGCCAGTGGGTCAAGAGCAACAACCTGAAGAAGGGCAGCATAGTGCCGGTCGATATCAACCGCGACAACTCGATCTCGATATTTCCTTCAGAGGACATGGCAGACGAGGCAAAGGAGGTGACAATTCCGTATTCGCCGGCGTCGATGGATACGCTCGTCAGCCAGGTATACGGCGCGTACCTGCTCGGGTACGATATGATTCGCATCAAGGCAAACTCGCAGATTTCGTTTGAAGACACTGACAGAGTCAAAAAGGCCATGCGCAAGCTCGTCGGGCTTGAAATAGTGGATGAAGATGGCTTCCACATTTCCGCCCAGTTCCTGCTCGATGCAAACACGTTAGACGCAGAAAAGATACTGCGGCGTATGAGCGCCATAGTCGCCGGCATGTACCGCGACCTGCTTGAAGCCATAAGGTCAAAGGAGAACAGCATCCGCAGGGTGATAAGCGGCAGGGACGACGAAGTAGACAGGCAGTACTTTTTGCTGGTCAGGCTCATCCGCAGTGCCATGATGGATCAAAAGCTGGCAGGCAAGCTCAACCTTAGCAACATTGACATCTTGGACTACAGGATTGCCGCCAACCTTCTGGAGAGCGCTGGCGACTATATTGTCGACCTTGCAGACACGATACAGGACTTTTCCAAGATCAGGATCGTGGATGAAATTGCCGAAGCCGGCGCGCTCGTGGAAAGGATGCAGGAAAAGTCAGTCGCCGCGTTTGTGAGCAAGAACAGGGCAGAGTCAAACGTGGTCGTTAAGACGTATGATAAGTTCAACGAGATCTTAAACTCGATCAAGAACAGCACAGAATCGAAAAACCCGGAATCTGCAATCGCAGTACTCAACCTGACTTATTCGATGGACAAGATCGCACGCTGCTGGGTCGATGTCGCGGACCTAGTCAAGCCTGTGCACTTGACAGCGCCACTCAAAAACGCATAATTACAAAAAGCGACCATCTCACCCCATATGGTCCGCGATCACGGTATAGAAAACGTCCTGGTACTGCAGGGAGGTGGCTCGCTTGGAGCATTTAGCTGCGGGGTATTCAAGGCATTTGCAGAAAGGAACATCAACATAGAAATCCTCGCCGGCACATCAATTGGAGGGATAAACGCTGCAATAATCGCTGGCAGCAAGGACAGACACCCTGAAGTTGCATTGGAGCAGTTCTGGCTAGAGCTCGCTGAAACTTCAGTCGATCTGACGCCGCGCTGGGAGCCGCCGATCGATAATGAATCGGGAAGCTATTATAGTCAATATTACCAGCGGGCAAGCGTATCGCTCAGGCATGCGCTATCATTCTACAGCTCGGCAGTGTATGGCAACAATATCATGTTTCTGCCGCGCTGGTTGCCCGGATATGCCGCTACCGATCCGCAGTATTTTCGGCCAGACCGGTGGACCTACATTTACGATCATTCGCCGCTGGTGTCAACGCTTGAAAAGTACATCGATTACTCCAAGCTCAGGCCGGGAGGCAACCCAAATGCGCGGCTGATAATAACCGCAGTAAACGTCCTGACTGCGGAGCCGCTTACCTTTGACAGCACGCGCCAGCCGATAACGATCAAGCACCTGCTTGGCACATCTGGCTACCCGCTGTACGGCTTTCCTTGGGTTGAGGTGGAAAAGGGGCTATATGCATGGGACGGGAGCCTGCTTAGCAACACTCCTCTGAGAGAAGCCATAGATGCGGCGCCGACTGTCGACAAACGCGTCTTTATCGTCGAAAACTATCCAAAGAAGATTGAAAGGCTGCCGCAGAACCTGCCAGAAGTGTACCACCGGGCGCGTGACATTATGTTCAGCGACAAGACTGCGCACAACATAAAGATGTCAAAGGCTATAACGCGGTACCTGCAATTCATCGAGGAGCTGTATGAAATAGTGGAAAGCAACCTCGAAGTCTGCAAAATAGACAAGCAAATACTGGAAAACATACGCCACAAATACCAGAAAATAATCAAAGAGCATGGGGCAGAAATCAAGAAAATAGCCTATATCACAAGGGAAGAGCGGTTCCCCTACCTTTACGAAAACACCGATTTTTCGCCCGCCGGAATAAAGAACCTGATAAAAGAGGGCGAGTCAAAGACAAGACAGGTACTGCAGAAAATAGGGATCTAGATCAAACCTTTGCGATCTATTTCCACTTCAAATGATTCATAGCCTGCTGCCCTCGCACGGGCCGCTATTCTCGCGCTATCTTGCTTGGTGGCTGCAAGCGCTATCACTGCCCCGCCACCGCCGGCGCCTGTTATCTTTGCCCCAAGCGCGCCGGCCTTGCCGCATATGTCTATCAGGTCGTCAACCTTATAGTGCGAAACCCCGATCTGGCGCAGGATGGCCTGGTTTTCATTCATAAGAGTGCCCAGCTTGTCGCGCCTGCCAGACACCATCGCGCTCTGCGCCTGTGTGCAAATGTCGGCGGCTTGCTTTGCAAGGTTCTGGAAGAGCGATTCGTTTCTCTCCTTGAATCTCATGACGCCCGCCACAAGGTCGCCGGTGGAATGCCTGACCCCTGTGCTTGCAACCACGAGCGCAAGCCCGCCTTTTGACCTTATCTCTTTGAAGCCTTTTGCCTTGCTGCTGTAGTGTATCAGCCCGCCAAACGTGCTGATGTAGCAGTCCGCACCGGAGGAGTTTTTGTGGATCAGGCGTTCGGACTCGATCGCCATTTCGCATATCTTGTGCCTGCTTGGCTTTTTCTGAAAGAGCGAGTTCACTGCAGCCACAGTGGCAACACATGCCGCCGCAGACGACCCAAGCCCAATGCCTGGCGGCACATCGGAAGAAATGGCTACCTTTATTCCTGTCCTTTTGCCCCTTGCCACAAGGACCTGCGTGATTGCGCTATGAAGCGGGTCCAAGGCCGACCTTGCCTCCGTGCCGCCTTCAATTGCCTTGAAGCCAGAGCTACTGTATTCGCCGGCCAGCCCTATGTCAGACCTGATGACTATTTTATCTTCTTTGTCTATTGTGCGGGCGTCAACTGTTATGCGCCTGTTTATCGATGCCAGAATGGCCGGGTTGCCATAGACTACAAAGTGCTCTCCAAACAGGATTACCTTGGCCGGTGCAGACGCCCTCCCGCCCTTTGTCATATGAACACTATCGAAGAATACCCCACTACCGCGCTGGTGTCCCCGGTGATGTCTCCGCTTGTAGCATACTTTAACAGCTCGCCTCTGGTGGCTCCAAGGTTCTTTGCCGCGACCATCATTGTTGCGATCGCCCCGTAGCCGCAGGCAGAAACATCCAGCCTCTCAAGGACTGCATAAAACTTGTTAACGTCAAGGGCAAGGATGGCCTTTATCAGCTCGGCGTCCTTCCTGTGTGCCTCATTGTTTGGCTCATAGTGCGTAAAGTCGGACGACGCGATGAGCAGCGTGGAATCGGCGACCCTTTTCTCGACAATGGTTTCAGATATCGCGTTTCCCAAGTCATAGGCAGTCTCGCTCCGCTGAGAGACAAGCACTATTGGCACGATCCGAAAATCCTGCTTGATGTACTGCAGGAACGGCAGCTGGACTTCAAGGCAGTGGTCGCGGCTGTGGGCAAAGTTGTCAAAATCAAGCGTGGACGACCTTGCCGCGATCCCTTCTGCCAGCTCTGAGTTTACCTTGACCTCGCCCAGCGGTGTTTCCCATTCGCCCTCCTTCATGGCAGCGACCCATGACCCGATCCCATAGTGGTTTGGGCCCACCATTATGACATCTTGAAAGTTGATTGATGAAACTTCGTAAAAGCCATTTGCGGCGACTGCGCCAGAGTAAACATAGCCGGCGTGGGGAGACACAATGCCGTAGATCCTGCGTTTGTTGGCGGAAGGCGGGGCCCTGCCGGGTCCAAAGCGCTGGTTGCGAAAAGATTCGTCGACAAGCCCCCTCAGCTCTCGGGGGTTGTCGGGATAAAACATGCCGGCGACTGCTGGCGCCCTTTTTGTCAAGATACTTCCTCGACTAACTTTGTCTCAAAGTCGTCGATTGAAGCCTTTTCCAGCATTTCGCTGTCGGACTTGATCGCTCCCTGCTTCTTGAGGACTTCTCTTGCAAGGAGCCAGTACACAGTGGCCAGAGCCTTGCGTCCTCTGTTGTTTGCGGGTATCACCAAGTCGACCTTTGAAGTGACGTTGTCGCTGTTGGCAATCGCAATGACTGGCACTCCTGCCCTTGTGGCTTCAAGGACTGCCTGCTGGTCAGCCTGCGGGTCGGTCACTACCACTATTTCCGGCTCCATGTAGTTGGGAAGCGACGGGTTGGTGAACGTGCCGGGCATAAACCGGCCCAGAATCTGGGTTGCGCCTGTCAGCTCGCAGAACTTTTCCACCGGGGTCTTGCCGTATTCGCGGGCAGAAGTCACGGCAACCTTGGAGATGTTTGCCCTGCCGATGAACTTGGCGGCAACGTCGACCCTTGCCAGAGTCTTGCTGATGTCAAGGATGTATAGGCCCTCGGGGTTGGCCTTGACAATGAACGGTGCCATGAACTTTGTCTTGACCGGGGTGCCCACGCGGATTCCTGTGGAAAGTATCATCTTTTCTAAATTATCGGTATCAATTGCCTCCTGACCCTCTTGGGTTTCAACCGGCGCAGAGTCTGACAGTGGTGCTTCCTCGTCTATCCCTGCACTCGTTTTATCATCAATATCGTCAGGGTGATCTTTAGGATTACTCATATCACGTAGAGGTCAGTCGGCCATACCTTCTATTAAATCATTCCTTGGAGGTAGGCAGCCACACTATTAGAAAATCAATCACCTCAACAATGATTTACAGAGTGCGCAAGTGCAGATAGAACCGACTTGTGTTTAAGTCTTTGGAGAAGGATAGAATAGAATAGCCAAAGGCTCAAAAGCAACCTACTAATGTTATTGTCAAGGGAATGGCGGTAGTAGTCAGCTGATGATGCCAGTAATTGCAAAGATAGGGCTTGCTATCACTTCTTTTCTAATGCTGTTCCTTTCTTTATTCTTGACAGCTGCCTTTGACTCTCACGCTTTTACACAAACACAAGAAGCACCTATGAATTATTTCAAGGCAGAAGGAGTTGTCACTGAGATTGACGTATCAGAAATGCAATCTGAGATAGTATCACCAACAGGCGACGATGATGATCATAACAGGACATACTTTGAATTGCACGATTGGGATTCTCAATCGGGAAAGGTGCTCTTTACCTCCGGCCAATTTATCGGGATAATGAACGCCAATGCAACAGATATTCAAAAAATCATTTTGCCATCTGAGTTGCACGATGAGCTTTGCTGGGAATGTAGCCCTGTAAGAAAAGCTCTATTCATCAACAACACAACAATCTATGCTCTAGCACAAAATAACCTTCTAATTTATGAAATTACTAATGATGCATTAGTCAATGCCGGACAGTACCAGCTAGCGGGTTCTATTACATCATTTGACATTATCAGACAGACAAATGGTGATAGCAGTAACAACAGCAGCGACACCAATTTCAACCTTGTACTTGTCGACTCATACTGTACACTGTGGCTATCCGACCCTCTTGGTAAGAAGATATCAAAGCTCTATGAAGCTCAAATGGCATCAGATTTTGCCGTCAGTCCTGATGGAAGAAAAATTGCCTTTGTAGTTAATGACAGTATTGAGGGGCATGTTTACTTGCACACGGTGCGATTAATCATATTGGATATTGAAAATAGCAGCAACAACAAAACACACCAAGTCTATGAAGAAATGACAGACACAACTCCAAACTGGATAAAATGGAGTCCAGATGGCAAATTGATTTTATTTCGAGAGGTTGGTGGCCGTCATAATCCCACTGCAACTCTTGAAGCTATAAGTACTGATGGTTCATATCGTGAGATACTTTATGGTGGACTAGATGCCCCAACAAGCTATGTTGTGAGCAAAGATGGCACTACAATTTTGATTGGTGTGTCTGCTTCAAAGCTTTACCGGCTAGATTTGGCACATCCTATTCCTGAATTTCATTCTCTTGCTCTTGTTATTGCAGCTTTGTCAATATCCAGCATTATTTTGGCGCACACATACATGAAAAACAGGTAGCCAAAGGCTCAAACAAATTGTCTACTTAAATTGTTCCCTGACAGAAAATAAAAACGGCCTGAAAAGGCGGATGCTATAAATCATTCATGCCCTCCAGTAAATCATTCCTTGGATGTAGGCAGCCACACTATTAGAAGATCAGTGACGATTAGAAACTGCGCAGGTTTAGATAGAGCACGCTTGCCTTTATGTTTTTAACAGTCCGCCCGCGGAAGAAAGAACCAAATTGTTTCAGCCAAAGGCTCAAAAGCGATGATACCTATCTATGATATGATTGGCAAACATGCTTGATGACTCTGCTAATGATGCAACTGACATAGATGCCAAGATTGCCTATCATCAAGAGATGGAGCACATTGCAATACAATCAGGTGATTTTACAAAGGCTGAGCACCACAGAAGGATGGAGGAACTTTATGTGAAGATGAAAAAGCAGCAGAATAGTAGCTCTGCACAAGCTGCTGCCAAAAAAGACAGAAGGGATTTAGAGCTAGCCAGGAAGAATAACAAGTAGTGGGATCTTTATTTCCTTATTTGACGTATGACAGAGTAGTGTGGTAGTAATAATTAGGCCACAAAAAGAACACCGGCCGAGTTCTCTCTTGTACAGGCTATTGATTAGTGCTTTTGGTGGCCTTTTGACTTATGGCATATTGTGGTCGATATATTTTCAGGATTATCAGTTGATGATTCAGTTGTCGATTGTGCTTGCTGGCTTTATTCCATTAATGGCGTTTATCTTATTGGCAAGTAGCGTTTAGAAACACAACAGACAAGAATAAGCATCCATACCAAGCAAGACCAAAGACTCTTGGAAGGCAATCAGAAATAAAACATTACCAAGGATAGCCAAAGACTCAAAAGAATATGCCCTAGAGGAAGAATACACAATGTTCTATATCTGCCATGCTGACCGTTGCCTAGTGTCCAAATAGGCTTTGCTTATGCCAACCAAAGTCATAATATTTGCAGTTGCAATTTCAGCCCTAATCCTAGGAGGAACTGTTATGGTATTTGGTTTGACAGCTTATTATAATAGCATTTCTAACGACGCTCAACCAGCTGCACCACCTCCACCTAAGGATCCTCATCTTCTTCTGCCAATAGCAGAAACAAAAGAAAACAGCGACAAAGAGGAGGAACAGCAACAGCAGCAACTGACAGGCAAACTGAGTCTATACATACTGCCACTTGACTATGGAGTGCGCTACCAATCAAGTGAAATAGTTTCCAGAATAGGCAATAGTCTGCTACCCAAGATAACGGCAGCTTATTACACCACATCAGGTGCTTCGCCGCAAGGGTCGCACACATTTGAAAGCGTGACATTGACTGAGCAGAATATCGCTGCTAACTTGAAGGCTGACGGTCTCTAGGCCGGCGAGAGAGTCAAAATGGCTATGTTTCAACCAGTAGATACCGTGAAGATACACATTGACCAGGATGTCAAAAAGCCTGATGGTACGCAAGTAACTATCGACGATATTAGGCCCGACTACTTATTTGGAAACGGCGTTACATGCTGCGGGTTCACACTAAAGGATGGAACAGACGTAGCAGCTGTTTTCTTCGTAGTAGACCAAGCTTATGACACACAGGTAAGAGCGATACTTGAAGATATCAAGACTGCAGTGGTGAGCTAGGCGCAATGACGTGGCTCTAACGGTTTTTGGTCAGGCATTGCTGCAAGCAATATTATAGACGGCTGAGTGCGCAATGTAGCCAAAAGTTCGCAAGAATCGCCCAAGCACTTTTTGTCAGTAATGTATAGGCTATCTGAAAGGTAAGATGCTAGGTATTATTCATCCCCTCAATTAGATCATACTCTGTCAAGCGCACCAGCTCGTTCAGCTTTGCCACGCGCTCACCTCCAAGCACGCCCGTCTTTATCATCCTAGAGCCTGTGGCGATTGCAATGTGCGAGATGTGCGAGTCGACAGACTCACCAGACCTATGGGACGTTATTATCCTTATGTTGTTCTTGCTGCATTCCTCTGCAAACTTTATCGCGTCGTACAGGCTGCCTGCCTGGTTGACCTTCAGTATGGCACCGCTGCACGCTCCATATCTCACGGCCTCCCTTACCTTGCCTGCGTTTGTGACCAGCATGTCGTCGCCAGTCACCAGAGTCTTTTGATTCTTTTTAGTCAGGACTGCCATGCTTTCAAAATCACCTTCGTGCACAGGGTCTTCGGCGTAGACAAGCTTGTAGTCGCGCACCAGCCTGCTTGCAAACTCGATTTGCTCGCCGGTGTCGCGCTTAATTCCTTGGCGGGCATAGTTGTAAACGTTGTTCTTTTCGTCCCAGAACGACGAGCTGGCAAAATCAATTCCTATCGCCATGTCTTTGCCAAGGGTGTAGCCACAGTTCCTGACAGCCTTTTCTACTATCTCTAGCGCCTGATCGTTGTTCACGTTTGGAGCCCATGCGCCTTCGTCGCCCCTGCCGTAGGTAAAGCGCCTGTCTATCGACTCGATCACCTTGCGGGTCTCGGCGTGCACCTTAAAGTTCATCTCCAGTGCCTCGACAATGCCCTTTGCGCCCACGGGGCAGGCAAGGATCTCCTGAATATCAGGGGTACCGGGCCCTGCATGCGCACCGCCTCCTAAAATGTTGCCAAGCGGGAACGGGAACTTGTAAGGCTTGGCTGGCTTTAGCAGCTTGAAAAGTGGGACGTTGAGTGCCCTGGCGGCCGAGTCGACTGCTGCAATGGAAAGCGCGTACGCGACTGATCCGCCGATCGTGGAATAGTTGTCTGTCTTGTCGATCGATCTCAGTGTGTCAAAGACTGCCTGCGGGTTCTCTGCCTGCAACCCGATAAACTTTTTTGCATTTGTATTGAACGCTGCAAGTGCCTTTTCGGGCTTGTTCTCCGGAAAGCTCTGGGCTTCAAGCCTGCCCACTGACGCGCCGGAAGGCGCGCACGCCCTTCCTATGAACTTGTTGTCGGTCACGACATCGATTTCGATGGTCTTGCTTCCCCTGCTATTGAAAACTATTCTGCCGCGGACTGCAGTGATAGAAGGCATATACAAGTTTGACCTGAATTCGACGTTATTTATTATTTATTTGTGATTATTCTATTTCCGACTGGATCTCGGACATGCGCCTTCTCAGCGCCTCATAGTAGGGGATAATCTGGTAGATGGTCTCGATGCTAGAGATGTACATTCTCCTGCAGCAGTAACGCTTGATGTTGAGCGAATCCATCACCTTTGCGGGGTCCTCGCCGGCCTTGACTCTGTTAGAGTACTCGGCATACTTGTCTGCGATAAGGTTGCCGCAGGTAAAACAGCGAACCGGGATTAGCATCTTTTCTTCTGCTCTTGTCAATGTGTCTAGGCATTATAAAAACCATTACTGCCACTGAAATCAGGCGCGTATGTGCGCATTTCCAGTGGGGCATCTCGAGCGGAACTTGCTTAAAAGAATTAAACTGTAATTTTGTTGCATAACGAGAGGCAGTCAGACTAGGGGTAATAATATATGCAACAAGATTTCGTCATATCAAGAGAATCCTAAGGTCAAGTCATCCAAGAATAAATTTCTGATCTGCTCTTTTCTAAAACAGGCATTTCATTCTCTCAATCTCTCGACTCCTAAAGCATAGCCAACATGAATACACTCATCAGTTCTGCAGCTTAAGCACATCATCAAATCATCAATAATTCTTACTTCAACTATTTGCTGTTTCCTTCTATCATACATCTCAATTTTGTTGTCATATATTCTGAGTGTTAGAAGTCGAAATATGTCTTGTTCCAAAATGTCACCATGATAAGTTTCTGCTAAGAATCCTGATTCATTACTCTAACTCATGGAACGACTATTGTCTGAACTATAGCTAAGCTTGGACAAACTCAATTGTTCAGTAGCTCTAACTGTAAATAATACATATTCTTCGTTTGATTCAAAACTAATCGGCAAATTACGATAGTATGTTTTGATTATGTCTTGTAGGTATTCTTTAAGAAATAGAGACCATTTTATTCCATGATTATGTTTAAGGATAAGCTTCACGATATTGGTAATTCCATTATTCTTGAATACTTGTAAAGAAAACCAACCAGAATACTTAGACATGAATTCCAAATGCTTGAATAACTCTTCAGGTCTGCTAGTGTCGTAGATCAATGAGAATAACGACTTTACCACTTCTGGGATCAATTGCTGTTTTAGAATCTCCCAATCTTCATCGCTTACTGTATCAAGTAGGCCGGCAAAAAGATTAGATGGAAGTATAATTGGATTCAGCGGTTGTATTGATAATTCGAAGCTAATCCAACGTTTGAGTATTTTGTTAAGTAGCGTATTCGATGATAGATCTTCTCTATCAGCATGTTCTTTGAGGATCTGCAGGGAATCAGCATAGATACGAAATGTTATAGGCACTGACCTATTTTCTTTCATCTTTCTTTAGTCGCCTCTCTTTACAATTACTGTGCCTTTAAGCCACGGATGGATATCGCTGAGATAATTGTAAGTACCTTCTTCCGTAAATGTGAAAGCCCAAGTTCCTCCTCCCGCTTCAATTAGGCTACGTATTTTTCCAAAGTCTCCCGGTGCATTTACGTCTTCGCCTATGACACGTTCTGGAGAGTTACTCTGATTTATCCATACTACGGTATTGTTAACGCCTAGCACTACTGTGATCTCTTTTGGACTAAAAGTGGGATTGGCGTCGGGAATACTTGCATTTGCAGGAATTATGATAGTAACTGATTGGGGTGGATGCAGTATATCAGAGCCAAATGTATTCCTAGGAAGAGTCGTATTGATAATTAGGCCAGTTGCTACCGCTAATACAATACCTGTTACTATAGCTGCTATGATTGGCACTTTTTTAGATCTTTTGCTGTTATTATCGTCGCTCATGTGCACGTATATTTACGTGGAATAGCTACTTTATCATGACGTTTGTATGGCTTGTACAAATACCAATTAAGTTGTTGTACAAGCTGTATCAGTATTGGATCGGAGGTTTGTTTATTATTCCGACAATTGGATAAATGCTTGAGAACCAGTATGTTCAAGGATGGTGCATCGACGGATGCCGAGCTTAAAGAAGCATTACAAGGGAAGACCTTGAAGGTCTATCTCACACTACTTGACTCCTCTGAACCAATAGGTGCAAGAGAGATGCAAAGGAGGTTGAACTACTCTAGCGTTAATGTGGCCGTACACCACTTGGATAAACTTTGCAAAGTCGGCCTGGCAGCAAAAGACGAGCATGGTCGATATTTTGCAACCAAGAAAGTGAACATTGGAATAATGGATCTTTTCATGAATCTCGGAAGAATTCGCTTCCCGCGGCTATTATTTTACGCTGCATTTTTTGCGGCATTTTCGATAATGTATTTCACTACCGCACCAATAGTAATAGGAAGAGACAGCGCTTTTGTAATTGTCTTGGCAGTAGTGGGAACAATTCTATTTGCTTATGAAGCATTCAAAGTTTGGCAGCAGCTAAGCTAGCTGCTAGATTAAGAAAAGTTCTCAATTATTTCAATTGTGCCCTCCATCCAAGGATGAGGTTCACAGTGATAGTGATACTCCCCTACTTTTGTAAATGTGAATTCAAAAGTTTCACCCGGTCCAATAACAATTCCATGAGCAAGGGAATCGAATTTGCCATTTATTTGATCTATGTAGGTAGGCTCATCTGAAGTGACAGTATGCGCAAATGTATCTTCATTTGTCCACACAACTTTGTTTGATACTCCTATTATACCGCGGACAGATTTTGGCTCAAAATTCTTGGGATTAGATTGTAAAAACGAATTCTCTAGAATTCTGACATTAGTAACTTCTGGAGGATTTAGTATCTCTTTTGGCAGAACAGGTCGCTTGTTAGCTTCTGGAATGTACATAAATTGGTAGTATGTCATGCTTACAGCTACTGCAATTATAAAGGTAGTTATTGCAATTCCAGCAGTATTACTAGTTATTTGTGACATAGAAATGACCCTTTAGTTCATGCTCAGGCAATATCAAAGTAGAGATGGTCTGATGAGACCAATCATTGTTTCATTCATTTTGCTCTTACGTATCCCTGTGGCACCGGTGATTCTGTTGCAAGTATCTGTCTGATCTTTTCCAAGTTGGCAGTTACGGTGGCAGCATCAGCAGAGCTAAAGACGAAGTGTATCGTGTCAACTATTTCGCCGTTTGCCAGCTGTATTCCACCCACTGTCACGCCATTTCCAAAGGCCATGTCATTTGGTATGTCTGCAACTGTAAGCAGAGTACCATCTGCTTTGGTTACTGAAGGGTCTATGACAAACTGCACGCTTGCTCCATCCACAAGCTTGTCAGATGCATCGTAAATCCCTGCTTTGCTTGCACCGGTGTTCTTGTCCTTGACAGTATTGACTCCTATAGCAGCGCTTACCTTAGATTCCAGATCGCCTGCCCATTGGAATTTTGATGTGTCCCTCTTGAAGATGTACACTACTACATTATTGGCTGCTGGTGCTTGAGCTGCGGCTGGTGCATTCACAATAGACTGTATCGCAATGAACGAAGACAGTATTGCTACTGCCATCCCTATTGCGATGTAAGATTTTGTTTTTGTGTTTTTTCCATTTTGTTTTCACTCCTTTACGAATCTGCTGCCATCACGCCCAGAACGCCAGTGCTCGCATAGATGGCTGCGGTACCTCCATTCAGAGCTCTGAGCTGAACTTTCTATGTATGCGATGCTGCAGTTACGCTGTCTGCTGAATTTAATGCGCCGACCTCATGCAGTGTATTTGCTGCCCATACAAAGTTCCGTTCAGTTCCATCAAACAACAGACGTGCGTACTGACCGTTTGTTGATGAAGGAGAATAGTTGCCGAAGGTGAAAGTTGCTGCGCTCTTGGAGTGTCCTGAACATGTGTTGAAGGTGGTGGTAAATCCGGTCACATCTACATAGCTTGTAGATGTAGTTGTAAAGTCGCCGGATGTGCAGCACTGTGCTCTACTGCTTGTCGCCGCATATGCATTTGGTATTGCTGATGCCGTTGTTCCCATCGCTACTACTGCAACAATTGCCAATATTGCTGCCATAGTTAGCTTTTGTTTGCTTTTCTGAGACATTTCTGAAATCATTTCCATGATTGGAAAATTCTAGTATTCAATTTTGAGAGTACAAACAATCAGGAATATCTTACAGACAGACATTTAGTTATTGATGATTGCAGCTACAACCATTTGTGTACGGAAATCGGGATGCTAGAATTTAATTGATTGGATCATTGCGGCAGTGTTTAGATTCATCGTATCAAATTTTACATGTAAAGATCTTGCTATCTGTGCCTTGATATGCTCAGGTATCCCTCCATAGCATTTGTTCAATATCTCGGTATTCTCCCATCCACCCAAGCTGGCTACATAGGCTAGCGACCAGTTTGTTACTGCCAAATAATACTGAGCCATTGTGTGCCTGAACAAATGAATTGGTTTTCCATCAAAATATAGACCATCTCCTAGTGCATAGATCCGCGTCTTTTCATTGAGCCAGCTGCGTTTGTCAAGCTCTGAAAATAGCTTTCTGAACCTGACTGCCATTCTCTTAGCGAAATAGCCGGCTCTCAGACAGTTTGCTCTATCGCTTTTGGCATCGTCAAAAAATACAAAGCTTCTGTCTTTTGACAACCTATCTTGAGCAGTTTCAACAATAGCGCGGCATTCTTCTGTAGGATACTTGACCCACCACTTGCCTTCCCTTGTCAGAAACCATGAGCCTTTCTTTATCTTGGGTTCAAATTGTTCTACTCTAAATGCCGGAGACATTGCTATTCTATCCAGGCTCATCGACGCCATTGCAAAAGCTCTAGCGCCAGTATGCAGGTCGATGTTCATGAATGACCATGATTCCCCCAATCATTTTCGTTTTCAAGTCGCCTGTTTACCGTTTCAATTTGTTCCGGCGTAAGCATATGATGTCTTTGTATTCGCCAAGCCTCTCAGATGTGGTTGACAATCCATAGCGTTTACCTTCTCCATGAGCAAAGTTGATACTGTGAGCTGACAAAAAGCTACGATATGCTACTATGGTGTTTGTACGCTGCATTTGAGGACATGCAGTATTGAACCAAGCAAGGAAATTCTGCCAGTATTCAATAGCTATCTCTTTTCGTTTTGCGGCATCTATTGGAACACCGTGACTTACTAGAGTTTCCGGCATGACCATAAGCTGGTCGGATATTCCATGAATGATGTTAATCATGTACCTGATTCTGGTAGCCGGAGTCTTGCCCGACTTCAGGTACGTTATCCATTTCTGAATGGATGGAAGCTGGCTGTACTTTTCATTCTGCAGCCTTGCATATTCGTGTGCAAGCTGCTCTTGGAGCGACATGACGATGTTGCCGTTTAAATCGCGCTTTAGTCCCCACTTTGGATCATTCTCTATCTCTGACAAATACCTTGAAACTGTAGTGTAGTCTTTACCGATATCAAGACCGATTTCGCGGGTGGTGTAATTTCCCTTTTGGATGCTGATCATGATTGCTTCTTTGATCTTGTCCTTATCCTTGACTTTGATGCCTTTGATACGAAGACGACTCTTTTTCATCAAGGTTCCGCTATTAGTCAGCATTGACGCCTTATCGACCTAATACATCTATAGGTAGACAAGGGATAAAAGTCTATGGGTATATGAGGCGTACGAGATAGATGGGCGAAAAGTCAATCGTGGTCAGGGCAAGCAACAGATCACCATCAGTCAGGACAACAATTCCTGAAAAGATTGTTCAGGAAATGGAAATAGCTGTAGGAGATGTATTGGACTGGGAAACTACAATGCAAGGCGGCAGAAAGGTTGTCAGGGTAAAGAAGCTGGAATAGAGCAGCGCTAGTCAAATTGTATTTTAGCTGTAAATATATATGCATGGCAAAGCTGACAAATCTATATATAGTCAGCTAATACATAATACAGTATGCAAGAGCTACTGAAAGGCGATGCATTCTTGTTCGCCCAGAGGCTGGACAGCAAGCCAGTCTACACTATAGAGGATGCGATTTCAGTAGCCGGCTCTGCCAAGACTGCTTACAGACGTCTGAATGATCTGAAAGTGCTTGGCCTTGCCAAATACAAACGTGGTAGCTTCATACTCAAAACTAATGTAGTAACACAGCCGGCAAATATCATAGAAAAGCTTCTACCGTCGTTAATAGCCCTAAGTAGAGCCAGAAGGTTTGGACGAAACTACAATGATTCGGACATCAGATTTGCCATGAACAACATTTCAGACAAATTCGTTACGCTGGACTACAAGGCGTACGAGCTTACAAAATTCCAAACTCCCTTGGATCTATACATCTATGTAAAGGATGTTGACAAGGTTGCTGGTTTTCTGAAGGAAAAAGGGTTCAAAGAAGGCAAGAACGGTCACGTAATACTGCTTCCGAAAATAGGCGATTTCTCTAATGAAATTGAAAGGGTTTATCTTGACTGCATAGCAAACGGCGAACGGAGCACGATGGATGCGATAGCCATAGAGCTACTGTACGAAGACAGGCTGAGCACAAGGGGCCTGTTTCCAGTACAGCTAGTTAAAAAGGTGCAAGAAGACCTACCATTATCCAACAGCAAGTGAAAACATGCACCCGCTAATCCAGGAAGCGATGAGAATAACGGAAGACCTAGGGGATGTTGTCTTCATAGGGCAGTTGGAATATTCTTGCAGACAAAGGCGACCAGAGAATCGCAGGATCTGGATTTTGCGGTAGCAAAAGAACTGCCTGCTGAACTGTTAGACGAGAAACGATACTTTGTGCGCAAGGTGAAAGGAAAGGAAGCAAGGTATACACCACGCGGTTACAAGATTGACATCTATACCCGAGATGTCAGCGGCATACCGATAGACAGAGTAGTTGCAACCGCAAAGGACATTGAAGTCAGGAAAGGAGTGACTGTAAAGGCGGCAGGGGTAGAAGTGCTCGTTGTCTCCAAGTTCAGGGCTGCGGCAAAAAGAAGGGGTACTGATGACGTAGACATACGTACCCTTGTTCAGAGAAAGTACAATGCGATAGATTGGGATGTTTTAAAGTCGCTGACTGATAGTGAGATAGAGTATCAGAGGATAAGGAATCAGATGGATGCGTTGCACAGAATGCAGCTAAAGTTCTAGCTTATATATCATCCGTATCTGGTCTAGCTATGCGTATCACTGCCGTGGTAGGGGGATAGATATACCAAAGTACAAATAATAAAGTCGGAAAATTTTATAGTCATGCTTGATTGTTTGCGTCAAAAAGCTTAGTATCAATAATTTTTTGAACCGTTCATGACTTTGCAACAATTTATGCAACGCTTTTGTTGCATAACGAGCGTGAAAAAGTCATTTCCACAATGAATTAATTCAGGCCAGATGTCCAGAATCTTGCCATACGTACATCTACGCACAGCTGAATTGGTCCTCATCATCCTGCTGCATCTGCTGCTGGAACTCTGACATCGCGAGGCTCTTTCTATCGGAAATTGGAATGAATCCAAGTGCCCTAGAATCAATGGTGGTGACCACGGTCATGTCTTCTTCTTGCTCAAAGGATTGCCCCTGTCTTCCTGCGAGACCATCTGCAAGGGTCTTCATGAATAATCCTGCAAACGCCTCTCCATTCACGGACATGCGTCCGTCCAGAATGGTGGTTTGATATGGTGGTATGGTCTTTCCATTTATCATCATGGTGGCAAATTCCTCGCCCCTGTAATTCACTGCGATTGTGAATTTGTCAAACCTTGTAGGGATGGGAGTAGGATTGCAGGCATCAATTTTCATATCCATGCTCAGTGTCGCAAAATCAATACTCTCTGCTGTGTTCCCTCTGAACTGCAGATTGTTCAGAGTATAGTAATTCACAAAGATGCTCGCCACGACGATCGCGATAAATGCACTCGCCCCGATCCCCACCCAAACGAACCTTCTGCTAGAGCTGCTCAATTTTATCATATCGGAGGGTACGGGAACCAAAGAAAACCCACACTCTTTAGAGGTGGTGGGATGAATTTGGTTCCCGC
>FWPU01006501.1_pt1 | contig 23241 bp, 19 predicted proteins | sample 2228361 | NCBI WGS metagenome assembly FWPU01 (sample SAMEA103939777, study PRJEB20133) | metagenome
GGCCCCCGGCATACGTGGTCTTGCCGCTGGTAGCATCGCGAAATATGAACCACAACGATTCGCCGGACGACATCGTCGTGAGCCGCACCGTGCGGCCCTCGAGCTCGAACTCAACGTACCCCGGACTGGTCATCTCCTCCGGCGTGCCGATGATCGAGGGGACGCTGATCTTGCGCGGCGCCGGCCAAGCCACGTACCGGGCCGTAATGCGGTACTCCGGCTTCACGGGATACCATCTAAGCCCGGTGAACTCTTTGCGGAACCGGCTGTTCTTGTCGCGCAAGCGAACCGCAAACCGGTCCCCGCGCCGAATTACCCAGAACGTGACGTCGCCGGTACGGATCATGTCCGGCGAGCCCGACGTGTCCGGTTTCAGCTCCACCGTCCGGGCCGGATCCTCCGCGTGGCGAAACCTCGTCCGGCCGCCGGCGTGCTCAATCACGCCGAGGCGCGCCGGCGCCGAGCCTTCCGGCAGCACGATGCCGCTCTCCGGATCGGTCCCGATCGTGGTTTCGCCTTCCCGAAGCCAAAACAGCCCGGCGATCGTCAGCCAGCCGGTATCCGATTTGAGCTGCTCCTCGCGGGCGCGCCGCCAGTTTTCGATCTCGGCTCGGTAGGAATCCGCCGCCAGCAGCGCCAGCAGGCTGCCCAGCACCATCACGCCCATCTGCTTCCAGGATAGCCGGCAGCCGGCCGCTACCTCTGTCTCTTCCGCATCCGCACCTTCAGCCCTTGCTTTTCCGCCCAGGCGTTGAACTCGTCGATCATCGCGTCGGTCCACCTGGTGTCAATCTGCCCCGGCGTATACTTTCCTTCGCGGAGCATCTGGTGCCCCCAGCGGTCGCGCGCCTGGGTGAGCTCGGAGACATCGGCCACCTCCTGCGCCAGGTGGGGCGGGATGAAGGTCAATCCCTCGGGGTCGCTCACCACGACGTCGCCCGGCATCACCGTCACCTCGCCGATCCGAATGGGAACGTTAATCCCCATCAGGGTCACCTCCCGCAGCGCCGAGGGGTCGACGCCGCGGACGTAGGCGCGGAATCCCTCGATCTCCTGGATGCCCGAAACGTCGCGCACCGACCCGTCCACAATCAAGCCCGTGCCGCTCTTGGCGAAGATGGAAGTGGCGAGGTTGTCGCCGGCAAACGTTCCATCCTTGATCTTGCCGAACAGGTCCACCACCAGCACATCGCCCTTTTCCAGCGTGTCAATCACCCACGAGTTCTGGCCGGGGCCGACGCGGTTCTCCTTCTTACCGTAATCATTGATGACAGCGTGGACATCGGGACGCAGGGGCATGAACACAGCCGTCACCACGCGGCCCACCAGGCGCTGCTTGCCGGGGTTGATAACTTGCCAGTGGCCCTCGAACTGTAGGTTGTAATTATGCCGCCGCAGCACGCCCCAGGCCTCCTCGGCCGTGACGTTCCGCAGGCGGTCAATCAGCTCGCCGGGGACCTTCGGGCGCCCGTCGGGAAAACGTTCGCCCTTCCACTCACGCGTAAACTCGATGCGTTGTTCCTTCGACCACATGCCAAGCTGGGCGGCAGCGGTATGGACAAGCCAAAAAGCCGTGGCCATTACGGCCCAACGATTCGTGAAGGCTCTCATCGGACTCCTCTGTCAGTTCTCAGGATTCGCGAAACATGAACCAGCATACGTCAACCGGCGCGGAGCGACTCGCCGAGGTCCTCACACAGCGTCGCCGCGATCTCTTCGAGAAGCGCCCAGCTCGAGGCGGTAATCAGACTGCCGCCCTCCAGCACGTTTTCCCGGCCGCCCCGCACGGTGGCCGCCACACCGCCGGCCTCGCGGATGCAAGGCAGCACGGCGGCCACATCCCACAGATTCATGACCGGATCAATCGCCGCCTGCAAACTCCCGCGGCACACCAAAGCGTGCTGGTAGCAATCCGGCACAAAGCGGAACTTGGCGGCCCGCTGAATCACCCGGCTGAGACGGTACGCCGGGGCGCCCGGCGCCGGCTGGATATCCGAGCTGTGCGGCCCGGTCGCCGAGACCGCCGCCTCGGCCAGGCTTCCGGCCGGCGAGACGCGAATCCGCGCCGGCGCCTCAGTGCCTGACCGCCACCAGCAGCCCCCGCCCACCGCCGCGTAGGCCGTTTCGCCCAGCGCCGGAAAGTGGATCACCCCGACGACCGCTTCCCCCCGCTCCAGCAGGCCGACCAAGGTGCCGAACAGCGGCACACCCAGAGTGAACGAGGCCGTGCCGTCAATCGGGTCCAGCACCCAACGATACTCCGCGTTCGCCGCACCGCTTTCGCCATGCTCCTCCCCGACAATGCCGTGCCTGGGATACCGCCGGCGAATCAGCCCCACCATTGCCCGTTCGGCCTCGCGGTCCGCCTCGGTCACTTCGGTGCCATCGGCTTTCCGCATCACGCCGCAACTGCGGTAGCGACGCAGAATGCACTCCTCGGCCGCGCGCGCCAGCTCCAGCGCGAACCCCAAATATTCGCGGTAAATGTCTCCGGTCGATTCGGCCATCCTACTCACTCGGCTCCGGCCGCCCATCCTATCGGGTTTCCACGCCCTTCCGCCACCGGCTTTGATTTGCGGCGGCCGCCTTGCGAAGATAGAAAGTCCCCACGAGGAGAGCGATCTTCATGAGCAGTGAAACGGCGGCAGCCGCCAGAGCCGGCGATTCGGTCCGGATTCATTACACGTGTAAGCTGGAGGACGGCTCCGTCTTCGCCACCACCCGAAACAAGGAGCCGCTGGAATTCGTCCTCGGCAACGCGCGCATCATCGCCGGCCTGCAAGAGGCCGTCATCGGCATGCGGCCCGGCGAAACCCGCACCGTCACCGTGCCGCCGGAAAAGGCCTACGGTCCCTACCACGAAGAGATGACGGCCACGCTCGACCGCAGCCTGATTCCGGACGAGCTCGAGGTCAAACCGGGCGTTTCGCTCCGCGTCAAGCACGCCGACGGCCACGAGTCCGACGTTCTCGTCACCGCCGTCTCCGACGAGTCCGTCCGCGTGGACGGCAACCATCCGCTGGCCGGCAAGAACCTCGTCCTCGAGATCGAACTCCTCGCCCTGACGCCGCCGCAGCGGTGAGCTGAAGGAGATCGTGACGCCATCTCAACCGCCCCGCCGGAAGAGCGCAACTGGGCCCGCGGCCACCGGCAGCTCTTTCCGCCCCCACCGAGCGCGACAGGCAGGGTGGTCTCAGTCAAGCCACGGAGATCGTAAAAGAAATCAGTCGCCGCATTCCGGGGCCGCGCAGAACGCGGGACTCCGCTTCAGGAGGTCGACCATCCCGCCGCGCTGAACCGCTTCCCGGCTGGAAACAAGACCCTACCTCGCTTTCGGATCATGCGTAAAGCCCGTGGCGGCCCCAAGGGCCGGCCGCGGCCGGCCGGCCCTTGCCGTTGTTGTGCAACCGGCTCCTACGCCGTCCGCATCACCTCGGCCTTGGCTTCGGCGCTCCGGGAGGCAATGGCGGCCTGAGCGGCGGCCAGGCGCGCGATCGGCACCCGATACGGCGAGCAGGAGACGTAGTTCATGCCCACCCGGTAGCAGAACTCCACCGAGCTCGGCTCGCCGCCATGCTCGCCACAGATGCCCACCTCCAGATCCGGCCGGGTCGCCCGGCCTTTCCGCGTGCCCATCTCCACCAACTGGCCCACGCCCTCCTGGTCCAGCACCGCAAAAGGGTCCGCCTTGAAGATCTTCTTCTCCTCGTAATCCTTGGAGAACTTGACGTAGTCGTCGCGGCTCAGGCCCATCGTCGTCTGCGTCAGGTCGTTGGTGCCGAAGCTGAAGAACTCCGCCTCGGCCGCCACCTTGTCGGCCGTCAGCGCCGCCCGCGGGATCTCGATCATCGTGCCGATCATGTACTTCAGCTTGCCCTTCAGACCAGCCTTCTCGAGAACCTCCTCAGCCACGCGCTGCACGATCGCCTTTTGGTGCGCGAACTCCTCGACGCCGCCGATCAGCGGAATCATCACCTCGGGGATCACCTTGATGCCCTTTTGGGCCACCTGCACCGCTGCTTCGAAGATGGCCCGCGCCTGCATCTCGGTGATCTCCGGGTACGTGATGCCCAGCCGGCAGCCGCGATGCCCCAGCATCGGGTTGAACTCATGCAGCTCTTCCACCCGGTGCAGCAGCTTCGGCAGCTCGGTCTTCAGTCGGCGCACCTCGATGCCGTAGCGCTCGGCCATCTGTTTCTTCTCCTCCGGCGTGGCGTGCGGCAGCTTGGCCAGGTCCACCATCAGCTCCTCCCGCTTCGGCACGAACTCGTGCAGCGGCGGATCCAGCGTGCGGATCACCACCGGAAAGCCGTCCATCTCCTTGAACAGCCCGGCGAAATCCCTGCGCTGCATCGGCAACAGCTTCTTCAGCGCCTGCTTCCGCGCCTTTTCATCGCCCGCCAGAATCATCGCCTGCATGTGCTCGATGCGGCCCTCGCCGAAGAACATGTGCTCGGTGCGGCACAGCCCGATGCCCTCGGCCCCGAACTGCCGCGCCACACGGGCGTCCCGTGGGATGTCAGCGTTGGCGCGCACGCCGAACGAGCCGCGGAACTCATCGGCCCAGCTCATGAACTCCGCCAGGAAGCCGTGCGAAGGATCCGGCTCGACCGTTTGCGCCTGCCCGGCGAAGACCTCGCCGCTCGAACCGTCAATCGAGATCCAGTCGCCCTCCTTCAACACCACCTTGCCCGCCTCCGTGCTGAGCTGCTTGTTGCGCTCGTCAACCTTGAGGGCTTCGGCCCCGGCCACGCACGGCGTTCCCATGCCGCGCGCCACCACCGCCGCGTGCGAGGTCATCCCCCCGCGCGATGTCAGGATGCCTTTGGCCACTTCCATGCCGTGAATATCGTCCGGCACGGTCTCTTTGCGGACCAGAATCACCGGCCCCTTCTTGGCCGCCTCGACGGCGTGGTCGGCCGTGAAGACAATTCGCCCCACCGCGGCGCCGGGTGAAGCGGGCAGTCCTTTGGCCATCAGCGTCAAGTTCTTCTTGGACTTCTCCTCCAGCAGCGGATGCAGGAGCTGATCGAGCTGCTGCGGGTCCACCCGCATCACCGCCTCTTCCTTGGTGATCAGACCCTCATGCACCATGTCCACGGCGATCCGCACCGCCGCCGGCCCCGTCCGCTTGCCGTTGCGCGTCTGCAACATGTACAGCCTGCCGTCCTGGACCGTGAACTCGAAGTCCTGCACGTCGCGGTAGTGCCTCTCAAGCTTCGCCGTGATGTCTTTGAGCTGCTCGTAGACTTCCGGCATCAGGTCCTTCAGCGTCGAGATCGGTTGCGGCGTGCGGATGCCGGCCACTACGTCTTCGCCCTGCGCGTTGACGAGGTACTCGCCGTAAAACTCGCGCTCGCCGGTCGCCGGGTTGCGCGTGAAGCCCACGCCCGTGGCCGAGGTGTCGCCCATGTTGCCGAACACCATCGCCTGCACGTTGACGGCGGTGCCCAGATTGTCGGCGATCTTGTTCATCCGCCGGTAGTGCGAGGCGCGCGGGTTCCACCAGCTTTCAAACACTGCGTTGCGCGCCATCTCAAGCTGCTTCCTGGGATCCTGGGGAAAATCCGAGCCCGTCCTCTTGCGGTACAGGTTCTTGTACTCGTCGATGACTGCTTTCAGGTCCTCCGCCGTCAGGTCGGTGTCAAATTTCGCCTTGACCTTCTTCTTGCGGGCCTCCAGGATGTGCTCGAACTCATCCTTGGGAATGTCCATGACGACGTTGCTGAACATCTGGATGAAGCGCCGGTAGCAGTCGTAAGCAAACCGCGGGTTGCCGCTTTTCTTGATCAGCCCCTGAACGCTCTGGTCGTTCAGTCCGAGGTTTAACACCGTGTCCATCATGCCCGGCATCGAGAACTTCGCCCCGGAGCGCACGCTCACCAGCAGCGGGTTCTCCGGATCGCCCAGCTTCTGGCCCATCTGGGCTTCCAGCTTGGCCAGCGCCTCGTCGACCTCCCGGTCGATTTCCGGCGGAATCTTGCCTTCATTTTCAAAGTAGATATTGCAGACCTCGGTCGAGATCGTGAAACCCGGGGGCACGGGCGCGCCGCTCCGGCTCATCTCCGCCAGGCCGGCGCCTTTGCCGCCCAGAATATCCTTCATCGTTCCATCGCCGTCGGCCGTGCCGCCGCCGAAGGAATACACGTATTTCTTCATAGCTGAAGCTTCTCCTTATCGATCAATATCAGCACAAATCATGACTTGGAAGTTACGATCTCCGAGAAGTCGGCGATCGAGGAAAACTCGGTTAACAGGCTCGACAGCAACGTCAGCCGGTTCTGCCGGATCCGCTCGTCCGGCGCGTTTACCAGCACGCGGTCAAAGAACCGGTCCACCTGGGGGCGCAGCGAGGCGATCGCCTCCAGCGCCGGCCGGTAATCCCGGCTAAGTCGGTGGCCGTTGACCCTCTCACGAGTGCGGACAAACGCGGCGTAGAGGTCGGCCTCTTCGCCGGCTTGCAGCCGCGACGCGTCGACCTCACCCCCGCCGGCAAATCCGGCCTGCCGCAGGATGTTCTTGATCCGCTTGAAGCTGGCGGCGATGGATTCAAAATTTCCGGTCGGCCGCACGGCTTGAATCGCCTTCAGCCGCTGCTCCACATCGACCAGATCGTCGCAGCCGGCCGCGAGCACCGCGTTGACCTCGTCGTAGCAAAACCCCCGGATCTCGCGAAAGTAGTACCGCACGCGATCCAGCAGGAACTCCAGCAACGGCCCGCCGCCCCCAGCCAGCTCCGCCGGCGAAAACGACAGTCCGCCCTCGACCAGAATCTTCACCACGCCCTGCGCCGCGCGCCGCAGCGCGAACGGATCTTTCGAGCCGCTCGGAATCAGTCCGATGCGGAAGCACTCGCGGAGGGTGTCCAGCTTGTCGGCCAGCGCCACCAGCCGCCCCTCCGGCGTGGACGGAATCGAGTCCTCCATGCTGAGCGGCTTGTAATGCTCGTAGATCGCCGCCGCCACTGCCTCTTGCTCACCCTGCGCCCGCGCGTACAGCCCCCCGACCACGCCCTGGAGCTCGGGGAACTCCTTCACCATCTCGGTAGTCAAATCGCATTTGGCCAGCCGCGCCGCGCGCACCGCCGTTTCCGAACCCCCAAGCGCCCGGACCAGCTCGACCATCCGGTTCGCCTTATCCAAATAGGAGCCCAGCTCGGCCTGGAACGTTACATGGGCCAGCCCCTCGACCCGGTCCGGCAGCTTCTTGTGCTGGTCGAAGTCCCAGAAGAACCGGGCGTCGTTGAAGCGGGCCCGCAGCACGCGTTCGTTGCCCGCGCGGACCAACCCTTGGGGATCGTCCTTCTGGTTCATCACGGCGATGAAATGCGGCGCCAGCGACCCATCCGGCCGCAGCACGGAGAAGTACTTCTGGTGGTGCCGCATTACGGTCACCAGAACCTCCTCGGGCAAGCTGAGGAAAGATTCGTCGAAGCTGCCCAGAATCGGAGTCGGGTATTCCGTCAGGTAGGTCAGCGTCTCCAGCAGCTCCGCGTCCGGCTTGAGCCGAAGCCCGGCGCCGGCCAGCAGCGCCGACGCCTCCTCCAGGATCTTCCGGCGGCGCTTGGCCGCCGACACGATCACGTAATTCTTCTCGAGCTGCTCTTCATGATTGACGACCGACACCGCCACCCGCCTCTTGCCCAGCCTCCGGTGCCCGCTGCTGAACCGCCCGGCCCTCACGCCGGCCAGCTCGAACGGCACGACGCGGCCGCCGAACAGCGCGACGATCCACCGGATCGGCCGGATGAAGCGCGGCCCGTTCTTTCCCGTCCAGTACATCGTCTTGGGAAAGGAGATCTTCAGAATGAGCTGCGGCAGGGCCTCGGCCAGGATCTCCAGGGTGCGCCTGCCGCGCACGTTCCGCCGGTACGAGTAATAGTCGCCTTTCGGTGTGTGCGTCACCTTCAGCGCTCCCGGTTCCACCCCCAGCCTTCGAGCGAAACCCTCGGCCGCCCGCTCCCCGGCCGCCGCCGGTGGCCCCATCACTACCTCGCTCGTCGTCTTCTGCCGGAGAGGCAGGCCGTCGGCGCGCAGTACCAGATGCCGCGGCGTCGCGTCCACACCCACGACCTCTCCTCCCAAATCGTAATCCCGCAGCATCCCGGCAAACAGCTCCCGCAAGTTCGCCAGCGCCGGCGGAATCATCCAGTGCGGCACTTCCTCGACGCCGATTTCGAGCAGGAACGGTTTGCCCATCAGACCGCCTCCTCCGCCACCGCACACTGCTCCAGCCACGCCCGGGCCGTGCCCACCGCGAGCTTGCGCACGCGCCCGATGACCGCCACGCGCTCGGTGACGCTGATCGCGCCCCGCGAGTCCAGCAGGTTAAACAGGTGCGAACACTTCAGCACGTGGTCGTACGCGCCCAGCACCGGAAACCGCTTCTTGTCCGGGTAGCCGGCGAAGGAGTCCAGCAGGCGCTGGCACTCCTTTTCATGCAGCTCGAACAGCCGCCACAGCGCGCCAATATCAGCCATCTCGAAGTTGTAGACCGAGAACTGCAGCTCATCGGCCAGCCGCACGTCGGCATAACTGACGCCCGGCGCCCACTCGATCTCGTAGACGCTCTCCTTGTTCTGCAAGAACGCCGCCAGCCGCTCCAGGCCGTAGGTCAGCTCAACCGGCACGACCTCCAGGTCGACCCCGCCGCACTGCTGGAAGTAGGTGAATTGAGTGATCTCCAGCCCGTCCAGCATCACCTGCCAGCCGATGCCCCAGGCGCCCAGCGTCGGCGACTCCCAGTTGTCCTCCTCGAACTTGATGTCGTGTTTGTCCAGCTCAATCCCGATCGCTTCCAGACTCGCGAGGTACTGCTCGACGATATCCTCCGGCGAGGGCTTCAAAATCACCTGAAGCTGCTGGTGCTTGTACAGGCGGTTGGGATTCTCCCCATAGCGGCCGTCGGTGGGACGCCGGCTCGGCTGGACGTAGGCCACCCGGTACGGTTTCGGCCCCAGCACTCGCAGGAACGTCTCCGGACACATCGTGCCGGCGCCGACTTCGACATCGTACGGCTCCTGTAAAATGACGCCGCGGTCGCCCCAGTATTTCTTCAGTTTGAATACCGTGTCCTGAAACGAATCCATCGCTAAAGAGCTTCCAGATAGCCGGCCGTCTGGAACTTCCGTTCGACGTGCTCCTCCATCTGGCGGATCAGCAAGCGCCGCAGCGCCGCCGCCGTCTGTTTGGTCCATTGGCGCGGACTCAGCTCCGCAATCGGCTTTCGCAGCATCTCCTCAGCCAGCAACTGATCCTCCCGGCTCACCCTCAGCGCGGGCAGGAATCCGGACAGGCGCACGGCCCACAGGCTGAAGTACGTCACCGCCTGCCACAGCGCCTCGCCGCGGGTGTTCCGCATGTGCTCCAGCACCGCCAGCAGCAGCCGGAAGAATCTCTCATTTGGTTCGGCCGGCGGCAGCAACTGTTCGGAAACCTCGGCCATATAATCCAAAGCGACGTCCGCGGCGTAGTGGCCGGCCAGGCCGAACTGGGAATGGATGAGCTCGCATGAGTCGAGCCGGACCAGTTCCCGCTCTTCGCGCTGCAGGTAATACATCTGCACGTGCGAAAGCCGCTCCAGCCCCGCGCCGAAACTGCTTTTCAGCCGCCGCGCCCGCTTCGCTACACCGCGCAACTTCCCTTGATCGCGGGTGAAGAAGCTGACGATCAGATCTGCTTCCCGGAGGGGATATGTGCGCAATATGATCGCCTCGCTCACTCGGGCGGGCATGCGCTCATCGGACCCGTAAACATCAAGGGTATCATACCCGCCGGCTTTTTCCGCCGCCGGATCTCGAATGCTATAGTGATTGCTTTAAGCCATGCCGGAGATAAACCAGCAGACAACCGCCACCATCGAGCAAGAGGCCAAAGCCGACCCGAGCCTGGTGGCGACGCTGAGCGATGGCACAAAGGTCAAGATCCGCAAGCTGCGCCAGCGCGCCTGCAACGAGCCCGGTCCCAAAAAGGACACCATCTGCGCCGGCCATCTGAAGCGATGGTATTTCTTCGGCGACGAGGTGCGCCGGAAGTTCGGCGCCGGCGCCGAGATCTACCGCTGCGAGCATTGCAAGACCCTCTACCTCCCGAATCCCGGCGAAGAGCCGCGCAGCGGCACCCTGAGCTGGTAACGGGCCCCGGTCGCCGCGCGGCCACCGGGGCCCAATTCACCAGCCCGCCTCAGAACGAGTAGCGCAAGCTGAGCTGAATGTTGCGGTTGTGGTCCGCCTTGCTGGTCACCTTGCCGAACGTGCTGCTCCGCGGGTCCGTGCTCGGGTTGTCCCAGTTGGGATGGTTCGGCAATTGGAAAAACTCGGCCCGCAATGACAGTTTGTGCCGCTCGTTGAGGGCGAACTCCTTGAACAGCCCGAAGTTCCAGCTCTGAAAGCCCGGACCGTGCAGCAGGCTGTTCCGGTTCTGCGTCTTGGAGAACGTGCCCGGCTGCGGCGCCACAAACAGCGGATTGCCGCTGCCGTCCGTGGTCCGGAAGTAGAAGTTGCTGTCATCCCGGCCCTGGGAGAACGCCTTGTTCTCGAGCTCAAAATCTCCCAGCACTTCGTACGGCTCGAACTGGCTGACGCCGATGCCCGCATTGTCGCCGCTGCGCCCGATTGTCAACGGAGTGCCCGTCTGGAACTGAAGGATGCCGCTCAATTGCCAGCCGCTGAGCAGGGTCCGGGCGGCGCCGGCGGCGTTCTTCAGAATTGGGAGTTCGTAGACAAAGTTGATCACGGCCACGTGCCGCGTGTCGAAATCGGACCATCCCCAGAAGTTCGAGTCGTCATAGTTGTTGTAGATCTGGTCGCGCCGGCCGTCGGCGTTGTCCTTGCTCTCCGAGTATGTGTAAGCCGCACCGAACAGCAGGCCGTTCTTGAACCGGCGGTTGGCTTCCACCTGGAATCCGTTGTACTCCGAGCGGGCGGCGTTCTCGCCCAGGTTAATCGCCGCGAAGCCCTTGAACGGACGCAGGAAGTTGGCGTTCAGGCCCTTGTTCTCCGGCTTCTGGAGCGTGCCCGGCAGCAGTTGGTTGATGTCCCGCACGCGCTCCATGTGCAGCCCGACCCGGCCGATATAGGACACCTCAACCGTCGTGTCAAAGCCGATCTCCCGCTGCACGGCAACGTTCCACATCCATGAGGACGGGATCTTGAACACGGGATCCTGGGTCATAAAGAACTGCGGGAAGCCCGTCGCTTCCCCCGCGCCAGGGTTGTCCGCAATGCCCGTGGCGATCGACACCATCGGCTGGAACGGCGGGTTGCCGCCCAGGAAGATGTTGTCCGAGACGCCCGGCCGGGCAAAGAACCGTCCGGCGCCCGTGCGTACCACGGTCTTGTCGTTGATCCGGTAGGCGAGCCCCACCCGAGGCTGAAAGTTCCTCCAGTGCGTCTCGCCCCAGGTCTTGCTGCCGCCGGAAAACAGATGATCGAACTCGCCCGAGTCGGCGATGGCCACCCGTCCGCGGGCCGCGTCCGGCCAGCCCTTGCCCGGAATCACCACCCCATTGAACCGGTCCCCGCTCAAAATGTTGCCGGTCTTCGGGTCCTGCACGACCGCCTTGGCCGGATCGTAGCGGTTCGGGTCAAACACCGCCATGTTGCGCCACAGGCTGTAGTAATACGGCTGCATCCACGTGTGCCGCACGCCGTACTCCAGCCGCAGCTTCGGCGTCATCTTCCAGGAGTCCTGGATAAACCATTCGAACATGTTGCTGCGGTAGGGAGTGTATGCTCGCGGGCCGATCTCCGCGTAGGTGGTGAACAAGCCCATCGCCGCATTGGCCACGGCCACCCCCGTCGACGGTTGGCCCGAGCGCGTATCGTCAAACACAAAGCGCCCGTTTTGGTTATTGGTCCCGCCCGGCACTCCGGTAACGTTGATCTGATCAAAGTCATTTTGACCGGCGCGCTCGAAACGTACCCCGAACTTGATGGAGTGGTTCCCCCGGATCAGTGTCGTGTTGTTGGAAAGCTGGTAAATCGGGCCCGAAGATTTTGCCGGATAGGGTCCTCCGTCCAGGCGTTGAAATGCGGTGATGTCAATCGTCGGGATCTTGTCGAAAATCTCCTTGCGCTCCGGAAAGATGTACGGGTAGTCGATCCCGTAACGGCTGCGGTTGGCCAAACCGTCCTCGTTCGGCACCTCGAGGAACACCTGGTCGTAGCTGACGCTGGCCAGGAACTCATTCACCACCGTCGGGCTGATGGTGTAAATGTGGTTAAGCGTGTAGGTCCGGTTCGGGCGGTCAATCGTCCGTTTGGCGCGGTCAGTGCCCCCGCGAAAAGCCTCCGCCTCGAAGAAGCCGTAATTCTGAAAACGGAACCGGAAAGTGTGGTTCAGCGTCGGAAGCACATCCACCGACAATGTGTCCTTACGCTGGTTCGCCGGTTCCGGCCGGGATTGGATGAAGTTCGCCGTGCCTTGCAGGAACCCGGGCGTCGGCTCCGGGTAGGCATTCAAAAAGCCGAGCCCGTTGGGGCTGAGTCGGTCGGCCGGGATGATGTTGCCCGGAAAAGGCTGACCGGTGTCGGGATCGTTCACTGTCCTCACCTTGCCGAAAAAGGTGTTGTTCGAATTGAGCAATTCAGAAAAGTCGCCCCGCCGCATGGCCAGCGACGGCACCGTAATTGTCGTCGTGACGCCGCGGCGGCGCCGGGCCCACTCCTGGCCCCAGAGCCAGAAGACCTTGTTCTTGCCGGTGTTGAACTTCCCCGGGATGTAGAACGGACCGCTCAGGATGTAGCCGAACTGGTTGAACTTGTTGGCGTCGCGCTCCTGGCCCGCGCGATTCCGCCGCCAGGTGTTCGCGTCCAGCTTCTCGTTGCGGAAGTACTCGTAAAAACTCCCATGGAACTCCGGGCCGCCGCTCTTGGTCACAAAGCGGATCTGGCCGCCGGCCGAGCGGCCGTACTCCGGCGCATAGTTCGCTGTCAGCACCTGCATCTCCTGCACCGTCTCCAGGTCCGCCGTGCCGACACTGGTGCCGTTGGCCCGCGTCCTCATGTTCACCGCGCCGTCATAGGTGATGATGTTGTCCTGCGTCCGGGAGCCGTTGATGCTGAAGCCGCCCGAATCCAACCCATAGCTGAAACCCAGAAAACCGCGGCGCACACCCGGCTTCAGCATGGCCAGAAACAGCGGGTTGCGCCCGTTGAGAACCATGTTCTGAATCTGCGTCGATTCCACCAGGCGGCCCACCGTCGCGGTTTCCGACTGCACTTGGGCCACCTCGGCTACGACCTCGACGGTCTCCGTCAACTCGCCGATCTCCAGCAGTGCGTCAATCGTCCGCGGCAAGTTCGGATCCAGTTTGTTCTGAGTCTTGACGAATCGCTTGAAGCCCGTCGCCTCCACCGCCAGCGTGTAAAATCCCGGCGGCAGACTTGAAACGACGTAATAGCCGGATTCATTCGTGCTGGTTTTCCGCACCAGACCCGTGGTTTCGTTCGTCAGCGTGACTTGCGCGCCCGGTACGACGGCGCCGCTGGCATCCTTAGCAAAGCCCGAAATCTGGGCCGTGTCCGATTGTCCGAAAGCGAGGGCCGCTGCCGACAGACACACAGCCGCCCCCAGTGCCAATGATCGTAGACTCCGCATGCTTCTCCTTTCTCGTCAATGCTACGCGAGGCTGTGCCCCCTCAGCCCGAGACTGCCTCACCATACCCCCACTACCTGGTTCCCCCGGTTCGCCGGCGCAGCTCAGGCCCACGCCAGACTCCAAGAACCTATGGCAATATTAGCCGCTTCGGAGGCGCGGAGTCAAGTAAATTCCACCCGTTGGAAAAGTAACGATTTCCACCACCAGAATCGCCAGCAATGCCGTCCGAATCTGAATCTTCAACGCATTCGCCGACCTGCCCCCAAACGTCTTCACGCGCCGGTTCTGCTTGAGCGCCTTGAAGAACAGCTCCACCGGCCACCCCGAGACCGACAGGTGGGCGGCCGCCGCTGCGTTAGTCGCCGGCCTCGAGCCGTGCCGCCCGCGGATGGAGAATCTCATTCTCCAGGCGGATGTGTTCCAGCAGGTCCGATTCCAGCGCCAGCAGGTCCCCGAATAAGCCCTCGCGGCCCGGGCAGCCATCGCCGCCCAGCTTGTAGCCCTCTGTCAGCCGGCGCATCTCCTCCAGCGCCCGTTGCCCGTTGGCGTGCTCGTACTCCATTTGCCGGATCGGGCCCAGCACCGTTCCGCAGTGAAACGCCGGCGCCGGCTCTCCGGCCTCGCGCGCCGCCTCCAGACGCGCCACGTGAGGAAACAGGATCTGCTCCTCCTTCAGCAGGTGGCTTTCCAGCTCCGCCCGCAACGCCGAAAATGTCTCCGCCAGCGGCGGGATGAAGTCGCAAATCTCCCCGGAATTCCTTTCGAGGATCCGCTCCAACCGCCCTTGAATCTTCGGCAACTGCGCGCGCAGGAAGGCATGATGCTTGTTGACGATGTAGTCCATCAACTCGCGCAATGAAGCAGCGTTCCAGTCCTGCGCCGGCGCCGCCTGGGTGTTCTGGCTTTCCGTCCCGGTGTTCATTCGTGCTCGCCTTTCCTTCCCAAGACTACAAGCCCCGAACTCCAAAGGCAGTGACCTCCGTCACAGCCGCTGCACCGCCCCCGGTTTTAGCCTAAGAACATGAGGAACTTCGACCAGGCCCCGTTCCTGGTCATCTGGGAGGTTACCCAAGCCTGCGACCTGGCCTGCCGCCACTGCCGCGCCTCGGCGGTCCCGGACCGGCACCCGGATGAGTTGACCACCCGGGAGGGCTACGCGCTGCTGGCCGAAATCCGGTCTTTCGGCGACCCGTTGGTCGTTTTCACCGGCGGCGATCCGCTCAAGCGCGGCGACTTACTCGACTTGCTCCGCCGTAGCGTCCAGCTCGGTCTCCGCACCACGGTCACCCCCAGCGCCACCCCCTTGTTGACCGCCGAAGCCGTCAGCGCCATCCACGCCTGCGGAGTCGCCCGCCTCGCCTTGAGCCTTGACGGTCCGGACGCCGCCTCCCACGACAGCTTCCGCGGCGTCGCCGGATCCTTTGACCGTACCGTCAGCGCCCTCGAACATGCTGGCGCTATTGGTCTCGAAACGCAGATCAACACCACCGTCACCCGTCACAACCTCCACCAGCTCGATGCGATGGCCCGTCTGGTCGCCCGCAGCGGCGCCCGGCTGTGGAGCGTCTTTTTCCTGGTCGCCACCGGCCGCGCCCAGCAAACCGACGACCTGACGGCCGACGAGTACGAACAGGTCTTCGAGTTCCTCTACGAAACCTCGAAAACCGCCCCGTTCGACATCAAGACGACCGAGGCCCAGCACTATCGCCGCTACGCCGCCCAGCGCCGCAAATCCCAGCCCAAAGGCCGGCGCTCACCCGCCGCTCCCGGCGCCATTCAACGCCAGGCCGGCATCAACGACGGCAAGGGCTTCGTCTTCATCTCCCACACCGGCGAGATCTACCCGAGCGGCTTCCTGCCGCTGGCGGCCGGCAACGTCCGCCGGGATTCCCTCGTCCAGGTCTACCGCACCGCGCCCCTATTCCGCACCCTGCGCGCCAGCGAGAACCTCGAGGGCAAGTGCGGCCAATGCCTCTACCGCAACCTCTGCGGCGGCTCCCGTTCCCGCGCCTACGCCCTCACCGGCAACTACCTGGCCTCCGACCCCCGCTGCATCTACCAGCCGTAAACGGCCCGTAATCCGCGTGATTCGGGGACATCGAATCCCCCCAACTATCCGCGTCCATCCGCGTCCATCCCCGGCCCTCTCCACTGGCGGCAGACCCGGGCATAGTCCCCCGTCACATCGGCGAGCATTTTCAACAGAAGCTCTCCATGATCTCCGAACGCGCCGCCTTCACTTGCCGGTCACCGTCTCCTCCGCCCGGCGCCTCTCCTCGTCCACCGCCTCCTGGCACGGTACGCAGTACTCGGCCCAAGGAACCGCTTTCAGGCGCGCCGCCGATATGTCGCGGTCGCAACGCAGGCAAGCGCCGTAACTGCCGTCACCCAACCGTCCGAGGGCCGCCTTCACCTGCCGCAACAGCCGGGAGAGCCGGTCAATATTGCCGGCGGTCACCTCACGTTCCACCGTCAGCACCGCCGCCTCGCCTTCGTCCGGCGGCCGGACTGCGGCCAGCCGCTCGCGGTCCCGCAGCGCCTGCCCCAGCTCCTGTTCCAGACTCGCCCGTTTCGCCTCCAGAAGTCTTCGATAACCATTGAGTTGCGTCTTTGCCATGGTCGCTCACCCCGAGACAATCTCTGCTGGTTTTCCGGCTCTCTTGGGAGACACGATTGCCTGCCTGCCAGGCATATTTCTCTTAGTACTGCTATGTGAGATCCGCGAAACCGCCGCCGGGTTTCGTTCGTTGTATCTAGTGAACAAGCATTGGCGTAAGCTCAGATTCTCACGGAGGCGTGCGTGCGGAAGCTGATTCTTCTCCCACTATTCGTTGGCCTTCTGTCGGCGCCGGCGCTGGCCGAAAAACGCTCGTGCACAGTCATCGACGCCAGCAGCGCCGGGCCCGCGGTCTGGCTGCTGTGCCAGGAAGCTAAGATCCTGGTCGGCAGCAGGGATGCGGACGACTGGATCGAGCGCACCTTGCCCGCCCAGAGCGAACTGCGCGCCATCCGGCTCCTTGACGCCGGCCGGGCGGTAGTGGTTGGCGACCAGGGAACGTTGTTGTACACTAGCGATTCCGGAAGCCGGTGGCGGCGAATCCCGCTCCCGACCCAGGAGCACCTCCTTGACGTTCACTCGGTCGGTGAGTCCATCTGGGCCGCCGGCTGGGGTGGCGTCATCCTTCATTCACCCGACGGAGGCCGGAACTGGGAGCTTCAGCCCACCGGGGTCTCACAAGGGCTCGAATCAATCTACTTCGCCGACCTCCAACACGGCTGGGCCGTCGGCTGGGTCGGCACCATCCTGCGCACCACCGACGGCGGCAAGACCTGGCAACAGGTGCGCTCACCCGCCGCCCAGTGGTCGCTGACCTTTGTCTATTTCCTCGACGCCAGCAACGGCTGGACCGTCGGCTTCAGCGGCTTGATCCTGCGCAGCCGCGACGGCGGGCGAACTTGGGAGGCGCAGCCGAGCCCGGTCACCAGTACCCTCACCTCTGTCCTGTTCGATTCTCAGCGCCGGGGCTGGATCACAACTTCGGACGGCCTGTTGCTCAGTGAGGACGGCGGCCAGAGTTGGAAGCACTTGCGTCTAGGCAATTGGCTCTTCCTGACCAAAGTCATCCGCGTGGACGGCTCGCTATGGGCCGCCGGCCCCCGGGGGGTGCTCCAGCAAACCGGCGGCAGTTTTGCCTGGAAGAAAATTCCTACCCCCGCCGCCTCCGTGACCCAAGCCTCGGCATAGGCCCCCCGTCGGACCGGCGCGAGTGTCCGCCTTGTTTCCGGCAACCCGCGAACTACAATGAGAATTGATGCCGGGCATCGTCGAAGTCGAGGACCTCGTCAAGGAGTTCCGGACGTTTGAACGCCGGGAGGGCCTGACCGGAGCGATCGCCGACCTGTTTGCCCGCCGTTACCACACCCTTCGCGCCGTCGACCGCATCTCCTTCGAAATCCGCCCCGGGGAGATGGTGGGCTACATCGGCCCTAACGGCGCCGGCAAGTCCACCACCATCAAGATGCTGACCGGCATCCTCGTCCCCACGGCCGGCGATGTCCGCACCAATGGCTTCGTGCCCTACAAACAGCGCAGCGCCTACACCCGGACCATTGGCGTCGTCTTCGGCCAGCGCACCCAGCTCTGGTGGGATATCGCCGTCGTCGAGTCTTTCCGGCTCCTCAAGAAGATATACGAGGTCCCTGACCGCGACTACCAAGCGCGCCTGCGCCGCTTTGACGAGATCCTTGAACTCGGCCGCTACCTCCATACCCCGGTCCGCAAGCTGAGCTTGGGCGAGCGCATGCGCTGCGATGTCGCCGCCGCCATGCTCCACAACCCCCCGCTGGTGTTCCTCGATGAGCCCACCATCGGCCTCGACATCGTCGCTAAGGAGAACATCCGCACCTTCCTGCGCGAAATCAATCGGCAGTTCGGCACCACGATGCTGCTGACCACCCACGACCTGTCCGATATCGAGGAACTCTGCGCCCGCCTCATGATCATCGACCACGGACGCCTCTTGTTCGACGGCGGTCTGGCGGACCTCAAGGACCAGCTTTGGCGCGAGAGCGCCGTGCGCTTCGACCTCAAAACCCCGGACCAGGCCGCTCACCTGCACCGGCTGGATCTGCCCGGCGTCGCCTGCGACAGACTCGACGAGCTGCGTTACCGCCTGCACTTTCCACGCGAGGAGTGGTCCACCGCCGAAATCATCCGCCGCGTCATCAACGCCGTCGAGGTCCGCGACATCGTCATCGAGGAGCAATCCATTGAAGACGTCGTCAAGCGCATCTACCTCGGCGAGGCGCTCCACGGCGCCGGCGCCCGGCCCCATCTGCCGGACGGGATGTGCTAGGCCGTGAGCGCCCTGTCAACCTACCTGGAATTCTCGCGGATCGGCTTCATGAATATGCTGGCCTTCCGCCTCCGCTACTACACCGGCGTCATCACTTACTTCATCAACGTCGCCGTCTATTACTTCATCTGGCGCGCCGTCTACACCCACGAGCCCAACTACGGCGGCCTGAGCTTTGAGCAGATGGTGACCTACGTCGCCGTCGGCTGGATCATCCGCTCGCTCTATTTCAACAACATCGACCATGAAATGGCTCACGACATCCTCGAGGGCAAAATCAGCATGGTGATGCTCAAGCCCGTCAGTATCCAGTGGACCTACATCTCCCGCTCGCTCGGCGAGTCCGCCTTCCGCCTCGTCATGCTCACCCTGCCGGCCGCCGCCGTCATTCTCGTCGTCTTCCCGGTGCGCCCTCCGGCCAGCGCCGCTCACTTCTTCGCCTTTCTGGCCGCGCTCTCCGGCAGCATCCTTCTCGTCGCCGCCCTGAACTTCATCGTCGGAAGCTGCGCGGTTTCGCTGAAATCGATCCTCGGCCTGCTGCGCGCCAAGTTCTGGGCCCAGGAGCTTCTCTCCGGGTTGCTCGTCCCCGTCACGCTCTTCCCTTCCCCGCTCCGGGAGATCTCCGGCCTGCTGCCCTTCCAGCACATCGGCTTCACCCCGATGATGGTCTATTTGGGCAAGCTGTCCTGGCCCGAGCTCGGCCGCACGTTCGCCCTCGAGGCCTTCTGGATCGTTGTCCTGGTCGGCTTCGGCGCCTCGTTCTGGCGCCTGCTCAGCCGCCACATCATCATTCACGGAGGCTAGGCGTGCGCCGCCACCTCACGCTGCTGGTTGAATACTTCATCCAGTACTCCAAGGTGCGCCTGGCGTACCGCGGCGACTTCCTGATCTCGGCCGTCACCACGACCGTCGCCACCGTCTTCGGCATCGCCGTCGTCTGGCTGATCTTCGGCCGCGTGCCGAACGTCCTCGGCTGGAGCTTCTACGAGATCCTGTTCCTCTACGGCTTCTCCTTGCTCCCCATGGCCCTGTTCAACATGGTCAGCGTGAACCTGTACTACTTCGGCGAAATCTACATCGTGGAGGGCAAGTTCGACCGCGTGCTGCTCCGGCCCATCAGCTCGCTGTTCCAGATCGTCTGCGAGCAGTTCCGCCTGGAGTCGCTCGGCGACGGCGTCCTGGGCCTGTTCCTGGTGATCACCTGCGCCGCCAAACTGGACCTCGATTTCGGCCCGGTTGCCTGGGCCTTCCTGGCGCTGGCGGCCATCTGCGGCTGCATCATCTATCTGTCGATCTTCCTGATGCTCACCTGCATCTCGTTCTGGATGGAGGACCGCGTCGGCGTGATCCCGCCCGTCTACAACATGCTCACCTTCGGCCGCTATCCGCTGGACATCTACAACCCGTTCATCAAGTTCTTGCTGAGCTGGATCGTCCCGTTCGGCTTCGCCACGTTCTATCCGGCCGCCAGCCTCCTGCGCGCCGACGTCTACCGGCTTTACGCCTGGCTCCTCCCCCTCGTCACCGCTATCCTCGCCGCACTGGCGCTATCCATCTGGAGCCGCGGCGTCCGCAACTATTCCTCCACCGGCTCGTAGCCCCTCGGCCCAGTGGCGCAAACTTTAGCGTGCGATTAGCTCGCGAACGCCCGCCGACGAACCAGGTACAGCCCCACCGTGACCAGCAGCAGCGCCATCCACTGCGTCGCCGACAGCGGCCCCCCAAATGGATTCGCCTGGTCGTGATGGCGCACGAACTCGATCAAGAAACGGGCCGTCGAATACAGGATCAGATACAGCCCGATGACCGCCCCCTCGCGGCGCCGCACCGAAAACGCCCGCATCAGCACCCCGAAGATCACGCCCTCGGCGGCCGCTTCGTACAGTTGTGTCGGATGCAGCGGCTGGTTCAGCGGCACCCCCACTAACCGGTGCGCTTCCGGATCCGTGAACGTCACCGCCCACGCCCGCTCGCACGCCACACCCCAGCAGCAGCCCGCGGCGAAACAGCCGATGCGCCCGATGGCGTGCCCCAGCGCGATCCCCGGCGCGAACGCGTCCAGGGTCCTGAGCACCGGCAACTGCTTCCGCCGCATATAGATGGCCGCCGTCGCCAGCGCCGCAATCAAACCTCCATAGAAGACGCCCCCGGCCTGTAGCGTCGTCACCGAAAAGATCTGACCGGGACTCCTCGAGTAGTAGTCCCAGTCGAGCGCCACCATCAGCAGCTTCGCGCCGGCCAGCCCCGCCAAGGCGCAATAAACCCCGAGGCTCGTGACCGCGTCCGGGTTCAAACCCGAGCGTTTCGCCAGCCGAGCCGCGATCCATAGCGCCACCAGGAACCCCAGCGCCACCAGCGCCCCATAGGTCGGCAGAAAGAAGTCTCCGATCGTGATCAGCTTCGGATACATTGGCTCTGCGCCCGCCGGTGGGACCGCAGCAGATCGAGCGCCAGCAGCGCAGCCCCTATGGTAATGGCGCTGTCGGCCACGTTAAACGCCGGCCAGTGCCAGCCGCCGGCGTGAAAATCCAGGAAATCCGTCACGCTGCCCCGCGCCAGCCGGTCGTACAGATTCCCCACCGCGCCCCCCAGAATCAGCCCCAGCGCCGCCGGAGTAAACCGGTGGCCGGCCGCCTGCTCCCTGGGTAACCGCCGGATCATTCCCACAACAAACAGCAGCACAACCACACCCACTACGGCCAGGATCACGGGCCGCCACGCGCTTGCGCCCTCGGAGAACAGGCCGAACGCCATGCCGCGGTTCTGGATGTGGACGATGGCGAAGAAGCCCGAAATCACCGTCAGACGGTCGGAGAAGCTCATCGTGCTCTCCACGGCGTACTTAGTAAGCCGATCGGCCAGGATGACCGCTCCCGCCAACAGCAGCGCCAGCCGACGAGGTTCCATGTCAGCCCTTCAGGTTCTCGATGACCGCTTCCGCGCAAGCGGCGCACACCGCCGGCAGTTGCGGATGAAGGCCCACGTCGTCTTTATACTTCCAGCAGCGGGAACACTTTTTGCCGGCGGCCCTGTCCACGTGAACCGCCAGGCGCACATCGGAATGTCCCTCCATCGACACCTGCGACACGATGAACAGATCGGCAAGCTGGCCCGCATATTGCTCCAGCAGGGGGTAAAGATCGCCGTTGGCTTTCAGGTGGACGCGCGCTTCCAGCGGCGCGCCGATGAACTTCTCCTGCCGCGCCGCCTCCAGGCTCTTAAGCACCACCTCGCGAATCTCGATGAGCCGATCCCAGTTGGCGGCCCGTTCGCGGTGCTCCGGCGGGATGCCTTCACTTAGCTCCTCCGGCTCTGGCAACAGCGCCAGGTGCACGCTTTCCGGCGCCTCGGCCGGTTTCCGCAGCGCGCCCCAGGCTTCCTCGGTCGTAAAGCTCAACAGTGGCGCCAGCAGCCGCAGCAGCGCGTGCGTCAGACGGTACAGCGCCGTCTGGGCGCTGCGGCGCGCCTTGGACTTCCTGGCCGTGGTGTAGAGCCGGTCCTTCAAAACGTCAAAATACAAGGCGCTCAGCTCGGTGGTCGCGAACTGGTACAGGCTCTGGTAGATCCGGTGAAAGGCGAAATCCTCGTACCAGTCGCGGCACCGCCGCGTGATCCCCTCGGCCCGCAGCAGAATCCACTGGTCGATTTCGTACAGCTCGGCCGCCGGCACGGCGTCCCGCTCGGGATCGAAATCATGCAGGTTGCCCAGCGCGAAGCGAAAGGTGTTGCGCAGCTTCCGGTAGGCCTCGCTCAGCCGCGCCAGGATGGTCTCGGAAATGCGCACATCTTCGGTGAACTCGACCGAGGCCACCCACAGCCGCAAGACCTCGGCCCCGTATTGCTGGATCACCTTGTCCGGCTCGATGATGTTCCCCAGCGACTTGGACATCGCCCGGCCTTCGGCGTCCAGCACGAACCCGTGCGTGGCGCACTGCTTATACGGAGAGCCGCCCTTCAGCCCGACGCCCACCAGCAGCGAGCTGTGAAACCAGCCCCGGTACTGGTCGCCCCCCTCGATATACAGGTCCGCCGGCCAGTGCAGGTCTTCCTTTTCGTTCACTACGGCCAGGTGGCTCGACCCCGAGTCAAACCACACATCCAGGATGTCGCTTTCCTTGTCGAACTCCTCACTGCCGCAGGCGGCGCATCGCACGCCCGGACCGATGAGTTCGGCGGCGCTCTTCTCGTACCACACGTCGGCCGTATGCGCGGCGAACAGCTCCACCACCCGCTCCAGGATCTTCCTTTCGGTCAGCGGCTGGCGGCACTTCGCACAGTAGAAAACAATGATCGGCACACCCCAGACGCGCTGCCGCGAAATGCACCAGTCGGGTCGCGTGGCGATCATGTTGGAAATGCGCTCCTGTCCCCACGCCGGCAGCCACGCCGTCTGCCGGATCGCCTCCAGCGCCGCCTGCCGCAGGCCGTTCCGCTCCATCCCGATGAACCACTGCTCGGTGGCCCGGAAGATCGTCGGATTGTGACACCGCCAACAGTGCGGGTAGCTGTGATGCACGGTCTTCTCGGCCAGCAGCGCCCCGGAGCGCTGCAACACCCCGACCACCAGCGGGTTCGCCTCCCACACCGTCCGCCCAATGATCTCCTCCGGAAGCTTCCCGTCCGCCCCCGCCGGCTGATAGAACCGGCCCGCGCCATCCACCGGGCAATACGTCTCAATCCCGTACTCCACTGCCACCAGGTGGTCCTCTTGGCCGTGGCCGGGCGCCGTGTGCACCGCCCCTGTGCCGTGCTCCAGCGTCACATGGTCGGCCAGCACCCCCAGCGA
>FWPU01002798.1_pt1 | contig 23232 bp, 18 predicted proteins | sample 2228361 | NCBI WGS metagenome assembly FWPU01 (sample SAMEA103939777, study PRJEB20133) | metagenome
AGCCAGCGTGCACAAGCGAGGACGCTTGTGCTACGACGAGGACGCTTATGCTACGCGTAGAGCAAGCGTCCTCGCTTGCTCGGGGAAGGCCAGACACCGCAGCCAGCGTGCACAAGCGGGGACGCTTGTGCTACGACGGGGCCGCTTATGCTACGCGTAGAGCAAGCGTCCCCGCTTGCTCAGGCGGGGCAAACACGTCCGGCAGTTCTGCACAAGCGAGGACGCTTATGCTACGGCGGGCCGCTTGTGCTACGGCCAGCGGGCCATGCAAGCGGCTCTTATGTGTTTTGAGACCTAGGCAGGGTCGAGCTATAATCTTGGAACGGTCACGAGCGACTTCATTTTGGGAAGCTACCTGTCTTGATGAGACTTCGAGTGGGGCTGGTCGGGCTAGGCGGTGCATGGGAAGTGCGCCATCGGCCGGCCCTGAGGGCGTTAGGCGATCGTTTCGAGGTCCGCGCCGTTTGCGAGCAGATTGCAGCACGTGCCGAGAATGCGGCGAAGGAGTTCGGGGCGGAGGCGGTGCTTGGTTTCCGCGCGCTCGCCAACCGGCCTGACATCGATGCGGTGTTGATGCTAGCACCCCAATGGTACGGCTACCTACCCATAGTGGCGGCTGCCGATGCGGGCAAGGCCGTCTACTGTGCCACCGCTCTGGAGCTGGATCTGGAACAGGCCCGACGCCTCAAGGAACGAATCGAACAGGCCGGCATCGCCTTCATGTGCGAGTTTCCGCGCCGGCAGGCCCCAGCCACGTTGCGTCTCAAGGAGCTGATCGTCACGCGGCTTGGACAGCCGAGGCTAATCTTCTGCCATATGCGGCGTCCAGCCGAACATGGTCCCGGCAGCCCTCGCACGAGCGTGCATAGTTCTCCCACGCAAGACCTGATCGAGCTGGTCGATTGGTGCTCGTACGTCGTTGGGCGGCCGCCCACCTCTGTGCTTGGCCTGCGCCACCGCGGACCAGGCAACGGCGAGGAAGACGACTACCAGATGATGAGCCTCGACTTTTCGCAAGACGCTCCGCCCGGCTCCGGCCCGGTGGCCCAGGTAAGCTGCGGCCGTTACATGCCCGCCACATGGCAAGAGGCCGTGGCGTACCGCCCGCCCGCGGCGCTTCAGGTGGCATGCGAGCACGGCATCGCCTTTGTCGACCTGCCCGCCACCCTCGTCTGGTTCGACCGCGCCGGCCGCCACCAGGAATCGCTCGAAAGCGAACGCCCTGTGGGCGAGCAGTTGCTGGGCACCTTCTACCGCTCTGTTACCAGCCTGGTTCGCAATACCTCCGGGCTCGAAGACGCCTACCGTGCCCTGGCCGTCGTCCTTCAGGCACGCGTCAGCCACGCCGAGGGCCGGCGGGTCTACTTGAATTGGTAGCGCAGGCCCATTTACGCGGCAGGCGTAGATGTACGGCGTTTTGGGGCATGCCTTCCCGCAGCGCCTGCGTCCAGGGGGCAAGTGGTGTCTCCCCCTTAGAATCGGCATCGTACCCGATGGCCTCTGCCTCGCGAGATCTGAGGTCTGAAACTTGCGAACTCATATCCATAGCAAGCCCTGCCAAAAACCCCTAAAACCACCGAAAAGCAGCCGCACTCCAGGCGTTTTCGCAGAGCCTTTAGGCAACGTCGCCCAGTTCGAGCACGCTGCCGTAGCGCGCCAGCACCAGGCGTCGCAGGCGCGCCAACTCCGGGCGTGCCAGCCCCGGATCGTGCGCAACCAAGACACGGGCATCGTGGCGCGCATCTTCCAGCAGGCCCGCATCGCGGCGCAGATCCGCCACACGGAACGGCGGCAGTCCGTGCTGGCGCGTTCCCAGCAGCTCTCCAGGCCCGCGCAGACGAAAGTCGGCCTCAGAAAGTGCGAACCCATCGTTGGTCTCGACGAACGCACGCAAGCGTGCCTCTGCCTCAGGCGTTGTGGCGTTGGCAAACACACAGCAGATGCCCGGGAGGTTGCCGCGGCTTACCCGCCCTCGAAGCTGGTGAAGCTGCGATAGTCCGAACCGCTCTCCGCCCTCGATCGTCATCAGGGTGGCATTGGGGACGTCGATGCCCACCTCGATCACGGTGGTCGCCACCAGCACTTGCGTTTGAGCTTGGCGGAAGCGATCCATCACTGCTTGTTTTTCAGCGGCAGGCAGCCGTCCGTGCAGCAGGTCCAGCCGCATTCCGGCCAGCGGACCGGCGGCCAGCGACTGGTACGCTTGACCCACGCTGGCCACGTCCAGCTCGTCCGATTCTTCGACCAGCGGCACGACGACGTACCCCTGGCGGCCCTCTTCTAGCTTGCGGCGAAAGAACTGCCACCAGCGTTCCCGCTGCTCAGGCGCGGCGAGGTACGTGCGGACCGGCTGGCGGCCCGGTGGGGCGTCTTGCAATATCGAAACGTCAAGATCGCCGTACAACGTCATCGCCAGGGTACGCGGGATGGGCGTGGCGGTCATCACCAGGTAGTGCGGGCTGCAACCCGCACGCTTGAGCAACGCACGCTCGCGCACGCCAAACTTGTGCTGCTCGTCGATCACCACCAACGCCAGCCGTGCAAACTCCACTTCTTCTTGCAGCACGGCATGGGTGCCGATCACCAGATCCAGCTCCCCAGCTCGAATACGCTCCAGCATCTGCCGCCGATCGACCGGATCCAGCCCGCCGACCAATAGGCCCCAACGCACCCGGCTGGCCTGAAGCGTGCGCGCCAGCGTGAGCGCATGCTGGCGCGCCAGTACCTCCGTAGGCGCCATCAGCACGGCTTGGTAACCATGCGCCACCGCCAGCAGCAGTGCATACACAGCCACCACCGTCTTGCCGCTGCCCACGTCTCCCTGCAGCAACCGGTTCATCGGCCTGCCGGTGGTCACATCGTTCGCTATCGATCGAATCGCTTGCTCTTGCCCACTCGTGAACTGAAAGGGAAACAGCCGACGGATGCGCGCGTCGATCTTGGGCGTAGCCCACAAATACGGCGCAGACGCCCGTTGGTTCTGATGTTGCTTGATCGCCAGGGCCAGTTGCAGCACCAGCAGCTCCTGATAGACCAGCCGGCGGCGTGCCCGCGCCAATACCTCACTGGACTGAGGAAAATGCATGCCCTGCACGGCATCTCCAATAACCGGCAGGTCGTAACGCTGGAGAAGCTCGGGCGGCAGCGCTTCTTCCAGCAAGGGGGCATACACCTCAAGAGCCGCGCGAGTAATCTGCCGAAGCTGGCGCTGGTTCAGTCCCTCGGTCAGCGAGTAGACAGGGAGCAGCCCGCTGGAAAGTTCTGTATCGGCTTCAAGCGTCTGTACTTCCGGGTGTGCCAGCTCCCAAACCAGACCTCGCCGACGCACCTTGCCGCAAGCCACTAGCTCCTCACCAACGACGAAGCGGTCGCGCAAATAGGGCTGGTTAAACCAGATCAGGCGCACGCAGCCCCCCTGGCAGCGCAAGAGCACGCCCAGCATGCTGCGCCCTTCTGGCAGCGGCCGCCAGTCGACTTCGGCCACAACGCCGCGGATGCGTACCAGTTCCCTATCTTGGAGCTGGGCCACACTCGTCAGATCGGTAAGATCCTGGTAGTCCCGGGGGAAATAGAACAGAACGTCTGCCACCGTGCGCAACCCCAGCCGGCCCAACAGCTCTGCCCGCTGGGGCCCCACGCCCTTGAGAAACTGTACGGGCGTTTGCAGGTCAGGTTGCGGTTTGCCCGTGGCACTCATGCACCCATTGTAGCGCGCAGCGCTGCTGTTGCACGGGCCCGAGAGGTGCTAGGGCGCCTTGACAACCGGTCCGGCAACGGAGGTTTCTTAAGCCGCCTTGCGAGCGTGAATCAAGGCGAGCAGCTCGTTGCTATAGGCGTCGTGCGGCTGGGCGAGTAGCGACACATCGCCGGCCAATGCCTCGCAGACCACGGCCAGGTGCTCGCTGGCCCCCTGGGCCAGGTCGAGAAAGATCCACTTCTGCCCCTTGAAGTAGCACGTGCCGCTGCCGTTGCCGTCTAGCCAATCTTCGCGCACTTGCCAGCCCAGCCGCCGGGCCGCCGCAAGCGCCTGCTCGAGCAGGTCTACCGTGTGCATCCCAGCTTTCCCAGTTCGCCAGCCTCGCAGCCAACTTCACTCTCAAGACTTGCGGCGGGGATTGTAGTGCGGAGGGTTTGAGTTGGCCAGCCGAGTTCGTCGATACCGTTGTTGTATGAGCATCCACGCGCGCGACGCTTCTCCCGCCATGCAGCCGCCACCATTGGAACAGCAAGTCGCCCTGCTCAAGGAACAGTTGGCTCATGCCCAGAAGCTGACAGCACTCGGCGAGCTGGTGAGTACGACGACGCACGAATTCAATAACGTACTCACCACCATCCTCAACTACGCGCGGATGGGCCTCCGCCACCAGGATGCCGCTACCCGCACCAAGGCCTTTGAAAAGATCCTCGCGGCCAGCACCCGCGCCGCGCGTATTACCAACAGCATTCTCGGTTTTGCGCGCAACCGCTCCCTTGCCCGCGAGCCCACCGATATGGTGCGGCTCGTGAGCGATGCCCTGCTGCTGCTGGAGCGAGAGTTGGCCAAGTACCGCATTGCAGTAGATGCGCAGCTTGCCCCTGTGCCACCCGCCTTGGCGAATGCCAGCCAAATCCAGCAAGTGCTGCTGAACCTGCTCATCAATGCGCGGCAGGCGATGCCCCAGGGAGGCCGCGTGACCGTGCGGCTGTCTTACGACGCCGACCAGGGTATGGTCGAGCTGCTCGTACGCGACACGGGTTGCGGCATCGCACCCGAACACCTGCGGCGGATCTTCGAGCCGTTCTTCACCACCAAGCAGGGCCCAGACGCCTCAGGTAAGGGAGGAACGGGGTTGGGGCTCTCGTTGTGTCGCGAGATCGTAGAGGCCCATCATGGGCGAATTCGAGTCGATTCGACCGTGGGCAAGGGGACGGCGTTTACCATCAAGCTGCCAGCGGCCCGGGAAGCGGGAACGCCGGTGGCCGCGAGCAACCAGCAGCCCGCGGCGTCTGACGCAGCGGCTGGGTTCGGCCTTCCAGCGGCAGGCCGGACCGCCGCCCTGGACCCGCCACCCGAGGTAGCGGGCCAGCTTCCTGACCAGGCTCCTTCACCCATCTGAGCGAGCCGCCCAGAAGCGGGCGGGAATGCTGCTGCGGAATCCTGTCCGGCGTGCCGCCGCCGTGTTACGCTGCGCAAGGGAGTCTGGCGCTGTCCCATTATGGCGCCCCGCTGGGGCGCAGAAGAAGGATTGACATAAATCGCCCAAGGGTGCGTGGCGCCGTCGCGCATCGCGGCATGCGCTGCACGGCGAGGTATGCCGGGGTGCGGCATGTACCGCGTATCGCCGGGTGCCGATTCGCGGCCAGCGCCGCATCCTGGGCCGCCGCGTCATGGACAGAGGCTCGTACAACGAAGCGCCCCGAGATGGGAGGCGGCGCATCACCTGAGGGACTTTGGTGCTGGTGCGCCAGTAGGGCGCTTGTGCCGTGGGTCGTGCAAGTCGTCGGCCGTTGCTTTACGGGCGTGCAGGCTGGGGCTATGCTCTAAGTAGAGTCGAGAGTTTGGGGCATGGCGTACGCGGCGCCGTTCAGCGCCCCGGCCAGCGCGGCGAGTAACGGAACATGTCTCAGGCAATTGTCGATCCGCAAGAGCTACGGCGGTTTGCGCACAATCTTAAGGTGTTCACCAGCGAGTTGGAGAGCCGCATTGCCGTGCTGCACGGCCAGCTCGGGGCGTTGGGGCAGACATGGCGAGACCAGGAACACGAGAAGTTTGTGCAAGAGTTCGAGCAGACGATGGCGGCGGTGGGCCGCTTCACGCAGGCTGCGGCCCAGCACATACCGTTCTTGCTTCGCAAGGCCGAGCGTGTAGAAGAGTACTTGCAGCAGCGGTAGGTGAGATGGAGTTTGGTGCGCACGTCCACTCGCTGTCTGCACTTGCGGAGTTGCGTGCTGCCTTGTTGACGTTCGAGGCCGAGGCCCGCGATGCGCTCTGCCAGGTGGATCTGGAGATCCGCCGGTTTCTGGATTGGCTCGGCCACGACATGGTCAAGAACTGGCAGGCCGAGATCCGCCGCCGCGAAGACCTGGTGGCACATGCCAAGGCCGATCTGGAACGTGCGCGGCTGTCGGCGGCATTCGGAGACGAGCCGGACTGCACAGACCAGAAGGTAGCCCTGGCGCGTGCCAAACGTCGCCTCGCCGAGGCCGAAGAGTACCTGCGGATCACGCGCCGCTGGCTTCCCGCCGCCGAAAAAGAAGCCACAGATTACCGCGGGCCGACGCAGCAGCTTGTCAACTTTCTGGATGCCGACATTCCCGCTGCAACCTCGCGCCTTGAGCGCATGCTAGCGGCGCTCGAAGGCTATATCGCCCAGCAAGCACCGCAAGCCTCCTCTCCATCGGGCAGCAGCTTGGCTGTGCAGGCGGCTGCCGCTGGTCCCGCTCCCACTAGCCAGCAACCGCAGGCCCCGGCGGCTGCTCAACGCACCCCAGAGGCTCAAGATATCCCAGCTACCCACAACACCCCGGCGGCTCGAGAGACCCCAGAAGCTCAAGGTACCCAGGCCACTCAACCGACCGCTATCGCCGAAGAACCCTCAGCTACCCAAGACGGCCCTGCCAGCCCAAGCTCGCAAGGGCCACGCACGCTTGGGCCCGACACGCCAGAGTTCTGCCCACCGCAGCGGTCTGCGGCATCTGAACCTCAAGGCGCCTCGGCTCCAGCCGCATCTTCAGAGGGGCTGCCAGGCATAGCCCCCGAGCGTGGCACGCACCTGCCGCGCGGGGCGCCGCAATCTCCCCAAGGCACCGAACCATGAAAGAAGGCGATCTCAGCCCAGGGGCCGCCAAGTTGCGCCAAGCATTCAAACGCCTCCGAGAACGCTGGGACGCCATTTCAGACCAATGGCACGACGCCAAGGAGCGTGAGCTGCGCGAAGACATCTTGGTGCCGCTCGAACCGCTGGTGCTGGCCGCCACAGACCGCATGAACCACCTGGCCCAGGTGTTCTGGCAGATCCGCCATGAATGTACGGAGCAGACATGATGCTGCCCTTGCACGCACAGGCGCGCGCGATCCTCGAATCGCTAGCCGGCCTGCTCGCAGAGACCGATGCGAGGGCACGGCAAGCAAAGTCCGACCGAGATGCGGCCCTGGCCGCCGCCGAGCGGGACTTTCAAAGCGAACGCAGCGCACGGCTGGCAGCCTTCGAGGCCGAGCAGGCAGCTTTGCAAGCCCGCGCCGCCGAACAGCGCCAACAGCTCATCCGCCGCTTCGACGATGAACAGGCCGCCGCACATCGCCGCGCAGCCGAAGAAATCGAACGCATCGAAGCTCGCTACGAGTCGGAGCAAACTCGGCTCAAACAGGTGCACGATAACGCCTGCTGGGAGGCCGCGGCGCTCTACGAGGCCTCGCGAGGCAGTCTGAAATCTGGCTTCGACCAGGCCCTCCTCCAGATTGGCGAGGCCGGCCAACGCGCCGCCGACCTCGCCGCGGCTGCCCGCGAGCAGATCATAGCCTACAAGCAAGAACGCCTGCTGGAAGAGGTTCCGCAAACGCTCGCCGCAGACGTTCCGGCCTCTGCATCGAGCGAAGCCCAGCCCGCCGCCGCTGCAGCGGCGGCGCTCGCGCGGGCAGAAGCCTGCCTGGCACAGCTTCGAGAGTTGGGCGTTGCCAAGGCGGCTGCCGGCCTGGCGCCGGTACTGTGGCTCGTGTTGTGGCTGCTGGTGCTCGCGCTGCCGATTTGGCTGGTGATGCCGCAACCAGTTGTCTGGGCAGCCGTTACCTTTCCCACCGCAGGCGCAGGATGGGCCGCCACGCTTTGGATCGTGCGCATGCTCGTGCGGCGGCGGACGCTCGAGGCCTACATGCCCTTGGTGCACGCCTTGGCAGAAGCAGAACGGGCCCGAGATATCTGGAAGGCCCGCGTCGTGCGGCATTACCGTCACGATCGGGACCGGCACCGCGCCGAGAAGCGCCGCAAGCGGGCGGCAGCAGACGCTCAGTACCAGGAAGCGTTGGGCGAACTCGTGGCGTGGCACCAACGTGCAGCTCAGGCGGCGGCTGCGGAGCGCGACCGGGTGCTGGCCGATTTGGCCCGCCGCCGCGAAACAGACCTGGCCCAGTGCGAGGCGCAGGGACAGGCCCTGCTGGAAGAGAGCCGCCTGCGCTATCAGATCGAGTGGCATGCCATGCACGATCGCTTCGACCAGGCGCGCGAACAGGCGCTCTCTCGCTATCAGCGCGAGTATACGCAGGCGCTACAGGCTTGGCATGCCGGGCGAGAACGTCTGCTGGCAGAAGCGGCAGCCATGCAGGCACAAGTGGCGGAGATGTTTCCCGATTGGGAATCGCTCGCAGAGCGGTATCAACCGCCGCAATCCTATCCCCCGGCGCTGCTGGTCGGCCGCTGGGAAGTGCCCGCGGTTTCACTGGCAGAGGTGCTGCCCGAGGCCGAACCGATCGGCCCGCTCGACCTGCCGGCCGTGGTGGCGTTTCCACAGCGGCCCTCGCTGGTGTTTCGCGCTGCCGGAGCGGGCCGCGAACTCGCCGTACGTGCCATGCAAGCGCTGATGCTGCGGCTGCTCACGTCTCTTCCTGCGGGCAAGGTGCGGTTCACGGTCATCGATCCTGTGGGCTTGGGGCAGAACTTCGCCGCCTTCATGCACCTGTGCGATTTCGACGAACAGACCCTGGGCGGCCGCATTTGGACGGAGCCAGGCCAGATCGAGGCGCGGTTGGCCGACCTCTCGGAGCAGATGGAAACGATCATTCAGAAGTACCTGCGGAACGAATACGCCACGCTGGACCAGTACAACGCCCAGGCGGGCGAAGTGGCCGAACCTTACCGCGTGCTGGTGGTGGCGAACTTCCCCGTGAACTTCTCAGAAGCGGCGGCGCGCCGGTTGCTGAACATCGCCGCCAGCGGACCGCGCTGTGGCGTCCACCTGCTGATCTCCGTCGATACGAAGCAGCCCCTGCCGCCCGGTTTCGCCCTGGGCGACCTGGAGGCCCATGCACACGTGCTCGCCTGGCACCACGATGCCTACCAGTGGCAGGACCCGCTCTTCCGCCCCCTCGCTTTGCACTTGGCGGAGCCGCCCAGCAGCGAAACATGCACGCGCTTGCTGCGCTCGCTCGGCCAGCACCTGCACGAAGCACGCCGCGTCGAAGTTCCCTTTACGCGCATCGCCCCCAGCCCAGACGCCTACTGGAGCGCCAGCGCCGCGGCAGGCGTGGCGGTGCCGCTGGGGCCAGCCGGAGCCACGCGCTTGCAGTACCTGCGGCTCGGGTCGGGAACGGCCCAGCACGTGCTCGTTGCCGGCAAAACCGGCAGCGGCAAATCCACGCTGCTGCACGCGCTTGTCACCAACCTCGCGCTCGTGTACAGCCCCGAAGAGGTCGAACTGTACCTGGTGGATTTCAAGAAGGGCGTAGAGTTCAAAACCTATGCCTCGCACCGCCTGCCGCATGCACGCGTCGTGGCCATTGAGAGCGACCGCGAGTTCGGCCTAAGCGTCTTAGAGCGGCTCGACGCCGAACTCAAACGCCGTGGCGATCTGTTCCGCGCCCTGGGCGTGCAAGACCTGGCCGGCTACCGCCGGGCCGACGGACAGCCGCTGCCACGCATCTTGCTGGTGATCGATGAGTTTCAAGAGTTCTTCGTCGAAGACGACAAACTCGCCCAACAAGCAGCCCTGCTGCTAGATCGCCTGGTCCGCCAGGGCCGCGCCTTCGGCATGCACGTGTTGCTCGGCTCACAGACCCTCGCAGGCGCCTACACCCTCGCCCGCAGCACCCTGGGCCAGATGGCAGTTCGCATCGCCCTGCAATGCAGCGAAGCCGATGCACACCTGATCTTGAGCGAAGAGAATACCGCAGCACGCTTGTTGTCTCGACCCGGCGAGGCCATTTACAACGATGCCGGCGGCCTCATCGAGGCCAATCAGCCCTTTCAGGTGGCCTGGATCGACGACGACGTGCGCGAGCGATACCTGGCGGAGGTGCAGGCGCTGTGCGCGCAGCGAGCGGCGGCCGGCAAGGGCGCCTCGCGTCATGAGCAGATTGTGTTCGAGGGGAACGTTCCCGCGGAGCTGGAGTATAACCCGCTGCTCTCGTCGCTGATTGCTGGCAGCAGCGTACCGTCTCCGCTGGCCCCTTGCGCTTGGCTGGGAGAGCCGGTTGCGATCAAGGAGCCCACCCTAGCGCGTTTTTTGCGGGCGAGCGGGTCGAACCTGGCGGTAGTAGGGCAGCAGGAAGAGACGGCATTGGGAATTCTGGCGGCGGCCGCCGTATCGTTGGCCGCGCAGGCGGCCCGGGGGATGCCTGGTGCACAGGTGCTGGTGGTCGACGGGAGTCCAGCCGGAAGCCGGGCTGCTGAGGTGTGGGCAGGCATGGCAGCGGCGCTGCCTTCGGTGGTGCGCGGGTCCACCTTTCGCGACACGGCATCTGTGGTGGCCGAGCTGGCTGCCGAGGTGGAGAGGCGATTGCAGGCGCGCGAGTTCGATGCCCCGGGATGGTTCTGCATCGTTTACGACCTGGGCCGCTTGCGCGACCTGCGCAAGGGGGAGGACGATTTTGGCTTTGCTCGGGCCGATCAACCCCCGAGTCCCGCACGGCAGTGGAGCAACGTTCTGCGAGACGGGCCGGGCGTTGGCGTCCACACGCTCGTCTGGTGCGACACGTGGAGCAACTTGCAGCGGGCGCTGGATCGCCAGGCGTTACGCGAGTTCGGGCTGCGCGTCGCCTTGCAGATGAGCCAGGCCGATTCGAGCAACTTGCTCGACTCTCCTGCTGCCAGCCGCCTGGGCCTGCACCGGGCACTGCTGTTCTCAGAGGGCGAGGGGTTGCTGGAGAAGTTCCGGCCTTACAGCGTACCGCCGCACACGTGGCTTGAGCGTTTGGCGGCACGCTTGCAAGCGGCTCCCTCGCCGGCGGGAAGATAGAATCTTCGAGCTTCATAAGGGGCGGTTGTGCGCGAGAGTTGCACCTGCCCAACAGAGACGCGCTCGTGCAACTGCCGGCCGTGTGCTGGCCGCGGTCTGTTCGCTTTTCGACCAGCAGCGCGTCGGCCTGTGCTAAGGGCCAGCTACGGTCCGGCTTCTGGCCCGGGCGGTACGCGGGCGAGTAGTGCAGAAGCCGTTTTCAGGCCTGGGGCCTCACAGCTCAGCGAGTTGGAGGACGGCAGTGTAACGCAATTGAACTGCCGTCGTCGGCAGCTCGGCTGCTTACATGCCCTGTTCACGGTCCAGGGTTTGAATGGCCTCCAGACAAAGTAGATGCAGCCAGGCACGCAATGCCTCGACCGGCGTTTCGTCTTGCTCGAGCAACAGCGCAAAGGCGACGCGGGGCCGTTGAACCGGAGCGTAGCCGGCAATCCATATCTGGCCAGGGGTGTTGGGTGAGTTGTCAGCCAGGCACACAAATTCCATGCCCGCGCGAGCTTGTGCTGGAGCCGCCGCAGCATGCTCGCCAAGAACGCGCCGCACCGCCAGCATGATCTCCCTTGGTAATACAGGAACCTGCCAGGGCTCCTGCTCCGCTGCTGCCTCGACCGCTGCGCTCCTGGATTCGCAAACGCGTCCCGAATCACGCACGATATGCGGCCTGACGAGCCGGCCCCCATTGGCACAGGCACACATCAACCTTGCCACTTGCAGCGGCGTGACCAACACCGGTCTGTGACCCCCAGCCGGTGCAGCAGTTTTTTCGGTCGCGGCACGGCTGCTGCCTGGCCGTCCCGGCACGAGCACCGGCAACACTCCTGGGGCCTCTCCAGCCAACTCGACACCGGTGGCGGTCCCTAGCCCGCAGCGCCTGGCCCATTCAAGCACCCGCTTTGCATCTGCCCGGGCGCACAACACCTCCAGCCGGCCCGAATGCAGCGCCATCGCCATCTCGGCCTCGTCAGCAAGACCTCCTTCGAACAGGGCCGCCAACAGCACCGGTGCCAGCACAGCGCCTGCCGGCCTGGCCGCTCGCAGGCAGCGGTCGAGCGGCGCTGAGGCGTGCAAGCTGGCAGAGGGCCCGGCCCGAAGCTCCGCCAGCAGGCTTGGCTCAAGCGCCGGCCAGCTCGCCGACGCCAAGATCTCGCCCGTACCAGCCGCGACCAACACCAGCGCCCCCCCTGCGGGCGACGTTCGCACCCTTCTCTTGGCAGCCGCCTCGAGCAGCGCATGGGCCTGTTGTTGTAGACCCCGATCCAATGTTAGGACGAGGTCATCAGCATGATGGCCTTGGGGCTTGGCATGCGGCGATCCCGCGTCGGTCCACCGGCCAACGTCTGCTGCCTGCCTTTGATGCCCCGCTAAACGCAGCCCATGTCTACTGCCTAGCATCGAGTCCAGTAATTGCTCGGCGCCCAGCACGCCGCGACTGGCGGCTGGCGGCGGAGTGAGCGATGCCCCAGGTGCAGCGGCGCCAGGCGCCGCTGTTACAGCATAGCCCACCACGTGTGCAGCGCTCGCGCCGCATGGGTACTCTCGCCGCGCTACGTGCAGGATGAGCGCTCCCGGGTAGCGCTCAGGATGTGCCTCGATCTCTGCCACGGCCTCCAGCGTCAGCCTCTCGCAGATGACGTGGTACCACAGCTCCTCGGCCAGGGTAAAGGTCGTCGCACTCTGCGGCGGGGGCTCTCGCAGTCGGTGCCATAGCGCGGCGAGATGATCCAACCAGCCCTCCTGAGCTGCCGGGGTGCGTTGTGCAGAGCTGGGCCGATCTGGCCATTGCTGTGATGCCTGTACAACCGCCTGCATGGCCTGCACGCGGCGTTGTATGGCGCGGGCGCGAGCAGAAAAGTCGGCGGGCTGCATGCCACAGGCGCGTGCGAGCGCCATGCGAACCTCGGCGTGCTGTCGCCTGAGCCGTGCCGCTTCAGCCGCCACTGCGGCAGGCTGGCGGCGCATGCGCGGCGGCAGTCGGCTACGCGCAACGGCGGCCAGCCACGCCTCGTTGGGCGGAGCTTCCAGGTAGCGATAATGCACCGCTAGCGCCGGCACGGCGCTGTCTGCGGCCAACACCGTACCGTCGCGCGCCAGGATTCGCGGCCGTGCCGGAAAATCGGTGCGTTCGCTAACTACCGGCCGGCTCGCCATCTGCCGGAATCTCGCTCCGTACGCGGCCTCCAGGGCGACCAGCCTCGCCATGACTACCAGCGCCCCGACGACCGTTACCCAGTTGAGCAGCTCCAAGCGATCGAGGCCCTGCGATGGCCGCCGGGCAGCACGAGCAGCTACCTCTCTCCAGAATGCTCTCCGACAGACGCCATACATCTTAGAAGCTCTGCATCACACCCCGCTGGCGGCGTGCGGCGAGCCATGCGAGCGGCCACGCTAGCCCAAGGGTGAAGCCGGCCGACTCCCCTGCATCGGCCGCCAACGCCGGCCACGGCAGCGCCACGCCTTGTTGTATGAACGCTAGCAATGCAAGCCCAAGCCGCAGCACTGCCGCAGCACCGCCAGCGGCGAGTGCCAGGGCAGTCGCACGCGCTGCCGGTAGCCGGTTCGCGGCCAGCCATGCTGCCAAGGAGAGTACAGCGATGCCCGGCCCCAATGCACAGCTTCCGCCCAAGTCGCTCGCCAGGCCGAACAGCCCGCCGCACACGATGCTCAAGCAGCCTGGCCGGCGGTTTGCCCACAGCACTGCGGCCACGCAGAAGGGGTCCGGCCCCGCAAGGTCGGCAGGCCAGCAAGCATGCAACAAGATTGCCAGCGCGGCTGCCAGCCAGCATGTTGCCAGCGCGGCAAACACTTTCATGTGCCGCCCCCCGCCTCCGCTGCATGTGCACGAGGAACATCGGCGCGTTCGCCCTGCTCACCTGGCGGATCCTCGCGCTGGTGATAACCGCCGCTTATTACCCACACATGTTCCTCCCATGCAGGCGGCTCAACCGGCTCAACCTCGATCTCCCAGTATGGTTGCCCAGGCTTGTGATCGACCCGTGAAACGCTGCCATAAATGAGCACGCCGTCGATCAGCCCTTGCTCGTCGGCAGCCAACACCAGGTCGCCTGGCCCCACAGGTTCCTTGACATCGACAAGCTCGACCCGGCATGGATGCCCGCCCCGCCACAGGCCGCGAGGCCCCGCCCGCAGGCCCCGCCCTTGCGGCGCGGCAAGCTGTACCACGTCTCGGTAAAGCGGATGACGAACGCGCCGGACACATGAACTGTACCGTCCCACCTCGATGACACGGCCCCAGATGGCGCCGGCACACAGCACGCGGCTCGCAGGGACGATTCCCGCCTCCTGCCCCGCATCGATCCAGCCATGATCGGGCGAGAATCGACCGAAAGGTCCGCCACCTTGTGTGTCGCTGGCCAGTACGGTCTTGGTGACGCTTGCGAGCACCAAGGCCGCGGGCTGTACGGCTTGGAGCGAGCCGGCCTCGATGACCTCGAGCTGTTCCAGTGTGCTGCGGGCCTGGCGGCCGAGCATGCGAGCTGCTACCAACTCTGTATGCAGCGTGAGGCGGCCGTGCGGCAAACTCCGAGCAACGTGCGGCAGCGTCTGTTGCTGCTCGAGGGCCGCTTGGAGGGAGACAACTTCGAGCCGCGCCTCAGCAAGCTTGGCTTTTAGCCGAGCTAGCTCGCTGCCGCGTGCGGCCGCGCCATGGCACCAGTGTACGAGTTCGCTCGTGGCGGACCGCGCAGCACCGGCCAGCCGCCACACCGGCGCCAGGCTCTGGCGGTGCCAGGCGCGTGCGGCGTTCACGGCAGGTGCGGGGAGTTGGCTCAAGCATGCCGCTGCCAGCCAGCACAGCAGCAACGCAGCGTTCTGGGCTGAAAAGGCCAGGGGGTTGAAGAGTGAGCTACGCATGCTGATCACTGCGGAGCGCGTGCTGCCAGGCCGAAAGCTGCTCCAAGCAGACGGCCAGGCCGCGCACGACCGCCTGCTCTGGCTCCACGGCCAGGCGTACCGGCACGCCAGCGCGTTCGCTGAGGTAGCGGTCCAGCCCTGGCAGCAGCGCCCCGCCGCCGACCAGGAGCAGGCCCTGTTGCAACACGTCTCCCGCCATTTCTGGGCCGGAGCGGTCGAGCATGGCCACAATCGCCTCTGCCAACTCAGCCAGAAGGTCGCCCAATGCGTCGCGCAGCTCCTCACTGCTAACGCACACCTTGCGCGGCAGCTTGCTGGGGATGTCAAAGCCCCCAACCTCGCCGTGGCTCTCGGCTTGCAGCGGCCAGGCGCTGGCCAGCGCAAGCCGCAAGCTCTGGGCTGCTGCCATCGAGACACGCAGCGAATAATGGCGGCGCAGATGCAAGGCCACCGCGGCATCGAATCGAGCACCGCCTACGGCAATCGACTCACTGGCAACCACCTGCCCGAGGCTGAGGAGTGCAAGCTCCGTGCTGGCGGTTCCCACATTGCAGACCATCACCGCGGCAGGCTCGGCCATCGGAAGGCCGGCGCCCAAGGCGGCGGCCTTCGCCTGGTCGAGGCCCCACACGCGGCGTGCGCCCGAACGGCGTACGGCGACAAACAGCACATGCCGTTCGACGGGCGTCAACCGTGCAGGCAGTGCCACCAGCACGCGCGGCCACACACGCATCCGGCCGCCCCTTGCACGCCGCAATAGATACCCGAGCATCGCCTCGCACAGAGACAGGTCGGCTACGGCACCATCTCGCAGGGGCCGATCGACTATGAATGCGTTTGGTACGCGCCCCAGCATCTGGCTGGCAAGCTCGCCAACCGCCCTTCCGCCTGCTGCCACCCGACGGGTCGATTGTTCGATTGCTACCAGCGAAGGCTCGTCCACCACCACGCCGGCGCGCGGCACGGCCAAGCGCGTACGTGACGTCCCCAGGTCGAGCGCGACGTCGCTGCACCAAAGCGCCGCTAGGGCTGAAAGCATCCTTGCCTGAACCCGATTGTCGCCTACTGCCGGCGCGGGCCACATCCGCGACGGCGCCTAACTCCCCGCAGGTGGCTGCTGTGCTGGCCCCGCACCAGCAGGTTGACCCGCAGCAGGTTGTCCCCCACCTGGTTGTGCACCCGCAGGTTGTCCCCCAGCAGGTTGTGCACCCGCAGGAGGTTGTGTGTCGCCGGCGGGAACTGGCGGCTGAGCGGCGGGCACACCTGTGGCCGGCGCCGCACCCGCGCCAACGGCGCCTGCACCCTTGGCACGCACGTCCCAATCGTAACGCCGGCCTTCGAGATACATCAGCAGCACCGAGATGCAGATTGCGGCGAAGGCCACAATCAGCATGGTGTTATAGACATTGAACACCGGCTTGGCCTGGCCAGAGGGAACCGGCGCCTGTCCAGGGCTAATCAAGTCTTGTGGCGACACGGTCTTCTCTCTCGATAGTGCCCTTGCGGTACTCGGGCAAGATCCTCGCCACGGCCTTGTCTGGCAACACCTGCAAGACTTCGATGCGGCCGAGGTATTTGCTCTCCCCCTCGCGGCGGCGGAACACGTCCAACTTGTGGCCCTTCAGCAAGCCATCATCGCTGCCCAGCGAGATCTCTACCAAGCCGTTGGCACTGCTGGCCAACACCACGCCATCCAGCCGCGGCGGCTGCCCATCCGGCGGCAGTTCGAGCGGCAGGTCGTGGATCATCAGCACGTTACGCGCTTTGGCAAACTGCTGCGCCAACATCAGGTTTTGCAGCTTCAGCCGCTCGAGTTCTCCCTGCGCCTGGTGCAACTGGTCGGTCAGCTCCACCACCTTCTGAAACTTCTCGTCGCGCATCACCAAAGCGTCTTGGATGTCCTTACGAAGCTGGTCGATTTCCGTCAACCGAGCTTCAAGCGTCTGGGCAAGCTTGCGCACGTTGGCATCTGAATCCGATGCCTTCTGCCGCAGGTCTGCCTCTTGCAACGCGAGTTGATCCCGCTCCCGCCGAACCTCGGTCAACTCCGACTCGAGCTTCGCCAGCACCTGCCGTCTTGTGGCCTTCTCCGTCTGCAATTCGGTCTCCAGCCGGTTGCGTTCGGCCGTCAGGTTTTCCAGCTTCTTGCGAGCCTCGTCGAGTTGGAACTTCAAGCCAATGGGCTTGTTCACCGGATCTGTGGGATCCGGCTGGGCGCGGAAGATCACGTCCCTCCAGTTCTTATGAGTCTGATAAACCGCGATGCTGATGCCCATGAACAAAATGCTGAACACGAAGATCAGCATCACAAAGATTTTGCCGACGAGGTTCATCGAGCCTCTCCAGAATCACCGCCAGCAGTCGGGGAACCGCGTCAGAGCGGGCTGGGGCAGCCGAACAACGTCACCCCGGCGCAACGCTCAAACCGTGTGCAGCACACTAGATTCAGTAACAGACTTGTGCATCGCAGTATAATTCGGCCCACACCCCAAAGTCAACGATGAACCTGTAAAACTCGGTAAGCAGCGAAAAAGGGGCAAGATGGTCCTGATGTGGTGCTAAGACGTAACTCATTACCAGATAGCAGCTTGTGGAAGATGCCCGGACATTCAGCGCGCGTTGGTGCGATATGCAGAGGGCCGCTTGCGAATCGCAATTTGGATACGGCGGGTGCGGCTGCGCCGCCTTGCTGTGGGGGTAAGTGGGGCGAAGCAGCGGGTTAATGCGTACTTTGGCGCGTGGGACTCGGGCGAGTAGGGTCCTCTGCGGACTGCGGCTCCGGCAGGAGTGCCTCGTACAGGGAGAGGCCGTCCTCAGCGGCCGCGATGCGCCCGCCCGGGTGAGTAGTCCCTCGTACAGCGGGAAGGCCCCCATATGGCTGTCAACCGAGGCGCTGGGGCGTTAGAGTAGAATGTGCCGTTTTTGTTGCGGCTGCCTACCCTGGTTGTTGGTTCTACGGCGCTGAAACGCACGTTAGACTTTCCAGCCTGACGGAAGGCACGGAACGGCTGCCGGATCTGCGACGTTTGGGTCAGCCTGGAAAGGCTGGTGTACACGATGGTGATGCTACACTAACTGCCGCCCCGAACGCTGCGGGCAACAACGTGTGTGCCATTGGATGGTCTGCTGCACAAGCACCCCGCGTCTTGGCGTGCCGCGAGTACAAGGCAACAACCACTGCACTCTTGGATGGTCTTGATGCACAGCAAGAAGTATTGGGCCCTATGTTGCTGTTTGTTCACACTGGGCACGTTTGCCGGCGAGCAGGCCGCCGCAGACGAAGGCACAGCCCCGCTCGCCACGACCGGTCCCTTGCCGGGGCATTCGATGCATGGCGAGGCATTCAACGAGGGTCCGCGGCAGAGGGCCTACCTGATGGGGGGCACGGGCAAAGTCCACTTCCCCATCACCTGCCGAGATGCCGTCACACAGGCATTCTTCGACCAGGGCGTGGGGCAATTGCACGGCTTCTGGTTCTACGAGGCGGAGCGTTCGTTTCGAGAGGTCGCCCTGCGCGAGCCTGACTGTGCCATGGCCTACTGGGGCATGGCCGTGGCCAACATCAATAACGAGGGACGGGCCAGGCAATTCATCGCCAAGGCTGCGGAACGCAAGGCCCAGGCCAGCCAACGCGAACAGATGTACATCGATGCCTGGGCCGCCTTCCTGGCAGAAGGGGCCCAGGACCAGAAGCAACGCCGCCGGCAGCTCGTACGAGCACTGGAAGATATCTCTTACGCATACCGCGATGACGTGGAAGCTCGCGCGCTGTTGATCTGGAACATCTGGGTGAACAGCAGCCACGACCTCGCCATCCACAGCCACCAGGCCGTCGACGCCCTCATCGACCAGGTGTTGGCGGTCGAGCCCATGCATCCCGTGCACCATTACCGCATCCATCTCTGGGACTACGAAAAGCCGGCACGCGCGCTGGCCTCTGCCGCACTGTGCGGCCCGGCGGCCCCCAGCATCGCACACATGTGGCATATGCCCGGCCACACCTACGCCCACGTGGAACGATATGCCGACGCGGCCTGGCAGCAAGAAGCCTCGGCCCGAGTCGATCACGCCTACATGATGCGCGACCACGTGATACCCGATCAGATACACAACTATGCACACAACAACGAATGGTTGATCCGCGACCTGAGCTTCGTGGGTCGTGTGCACGACGCCGTCACCCTTGCCAAGAACCTCATCGAGCTGCCGCGCCATCCGCGGTATAACACCTTGCAGCGGGGGGGGAGTGCCCAGTTCGGCCGTACCCGGCTTTTCGAGGTCCTATTGCGCTACGAGCTGTGGGACACGCTGCTTCTGCTGGCGGAGACCCCCTACCTGGAGCCGACCGATATTCCGGAAGAGCAGATCAAACGCCTGAGAGCGATGGGCACAGCGCATTTTGGGCGGGGAGATGCCGCTGCGGGCCAGCAGGTACTGCGCGAGCTGGAGGAGCGGCTGGCCGCGAAGGTGCAGCAACGAGATGCAGCCATCGCCCAGGCAGACGCGGCCGCTCGCTCCGAGGGCAAGCCCGAGGACCAGGTGCAGCAAGCTCGCAACCAAGCGGGGCAGCCCTTAGCGGGCGAGATCAACGCCCTGGAATCGGCCTTGGCAGAGCTGCGAGCCTGGCAGGCACTCGCAGAGGGAGACGCAGCCAAGGCCGCGGCCGAGCTGGAGCGCGCCAGCGGAATCAGCAAAGAGGTCCTCTCGCGCGTTTGGCTGGAAGGCGGAGATCTCGCTCGCGCCGAGCAGCTTGCCCGCGAGGCCGTGGGTACTGGCCGGAACCAGGTCTTTCCCCTGGCACACCTGGTGTATACGCTGTGGCGCGTGGGCAAGCACGACGAGGCCGTGGAGCAGTTTTCGCAGCTCCGCCGCCTTGCTGGCCGAGCAGACCTGGATGTGCCCGTGATGCAGCGGCTCGCTCCGCTGGCTGCTGAGCTGGGGTGGCCCTCGGATTGGAGGCAGCAGGAGCCGCCGCCTGCGGACGTGGGAGAACGGCCTCCGTTGGAGCAGCTTGGGCCGCTGCGCTGGCAGCCCTGGGCTGCGGCCGATTTCAGCCTGCCGCTGGCAGACGGCCGCCCGGTCACGCTGCGGCAATTCTCGAACCGGCCGGTGTTGCTGGTGTTCTACCTGGGGCACGAGTGTTTGCATTGCGTCGAGCAACTCAAGGCGCTGGCTCCATTGGCAGAGCAGTTTGCGCAGGCGGGCGTCCAGATTGTGGCGATTGGCACAGACGCTCAGCCCGACCTCAACAAGGCTTTGGAGCGTGCTGGGGTGGAGAGCTTTCCTTTCCCGCTGGCGGCCGATCCGCAATGTGCAGCGTTTCGGGCCTGGCGGGCGTACGATGATTTTGAGAACGTCCCTTTGCACGGCACGTTCTTGGTTGATGGCCGGGGCCGCGTGCGGTGGCAGGATATCAGCTACCAGCCGTTTACCGAGTTCGATTTCTTGCTGGCCGAGACGCGGCGGTTGCTCGCCCTGCCAGATTGAACGGCACTCGCCTCGGCTGCGGAGAGACGGATGGAGCCATTTAGCCACTTGTTCGACGGCCGATGTTGTGGGTCGGGCTTCCTGGCCCGGCCAAGAAGCCAAGATAGGACTCGTATTGCGATGCTCGATGTGTGCCACTGGTCGATGCGCAGTGGCCCGGAGTGCGGCTCGCATCCCAGACGCTTCTGCCACGTGCCGCTTCCCCACGTGCCACTCATCGACGTGCAGCGGCAAGCAGTGCGTGTGGGACTCGCGAGAAAGGTGGAATGCTGTCGAAGCACGTGTATTGCCACCGTAAGAGCCGCTCGCAGCACGCATGCAAAGCGTGGCACACTGCTGGCCTATGTCTCGTGCTGCCTTGCGTATGCCATCATGCTTGTGGGAGGCGGCACATCTGGCGCCCTCGAGCATGTGGTGGTGCGCAAAGACGGGAGCGAAACGCACGTTTCGGGCAAGGTGCTGGTCACTGCCAAAGACGGTGGGATCTTGCTGTTGGAGGCCGACGGCAGACTGTGGACCATACCTCCCGCAGAGCAGGCGCGCCGCTCGCGCGACGAGGTGCCCTTCGCACCGCTCTCTTCCGAAGAGCTTGCCCAAAAGCTGCTCGCTGAGCTGCCGGCCGGTTTCTCGGTGCATCGCACGCAGCACTACGTGGTGTGCTACAACACCTCACGCGCTTATGCCCAGTGGTGCGGATCGCTTTTCGAGCGGCTCTATCGCTCGTTTTTCAACTACTGGACCAGGCGGGGCTTCGCCCTGCGCGAGCCGGAGTTCCCGCTGGCAGCCGTGGTGTTCGCTGACCGCGACTCCTACGCCCAGCACGCCGCGGGCGAGCTGGGAGACGGCGCCGGCTCGATCATCGGGTATTACAGTCTGCGCACGAACCGCATGACGCTTTACGACCTGACCGGGATCGAGACGCTCAGGCGGCCCGGCGACCGCCGCGGCTCGGCTGCCGAAATCACCGCCATGCTGTCGCGTCCGGAGGCCGAGCGGGCCGTGGCCACGGTCATCCACGAGGCCACGCACCAGATTGCCTTCAACTGCGGCCTGCAAACGCGCTACGCCGACATTCCCCTGTGGGTTTCTGAAGGGCTGGCCGTGTTCTTCGAGACCCCCGACCTGCGCAGCTCGAAGGGCTGGCGGACGATGGGCGCCGTCAACCCCGTGCGCTTGCAGGCGTTTCGCGCCTACGCTTCGCGCCGCCCGCCGGACAGCCTGGCCACGCTGCTCACGGACGACAACCGCTTTCGTGACCCCGAGCAGGCACAAGACGCCTACGCCGAGGCCTGGGCACTGGTCTACTTCTTGATGCGCCAGCGGCCGAAACAGTTCCACGCGTATCTCCAACAACTCGCCGAAAAGCCCCCCCTCGTGTGGGACGAGCCCGCCACCAGGCTCAGCGAGTTCAAAGCCGCCTTCGGCCAGGACCTGGAGGCGATCGACCGCGACCTCCTCCGATTCATCGAGCGCATCAAGTAGCCCCGCATCGCCCAGGGCATGACCGCCCTGGACGACTCATTGCACAAACTCTACAACGACGAGCGCCTGCCAACCCTCGCCTCGAGATGGCTGGCAGATCGCTTCTCCCCTCGTCCGCCGTGCACACGACCCTCCAAAGCTCGTGCTCGTAGCCTGGCTGTTTGAGTATCCGACCCTTTGCGGAGGCGAGCTTTCTCTGCTAGCCGCGACAGAACACTTGCGGGCAAAAGGCGTTCGCCTCACGGCCGTGGCGCCTGGCACCGGGCGGCTCGCGCAGCGCCTCTGCGAGATGGACATCCCATGCACTGCGTTTACGGCCCAAGACTTCGCCGGTAAGGCCAAGGCGCAAGCGGCGCTGGCAGAATTGCTCGGCCGATTGCAGCCCGACCTGGTGCATGCCAATAGCCTGGCCATGGGCCGGTTGTGCGGTCCCGTGCTGCGCGAGCTGCAACTGGCCGGAGTGGCACACTTGAGAGACATCGTGCGCCTGGGCGGCCAAGCCTTGCGCGACTTGGCCTGCCATCGTCGGCTGCTGGCCGTCTCTCGAGCCACGCGCGATTGGCACCTCTCGCAGGGCCTGCCCGCAAAAAGCATTCACGTGCTCTACAACGGCGTGGATGTTGCTCGCCTCGCACCCAGCGCACCGCAAGGCAGGTTGCATCAGGAACTTGGACTGCCGCCTCGCACCACGCTCATCGGCTGTGTGGGCCAGCTTGTGATGCGCAAAGGCACCGATGTGCTGCTCAACGCCATGCGGCTGCTGGCACCCCGCATGCCCGATGTGCATCTGGTACTCTGCGGAGAACGCTACTCCCAGAAACCAGAAGCCGTGGCCTACGAGCAACACTTGCGGGCCGCGGCCGCAAGCCCCCCGCTTGACGGACGCTGCCACTTTCTGGGCTATCGAGACGACCTCTGCGCGCTGTTGCCGGAGTTCGCAGTGATCGCGCACGCGGCACGGCAAGAGCCGCTCGGCCGCGTGCTGCTAGAGGCTGCCGCCAACGGCCGCCCCATTGTGGCCACGAACGTGGGCGGCACGCCCGAGATCTTTCCGCCAACCGCGCATGCCGCCCTGCTGGTGCCGCCCGATGACGCCCCGGCACTCGCCGGCGCACTAGAACGCATCATCGCGCAGCCCGACCTGGCACGCCAACTCGGCCAAAACGCCCGCGCCCGCGCCTGCCAGCAATTCTCTGTTCAAACTGCTGCTGATGGCTTGTTGCAGCATTACCTGGCCGCTGCACATGGCGAGTGACGCCGTCCGCGGCAAAGGCAACTGCGAACTGAACCTCTCCGTGGCAAAGCTCTGCTGCCTGAGCGAAAAGGGCAATGTAATGCGACATACGAGCCGCCAGCTTCACGCCGGCGGGGCCTAACCCATGTTTGACAAACGCGTCGTAAGTCCTTGTGGCGTAAGGTCTCAAATTGAGATTAGTCACTACACGGCTTCGGCCGGCCCGGCGGGCG